>CEQS01042710.1_pt1 | contig 17453 bp, 13 predicted proteins | sample 530981 | NCBI WGS metagenome assembly CEQS01 (sample SAMEA2621176, study PRJEB7988) | marine metagenome | biome: marine biome (ENVO:00000447); feature: mesopelagic zone (ENVO:00000213); material: "saline water (ENVO:00002010), including plankton (ENVO:xxxxxxxx)" | depth 800 m
CACTTTTCTGAAAATCTCGTCACGCTCTTTTTGCCTGGCTTCTTCAGCTGCATTTTTTCGTTCCAGTTCATCAATGTATTTTTGAATAGAAGCCAGTCCATCCAGTGCACGTTGATTTCCGGGCTCGTATTTTAAAACCTGATCGTATTTTTCCTTGGATTCCAAGTATTGCCTCTTTATACCGAGTAGTTTGGCTTCAGATAACAACACATTTATCTCCTGCTGCCTCTCAGAAGCCTCAAGCTGTGCAATTCTCTTATCCTCATCTGCTTTTAATTCTTTGGCCCGACTTATTTTAGACTTTATCTGAAGGTTGTCGCCATCAAGTTCTTCTGCCTTCTCATAATTTTCAATAGCCTTTTGGTATTGTTTTTCGGCCAGTATTTTATCTCCAATTTCTAGGTAGCTTGCAATTAGGTTTCTTCTTTCTTTTTCAGATTGTTGTTTTGCCGCTTCTTCGTCCCTTTTTCGTTGTGCTTCTTCAGCTGCCAATTTATCGGCCTCCATCTTTTGCTTTCTCCCTTCTAATCGTGAAATATTGGTTGAAGCAACAGTCACAGAAGCATCAATTGCCAGAATTTCCTTCCATTTATTAATTGCGCCATTAATATTACCTGAAGATTCGGCTTGTTGAGCTTCGGTTGTAAGTAATTCAATTTTTGCTTTTTTGGTTTCATTGGCTTGTTTTTTGGCCTCTTCTTCTTGTTTGCGTTTTTCGGCTGCCTGGCTTGCCGCAAGAGCTGATGCAGCTTCTTTCTTTTTGTTCTTAATTCTGGTAATGCTGCTGGATGCCGAAGAATTTGAAGCATCAAGAGCAATCACCTGGTTCCACTTTTCAATGGCTTCATCATAGTTTTTAGCCGATTCCGCGGATTTTGCCTCGGCACTTAAGGCATCAATTTTTGCCTGTTTTTCCTGAGCCGATTTTTCGGCTTCGAGCGCAGCCAATTTTTTGGCTTCTTCTTCCTGCCTGCGTTTTTCTTCTGCATCGGCAGCAGCTAATGCCGCAGCAACTTCCTTCTTTTTGTTTTCAAGCCGCGTAATGTTGCTTGAGGCTGAGGAATTAGAAGCATCAAGAGCAATCACCTGATTCCATCTTTCAATGGCTCCATCGTAATTTTCAGCTGATTCAGCTGCATTGGCATCAGCTATTAACCCGTCCACTTTTGCTTGTTTTTCCTGGGCTGATTTTTCGGCTTCAAGCGCCGCTAGTTTTTTTGCTTCTTCTTCCTGTTTCCGTTTTTCTTCTGCATCCGCAGCAGCTAGTGCAGCGGCTATTTCTTTCTTTTTATCTTCCAGTCGTGTAATGTTGTTTGAAGCGCTGGTACTTGAGGCGTCAATGGCCAGTACCTCTTTCCATTTACTAATGGCTTGGTCATAGTTTTCAGCCGATTCGGCCGATTGTGCTTCAGCACTTAAGCCATTAATTTTATCCTGCTTGGCTTTTTCGGCCTTTTCCCTTTCTTCAGCGGCCATTTGTTCCTGTTCCTTTGTTTCTTTGGCCTTTTGGGCTTCTCCTTTTTTACTCAAAGCAGTTGAATTGTTGTCATCCAAGGCTAATGCTTCATCGTACTTTGTAATGGCTTCTGCAAACGAACCAGAGGATAGCAGTACATTCCCTTGTTTAATCAGGTCATCGACTTTTGCCTTTTTCTCAGCTTCTGCTTTTTCCGCAGCTTCTTTAGCCGCCTTCTCCTCAGCCAGCTTTTTTTCATAATCTGAAATGGCTACATCAATATCCTTCATTGCTGCAGTTGCACCAGGATCGTTTGGAATGACTGCCAATGCGGAAGCAATTAGGCTTTTTGCACCCGTTAGGTCACCACTTGATTTTTTTGTCTCTGCCTGGCTTAAAAAGTCCTTTACTTCTGACTCCTTTTTTGCCTGGGCTGCTGCAGCCGCTTCAGCTGCTAGCTGTTCTTGTTTTTCCTTTTCGGCCTGAGCAATTAAGCCATCTATTTCAGATTGTTTGCTTTTTGCCGCCTGATTATCCGGGAATAATAATAATGCCTTGGCAATTTTCTGTTTGGCTCCTTCATAATCCTTGGATGATACCAGACCATTGGCTTCAGCAACCAGCTTATCAAATTGCTCCTGCTTGGCTTTTTGTTCAGCCTCCGCCTTTTCTGCATCCAGTTTTTCTTTTTCCTTTATGTCAACTTTTGATAACCGGGCGTCAACTGTACTCTGACCTTCGGCATATGCAGCTAAAGCTCCTTTGTAGCTACCGCGGGCTTCGTCAAATTTCCCTTCCTCCAATTGCTTGTCACCTGCAGCGAGAAGTTCATCGTACTCCGCTTTGGCAATCTCATTTTCCTTGGCTTTTCTAAGGTCATTTGCCTGGGTAATTAGTGTAGCAGGTTTGTGATCATTGGGTAAGATCCGTTGTGCAGCTTCAAAAGCTGCTATAGCTTCATCGAACCGATCATCCTTTAAGAAATCCTCACCAGCCTTTATTTGCGCATTAAAATCGATCTGTAATGCTGCTTGTTTTTTGTTTGCTTTTAAACTGTTTGCCTGATCGATTAAGCTTTGAGCCCTGTGGTCAGAAGGAAGAACTTTTTTGGCACCTTCGAAAACGATTATTGCCTCGTCAAATTTTTCAGCATTCATCAATTCTTCACCTTCTTTTATTTTAGACTCATAATCCTGTTTAATGGCATCTGCGGCCTTTTGTTCTTTCAATCGGTTTGCTTCTGCAATTAGTTCTTTGGTTTTGGTTTCGTGGGGCATAACATTATGCGCTTCGCCTAATTTAGCAATTCCCTCATCAAACTTTTCGGCTGCAATTAAAGCCTCAGCCTCTTTTAGTACTTTTTCAAAATTGGCTAGCTGCTCATTATCGGCCTTCTGCTTTTTTAATGCCTGAGCCTGTGTAATCATGTCTTTGGGATGTGTTTCATGAGGTAGAACCTTTGCGGCTGCCTCATATTTGGTAATTGCATCATCAAATTGTTCTGACTTAACTAAGGCATCCGCTTCTTTTACCAAAGCATCATACTCCGCCCGAAGTTTTGCTTGTGCTGCCGCCAGTTTGGAATCATCGCATTCCTTCATTTTGGTCTTTGGATAGGTTTCATGAGGTAATACTTTCGAGGCTTCTTCATACTTGGCCTTAGCCTGATCGAACTGGCTTGAACCTAACAGACCGTCAGCGGTTTTAATCAAGTCATCGTATTTTTTCTGTTGGGCTTCTTGTTCCAGTTTCTTCGCTTCATCGGCTTTCATTTTTTCGGCTGTCGCCTTTCTTGATTTGGGCTCAGGATCACTGGGCTTTATCTTGGTAGCACTTTCATAGGCCAGTATGGCTGCGTCAAAATCTTTGGATTTCATTGCCGCATCACCTTTTGACATGGCCGCAGTGTATTCCTTTTCAATTCTGGCAGTTTCCTCAGCTTTTTTGGCCTCATCCTCTTTCTTCGCTTTCAGTTTTTTTGCTTCCGCAATTTGGTCCTTGGGGTACACTTCATCAGACTTTATGGACGAAGCTTCTTGATATTTGGCAATTGCCTCAGCATATTTCTGGCTTTTAAAATAAGCGTCTGCTTTAACAATAACTGCGTTGTACTTTTCCTTGAGTACTTCTTCCTTAGCTTTATCTTCAGCCCTCTTTTTTTCCTGCTTTGCTAATGCAATTTGATTGTCCGGATAGGTCTCGGAAGGGCCCCAGGTTTTGGCTTCTGTATATGCTGCAATTGCTTCGTCAAACTTTTTGGCACGAAGCAGTGCATCGCCCTTATTAACACTTACCTGGTAATTTTTTGTGTATTTCTCTTTGTTTTTATCGGCTTTTTCCTGGGCTTTTTTCTGCTCTTGTTCTTTCTTAAGCTCAGCCTCAATTTCATCCAATATATCGTCTTGAGCATAGACAGGCTGGGCACTCAGAACCAGAAGAACCGGTAACGAAAACAGAATCCAACGCCACATTTTATCAATACTCATTTGCTAAAAAGATTGGTGATTTTAACGCAACGCGAATATACAAATTATTAATACTGGCTTTTTTGTGACAAACGGTACTTTTTTGGTGCTTTGTTTTGTCCCTTAGAGGGTTATAAATATCTTGGATTATTGTTGCAACAAAATAGAAGTAACCGCAAATCCATTTAATTTTACGGTTGAAAATGCATGCATTAGAACCTTTTTATAATTGGCGGAATTTATATACCGCAGAGGATGATGAATATTCTCCGTTTTACGGTAAGGAATATTCCGAATTCTACTTTACCGATAGGATTTATGATCATGTCATTCACCCTCAATGGGACAATATTGGATCTACCACCTTATTTGTTAAACTGCTTTTTGTAGAATACAGCGAAGGATTTGCTGTTATTGAATTAATAGGGGAGTGGAACGACACGTTATACAATGATATAATGACTTTTAAACGTGATATTATTGATCATTTGATTGAAAATGGAATCAATAAGTTCATATTGATTGGTGAAAACGTGCTGAACTTCCATTCGTCAGATGATTGTTATTATGAGGAGTGGTTTGAAGATGTTGAGGATGGTTGGATAGCTTTGGTCAATTTTAGGGAACATGTAATCAGAGAGTTTGTCGCAGTTAATGTGGATCAGTTTTTTCTGTTGGGTGGTAATTTGAATGATTTAGCCTGGCGAACCCGGTTACCCGAAGAACTTTATAGAATAATTGATAGTCTGGTAATGAAAAGAATAGGAGTGTAGATGAAATTGCAAGTTAGAAGTATCAGTGTATTTTGTTTTTTAGTCACCTTTTCCATACCGGTTTTTTCCCAGTTAAAGAATGTTCAAATTGACGCCGTACCTGGAAAGAACGAACCCAGTATATGTATTAACCCAAACAACCCCAATCAGATTATTGCAGGTACCAATCGGGATTTTTATTTCGTAAGTAATGATGGTGGGAAAACCTGGAAGACCCGAAAACTAACTTCCAGTTTCGGAGTTTGGGGAGACCCGGTAATTGCTTGTGATACTTCCGGAGATTTCTATTTTTTTCATTTATCGAATCCGCCACGGGGCAATTGGATTGATAGGATTGTTTGTCAAAAAACTACTGATGGCGGAAAAACATGGAACGATGGGAGTTTTGTTGGGCTGGATGGAACAAAAGCTCAGGATAAGGAATGGGTTTCTATTGATCGGCGAACCAATACCATATACATGACCTGGACCCAATTTGATGCGTATGGAAAACGCGATTCTAATCTATTTTCCAATATTATGTTTTCTAAATCAGAGGATGGGGGAGATACCTGGAAGCAGGCAGTTCAAATCAATGAAGTTAGCGGAGATTGTATTGATAGTTCAAATACAACAGAAGGTGCGGTTCCAGCGGTTGGGCCAAATGGAGAAGTTTATGTGAGCTGGGCAGGACCTGCTGGCTTGGTTTTCGATAAGAGCTTGGATGGTGGAAAAACCTGGATGGCAAAGGACAAGCTAATTGATTCACTAAAGGCCGGTTGGAATTATGATGTTCCCGGAATTATGAGATGCAATGGTCTGCCGGTTACGGTTTGTGATTTAAGCTCGGGTAAACACAGGGGAACCATTTATGTTAACTGGAGTGACCAAAGAAATGGGAAGGACAATACGGATATTTGGTTAAAGAAGTCAACCGATGGTGGTAAAACCTGGTCGGCCTTAAAAAGAATCAACGATGATAGCACTAAAAATCATCAATTTCTAACCTGGATGACGGTTGACCAGAGTACGGGTTTTTTGTACTTTATCTGGTATGATAGGAGGAACTATTCGGATAATAAGACCGATGTTTATATGGCGGTTTCGTATGATGGAGGAGAGACCTTCGAGAATAAGATATTGAGTGAACAACCCTTTGATCCTGACGAATCGGTCTTTTTTGGAGATTACACAAACATAAGTGCGGTTGGAGGTAATGTTCGACCAATATGGACCATCATGAATAATGGTAAAACTGAAATTTGGACGGCTCTTTACACCGAGCAGAAAATAGGTTTGGCCGAAGAAAAGGAGACAAACTGGGCTGTAGATTCTTATCCCAATCCTTTTAATACCGAGGCAACTATTGCATTTACTTTAAAATCTGCCCAAAAGGTAAAGATTAGCCTTTATGACCTGGACGGTAAAAAGCTGGTAACCATTCAAAAGAAAAAAAAATTCAAAGAAGGAGAGAACCAGGTGACATTTAAAGCGGTTGATTATAACCTGGCTTCAGGTTCTTATGTTTACGTGCTCGAATGCAATGAAATGGTGGTTCGAAAAAGGTTGGTTTTTGCTCCTTAGAAAGCCTCGTTTAGCGTGATGTAAAACTCTTCGTAGTGATCGCCTCTTGCATAATCCAGGCGAATGTGAATACGTTCTTTTTTATTGAATGCAAGACGTAGCCCCGCTCCATAGCTTGGGCGCAAATATTCAGTTGAAAAATTGCTGAATTTATCAGCCACACCACCGGTACCGACAAAGGCAGTAAACCCAAAAAAGTGCCAGATTGGCGTTCGGTATTCAAGCTGAACTGCTGTCATTAGTTGATCCCTGTAGGTTCCTTTTTTGTAACCCCTCATAATTTTACTTCCTCCCAGTTGAGCCATTCGGTTAAAAGGTGTATTTCCAAAATTGAATTCGGAATAACTCTGAGCAGCAAGTACGTGATTTTTACCCAGGTTGTAATACAGCCTCGCGTCAATATCAAAATGGTTGAAGTCGAAATCGCTGCCTACAATTTTGTCAAATGCCAAAAGACCGGTTCTCAGGTAGTATCCCTTTCTGGGGGCATAGACATTGTCTCGTCCATCGATTCTGACTTCCCAGCCAATTGCATTGGCTAATCCTCCCTGGCTTCCGGGAACAATTCCCGAATCAAGAAGTCCTCCCTGAGCTACCTCTTCCATGGTTGTATTCTGTAAAAAGACCCTGGGCCCCGTGTACCAGTTTTTCCAGACTTTTTGCATAGCGGCTAATTGAATTCTTGGGAAACTTGCCACGTAATCTTCACTGTACCTCAATGGAAACTCATTTCCTACTCCTGAAAAGAAATAGGGGTAATTGTAGTAAGCAACTTCACCCAGAATTCGAAACTTATCCTTTTTGAAGTAGAGATTAAAGGGTGCCTGAAACAGAATTTGGTCGTTCATGGTATAAGCAAATGACATGCTGGCATTCGACATTGGGGAAATGGTGTCCTCATTGTTGAATCTAAAAAAACCTATTGCCACAGCCCCAAATGCCCACCGTGTTTCCGGTGTGTAATAGATGCTGGGTAAAACCACAAATTTTCGCTCTTTTTCAAGATCGATCAAGGGTTTTTTCTTTTGAGAATATGAATTGAGGGGAATAAATGCTCCCAGTAAAAGCCCTATAATCAATAAGTATGTGCTTATATATTTCAAGACAAATACTTCTTTTTGATTAGTTCAACCACGTGCGCATCAATCAAGAAAGAAAAATCATCTGGATTCAGTTCCGCTAAGGAAGTCCATCTAAACGATTCCTGATCTCCAACAATGGTCGGGTCAAAGTCAAACTTCAAACCCGATGTTTTAAAATTGATATCACCTATTGGTTTAATGATGTGGTAGATACTAATAACCTGTTCGTTTGGGCGGAATGCCGACCGTACCATCTGTTCTGTCGTATAAAAATGATCTTGAACCTCGATGGGTTGATTCATTTCTTCCATACATTCCCTGACCAAACAATCAATGGGCGATTCATGGAATTCTAAGCCACCTCCAGGAAATTTGGTAAAATGCTGCCCCCTAATCACCTCGTCGGAAACTAGAATTTGATTTTCGTCATTGAACATCAATCCATATACCCGAACATTAAACTTGCTTATTGGAGGTAAACCCGTTGTCATGGAGCAAATATCTTTAAATATTGTAACGGAATTTAAGACAATGTCCCAAGAAATGCACAGCTACATTTTCCAGGCGCGTAACATTTCCCGTTTTCCGGGAGGGCCAGGAATCTTTTCAACTTCAAAACCAACGGATTGCATGGTCCGCCTTACATCACCTTTTGAAGAATAAGTAACTAATACTCCATTAATATTTAATACATTGTACATGGATTTGAATATTTTTTCGGTCCACATTTTTGGTTGTTTATTAGGGCCAAAGGCATCGAAATAGATCAAATCAATTTGATCCGGAATGGTATCCGTTTCTATATCGCATTGCAATTTGTGTAATTGGAAATTAGGAGTTAGTTGGCAGGGAGCATTCCACTTAGCCTCGTGAATTTTTGAGAATACTTCCTCGTTTGTTTCTAACTTACCGGTATAGTTTAAATTTTTCCAAATTGATTCACCTAGTGGATACTTTTCTAATCCGTAATACGAGATCATCGGACCACTTTTTTGCGATTCCAGGTAAGTAATATAGGTGTTGAGCCCGGTACCGAATCCAACCTCCAGTATTGAGATTTGATTTTTACTTTGCTTCAAGGCCAAACCACTTTTAATAAAGACATGGTATGCCTCTTGAATTGCACCGTGGGTTGAATGGTAAGTTTCATTCAATTCTTCAAGAAGAAGGGTGTGAGAACCGTCTTTTGTAAGGGTTAATTTTAATGACATAATATTAGTGCAGTTGAACTACCAATTTGCAAATTCAGTTTTCAATTCATTAAAAAACTCGCTGAAATTTTGTTCCAAAACCTCATGATTTGCCAGGAGTGCCTCAACACCTCGGTGCAATTCCGATTTAAATTTTGTTCGGGTAGACATTCCAAAGAAGACCCGTTCCAATCGGTCCTGAAACTGATAGTTGAAGAGAATGTTGTTCCTTATCATGTAGTGGTAAAAATGCTGAGAGTTTGTTGGTAGGGTATCATAATTTGATTCCAGCAATTTATACCTGTTGTTGGAGAACTCTTGTAGGTTTTGGTTGGAATATTGATTCCAATTGTTGGCTAGAAAGTAATCGTAGATTACATCCAGGGCAATGGAAGAGTACCTTCCTAAAATGGGTTTAATATGACCAACATTTTCCCTTACCAACGGATGCGTATCGGTATAGTGATCTATGCTTCGATGCATTTCAATTCCACGTTTTATTTCCGGGGAATAATTGTCTTTCTTGTTCCCTTTTACGTGATCGGCAATATAGTTGCCAATAGAAAGGTTGGGATCTTCTCCGGCCAGGTAAAAATGTGCGAGGTGATTCACATTGTAAAAGTAGGTCGATTTTAGATGAAAGTTCGTGCATTCGACATTGCATTCCATGATTGAACGATTATCCGGATCAAAATAATATTCAATAGTTTACTAAATTTTACTTTTGGGTAAAACCCAATTTATGGACAAGGAAGAATTTTTGTTTTTGATCCCAGGTGTGCTCTACGGTATTGCGGTATTTGATTTGTTAAGTTTAGTACGCAATAAGAAAACATACTGGGAGAGCATTCTCTGGGCAATGTTGCTCTTTTTTGCATTGATAGCCATCATGTTCAACTTGTATGAAGATTTAGTAACAATTACTTCCAATATTTATTACTACACCCTGTTTATATTTTCTCCCATATTGTTTGTGCAGTGTTGTTATCTCATTTCTCCAACCGATGTGGAGGATGATATGAAGGAGGTGTTTACAACAAACAGAAAGACATTCTTTATGAGTTTGACAGGTGTAATTGCCGTGAACCTGCTTATTCATGTATTGGTAACCAATAAAACCAATTACGTTCAGAGTTTATTCTTTATTCTGATTTTTGGCCTGAGTGCATTTTACGACAAGGTGTACTTAAGATTAGTAGCGGCGGCGGCAATAGGGTTTGTAATTGTAGCAACTTACATAAAGCTGGGTTAATACTTATTGATTAATGGTTGGAAACGATCTGATTGCAGCAGGGAGGAAGAACTAAAGTTTTATTGAAACCGATGACCGCATTATGGAATGATGTTGAAAATCATCTTCACGACTATAAGCTATAAGCATGGTGTAATCTAACCCTTTGTCCAGATCTTTATGGTATTTGTACAAAGCACGAACAGGTACAGAGAATTTAATACTTGTCTTCCCCTCAATTTCACTTCCGTTTACGTTATCAACTCTATTTTTATCTCCATATGAACTAATGGGCGAATAGTTACCCGGACTTTCCGTGTAGTGTTCCACCACGCTGGTTTCACCTTTAACTACATTACCCATAATTAAGTAGGTTCTGGTGAGGCCGCTTGATTGGTTAAATCCAATAGCCAGCCAGCCTGTGGTAGGTGCTGACAATTCAAAAAAGACTCGATCCTTTTGATGATACCAATTGATGATCATTTGGTTTTTGGTGATGGTTTTTGTTTCTAATGGCTGCAAAGGATCAGTGAAACAGAAGATAGAATTTAGAAATACAATGCTTAAAACCAGTTTCATGTTATTTTGGCTATCATTTCAATTTCTACTAACAATTCTTTTCTGGCTAGGCTTTCAACTCCCAGTAGGGTGGTTGCTGGTTTGTGTTTGTTGGGGAAGTACTTTTTTAAGAACAGGCCGATAATACTTCTTTTGGTTTCGTTAAGGTCAACCACATAAAATCGAAGATGAATTATTGACTCCATATCGTGGTTTTCCGACTTCAGGATTTGGTTCAGGTTAAAAAAACTTTGGTTAACCTGATCGGTAAATCCTTTGTTGTCAATCAATTCGTGGTGGATATCCCAACCTACCATGCCTGAAGAGAATAATAGGTCACCATGTACAATCGCCTGAGAATATCCCAAAGCCGTAGTCTGATACACAGCATTAGGATTGATCATTTTTGGATTTTCCTTCTTTACAGGTTCGCTATTTTCAATTAAGTTCACTATCAATAATTGATATATCAATCAAATATATAAAATACTTGAATTACTTACATTTAGGATATAAAAAATGTACCGTTACAGAATAATGTGGTCTCGTCATTCCCGAGTAGCAAAGCGGATTCGGGAATCTCACACTTTCATAAAGATTCCTGAATCGTCGTTCCTCCTCTCAGGAATGACGTATGGAGTAGAGTCGTTGCTTATCCCACATTATTCTTAAATAAGGAATAAAAAAAACTCCTGCCTTTTAACAGCAGGAGCTTCAATACTTTTATTAAAATATAAATCGTTAAAGGCTAGTTATTGAGCATCACAGGCATAACCAGCATTAGCAACTCTTCATCGCCATCATTTCCTTCACTCGGGGTAAGAATTCCCGCCCGATTTGATGCTGACATTTCTAAAATTACATTTTCGCTTTCAATATTGGTAAGCATTTCAATTATAAACCGGGAATTGAATCCGATTTCAATGTCCTCTCCATCATGATTGCACGATAATCGCTCATTAGCCTCATTTGAAAAGTCTAAATCCTCAGCGCTAACGTGCATTTCGTTGCCGGCAAACTTTAACCGGACCTGATGGGTGGTTTTGTTAGAGAATATAGAAACCCTTTTTATTGAAGCCAACATTGAGTTTCGGTCAATAGTTACCTTATTGGGGTTTTCCTTAGGAATAACCGCATCGTAGTTTGGATACTTACCATCTACCAATCGGCTAACCAATGTTACATTGTTGTATGAAAAGTGGGCGTTAGTATCTGTATATTCAACCTTTACATCGCCATCTTTGCCCGATAACAATCCTTTAAGAATTGTAGCCGGTTTCTTGGGAAGAATAAAGGAAGCAGCTTTGGCCCCTTTTGCGTCACTTCTTCTATATCGAACCAGTTTATGAGCATCTGTAGCAACAAAAGTTAGATTGTCTTTACCGATTTCAAAAAATATCCCCGACATAACCGGACGTAAATCGTCATTACCGGTTGCAAACAATGTTTTATTTACAGCATTTGACAATACGTCAGCTCCCAGGTCCACCTTTGCTGGTGATTCAAGGTCCGGAGATTTTGGAAATTCATCCCCATTTTGTCCTGCTAGCTTATATTTACCATTGTCAGTAACCAGTTCAATTCCAAAATTGTCTCCGTTAACCACAAAGGTTAATGGTTGTTCAGGAAAGGTTTTAAGCGTATCCAATAGCAATTTTGCAGGGATCGCAATTTTCCCATCCTTGTCAGACTTATCCAGGGTAATAGTAGTTGACATGGTGCTTTCCAAGTCCGAAGCGGAAACCACGAGCTCTTTTTTGGTTATGCTAAATAAAAAGTTCTCAAGAATTGGAAGCGTGTTACTCGCATTTAATACTCCAGCAATACTGTTCAGTTCTTTAAGCAATACCGAACTTGAAACAATGAATTTCATGAATGTAATTTTACCGTTTTGTAAGCTAACAAAGTTATTTTTTTGACTTAAGTGGCTTTACTATTTCTCCCAACCAGCCTTGGGACTTTTCAACAAATTAGTTCGGTTGATTAAACTGGCTAGCCTTTGGAGTTAGCTGATCAAAGGTGAAGTACTGTGCAATCACCATATTTTTATTGTTAATAAGCGCATAAAAGCGATTAACATCATAGAGTATTGGTTCGCCTGTAACCAGATCTGTTGCTGCTTCCGTCATCGGTTTATTCCAGGTGGTTATTGAAGTTGCTTCACCGTCTTTTGTTTTTAATTCCAGGGTAAAAATTCGGGGTGTATTGTAAATGATTGAATCGAGGTATGCTTTTGATTTTACTTCTTCGAATCCTTCATAAGCGACACTTTGGTAGTTTTTTATGTATCCCAGTAGCATTGCCCGATCTACCTGTAACGCTCTACCATCATAATTATAGAATTCATATTGTCCATCGCCAACCTGTTTAATGCTAAAAGATTCTTTAGCTTCTAAATGATTGGTAATTGTTATGGATTCAATTCGTTTGATCGATTCTCCCGGAAATTTCCATATATAATTATCCCTCCACGTCAAAGCATCCGTGGAATACCGGGTATCCAAAAATCCATAATGTCCTTCGAGATGCATAACAAAAGGAACCGACGAATTTTCAAGCAACATATAGGTTCCGGTATGGTCGGCATTGGGTCCTCCAACGTAATACACCTTACTGGGACTGTTCTCGTTGTTCTGATAAATTTCAATTTTTACAGAGTGTCCGGATAGCCTTTTTACCACGTTGTTGTGCATGGATTTGGGAACCGGGGTCCGTATTTTCAACGAGTGAATTGTGTTCAATAGAATATCAACCATTTCCGGTTTGGCTTTAAACTCGTTGTTTACCATCCAGTCATTTCCTTGTTTTTCAAGGAGCACTGTTTTGTTGGATTTATCGGCAAGGAAAATCTTGTTGATACTGGCTGTGTCTTCAATGGCAAAATCGGTTAATTGCTTTTTAATGGTGGATTTCGACTGCCTGTCAAGCAGGAAAAAAAGCGTGGTCGCTAAAATCATGATTAGCAATACATAGATTAGAGCTTTCTTCATTATTCAGTGTATTTCTTTTTTCGTATGTAATAGCTTAAGCCACCGTACAACATGATAAGGAGGATAGGAAGCAGAACATTAATAACCTGCCATTTTGTTTTTTCTTTTTCAATTCTGGGTCGGTCTAATAGCCTTATTTTAAACTCCTTGGATCGTACTTCCAACAATCCGGAATCATCCAACAGATAATTCACACAGTTTAGGATAAAATCTTTATTGGCGTATATTCTACGGGTATATCGGTCATGTCCGAGTGCATAATATTCTCCTCTTTCCACATTCACCCGGTTTCGAATTATGTCTGCATCCGAGATAATGATTTGAGCCGTAGGATAACTTTTTTCTCTAAAAGCAATTTTTGAATCATCGGCAATTTGAGCCGTAATGCGATTCTTAAAATTGGATTGAAACTCTCCCTCGAGTAAAATCGCAATGGCTTCGGGTCCAATGTTATATTGCCTTTTGTCCGGTTTTTGCCGCAGAATATTAAAACTAACCCGATTGGGAGCATTAACCAATTTGGTGTAGTCACTCGAGCTAAGTAGTACGGTCTTCTTTATCGAAGTGTCCTTACCAACACGGTCTATGGTAGAAACAAATTCGGTTTTAATGGCATCGAGGTTTTTTACAATGGGATGCTTGGATTTTGGAATAACCATTGGAAAATAATACCAGGGCCGTAGCTCTTGCCGAGGTGTATTACCAACCTGTCCGGTTACAATGGGGAGTGGCAGGCATTGTAAGTCCATAATCAAATTTCGATTTACCCTTACGCCATACCTGAAGAGTTGATCATCGATATTTATGTCTTTGGGAAGTGACATGGTTGTAGGTGTTTTTCGCAGACTGTCCAGCGAAATGTCCACCGGTTCATAAAACCACATAACCTTGCCTCCTTTCATTATATACTGGTCGATAATGAACTTATCCTTTTCGCTAAAAGCAGAGTCGGGCCCGGCTATAATAATCAGATTAAAGGTTCTAAGGGCAGTTAACGTCTCGTTGATTTCAATCCGTTCAACGGCATACTGATCGCTTAGGTGTTTCGATATGTCTGAAACCTCTAGTTTAGAGTATTCTCCATGTCCTTCTACAAAGGCAATTCTTTTCTTGTTAACGGTAGAGACTTTGCGGATAACACTTGCCAATTCGTATTCCAATTGTTGAATGGAATTATTGATCATGATGGGTTCAGGCACTCCCATTTGTGTTTTTAGAATCTGCCAGGCTGCCGACTTCGACCCATACGAAATAATAGCTCCGGCGAAAATTACTTTCTCCTGAGTTTCTTCCAGGCTTGAGTTAGTTATGGTTGTGGGTGAGATCCCTTCTTTAACTAATTTTCGATATACGCTTTCCCTTTCTTTTTGGTCTGGATTTTCGGAAGGATCAATGAATTCGTATTGCAGGTTATCTCCGGCGTATACCCGGTATTCGTCAAGTAATTCTTTGGTTGCATCGTGCAAACGTTTGTAATCCGCAGGAAGATCTCCTTCCAGGTACACACGAACAAAAACAATATCCTCTAATTCTTCAGCCTGAGTTTTGGTGATAGTAGAAAGCGAGTATCGATTGTCTTCGGTTAAATCAATTCGGGTGAATAAAAAAGACCCAACTACGTTGATTAAAATCAGGGTAGTTATACCCAACAACATCATGGTGATGTCGTTCCACTTTCTTGATTTGAGGCCAGCGATCTTTACCATTTCCTACTGTCCAGTTTTAGCTTGGTAAACCAAAGAAAGATGCCAATCAGGCATACAAAATAGAGTATGTCCCGTGTATCAATAACCCCCCTGCTCAGGGAAATATAATGTTCGTTAATGCCGAGTTTTAGTATCACGTGATCGGCAATTCCAAAAAGTTCTAAGCTACTCAATGACTCCAGTCCTACAAAGCAGATAAAGGAGAGAAAAACACCTAGTATAAACGAAACAATTTGGTTGCTGGATATGGATGAAGCAAATAATCCAATGGAAGTAAATGCCGCCGATAGAAAAAACAACCCAACGTATGATCCCCACATAGCACCCATATCAACATTCCATTTTGGAGCACCAAGCGTACTGACCGTGTAAAAATAGAATAGGGTTGGAATTAAGGTAAACAGGATGAGAACAATCCCAGCGAAATATTTACTGAAAATAATTTGCCATTCACTTACCGGTTTAGTCAGTAACAGCTCTATAGTTCCGGTACGCTGTTCTTCAGAAAACATACGCATAGTTACCGCAGGAGCCAGAAACATAAAAATCCACGGGGCAAGTGTAAAAAGGGTATCGATGTTAGCGTAGCCTGCATCCAGGGTATTGAATTCACCTGGAAACACCCACATAAACAGACCAATTGCGGTTAGAAAAATGATCATAACCACATAGCCAATGAGGCTATTTAAGAAACCGCTTATTTCTTTAAGTAAAAGTGTACCCAAGCTCGCCCAATTTGGCGCTCAAAATTAGAATAAATTAAGGGGGAATCACAAGGGGGGCGTTGGTTTGAATAAAAGGTTGTTAACGAGTGAATATAGGTATGGATTAATTATTTCAAGAATTCGCATATTTTAGATTTCTTGAATTGCAAATTGATTTTACTTCAGTAAGTTAAACGCAATTTAAGACAAATTAAATAAACCTTTTGGGCATAGGCCTGTTATAAGCATGATGAAAAGAATAAGACTTATCGACTTCCTTATTGTAACCGTAGTGACGTTGTTTTTAGTGGTCAGGGTGCATGCCCAAACAGGTTCGGTGTCAGGTACAATCGTTGATGAAATTAGTAATGAACCCATTCCATTTGCCAATATTATAGTACAGGGAACAACGTCCGGAGCAGTAACTGATTTTGAAGGGAAGTATAAAATTGATAACCTGAAACCAGGATTTATTCGCCTGGAAATTTCTGTTCTTGGTTATGCGAAAAGACTAAGTGAACAAATTCAAATTATTTCAAACCGAACATCAAATTTTGATGTGAAGCTGGAAAAATCCATGCAGCAAATGGAAGAGGTGGTTATAGAATCGAGCCCATTTACGCGTAGGGATGAAAGTCCTCTTTCCATGCAAACCATTGGTGTGGCTGAGATAGAACGAGCTGCAGGTGCCAACCGTGATATTTCTAAAGTAATTCAGTCTTTACCGGGCGTTGCAAGCACCCCGGCATTTAGAAATGATATTATTATTCGAGGTGGATCACCAAATGAAAATCGATTTTACCTGGATGAAATTGAGGTTCCAAATATTAACCATTTCCAAACCCAGGGAGCCAGCGGAGGCCCCGTTGGTTTGATAAACGTTAACCTTATCAGGGAAGTTGATTTTCAATCCGGAGCTTTCCCTGCAAATCGAGGAAATATGCTGAGTTCGTTACTTTCCTTCAAGCAGCTCGATGGAAATAAGAATAAATTAAAAGGAAAATTTACACTGGGAAGTTCCGATTTAGGTCTCACGTTGGACGGCCCTCTTGGAAAGAAAACAACCTTCGTGTTTTCTGTCAGGCAGTCTTATTTACAATTTCTTTTTGGGGCTTTGGGTTTGCCTTTTTTGCCTACTTACTGGGATTATCAAACTAAGATTAAATACAAAATCAATAAAAAGAATGAAATTTCGCTAATAAGTATTGGGGCACTCGATAAATTCAAACTCAATACCGAAGCTAATGAGACCAAACAGCAGCGATACATTTTGGCCAACCTTCCGGTAAATGGGCAGTGGAACTATACTATTGGTGCGGTGTACAAACATTTTTCGGAGAATAGTTTTCAAACGTTTGTTGTAAGCAGAAACATGCTGAACAATCAAGCTTATAAATACGAGAATAATGATGAGAGTGATCCAAATGGCCTGGTACAAGATTACAAATCGCAAGAAATTGAAAACAAATTTCGGTTTGAAGATAACATTCGGTTGGGGGATTGGAAGTTAATTGTTGGTGTAAATTACGAATATGCGAAATACAACAATTCCACTTACAATCGAATTGTGATTCCGGCTTCTTCTCTCGGACCAGCAAGAATCGATACCATTGACTATAAATCCGAATTAAACCTCAATAAGTATGGAGCTTTTGTACAACTGAATCGTCGCTTTTTTGGAAGTCGCTTAAAGACTTCATTAGGGGTACGCTTTGATGGAAACGACTACAACGAG
>CEQS01074169.1_pt1 | contig 17386 bp, 9 predicted proteins | sample 530981 | NCBI WGS metagenome assembly CEQS01 (sample SAMEA2621176, study PRJEB7988) | marine metagenome | biome: marine biome (ENVO:00000447); feature: mesopelagic zone (ENVO:00000213); material: "saline water (ENVO:00002010), including plankton (ENVO:xxxxxxxx)" | depth 800 m
AGCACTTCCTATAATCGGATAACGTTTGTTGTCTAGCCTAACCGTAATTGGTCCATCAACAACTGTTATGGTATTAAACTCATTGTCATCGCTAAACGGTGAAGAACCATTCCATGCTGTGCCTATATCGCTGAAAGCTACGATCTGGAAGTTCTCTAAGATGTCTGATTTTTGAGGCAGCGTAGAAAAATATTTAAAGATTGGAAAACGAAACTCGTTGTTAATCACAATAAAAGAATTCCCGTTTCTGGCATTTTGAATAAAACCTCTCATTGGACTTGCCAGGGCCTGGAACTGATAATTTTGATTGGTCGCGATGGGGGTTTGCTGGTTGAACCGTTGCTTGCTTGGGTCAAGAATTATCCAGTTGTCAACAGATCCCAGGTAATAGACCAACTTTCGATTTCCAAAAGATGAACTTCCTGCAAGTCTACCTGCGTATATAAAGTCCCTGCTTATTTTTTGGTAATGTCTTAAATCAATCCCCACAACATTCAAGTCGCTCGACAGGTTATTGGTAAGTTGGTAGCGTTCACCAAATATTTTGAATCGGGTTCCGTAATACAGGTTCAACCCTCTTTTTCTGGTGTTGTCGAAAACCAATTCCAGTTTTAACCCTGCCTGACTCAAGAACTGGTCGGGTTCAACCAATGTCTGGTCACTAATGGATGCGGTTGTTGTTTTATCGTTCCTATAGCTTAATTCTCCTCTTAGTCCAATTGATTCGGTAAACGGATAGCTCAACCCATATTCTGCCTTATATATTTCCACCTTGGAAACTGATGTGTTTGTTGACCGCTCAAAGCTTTGGCGTCGTAAGGTGTATCGTTTATCCAATCGCCTGGATCGATCTTCGAGGCTAAGGAAAAATTCGATGTTTGAATTGCTAAACCCATACCGGAAGCCTCCCTGAAGTTTGTAATCCTGAAACAAATCAAGCATATCCACTTTCATCAAAAGCCCCATGCCCGGATTGGTATATGGTCCACCATTAAAGGGTTGGTAGAGCTGGTTGGCAAAATTGAAGTCGAGTGTTGATGTAATATCCGTATAGGTAAAGTTCAGCTCATAATCTCTTCTTTCGGGCATTTGAAAAGTGGCTTCATAAGCACTGTCCTTAGGTGACTTGCTTCCTTTTTTTACGAGGGCAAACTGACCGGTTGATCGCACAATTTCTTCACTCAACCTGTTTTCTCCCTGGAATGTGTAGTCGTTGATGTTTACCTTGTTATGATCTTTAACTTCTTCTTCCTGAGGATTTTCTACTTCTCGTATTTCCAGCACCAGTTTATCTGACAACTCTTCGGTTTTTGCTTCTTTTTCATGTTTTTCATCCTCTTCTTCTTTAAATGAAGTTGATTTCATTTCCATATTACTTGCTTCTTCCAGTTCTTTTATTCCAAATTGATAAACCTGGTATTTGTTATCCTGAAAAATAAGGTCGGTAGACTTGTCCTTACTGTGATTGACCTGTTGCTCAATTATACTCCTGGAATAATTAGTAAGAGGAGAAGTATTGGTAATGCTTCTGTAGTGAATAACGGTATCGATGTGGCTAATGGCACTATCCATCCTGGCAATCCACCGGTTGTTGATTCCGTTTCGGTCACTCAGGTACAGGTATTCTCCCCTTTGATAGCGTGCGGGGCTGCTTTCGTTGGTGTAGGGCGTTTCGGTGATTCTTCTCAGTTTCTTTTGAGCAATGTTTAAGATAAAAATATCCTTCTTCTCTGCTAAATCGTTAAGAAAACCCCTTTCTGTTTTTAAGGTGTCCGTGGGCCTGTTACTTACAAAAATGACCTCGGTTCCTCCTTCCAGGTATTCGGGGTCGAGGTCGTCATACATGTCATTGGTAAGTTGTTTTACGGTATTTCCCCTTAGGTTATATTCCCATAAATCGGTTTGCCCACGTAACATGGCCGATAAAATCATTTTACTTCCATCGGGCGAAAACTTCGCACTCAATACCTTATCGACACGAAAGACTTCACGTTCGTATTTTTTCTTTTCCTCTATGTCATACAAAATCAATTTTGGCTCGGCCTTTTTTTCATAAAAAACAGCAACTACCTTGTTGTCTTCCCTAATATCGATAAGAGGATAACTGTGATCGGGAAGGCGGTCCATTTTTAATCCTCCTTTTATCAGTTTTTTCTTCTTCTTTTCATCCAAATCGTGCAGCATTACCTTGTATTTTCCCAGCTTATTGGACGCAACGGCAAAGTGCTTCCCGTTTTCACTCAAGGCAATTTGATAGTACTCCCTCTTCTTTTTGGTTTTAGAATAGAGCAGCTTATCATCTGGAAATCGCATGTTTTCTCCATCGAGTTCGTACTTGATTCGGTAGTGCAGCCAGGCATCGGATGCCAGCTGCTTTAAACCAACCCCAAGCACAAACAAAAACCCACTTTCAATGCTCCGGCTTACCCGCGTCATATAAAGCACATTGGGAATCATTTCTGGTCCATATACCTCAGCTATGTAGTTCCACAAGGCATGGCTGGCATAGGTTCTGTCGGGTTGTTCCAAATGATTGAATTTTTTAAATCGATCGGTCATTACACCATCCTTAACCCGATCGTCCAGGGTAACACTCCAGGGTTCGGTTACGTAGGACTGCAGGCCTTCGGTATACCATTCGGGAACATACAGCAGGGTCGCGTTTTTGATAACCTCCTTCCAGTTGTCTCCAAAAACCATTCGATGAATCAACATTTCGGAAACGCCTGCTCTTATCTGGGTTTTAAATTTATTGTAATCTCCTTCGAAGTACAAAAACACATTGGAACTGGCAATTTGAGTCACACCGCCTGTTCCGGTTGTAAGATCTTCGAGCCCAATGTTACTCTGTTCGTATTCGTTCTGTTTGTTATAGACAATGAAGTTAATGGGGTTGCGGGAAGAATAGCCTATTCTCTTTTCTACATCGTTTATTATTTTTTTGGCATTCCTGGCTGTAAACTCGGAGAGCTTTTCCCCTCCCGATGTCTGGTATATCGTGAAGTTATCGAATTTGTAAAAGGTCCAATAAAAGTCTTCGTGCTGTACCCGGTTTTTGCCAAATGGTTGATGCATTCCGGTATAAAACTGACCAAATCCATTGATGGAAAAAATCAACAATCCAAGGAACACAAGTGTTCTATATCGGGGCTTTATGTTGATATTCAACCACATTCTAAAAGGGGCGTAAAAGTACGCATTAAATGTATTTTTGCCGCCGTAGCGCTGAGCTCGTTTATTCTTTGGTAAAATCTTAACAGAAATTATGGGAACTCGAATTAAAACTTTTGTTTTTGGACCCTTTATGGAAAATACGTCGGTGGTTTATGATGACACGAAAGAATGTGTGATTATTGACCCCGGATGTTTCGACGAGTATGAAAATGAAGAGCTTAAGAGCTTTATAGAAAATGAAGGACTAACTCCGGTTATGCTTTTACAAACCCATACCCATCTCGATCATGTATTTGGGGTTCCTTTTGTAAGTAAAACCTGGGGCCTTATTCCACAGGTTCATCCCCTGGATAAACGAGTATACGACAGCTTTGAAATGTCTTGTATGACTTTTGGAATTAAACCTAAATCTACCTTACCGGAACCACACTATGTATTGAAGGCTGGTGAGGACATAATTTTTGGAAACACCACGTTAAAGGTTCATCATATACCTGGCCACTGCCCGGGTCATGTAGTATTTGAATGCGAAGAAGAAAATTTTATTGTTTCGGGAGATGTTCTTTTCGAAAGAAGTATTGGTAGAACGGATTTACCGGGAGGAGACCACCAAACGCTTATTGATTCCATTAAAAACATCTTGTTTAAACTGGATTTAAATCGGGTGGTTTATTCGGGTCATGGACGTACTACGACACTTGGGGAGGAAAAATTGAATAATCCGTTTTTGGTGTAGGACCCTGTTGATATTGGGTTTTTGATATCGAATATTCAACTACTACCGCTGTATCAAAAACCGTCCCTTGGATTCATCAGATAAATCCTTACTAAACAACCGATAGAAATAAATTCCATTGGGTAAATCGGCAACATTTAAAGTAGAGCGTTCTGACGTAATTTCTTGATGTTCTTTGACCAACTCACCGGACAGGTTGTAAATTTTTAGTTGTAACACCTCGTTGCTCTGTTCCTTAAAGGAAAACGAAATTTGGTTTTGAGCGGGGTTGGGCAATATATTTGACGAGAAGGTTCTTTTGGAGTGTTCAAAAACGCCGGAAACATACTCACATAAGTGAATATCGTCAAATACTAAGCCTCCACCAGAATTTGCGGCCGTATCTGACACGAATGTAAATTTGACACGAATTGGAGTATATCTAGATGTCACCTTTGATCTTAGGTCGCCATAATAACATTCAAAATACTCCCATCCTTTCGTTTTTCCCGTTAATACTGGTTTTTTTGTTGTCCACGTAACGTGGTCACTGTTGTGTTCACTTAGTAGGCTCAACCACTCTGTACCTCCATCGGAAGACACTTCAATGTCACCGTAATCTTTTAGAGAATCTGTATCTACCCAATACCAACCAGTAATTAATTGAGCAAATGATGTATAGTCACTTCCAAAATAAAAGTTGGTCTTAATAATAAAAGCTGCTCTGTCGTTGGTTTTATAAGTGGAGTCCGTATCTGTCATAATTAACTTATTACCCGAATAGGCAGTGTCTATTGGCTTATTGTTTGGTGTTCCAATAATCCATTGGTTAGCCTTTCCTTGAATAGAATCAATTATTACAGAAAAGTTTGGCACAGGAGTCTCAAAATCGATTTTTGCCGAATTACTTCCAAAACCAAAACAAAAGTTTTTCTGTGCATAAGTTCTCTGCGCATGAGCGTTTTGGTTAGACTGAACCAGAATAGAAAAAACAACCAACCAAACCCAATACTTCATGTTTCTAATTTTTATTTCAAACCCAGAACATCTATTCGAACATCGAACAAGGAATTTTGAAGTGAACTGATCTTGGATTTTGGATCGATTCGATCAAATATCCAACATCCCCTTCGTTATTCCTTTACCACCCTAAAAACCCGATAACCCAGTTCACTTTCCAGTTGCAACAGATAAACTCCTGTAGAAAGTTGCTTTGTATCAATCACCGATTCATTCGAGTTCAATTTTCCTTGCTTTAATACACGTCCTTTTTGGTCAATAAGCTGGTAGCGCCAGGCAATATTTTGCTGTTCAACAAAATCAACATACAATTGGTCAACGACTGGATTGGGAAAACCTTAATTCTTACATCAAATGCTTTTGTTCGGTCGATACCTAACCGAATGTCATAAACCCGGCTTTTGCATTCGGGAGTCATACAGCCGTTGCTATCTACCTTTAGCACCCAAATATCGTAGGTGTGGAGTGGAGAAGTGGTTCCACAAAATATGAAACCCCCATCTTCCGTTCGTATAAAGTCCCAAAGTTGGCTGAGATCAGAAACATATGAATGAATATATTCATGCATCCATACTGTATCACCATTTGCCGTTAAATGTATCAATGAATAAATGGGCCAACTATCTTTTCTTGTTCCCCCTCCGAGAGCATATAACCCTTTTTTCTTTCCCTCAATTATTTTAGTAAAACCAGCAAATTCTGTTATAGAGTCATACTGTTTATTCCAAATTACGTCTCCATTGCCAGGCTCAATTTTAAGGGCTTGTTTCTTACTATAATCGCTTCCGAATGAACCAAATGCGGTATCTAATCCAATGATTAAATTGGAGTCTCTTAGAACCAAAACATTACTTGCTAATGTGTTTCCATTTGTATTATACTTTTTGTTAAAAACCACTTTGCCAGTATCGTTTATACCAATCAACCAAGCTTTAAATTTTGGGTTCTCACCACTTCCTCCGCTCAAGTAATAATTGCCATTAGGATGCTTTACAATATCCGTGAGGTTGTCTTTTTTATTCGCAGGTATTGTCTTGTGCCAAAGCTCAGCACCATCTTTATCGGTTCGTATTATTTTAATTCCGATACTTTGAAATCCTAATTCCATCTGGTTAACAAGCAAAAAACCCGAATCAGGGGTTTCAATAAATGTGTTAGCACGAAAGATGTTTATTGCAGTGTCGGTATATTTTTTTGTCCAAAGAGTATCACCATGGATGTTAAGCATAATCAACCATGGTTGATTTATTAGAGTTGTATTTGAATCACGAAATTCAAACGTTCTAAAATCTGCCAAATTTCCTGATCTCAAATGAATAAATGTACTGTTTCGTGCTTTTGCACGTCCTAATTTATATTCCTTTATACCAGTTTTATTGCCGGAACTATCAAGAACCAGATAACTGGCAGACTCATTACCTAAACCATCACCACTTGCAACACTAATTATGTATTGGCCTTTCAATGGTAAAATTTTCAAGCCTTCCCCTCCTTTTTTTATATTATACGTTTTGTTAAAATATTGTGCTGTTAGAGTACCGCTAATCAAAACTGCTAAAACAAATATTATTATCCTAAATCTCATCATACAAGCCAATAATATCAGCTATTCCTTTACCACCCGAAAAACCCGATAGCCCAATTCACTTTCTAGTTGTAATAGATATACTCCAGTTGGCAATGGTTTCATATCTACTTGAGAATCGTCGGGATTTAAACTTCCCCGTTTTAATACACGCCCTTTTTGGTCAATAAGCTGGTAGTGCCAGGCAATATTTTGTTTTTCGGTAAACGAAACGTGTAATTCGTCAACGACTGGATTGGGAAAAACCTTGATATTAACATCAAATGCTCGGGTACGGTCGATACCCAATCGAATATCATAAACCCTGCTTTTGCATTCGGGACTCATACAGCCGTTGCTATCTACCTTGAGTACCCAAACATCCTGGTTGCTGTTGTCAGGATTGACATCACCACAAAAAATAAAACCCTTGTCTGAAGTTCGGATAAAATCCCAGAGGTAGTTTTCGGTATCAATCTTCTCGTAAAAATAATTGTGTTTCCAAACCGTATCTCCGGTGGAGGTCATTCGGGTTAAGGTATAGCTTGTCCAACCATCATTATCGTGTCTACCGATAACATATAATTCATTGCTATCTCCTTCAATTACCTTGTTGTAGGCAACCCCTTGCATTACACTATCATGGATCTGTCGCCAGATTACATCTCCACGTTTCGGTTCAACCTTAATGATTTGTTTTTTATAATAGCTATCTCTTTGTTTATATATAAAGGTATCGGTTCCGAATATTAAATTGGAATCTTCTAACACGGATAGTAAGGCTGCGCTACCACCACCAGTCATGTGATACCTTTTTTCAAATTTGACTTTGGCAGAATCGTCAATACGAGCAATCCAACTTCGAAAAGTACCACCGGTATTTCCTCCTCCTCCCAAATAATAATCTCCGTTAGGATGTCGAATTATTGTATAGGCTACTTCTCTTCCTGGGGTATTGATTGCTTTACGCCAAAGTTCATTTCCTTTTTTATCCGTTCGAATAACAATCGGATCATAATCAGGGTTTCGATTACGACTGCAGATCAACATTAATCCAGAGTCTGGTGTTTCAATAAGTGTTCTGGAAAGCAAATTATGCACCGTTGAATCGCTAAAAAACTTCGTCCATAGCGTATCCCCTTTATTATTCAGCTTTATCAACCAACTTTTACTCCTAAATTCCCCTGCACTGTCCCAGTATTGGTAGGTTCTAAAATCCAACAAGTCTTTGTCCTTTAAAAGAATCAAATCTCCATTCCTTACCAAGGCGTTTGGGATAGGATAGAGGGTCTGATAAAGCTTGTTTCCATCTTTGTTTAGAACCAGATAACCTAATTTTTCTGACCCGGAAGTATCAGATCCCCCGGCACTAATCAAATAATTTGAACCAAAGGACCTTATTCTGGAACTATACTCTCTTCCGGTTTCAAAATCAAAGACCTTATTGAAATATTGGGCGTTTAAAGTTGTGGTGAGGCCCAAAACCAAAATCAGTAATATGTATGAAGGGCTTTTATTCACTGACCACTATATTTTCTTGATGGATCATTTTCTTGTTACTAAACACCTGCAATTTATAGATTCCATTGGTTTTTTGGGGAATTTGTAATTGGCGATTTCCCTCATCCGATTGGCTGCTTCCTTCCAATATTACCCTTCCCTGCATATCCACAATGCGGTAACGAATTCCTTGATTACTAGTGTTTATATTCCAGACGAAATGGAAACTTCCCCCGTTGGGGTTGGGGTAGACCGTAAAGCCACTGCTGTTTCCTTCTTCAGGGGTTTCCAACAACGGTGTTTCTTCGGATCGGGAAGCGTCGCCGGGAATTTCTTCGGTATAGCGGTCGAGTACTTCATAGGTGATTAAACTCATAACATTTCGTGCCAGGCCATAGCCAAAATGGGTGGTGTCGGTAGCCAGGCTATCGAAAAGTGTACTGTCTCCATAGAGCACGGGTAGGCTATCACCGTTGGATTCCATGTTGTGGAGTTTTTGTAATACCATTGCTAGTCCCTTGTATTCGTCATCGTCATCCAGCTCATCTATTTTCGCCTGGGCGCTACTAAAGTCACCATCTTGCCAATAGGCCTTAACCAGCATGTTTTTGGTTTGAGCGGCAAAAGGATGGTAGTTGTCGTAGTCTTCCAGGTAAGAAATCATGGAATCGAGCGGGTTGGGGTTTCCGCTACTGGTATCGAAGGCAAACAATCGAAGAATTTCGTTGAGGTAAAGCTCTGTCCGGGTTTGATGATAGATGGTATCCAGTTCCAGGCTATCGCGTAAGGATATTCCTCCTTGCAAATCAATCAGGTCTTCGATTTGGGTGGTACTTAATATATGGCCCAGGTTGGAAAGTTGGTCGGCCTGGCCTACACTTAAAGGAGAGCTTTGTTCCAAAATGTAATACAAATCACTGGCATCTAAGGCCGGGTTTCTGTTGATACAAGCCGTCAATACCGCATCACTCAGGTAGGGAATGTAATTGTCCAACTCGGTTTTTACCTCATCGGAACTGTTTAAGGCATCGTTGACGTAGTTTACCCGGCTAGTGGTATTTCCCCCATCTACGTTGTTGTTCCAGGCCATTATGGCTACGGTTCGGTCCGATTTGCTGTTGCTATACCCATCTGTAGCAATGCCCAGTTTGGTTCCGAAACCACCAGAACCGGTTCCCACGGTGGTTATTCGGGAAGGACAAGAAGTAACAGTATCATAGTCAATAGCACAATCATTCGTTTGGATTTTTTGGGTAGTATAACAATCGGGTTTAAGTCTTACGCCCGAAGTTGTACTATGATGACTGTAAAGCATTTTACCGGGGTAACCCGTATACAAATTATAATCATCCTCACTGGCATTACAGGTTTGGCTAAACTCATTTCCTGCAGGCAATTCATCTGCGTTTAGAGCCGAAACGTTGCATTTTCCCTGCTTCTCATTGATCATCCCCGAAGCCACATAAATATCGCCCTTGTGGAGGTCATCGATAAAGTCGTTGCATTTGTAAGTCAGGCCCCGGTTCGATTTTCCGGTTTTACCGCTGGTATAAACTCCAATATCGTGGTCTTCAAAATCGTTGTTGTATACCTCCGCTCCATGAGCACCCAGGTCGGCGGTTATTACTCCCACCGAACCTGAACCGTAGGTGTTTTCGGTGATTTCCACCCCAGTTGAGGCTTCTAGCCAGGAACCATAGGTACTACTTCCATCGAACTGGTTGTTGCTAATGGAAATTGTAATATCGTGTGCCTTGGTAATGGAACCAATCCAGGTATCCGTAAAGGTATTGTTTCGGATTTTTACATTGGTACCAAATAGTTTGGTTACCTGGCCGGTTACTATTCCCTTGCTCATGTGGTCGAAGGTATTGCCTGAGATTTTAGTATTGGCATCGTGTTCCAGTATAGCTATTCCTCGTTGGTTTCGGTTGAGCATAGGGTAGGCTGAGTTCTTAAAAGTACTGCTGGCAATGTCTACACCGTGAACATCATGAAAGGTGATCATGGGGTTGTATGGGTCGTTGCCTGAAAAGAAATAACTGGAATCGTTTTCAAAGGTACAGCCCAAAACAAGGGAAAGATCGTCGAAATATTGTTGCGTTGAAGGATTTAAATTCCTGAATGCCTTAAATTCCAAGGATTGTTGGTTGTTTAAAAAGTGAGAGGTACGTGCCTCAATAATTCCTCCTGTTTTGGACCAATCGCCCAACTTTCGGTTTACTATTCCCTTTTCAGCATTACTAATGGTAGCATTGAGCAGTTCAACCTTACCACTGAAGGGACGGCTAAAGCTGGGATCGTTTTGATTCTGGTTGATTAACCTTTCTCCCCAAACCTGTATGCCTTTCCACCGGGTTCCACAGCCGTTGGTTACCTTAGAGTTTTCAATGTTCAATTCACCGCTATTTTCTATAATAATGCTTTTTCCCTTAGCCATATAAAGGGTAACACTATCGTTGGGTCCTCCTATATTAAGTGTAGCACCCGGTTTAATGATAATGTCTCCTTTAAAAAACATATCTCCCATAATGTTTGTTGTTCCTGTTATGGGCCATTCGCTGTGTACGGGTTCCATCAGGTCCGCCATCCATATTCCCCGACCAAAGGTCGCAGCAATCAATTTGTTGCGACATTGATCAATATGTAGGTTGTTAATGATGGTGCGTGGTAAACCATTACTAAAACATATCCAATTGGTATCCGACATGGAATTCGTTTTGGTAAATACTCCTCCATCGGTTGCCAGGTAGAAGCGGTTGTTGTCTTGGTCGAAGAGGATTTTATTTATTGGAATTTCCGGTAGGTCAAAACTCATGTTGGTCCAGGTCATAGTACTGGTGTTGGTGTCCCAGGACCCGGCGTAAACTCGTTTTAAGGTATCCCAGTTAGCAAAAGTGACCCATATTTTGTTTTCATTGTCAGGATCTACTTCTATATCCGATACTTGATTGTATCTAACTGCAGTTAACCCAGCAGTAATATCATTCAGCACCTTGGTGATTACGTTGTAACGGAACAGTATTTTTTCAATCGTACCATTCAATAGTCTTCTTTCAATGGCCGTATATATAACGTCCCTGTTTTTGGTGGATGTGGCAATTTCTGCGATGTGAGGTTTTCCGTTACCTGCCATATCCTTATTTAATATTTGAATGTGGGAGTTTTGTTGATCTTTCCATCTCCTACTCATTATGTTATTATTATCATCCGAGAAATAAATGATGGAGTCATTGTAAGGATCGAACTTAAGGACTGCATCCTCACCATAGCCATTATATTTGGCATTATTCAGAGGTACCACTGCGTCGGTTTTTGGATTCCAGTAACTCACCCTATTGTTACGGCTTAAGAAAACCACTTCTTCCATATTGGGAGAAACCTCTACAATTTGCCCATCGTTTGGAGGAGCTGTTCCAATGTGACGCCAACGATCTTCATCAATAGATTTTACGTACGATCCGTTGTCGTGCGATCCATAAACAATATCCCCGTTCAAGTTTAGCGTTCTCACCTGAAATGCCTGGGTTATGTTCATGCCTTTTCCATTAAGCGTGGTCCAACCTGCGGAGGAGGTATCGGTTCCTCCGCTGTTGTACGATATTGAAATTCCTCCATCGTGTCCACATAGAATAATGGCATCGTTACTGTCTGTATGGGTACTCGGTTTTATGATTTTTAGATCCCTAATGTCATCATGAAGATTGAAATCTCTGTCATAGGTATAAATTCGCTTTTTTCGACGCAAATGCACCCCACCTACATATACTTCGGTTTCATCGGTAGGTGAAACGACAAATTCGAGTATCTGCCTATTGACATCAGCGTCGTTTTTACCATCAGTAAAAGGAGTGTCGAAATAGTATGGTGTTATTACAGTTCCCGCACTATCCGTACTCTGTTTTACAATTTGCAGCCGCCCATCACTAAGTTTATACAACGAATAAACATGATTCGGTTTATCTGCGCAAAAATCAATTCCAACGCTAATTGCATTATTCAAAATGCCCGATGGAGTTATTATCGATTGGTCGGAATACTGACCATTGGAAAGCTTTATTCTATAAACCCGGGCGCTCAAAGCACCTTGCCAGGTATGTACTTCGTAGGTGGTTGCATACAACAAATTGGCATCATTGGGATCCATTTTTAAATCCATTAATCGGTAATTCTGTTGGCCGGTTCCCCATATTCTTGACCAGGTAACACCATCATCAAGTGAAACCAGTAAGCTGTCATCAACGGCAGCATAAACCCGACCCGATGTAGTATGATCAAATGCAAATGCTTCTACTACTCCTGTGCCATAACCCGAGGAAACTACTCCGAAATCTAAGTGAGACCACCATTCTCCTTTTGTCGTACTCTTGAGGTAACCATTAGCTTCGCTTGCCCCGTAACGCAAATTTTTACCGGTAAAACCAGCTCCTGCCAGCACAATAGTAGGGTCGAATGGAGAAACTTCGATACAGTTAATTCCTAAACCAAACTCTCCGAGTGCATCAGTGGTATTGGTCCAGTTTACACCACCATCCACAGTTCTAAAAATTCCAGCAGAAGCCGATCCAGCTAAGATAGTATCTATGATACCGTTGTTCTCCCAGGCTGCAACAGCCCCAACCATTCCCATAAACCCTCTGTTCAACATACTGGGGTCATTGCTTTTAAAGGGATTCTCTAAAGGGCCCAATGGTTCCCATTGGTTGCCTTGGGTACAGGACAAATAAGGTATAGCGTCGTCCATCTTCTGCATACCACTGGCTGGTGTACCTTCAGCACCAACCCTGCCTCTCCAAAAACTAACAAAATGCAACTGGTGTTTTAATGCGCCTTCGGGTTCCAGGGTATCTTCTTCGTCCAGGCTGTCCAATTCGTTTTGTAGGTATTCGTCGAATGCGGCAATATCTACATTGGGGTTTAGCATAGAAAGTGAGGTGTCCTGCGCAAATACCGTTACACCAATACTTAAAGCAATACACAATAAAAACTTTGACTTTTTCATAATTATGGACTTTAACATTATTAGTTCACTTATCTAAGTGACTAATAATCAATTAATACAGATACTTTCCAAAGCTTTAAACTATTTGCCATAATTACAATAGGGGAATACCCCTCATTTTTCTAAGTGGTTGTTTATAAAAAAGCATCCGGTAATAAGGTTTTCATCTTAATAATCAAACCCTTACGTTACCTTTCCTAGTTCTAAATTACAACCAACAAGTTCAAGTTTTGGAATATTAAAACAACGAATAAAATCAATGTGGTTTATGCTATTTACGCATAAAGTACCTTAGTTAATTATTTTTATTTGCTTCTACCTATTGCATTAGTATAGAAAACTTTCTACATTTAACTATTATGACTCATTGGGGGATTCAATTGAAAAAATTGAGGAATAAAATGGGATGGAGTCAACGTTATCTAGCTGATTGTTCATCTATGACCCAATCGGCTATTGCCCGGCTAGAATCTGGTAAACACCAATTTACCCAAAAGACCATTTATGCGCTGGCAAAATCCTTCGATATGGATACGTTGAAATTTGTATTCTACCTTATGGGTGTAAGGAAAGAAAAAGAACAATTGCTTATGGAGCATAATATGATTCAGCAATTTGCCATGCTCTATAACTATGCCCGACAGGTAACAGAACTATACGACGACATCATTAAAAACGAACATCAAATTCTAAACAACATAGAAAGAGACCGTGCATACTACATAAAAGAATGGGTACTAATTGGTCATAAGTGTTACAAGCAAGAAAAGGAAATTGAGCTTTTAAAAAGTCAACTTAAACGGGTTTAGGGTTTTGGATATTAGGGCTTAGATATTTATTCCCAATGCAATTACATCCAATATCGACCATCCAGCATCAAATAATGGATTACTTGCTCTGCTTAGAACCATCTTCGTTATATCCTTCGGGTACTCCAATGGCATCTACGGGTGGACAGTTCTTTTGTCGGTAGGGCTGGCAAAGCATAAATCGAAGGGAAAAAGTAAGCGGCCAATAATGACTATTGAAATAAGGCATATCCGCCCGTCCGTTATTCCACGTATATAGATTTAGAATGGGAACTTCTATGGTAGGTATTACAATCAGTTTATTATTTGATCTAATCCCCCACCCTAGTTTGTAATACAAATACCCGTGTATTTTGTCGGATGTTTTTTCCTGAACTCCAGGAACACTGTGCGTATATGATCTTTTACTTATGATGGCATAACTGGCATTTAATCCTAGTGTGTGTTGCAAAAATGTTTTATCGGATAGTTTATTTCGTCCGTTTAGTTCAACGTGCATCCCAAGAAAATGATCGGAAAAAGTGTTTTCTCCAGTGTTATAGGTTGTTGCATTTCCAGCCTGTACAATTTGATCGGTGTAGGTTTCGGTTCCCTGTAACCATCTATACGTTAATCCATAGTTCCAATACCTAAAAAAATAAAAATTGTTGATCATGTGATACCTGCCCAACGCTGCATAAGCGCCCAATTTTCCATTTTGTTTAGGAAGTGTTCGGTACAGTGTATCGGCAACCTGGCTCCCGTCAATTTCCTTTTTATTAACCAGTGGTAAGGTGTAGTTGGCGCCCAAATCAAAATACCAAAACTTCTTTTCGTAACGGGGTTGCTGAGGAAAAGCATCCTTGTTTTTTCGGCCATATCCCTGACCAAACAAGGAGAATGATAGGAAGATTAAGAGAGCAGCAATACCAAATTTCATATTTACAAAATTATCCAGTTGAGCTTCAATAAATGAAATAGGCAAAAGCTTTTTAACTGTTGCATTGTTTATACTACTATACCCAAACTACGCAATAAGAATTGGGTTGCACGCACTCCGTATGACAACTACATTTAAATTTATTTTTGCCGGGTATGATGGAAATCATAAAGAGACCCTTTATTGTTCTTTGGAAAACCTGGTTTTTTCTGATGTTCCTGATTTCAGGACTGGTTTTGTTCCTGATTTTTAAATGGTACCTGCACAAGGGGAAAAACAAACAATCACTTACTCTACTGCGTCGATGGGGAATTTTTGTTCAATACACCACCGGAATTATTCTACGTACCAAGGGCAGGAAAAACTTTCCAAAAGCACCATACATTGTTGTATCCAACCACAGCTCTTACCTTGATATTGTACTTATGTTTAGTGTGGTTCCCGATTATTTTGCTTTTTTAGGTAAGGCAGAATTAGAAAACTGGCCCATTGTAAACATCTTCTTTAAATCGGGAATGCAAATCTCAGTTCCCAGAGGAAGCCGAAAAGGATCTCATGAAGCTTATACCAAATCTAAAAAAGCACTTGAGGAAGGAACATCCCTGGTCATTTTTCCTGAAGCCACCATCCCTACTCATGTTCCCCGCATGAAATCTTTTAAAAATGGTGCGTTTAAATTAGCAATTGAATCCGGTGTCCCTATTGTTCCTATTTGCTTTCCATACAATTACAAGCGAATGATGAATGGTGGATTTTTAAAAGCCATTGCCAGTCCCGGACTTGCCCCCGCACTGGTACATTCACCCATAGAAACAACTGGTATGAGCGAAGAGGATATTGTACCTTTGCGCCAGCAAGTTTTTAAAATAATAGAAAAAGATCTTAACAGCTATGGAAATAAATAACGACCTGATCGATAAACTGTCGGCACTGGCAAAGCTTGAATTTGAAGGTGAAGACAAGGAAGTTATTAAAGCCGATTTAACCAAAATGTTGGGTTTTGTAGAAAAACTGAACAACGTGGATACTGAGGGTGTTGAACCATTGATCTACATGACCGACGAAGAAAGTGTAATGCGTGAAGATGTTGCTCAATCGGTAATTTCGCAGGAAGAGGCACTTAAAAATGCTCCTCAAAAAGACAGCTATTATTTTAAAGTTCCTAAGGTATTGAAGAAAGGATGATTTTGGGTGTTGGATTTTGGATGTTGGATGGTTGATATCCAAAAACGAAAATCAAATATCCATTATCACTTTTCTGGTTTTTTTTCCTTTTTTTCCTTCGGTGCATCTGCTCTAATTCTCACCCCATCAAGTTTTACTTCCTTACCTTCTTTATAGGTAATTCTCAGCATAACCGACTGGTCGTTTCTATAGCGTGTCCATACTCCTTTCTTTTCGCCATATTCATATTTTCCTTCCAACCATTTACTGCCATTGGGATAATAATAAGAGTGTTTTCCTTCCGCTAAACCCGATTCATATTTCCCTTTATACCGAAGGGTTTGATCATCGTTGTAGTAATAATGTTTCCACAAACCTTCGCGCTGCCCATTTACATACTCCCCAACTTCTTTATGGTCATTTAAGTGGTAGGTCCAAATTCCATTTTCCAATCCTTCTACGTATTCCCCTTCTGATATTACCGTTCCGGTATCACTGTATTCAATAAAAGGTCCATTTTCTAAACCGTATACATAATACTCATCCCTCCATAATTGTTCGTTGGGATAATACCATTCCCAATGTCCATCATAAAATTCTCCCTGGGCAAAACTTCCTTTCTGTTCCAGTTTTCCTGTCTCATAATAGAATTTCCATTCACCCAATTTTAGACCCGATTTGTAAGATCCTTCTGCTCTTAAAGTACCAGATTCATAATATTCCTTCCAATGGTCGTTTTTAATTCCATCGGCATCGGCCATTCCCTCACCCATTAAAATTCCATTTTTATATACCTGGGCAATCACAACTCTTCCCGAGTCATCAAATTCACGACAAATTCCTTCTCTTTTTCCTGCTTTGTTGTGGTTGCAAATGGTTCGAATGGTTCCATTGTCGTGGTACGTTTTTCTAATATCTAAAAAATCCAGTTCTTCGGCATTTTCCACCAACTTACCCCCTGAGTATTTATCGGTCGAAATCAATAGTCCTTTTTCATCGTACTCTTTCCAATACCCAACTTTTATGTTGTTGACATACTTACCTTCACTCTTAACGGTTTCATCTTCGTAGAAATCTTTCCATATTCCTTGTTTTAACCCGGCCGTATCCTTCCTGTTTATGGATTCCCGTTGATAGACTATACCATTTTTATATTCAACTATTCCAATTATTTTTCCCTTATTATCATAGCTTTTCATCTCGCCATGAATTTTTCCTTTTACGTATGGAATTTTTTGGTAGACTCTTCCATTATCGTGATAGGTATAAGCAATACCATGAAGGGTGTCATTAACAAAAGGATATTCTGACATTAAAAAACCTTCAGGGCTATATTCCTTAGTTAATCCATGTTTTTTCTCTGCTCGATAATTGATGACTTTCTGGAGAATTTCGTCGGTAGAATAAAATTTCCATTCGCCTTCCAACAAATGATTTTTTCTTGGCCCCTCCGATTTCAAAACACCATTTTGAAAATAGTTTTTCCAAAATCCTTCGGGTTTACCATTCACCAAATACC
>CEQS01050388.1_pt1 | contig 17338 bp, 11 predicted proteins | sample 530981 | NCBI WGS metagenome assembly CEQS01 (sample SAMEA2621176, study PRJEB7988) | marine metagenome | biome: marine biome (ENVO:00000447); feature: mesopelagic zone (ENVO:00000213); material: "saline water (ENVO:00002010), including plankton (ENVO:xxxxxxxx)" | depth 800 m
AAAACCATACGCATCGGTTAGTTGTATTTGATCCTTTTGATGCAATTTCAGTTCCCCTATACACCTTCGACCTCAATGCGGCAGAAGTGGAGGATTTGCAAACCATAAAGGGGATCACCCCTGAGGCAGCCGAAAAAATTGTAAAGTACCGAACTGTTCCTGGGTAATATACTGATTTAAAACAACTTAAAAACATAGAAGGGTTGTCGGAAGAACAAGTAAACCAGCTAATCTCGGCTAAACTGGATAACAACTATTTTGAAGAAACGCTGAAGGACTTTGAGCCAAAACTTAGCATTGGTACTTTAATATCTAGTCCTTTAAAATACATTTTCTCTCGTGCAATTGTTTCCTTTTTACTCTTATTCGGGGTCATGTATTTTGTTTCAATACGACGGAATATGGCATCAATGAGACGGGTTCTTTTGTTGTTTATCAAATATTTTATTCTATGGGTGGGGTTTGTCTTAATGGGATTAATCTTCATTTTCCTCAACCTGGGAAACCCATATTTATTTCCCATATTTCTTTTCACTGTCCCAGCCTTAATAGCTCTGTTCGTTTATCGGAAAAGAAAAATTGAATTGCAGCGAACACTCATTTTTATTGCTGCAATGAATCTATTACTGCTAGGCTCTTTGATTTGATTATCTCTTGATCCATATCAGAAAGATTAACCCCCCAGCCTGGACTATAAATTCAACTATTCTTTGGGCTTTGCATTTTTTACGTACTTATCAAACCACCTTAGCTGCTCCCAAAGTACATGTTCCACGCTCTCACGAGCACGGTACCCGTGGTCTTCATAGGGCAATAATACAAGCCGCGCTGTTCCTCCGGAGCCTCTTACAGCTTCATAAAAAACTTCCGATTGGAAGGTCAGGGTTCCCGGATTGGAATCGTCATTACCATGTATGATTAGTACCGGTTCATTCACCTTATCTGCAAAGAATGTTGGTGATAGCTGAATGTAAACATCTTGTGCATCAAATAAGGATCGACGCTCGGATTGAAAACCGAAGGGTTGATTGGTTTTGTTGTATGAGCCACTTCGTGCAATTCCCGCTCGAAATAAATCCGTGTGTGCTAGCAGATTGGCAACCATTAATCCACCGTGGCTATGCCCTATCACTCCTATTCTGTCTGGGTCGGTTACACCCATGTCAACTGCTTTTGCCACCGCGGCTTCTGCATCGGCCACCAATTGGGAAACAAAGGTATTGTACGTCGTTTCTGGGTCACCGATCATGGGCATAGCGGTTCTTTCAAGTACTGCATATCCACGAAGTAAAAAGTAAAGATGAGAAGGGCCTCCAATACGCATAAACCGCTGCGCCGACCCCCTCACCTGTCCTGCAGTACTCGCTCCGGAATACTCCAAGGGATAAGCGTAAACCACCGTGGGGAGTGCTGTTCCCTCTTTATACCCTGGAGGAAGATGCAAGTGGAAGCTAAGAGGAACACTGTCTTCTCGCTGGTACCTTACAATTCGTTTCTCTATTTCTCGCAGTTGAGGAGTTGGATCCTTAAAGTTGGTTATCGGCTTTGTTGTTATCTCCCTACTCGCCTCACCTTTTGATGTTGCGACCTGGTTACCAATCGTTGCAAGGTGATAATTGGGGACGTCTGTAGCAGACTCCGAACGAAGTACAAAATGCTCTTCGTCACCAGCGAAGTCTACAAAAAATTCGTACCTGTCGGGGTTGCACCGGAACAGCCTTTCTGTTACACCCGACTCCAGTTGCCTGTGGTCCAGAAAAGGCCTGTCCCCCTTATCGGTTCCCCCGCTACCACTAAAATAAACACCACCATTTTTTTCATACAGCACATATTTACCATTGGGCATTTGCTTATAAACCGGATAGCCAGGGGCTCCATATCGATCACCTTCGTCATACTCATACCAGAGCCGTGAAGACTTTTTATCGACGTCAATCAGCCATGTATATCGTCTCCTTTTAATTCTTTGGCGTTGCGAAAGCAGCAGTGTGTTATTCCCTTCAAACCAGGCCAGACTCCAGGTTTGAATGCGATGCTCGGCCTTGAAAACCTCTTCCGGATCTGAGTTAAAAGGAGCTTCTGAGCGCATTAGTTTATCGCGATACTTCGCTTTACTTGCTGGGTCTCCTCCATCAAGTGCTTCTACCCAATATAGTGTATGTGGCGCTGTGGCTCTCCAGGATACAGATCTTGGACCCAATGTGACTCCGTGAACAGGAACCGCATCGGCTAAGGGTAATGAAGCGATACTGCTTACCAACTCTCCCTTACTGTCCCATACTTCAATTTCGCTGCCAAACCTCCACCATGCGACTTCATGTGACCACGGTCCAACCAGGCGCTGAACAAGAAAGTACTTTCCATCCGGTGAAAAAGATGCGGTTCTATAGACCCCTGGTTTTCCAAGAACATTTGTTTTATTGCTGGTTGGGTCTAAAACAACCAACTCAGAAGTCATGTAATAATCGAATAAGGCGTCATCATAAGCGGTTTCAAGCAGGTTCCTTGCTTCATAAGTTGATCTGGCTGAAGCCCCCTCCCCTTCCATGATCATAGGCCCTATCGGGATAACCGGTTCTTGTGGCGCCACACCACGTTTAGGGATACGCCTTATCAACAGTCTTTTTTGGTCCGGTAACCAGGTAGCGGCCCGTCCCATTAAGGGGTTTAGAGCTACATCCTTTATTTCCTTGAGATCACCATTTACCGATCCGACCCACAAGCCAATATGATCCGAGTGTTTAACATTTAATGCAAAACGCTGACCATCGGCTGTCCAGGTTACGCCAACAATCTCTTTGTCTTTTGGTAGGCCCAATTCTTTTGTGCTTCCATCGGAAATTTTAACCAATCGAGGTGAAGTGCCGCCGGAATTCCCGTGGTATCCATTAACCTTTGGGTTTACACGTATGCCCGCAAGTTTATGCATGGGTGCTGCCAAGTCCGCCAGAGGCGGGTAATGCTGGGGGTCCATTAACAATAAGTATTCACCGGTTGGAGAAGTCCACACCCAAGGCAATTTCGGAGCATTTAATACATCTAAAATATCTTGCGGCGGAGATTGCCACCCTTTCTCTGAATTGTTCTCTTCTGCTGTTTTTTGAGCCGTTGAATTAGTTGGTAACACTACACTTAGGGTAATTACCAATAGACTTACAATACCTTTGATCATAGCTGTTTATTTATTCGATTCTTAACTATCCTTTCTTTTGCCTAAAAAAGAGAATAAAACTAAAACAATAAAAAGGTTCATTATGAACTTAAAATAAAACTGTCTCCGCTTATGGAAAAGATTGGATAGAATGAAAACCACCCAAAGAACTAATTTAGCCTTGCGTATTAACTGGTCCTTGAATGGGCCATTTTAATAATGACAACGAACAATTGTCGCTACTTGATCTAAAAATAGAAACGGAAAGGCTGCTTATTCGACCTTTTGAAAAGCGTGATATCCAGGCATCTTATGAAATGAACCTGGATGCTGAAGTGAGTCGATACACGGGAGATGGTGGTGTTGTCAGCCTTGAAGAGATTGAGAAAAGAATTGTTGAGAATGTTTTTGGGAATTACAACAAATATGGTTTTGGCCGACTTGCCGTGGAAATTAAGGGAGAGAACAAGTTCATAGGGTTTACCGGGTTAAAGTACTTACCCGATATGGATGAAGTAGACCTGGGTTATCGTTTTATGAGGGAATATTGGGGACAAGGTATTGCAACTGAATCGGCAGTTGCATCCATCAATTTTGGGTTTAAGACACTGGAACTGGATAGAATTATAGGCCTGGCTCTACCCCAAAACAAACCCTCGGTTCGGATTCTTGAAAAGCTCTTTTTTAGATTTGAAAGGGAAATTATAGAGGATAGGGAAAAAGTAAGCCTCTATGCACTGCAAAATCCTAAATACGAAAACCAGAAGCCAACATAACAAGCTGTTTATTAGACATTTGCGCGTATTAATAGTGTTCCACGTGGAACTATTTGGTTAAATAAACCAATAATACAGATAGATCAGAGGGAGACACCCCGGATATCCTGCTCGCTTGCCCAAGATTGGTTGGTTTTGCCTCGGTTAACTTTAATCGTGCCTCCATAGAAAGAGAAGAAAATTTGTGATAATCAATATCACTGTCAATTTTTATGTGGTCCAATTTTGTTAACCGGTCCGCCAGGCTTTTTTCCTTTTCAATATATCCCTGGTATTTTACAGTGATCTCAATTTGATCCAAAACCTCATCTTTTAAATCCCGAACGAATTCGAGCTCTTCTACGAAAGGCTTTTCAATTTCAGCAATATCGCGAATGTCCAATTGTGGCCTTGCTAACAGGGTATTTAATCTAGATTTTTGCTTTAAAGCGCTCGAGTTTTTATTTTCCAGTAGCGTATTAAACCTGTCCGGCTCAGCACTATTCTTAGATAAATACTTTACTCCAACATCTTTTCCTTTAAGCTTTAACTCTACCCTCTTCAACCTCTCATCTGATGCCAAACCAATTTTATTGGACATTTCCGTAAGTCTAATATCGGCATTATCCTGCCTGAGCAGAATCCTATATTCCGCTCTGGACGTAAACATCCTATAGGGCTCTTCGGTCCCTTTTGTAATCAAGTCATCAATCAATACGCCAATGTATGCTTCATCCCTTGATAATACAAAAGGAGCCTCTTCCTTAATCTTTAAACTCGCATTTATTCCTGCCACTAAACCTTGGCAGGCTGCTTCTTCATAACCTGTAGTTCCATTAATTTGACCTGCAAAATACAGGTCCTCAATAGGCTTCGTTTCGAGCGTATTCTTCAATTGAAGTGGTGGGAAATAGTCGTATTCGATGGCATATCCAGGACGAAACACTCGAACGTTTTCAAAGCCCTTTATTTGCTTCATGGCTTTAAACTGAACGTCCTCTGGCAATGATGTGCTAAACCCGTTTACATAGATTTCTACGGTATCCCACCCCTCGGGCTCTACAAACAATTGATGCCTGTCTCGCTCAGCAAAACGGTTGATTTTGTCCTCTATTGATGGACAATAACGGGGCCCAACAGACTGGATACTACCGTTAAACATAGGCGATTTATCAAACCCTTCTTTTAATAAATCATGAACCGTGCTATTGGTATAAGTGATGAAACAGGAACGTTGTTTGGTGATTTCATTCCCGGGTAAGTAGCTAAACTTTCCGGGCTTTTTATCCCCTTGTTGCTCTATCATTTTAGAATAATCCAGACTTCTTCCATCCACTCGAGGTGGGGTTCCGGTCTTCATTCTTCCAGACGAAAACCCATACTCTTTTAAGTTTTCGGTTAATCCATAGACCGCGCTTTCTCCTACCCTTCCTCCTCCGAAATTCTTATCTCCAATGTGGATTTTTCCATTCAAAAAAGTCCCGGATGTAAGGATTACTGACTTCGATTTTATCTCAACACCAAGGCCTGTTTTTACCCCTGTGGCTTTTCCGTCTTTTACAATTAACGATGTTGCTGTATCCTGCCAGAAGTCAATGTTTTGAATTGACTCCAATATCTTTCTCCACTCCAATGAAAACAGCACACGGTCGTTCTGGGTTCTTGGGCTCCACATAGCCGGTCCTTTTGATCGATTCAGCATTCTGAATTGAATCGCTGACTTATCGGATACAATTCCCGAATATCCCCCCAGGGCATCAATTTCCCTTACGATTTGCCCCTTTGCAATTCCTCCCATTGCCGGGTTACAACTCATTTGAGCGATTCGACCCAGGTCCATTGAAATCAACAAAACGGAAGACTCTAGGTTTGCTGCGGCCGCGGCCGCTTCGGCGCCCGCATGGCCACCGCCAACTACTATCACATCATATTCAGGGAGCATATCAATCGTGTTCCACGTGGAACAATTTAAAGTTCGGGGTTTTATTTAGGGCCGCAAAGCTAGATATTTATCTTCCATCTGGGTCATGATTTCTTGCTCTTCATTGGTCTTGTCATTGTACCCTACCAAATGCAATATTCCATGAATCATTACGCGGTCCATTTCGTCAGAAAACTGCATGCTATTTTCTTTGGCATTTTCACGCACCCGGTCTACGCTAATAAAAATATCGGATTCTAGTAAATCATCGTTTTCTTCCGAATTATTGAAGGTAATTATGTCGGTGTAATAATCATGATCCAAAAAGTCACGATTGATCTTTAACAGGTAATCATCAGAACAAAAGATGTAACTAATGCTAAATTGTTCTTGAGAAAACGATAATAGGCTGTTTTTCAGCCACTTATTGTTCGGCGGTCGGTCTAAACTATTTTGGTCTACATCTTCAAAAAAGAAGTTAACCTCTTGATTATCCATTAGTTATATCAAACTTCATCTCAACCGATCGGCCATCTTTAGTGAAACACACCTCGTCGGCCAGGCTTTTCATCAGAAATATTCCTCTTCCGGATAGTTTTTCAATGTTTTCTGGTAATGTTGGGTCAGGAATGATATCAAAATTAAAACCCTCTCCCTGATCCTCAACTACAAACCCGAGTTCTTTCCCGTTTAAGAAATAGTGCAAGTTGACATCCTTTTCCGGGTTTTCTTTATTGCCGTGTACTATAGCATTATTAACACTTTCGGTAACAGCAATAATAATATTACCAAAGTACCTCTCGTCAATATCTTCATACTCACATATAGTGGTTATGAATTTTTCTGCAAGGTCTATATTTTCAAATTTTGAAGAAAAGCTGATAGACTTCTTCATGAGACTAGAACTTATTAAAGTACTCATTTACCTTATTTCTGTAAAAAGGTTTCAAATTTAACGGTATAGTTTCCAATAATTCTATCTGCTGATCTTTCTGGCGCTTATATTCGTCAAGTGCCTGATTTTCTAAAAACTTTTCTTCTGCGGTTTTAGATTCTCTTTTGTTGTCAAATTCCCGCTCTCTTTCCGCTTTTTCACTCTCGAGTAAACGAGTCATTATTTCTTCCTGCCGTCTAATTGTTTCTCGTGAAATTCTCATGTTTACAAGATCTTCCTCATTCTGTTCCATTAACTCCTGAAGCCTGCTCAATTCATTTCCTCCGTTTTTGCCCCCTGGCTTATTTTGAGAGCCTTCCATGAGCCTTCTAAGCTCATTTCTTATAGCTGACTGCTCTGCGGCCAATTTAGCCGCCTGTTCACTCATTTTTGAGCCTCTGCCTCCAGGTCCGCCTTTCCCTGGTTTTTTACCCCCTTCCTGCATTTGTTGTTGGAGTTTTTTCAACTGCTGAGAAAGTTTCTTTTGTGCTTTTTTTACCTCTCCGATTGAAGGCTTGCCCCCTCCGGGCTTTGAGCAACTCTTCTTACCAAACTTTTTACTGCTTTGCTTTTTCTGCGATTGCTGAATGCTTTCGTCCAGCATCAAAGCAAGGTTATTCATCGATGTCATTACATATTGCTGTCGATTTAAGGATTCCGGGACCTTACGGTCGGCCATAAACTTAATGGACTTGCCCATGTTATCATTGATGGACGCGATTTCCTTGTTCACCATTGACTGGATCTGTACGTTTCGTTTCGAAAGAGCAAACAACGAGTCTTCTATCATTTTGCTATCATCTTCCAGCCTTTTTTGCGTCCTGGTGAGCTCGACAAACCTGGGGTCGTTCGGCTGTGTGACTTTTACTGCCTCAATCAATTCCTCCTGATCAAACGAAAGTTGAAGTAGGTTTTGTCTCAGCCTTCTAAGCGCCTCAATATCTTCGGCTTGCTGTTGTTCCTGCATTTCACTTTGCATCTGGCTTAGCTTCTGTTCCATTTGCTCCATTTGATCTGCAGCTTTGTTTTGGCTTTTGTTTGCTCCCTTTTTATCCCCTTCCTTATTCTGCTTTTTAGCATCTTCCATGCTCTTTTTAGCCCCTTGCTGCTCTGGTTTTGTGTCTGGAAGCTTGTTTTTATCCTGAAGCTCGTTGTTTTTCTTTTCAAGATCCTCCATGTCCTTTTTAATTTTATCGAACTCCTTCTCTATTTCCTCTTGCTTCTTGTTGAGCTGCTCTGGGTCTGAATTCTTTTCAAGGGATTTCTCTGCTAATTTTCTTTCCTCTTTCTTTAGCTCCTGAAGGTTTTTTATAACAGACTCCAATTTCTGCTCAAACTCAAGTTGCTTGAACAACTCTAAACTTCGATCGAGTTCTTTTTCCAAATCCTTGTTATCCAACTTCAGCTGATCGACTTGTTTCTGGAGCTTTTCTTTATTCATTTCCTCCATCATTTTTTCGATGTCGTCCATCATTTTCTTCATGTCTTCGTCCATCACCTTTTCCATCAACTCTTCCAGTTGCTTTTGTTTTTCTCTTAGCTCTTCACTAAGCGGGTCCATTTCGTTTCTTCGCTTGTTGTTTAGTTCGTTTTCCCGCTGAATTTTCTCGAACTTATTCTGAAGCTCTTTTTGTTGATTCATCAACTCCTTTAAGCGTTTCTTCTCTTCCCAGGAAACCGTTTTTTTCTCCAACAACTTCTTGTTTAGTTTTTCGAGTTCTTTACGAAGGTCTTTTGCTTCATTAAGGCTTTCTTCCATATCCTTTTTTGTTTCTTCAGACTGCTTTTCGGCTTTTTCCTGAATGTCCCTGGTGGACGGAATGTTAAGGGTTCTCATTTGCGAACGAGCCTTTTTGGGTCCGTTTACACCATCATTATCCCATATCTCGAAATAATACCTCAGGTTATCATCCGGCTCAACGCCTATTTCCTTCAGGTTCCACAGGTGATAAAACTCTCCCATTGCCTGGGTGTTATTAATGGAAATTGCAACCCTGTTTTCTTCTCCATTGTTCTTCTGATAAACAAACCACAACCCGGTAAACCCATAATCGTCACGATACTTACCTGTAAAATAAATGTTGGAATAGGAAAGGGAATCTCCTAGTTCCTGCGTCTGTATTTCAGGGTAAAGGTCTTTTATTGCATTAACCGACACCTGCAAAGAATCGTAGGTCTCTATCTGGTTGTTCATCAAAAAAGCCCTAATGGTTTTTGATTGCTTCACACCTGTTTCAATAGTGAATTTATCCTCACTGACCTGCTTCGCATTAAATACCGTATCCCGTTCCTCTATTCTAACCTCCTGGGTGTGTTCCGTCTTGATCGTCCATTTTATTTGTGTGCCTTCCGGAAGATAAACATCGTTAACACCGGTAAACTGTTCGTCTTGTTTTCCAATGTAACTTGGGTATTTTACTTCAAAAACACTTTGGTTAACCACTGGTCGGGGAAATACTTGTAGAGTATAGGGTGCAGAATAAAACCCTGAAGCATAAAATTTGAAATCGGTACTTTTCTGAATGTTGCGCGCCGTGTATTTGTATTTAGTCCCGGAAAGTTTATCCATTCGATACTGAACTCCATCAACATCGATAAAAACTTCCTGTGGAATTTCCTCACCCTCCATGCTAATTTCCAAAACAAAATCCTCGTTTTTAATCGCCCTAAGGTCATCGTTTAATACGACAAAATCAAAGGGCCTGGGCTGCTCAAAGTGTTCATCATAATCCAGTAGTCGTTCCGTTGGAGCCGTAATTAGAGACGGCGCCGTAAACAATACAATCAAAATAAGCGCAATAGGGGGTAGGGCATACTTCAGGTATTTTCGGTTTTCACTTAAATCGATGGCCGATGAGAAAGGTATGGGTCTTAGTTTTTCCGAACGCTGTTCAATACTGGCGAGAATCAGACTACTTTGATTTGGACTGATGTCTGATAGTTTCTTAAGCTCAATGGTATTTAACAACTTGTCGTTTACCGCAGGAAAATGTTTGCCAACAATTGTTGCAGCCTGTTCCGGCGAAATTCGATCACCAATTTGATACAGTTTCAAAAGAGGAGTAATTATGTACCGGTAAACAACCCCAAGGAGAAAAACGATAAACGAAAAAAACATAATGGTCCTGGTACCAGAACCAAACCTGCCAGCCGCCTCCAATAAAACAATGATTACATAAAAACCTGTAATTAGAGCCGTAGAATACAGCCCTCCGCGGATAAGTCTATTCGTGTAGTACTTACGAATAAAGCCATCCAGCTTAAGTAATAGATCGTTATAATTGCCCGAATTCATGGTCATTTGTAACGTACGAAGATAGCGACAATTGTTAGCCGTGATTTTCTTCCGTTTTGAATTAAGTCTTTTTAACCCTCTGCCAATTCAAAAAATTATCTTTGCCGCCCTTAAAAATGGAATGAAATGAGTCAAAAAGTTCGAGTAAGGTTTGCGCCTAGCCCAACCGGGCCACTACACATTGGTGGTGTTCGTACTGCACTTTATAACTACCTGTTTGCCAAGCATCACGGTGGTGATTTTTTACTTCGGATTGAAGATACGGATCAAACTCGGTTTGTCCCCGGTGCTGAAGAGTACATCCAACAATCGTTGAGTTGGTGTGGAATCACTCCAGATGAAGGGCCTCAAAACCCAGGAAACTGTGGCCCTTATCGTCAGAGCGAAAGAAAAGACTTGTACTACCAATATGCTGAACAGCTAATTAACGACGGTTACGCCTATTATGCTTTTGACACTCCCGAAGAACTTGAAAACGTAAGGGAGATGGCAAAAAAAATGAAGGCTCCTAACTGGCAATACAACCAAATTACCCGTACGGGTATGAAGAACTCACTTACCTTAACTAAAGAAGAGGTTGAGGCAAGAATTAACAACGGTGATCCGTATGTAATTCGACTGAAAGCCCCAAGAAATGAAGAAATTCGTTTGAATGATTTGATTCGCGGGTGGGTTGTTGTAAACTCGAACAATATTGATGACAAAGTATTGATGAAGGCAGACAAAATGCCAACTTATCATTTGGCCAATATTGTCGATGATCATCTAATGGATATTACACATGTTATCCGGGGTGAAGAATGGCTTCCGTCTGCGCCAACTCATGTATTGCTGTATCAATACTTAGGGTGGAACCAGCCCGATTTTGCTCATTTACCACTTATTCTTAAGCCTGATGGAAATGGAAAGTTAAGCAAGCGTGATGGTGATCGTTTAGGGTTTCCTGTCTTTCCCCTGGAGTGGAAAGACCCTAAAACACATGAGGTATCAAGTGGATACCGGGAATCGGGATATTTTGCAGATGGTTTTGTGAACATGCTGGCTTTCTTAGGATGGAACCCCGGAGATGATCGCGAAATCTTTTCTTTGGAAGAATTGATATCAGAGTTTTCTCTGGAAAGGGTAGGGAAGGCCGGTGCTAAATTCGATGCAGATAAGGCAAAATGGTATAACCAACAATACCTGCGTTCCAGGTCGAATGAAGAACTGGAAGAGTTGCTAAGGCCATATTTAGAAGCTGAAGGGATTCAATCCAGTAAGGGTTTTACCTCCCGGGTTTGCGGGCTTATGAAAGAACGCGCTTCTTTTATTCCTGACATGTTGAATGATCGTTTTTACTTCGAAGCTCCCACCTCTTATGATGAAAAAACGGTTCGGAAGAAATGGAAAGAGGATACTCCCGAAATTGTAAAAAACCTAAGAGGTAAACTTGAAGGTATTTCTGACTTTAGCGAGGAAAACATAGATGTCACCTTCAAAAAGTTTCTCGAAGACAATGGTTATGGTTTTGGTAAGGTAATGCCTGGTTTCCGGTTGTTGGTTACTGGAAAAGGTATGGGTCCAAGCATGTCTGCAATTGCCTCCATTCTGGGAAAAGAAGAGGTACTAAAAAGAATCGATACTGGATTAGCTGTAATTGAACAACTGGCTTCGTGACAGACAGCATCAAAATAAATAACCTGCGCTTTCACGCGCTGCACGGTCATTTGCCTGTTGAACGAAAAACGGGCAATACTTTTATCGTTGATCTATTGATAAATGTAGACCTTAATTTGGCCGGTAAAAGCGACAAGCTGGAAGATACCGTGGATTACGTTGCCGTTATGAACCTGATAACGGAAGAGATGAATATTCCTTCAGATCTTATTGAAAATGTGGCCCATCGTATTGCCGAACGACTTAAAAAAGAAATTCCGCAAATAGAATCGCTGGAAGTTACCGTAAAAAAGGAAAAACCTCCGTTGGGCTTCGATCTTAAAGGAGTGGAGGTAACGCTAAAAAGATAAACACCCGCGTAAAGCTTTTTTATACATTTGCGGCCAATTAAGCTGGTTCCGTGGCCGAGTGGCTAGGCTGGGCTCTGCAAAAGCTCCTACAGCGGTTCGAATCCGCTCGGAACCTCAAAAAAAGCTCCTGATTTTCAGGGGCTTTTTTTATAAGTAATAAGGTGATTTAAACCTTAATAATACTGTTTTAACCCGTTCATTTTCCCAATAGTCTGCGGTTTGGAGTTGTTGTAATAAATCCGGGTCGTTGAATTCTTTTGATGTATCCCAGGTATGGTAAATTATTTCCTTGTTTAATCCTGGTTCCAGGTATTCAACAACAAAACCATATAATCCATTGTCAAACGATATGGCTGCTACCTTTTGCGATTTAATTTGATTGATAATCTGTTGCGCACGATTTCTTTTTGATTTTGGATCGCTAAGATCAAAAAGCGAGTAGGGGAGGTAATAGCTTGTATGAAACCCACCATCTGATATTTTTTTAAATTCTGGTGACGGCGTCGAACTTTCCACAATAATTCGGTTTTTTAGGTTGTACTTTTTGTCCAGCTGATTTAATCGGCTTAAAAACATACCCATATTGGCGTCATCCAGGTTTTTTACGTCCAGCCAAATTTTCTGAAGTTGTTGTTTTGTATCCCATTGAAGCACATCTTCGAGGGTATTGTTGGTCATAAATTTTTCCTCGAAATGTCCAATTTTAAAAACCGCATTCTCGTTTTCCGTCTCTTCTGTCACTAAATCTAACTCCATGCCTTTAAAGCCATGCTCTATAACCTCAAACAGCATCCCTTTTGTGTTTACCCTGTGCGGAATGTATTTAAGTCCTTGGTTTTGTTGTAACAACGCACTTTGATGCCGCTGAATATGATACCGCCTATATTCCGGGTCTATTATTTTTTTCTTTCCGTGATAGGTATAAACATCTTTTTCGGTCAAATTGAAACTCGTATCGGTAATGTCTAAAGGAAGGTAATTCGCCTTTGTTTTAACCTCCATTAAACCCAGGGCCATTTCATAGAATAAATCGTTGGAGAAGTATCGAGGCAGGTTCTTTTTAACCGTTTTTACTTTCTCAGGATAACGAGACACGTAGCTGTCATTGAACCAAACTAAAAACGGAATTTCTACCATTTCGAAAGTAAATGCGCCCGAATTATGGCCTAGCCCTCGCTTTACATCTTCACTATGATCAGAAAAATAAACCATGCTTGCAGGCTGGCCTGAAACGGACTTTAATTCATCAAATACCTTAGAAATTACCCAATCGTTGTATAAAACACTGTTGTCGTAGTAGTTTATATATCGCGGGTGTTGATTCCCAAATACACTTCTATTTAAATCTCCTTTAAACGCTTCAAACTCTTCAGGGTATCGCTCATCATAAGCACCATGACTTCCCATGAGGTGCACAAATATTACTCGATTCTCATCGGTACTCTTACTCAATATAGAACTTAGCCTACTTATTATAGCCCCATCAAAATCATTGGTTACTACCATTTCACCTATATTCTTATTGATAAAATAAGTTTCATCGCAAGACTGGGCAATCACAGAAACCAGGTTATCATAAATTCCATACCTCATTTGGTTGCTCAACCAAAAGGTCTTAAATCCAGCACTTTTTAGCATGGGAATAAGTGGCGCCGCTTCGCTTGGTTTGTATCCATTTAGTTGGTTGGCTTGTGTAAAGGAAAGCCCCAACACCGACATGGTATGAGTATGATTGGCTATTGCATTTTCAAAAACACTTAATTCACCTGTTTCGTTTAAACTATCTAAAAAAGGAGTGGTTTTTCTGTGATATCCATATAGAGACATGTGGTTTTTGTTAAGCGACTCCCCAATAACAACTACATACGTTTCTCCTTTTTGATTTTTGGTTGCTTCAACCTTAGTGTCCATGTTTTTAAATCGCTCAACACTTTTTTTATACTCAACCAATTCAGTCTTGTACTCCTTATAATAACCCACCGCACTCTGCAAAAAGTTTAATTGATTCCAGTTTTGTACCAGCAAAATCAGCTGAATAAATACGAGTATCGAAATAAGAATAAGGTGTTTTTGTGGTATCCTTTTTTGAACTCGTGATTTTAGAACAGAAACGATGGATAACACAATCAAAACCACGAAAACGATAACAATATTTACAGGGGTTCCTGTCTCCATATATTCTATGGCCTCGGCAGTATTGGTCTGAAAAAAGGCCATGTACTGATCACGCGATATTTCTTCCCCATAGACCGATTCATAAGATATAAAAGAGAGTGGTAAAATGGCGAGGATTATCCACATTATATGCAAAAACGAAGAGGTAAGTAGCCTGAATATTTTACTCTTTGATTGATATATCAATGTTTGAGCTCCGGTGAATAAACCAAAGAGTACAACAGAAACTAAAAAGTCTTCAAACTCGAACAAATTGAGCTTGGATAGACAAACGGACAACAACAAATAGGAGACTGTTCCCGGAAACAAAAAGATGAAAAAATAACCCTGACGTAAAAGAAAAAAGAACCAGATACCCACTAAACAACACAATGGAATGATCCAAAAGAGGTTTTTCTTTTTGCTTTTTTCAAAGGTTATGCATCCAAGATCACCTGAAATGTTTTCTCCCTTATCAATAATTACCGTTATTGAATCTTGTTGAAGTACATCAAAATAAAACTCCTGATCTTCAATGTGGGTTATCTTTTCATTATATATGGTATCGCTATTCTTTAAAACAACATAATCAACAATTCCATCTCCTTCCTTTTCAATTGTTGCCCAGCCCGTTATTCCAAGTACTACCCGTATTCTTCCATCAAAGTGGAAGTTATAATTTACTATTACCGGTTTTTGCGCACCCGGATGAATTACAAAATAGGAAGTATCAAAAAGGCTAAACTCACTCCTTGCATTGCCTGGGTTTACATTTTCAACATCCCAGGAAATATTAGTATTGGAAATGCGATGTTTTATTTGTTGGCCCGGATCTATTATAACCAGCAAGCCAAATGAAATAGCCAATGAAAGTACGGCATGAAACCAAACGGATTTGAATTGATTTTTTAGCCCTTCTTTCACCTTCTGTTAATTATTCAGTTTAAGGTCAACATAAACCGGGAGATGGTCGGAATATCCACCGTTATACTTCATTCCAACATAAGATCGGTAAGGTTTTGAATCAAAATATTTGGCGTCCTTTTCCAATAAAAAGTCTGGGTCATAGATATAGGCTTGTCCATCTTTAACCTGCAACGTCCTTTTTTCCTGAACCATACCATAGCTTACTATAACATGATCAATTACACTCCATTCATCTTGGTATTTGTGCGTGCCTCTTTTGAGTTTTACCCAATCCGAAGAGAGATTGTATAACTCTGCATCCTTTATTCCTGTAGTATCGTTTTTAGCTCCCAATCCGTCTTTTACACTTTCATCCAGGGGAGTGTCGTTTAAATCTCCCATTATTAGAATGTTTGCATTTTTATTGGTGCCAACTATTTCATCAACTTTTTCCTTTAAAAGATTTCCTACAAAAAACCTTGATTTATCTGTTTCCAAATGTCCACCCCATTTACTAGGCCAATGGCATACAAAAAAATGGAGTGTATCGGTTTCAAACAACAACAACCTGGAATAAAGAATATCCCGGGTTTTATAGCTCTTATCCCAGGGAAAATTTACCTGTATAGCCTGAGAGTTTAGTACCTTTATTTTTTCTTTCAAGTAAATAAAGCCTACGTCAATTCCTCTTCTATCCGGAGACTCATAATGTACAATCTGATAGCCCTTTCCTTCTAAGATGGTATTATTCGTAAGGTCATAGAGTACTTTTTTATTTTCTATTTCACCAAGGGCAACCAATTCCGGCAGGTTCCAGCCACCAACCGAAACCAACACCTTTCCCAAATTATTCTGCTTTTTATAATACTTGCCTTCCGTCCAGTGCTTGGCTCCATCAGGTGTAAAATCCTCATCCCTTTTAATGGAATCGTCTACTATGTCGAATAAATTCTCGGTATTGTAAAAAACAAAGCGTGCCTCATTTTTTCCTCTTTCAAAATCATTGAATTGTTGAGCTTCAGCTAAGAAAATTAACCCAAGAAGAAAAAGAAACAAGGAATATTTCATTTGAAATTAAAAGTGATTCCTAACATGCAATTTTATCTACCCGGGCTGCATGTCTACCACCTTCAAATTCATTTTCTAGGTAAGCATCAACAATATCCTTTGCTTTTTGAACGGTTATAAACCGGGCGGGCAAAGCACAAATATTGGCATCGTTATGTTGGCGGGCAAGGGCTGCTATTTCCGGTTCCCAGCACAAAGCACTTCGAATACCCTGGTGTTTGTTGGCAGCCATGTTAATTCCATTGCCACTTCCACACATTATTATTCCAAGGTCAACTTCTTTGTTTTCAACTGCAAGAGCCACAGGGTGAGCAAAATCCGGATAATCGGCCCGATCATCTGAATAGGGGCCAAAATCATTTATTTCAAACCCTTTGGATTTTAAATACTTTATCAATTCTACCTTTAAATCATATCCAGCATGATCGCTACCTAAACCCAATACCATTGCCTAAATTTTGTTCCAAAATTAATCCTTTAATTTTTCGTTTGCTCATTAAAATAGTTAGCTATTATTCAACACAAATAATGTAAAAATCTGATTGATCGAAACTTAACAAGTTGTTCACTTTTGGATCATTTGAACTGTTTATTTCTGTGTACAACTACTCAAACATTTTTACTCAATTATTCAATACTATTTTGGATGATGATTTTAATTAGAAATGCAACAAAAAATTGCAAGTATTTCTCGTTTTCTTATCAACCAAATAATTTGAGTTAGTCCATTTAATTCGAAAAAAGCAATTAACATTATTGATGTTAGTTTGGTTACCAACAATGTTAATTGAAAACGGATGATTCTATTTTTCAAACCATTAACAAATTAATATTGTTGGTTGGTTGTTATAAACTATTGATAAGCTTCAAAAACAATATTTTTACCGATTACTTTCTAACAGTATTAACACCATAATAGTAATAGTAAATTTTATTTAAAAATCTTTTATTTATTATTTATTGATGTTCAAAACAGAAATGAAGAAGAATTTGAAAAAGAGCGGGATTGTATTTTTCCTTTTCTGTTTTGCGTTTATTGCTTACGGGCAAGATACTATTCCTCCTATTAAGAATGGAGAATATAGAAAATTCACTTATGCTGATGGAGCGCTCTCCAGTGAAGGGTATTTGGTGAATGGTAAACCCGA
>CEQS01072421.1_pt1 | contig 17336 bp, 12 predicted proteins | sample 530981 | NCBI WGS metagenome assembly CEQS01 (sample SAMEA2621176, study PRJEB7988) | marine metagenome | biome: marine biome (ENVO:00000447); feature: mesopelagic zone (ENVO:00000213); material: "saline water (ENVO:00002010), including plankton (ENVO:xxxxxxxx)" | depth 800 m
TAGTTTCACTGAGCTCCTTCGTCGGTTCCTTGTCAAACATAGAATGAAGGCTATTCCCACATTATCCTTGAACCGTGCAATTATAAATACCCAAACGCGAATATCCAGGTTGCAAAAAAGCCAATCTGAACAGATAAAACAGTATTATTATTGGACGATTGACACGCCCCATTACAAATTAGTTTTATTTCTTTGGGTTCTAAACAAAACCCAAACCCAAATGCAGGATCCCTTTGCTAAAATGGACTATAACAAAAAGAGCTTACTGGCTTTATTTGTGCAACTTGCTAAGTCCGACAATGATGTTGATGACAACGAAATTCAGTTTATAGAAGACATTAGGGAAAAGTTGGGAGTGTCACCGGAAGATCTGACCAATATTTGGGAAAATGAAAATGACTACCCCTTGGATTCTCCTGAATCGGAACGGCACAGAATGACCATTTTGTATCAATTACTCTACCTTACCAAAATAGATGGCGTTGTTACCAGGGAAGAAGAAGTGTTTGTGCATAAGGTGGCACTTAAACTGGGCATCAACGGACAACTAACATCGGAATTGATAGAAGTTGTTAAGCAACACATTGGTACTGAAATTAAACCAAATGATTTGCTTGATGTGATTAAGAAATACATGAATTAATTGAAAGCTCTCATTCTCTTTGGTTTCCTTTTAGCGTTTACCTCATGTCACAAAAATGAGGCTTCTACCCCCACGCCAACCCCTGTCTGTATAGCCAAACAAATTGATGACTGTATATGCACCTATGAATACGACCCGGTTTGCGGTTGCGACAATAAAACCTATGGCAATGCCTGTGCCGCTGAATGCAATAGTATTCGGGAGTTCACAAAGGGTGAATGTAAGTAGTTGATATCGGGCTACTAGTATCCAATCATTTCCTATTTTTAGCCCCATGCTAAAACGCCTAAAAGCCAGTTTTAATATTCAGTTGTTGCTCATTGCTATATTGTGTTTCATCGCCTTTGGCAATACCTTTAAACACGACTTTGTATTGGATGACCGATCGGCAATACTTGAAAATTTTTTAGTTAAAAAAGGAATTGCCGGCATACCTGAGATTTGGCAGCATTCGTACATGTATGGTTACAGCAGGCAAAACGACGAAACCTATCGACCCGTTCCGTCTACCCTATTCGCCATAACTTACAGCGCGTTTGAATTAAACTCAACCCCTTATCATCTCATCCAGATTCTCATATATACCCTTTTGTGTGTACTGGTATTGTTCTATCTCAAAAGATTGCTACGGGAATATCACCCTCTTTATCCGTTTTTAATTACGGCTTTGTTTTGTGTCCATCCAATTCACACCGAAGTGGTGGCTAACATTAAGAGTGCGGATGAAATACTGGCCCTGCTTTTCAGTATTGGAGCTTTGCATCTTTCCCTGGTCGCTTTGGACAAAAACAAAACCACTTTGATTGGCCTGTCTATCGTATCGTACTTTTTGGCCGTTTGTAGTAAAGAATCGGCGATTACCCTTGTTGTATTATTTCCATTGCAATTCTGGTTTTTCCGGAATTACTCCATCAGAAAAATGGCATTGCCTGCCGCAGCCCTGCTACTTCCGTTGGCCGTTTACTTTATAATTCGGGGTAGTCTATTGGAGAGCATGACCTTTGTTGAGGGCAGTTCCAAGCTTAGCGTCTACAACAATTCACTTTTGGGAGCCAATTCCATATCAGAGTCCATTGGCACTGCTTTTACAGTCCTGGGTTACTACATCAAACTATTGTTTCTTCCCACCAATTTAAGCTACGATTACAGTTTCAATGCTTTTCCGATTGTTGAACTCCATAATCTAAAATCATTGATTTCCGTAGGCATTTATTTGTTGTTGGGAGCATTAGCATTAATAGGGATTATACGAAAATGGGGGCTTGCTTTCGGAATAATCCTGTTTTTGGCTGTGTTAAGCATTTACAGTAACCTATTCGTGAAAATTGCTTCTTCCGGAGGAGAACGCTTTTTGTTTGCTCCCCTTCTCGGCTTTCTCCTGTTTGTGGTATTAGGAATAGATCAAATTCAAAAGGAAAAAACAATTCGCTGGATCAATCAATCCAGTGTCTCAATCCTATCCATTGGAGTCATCATTCTATTCACCTCCATGACCATTTCCAGAAATTCGGACTGGAACAATGAGGGGAATTTGTTTTTAATTGATGTAGAAAAAGTTCCTGAATCGTTCCGAACCAACCTGTTTGCTGCAAATGTCTATGAACAAAATGCCATTTATGCTTCTAATCCTACAGTTAAATCCAATTTGTATAAAAGTGCCCTGGAACATCTGAAAACAGCCTACAAAATTTATCCGGAATACGACGAAACCTACATCCAGATGGCAGATATATACAAACAACAAGGCGATTGGGCTAAAATGAAAAAAGTATGTAAGGCCGGTTTAAAACATCATGAAGATAATTTGGACTTAACCTTTATGCTGGGGGATGCTCATATGAATTTAAACGAGTTTTCGGCTTCCCGAAAAAATTTCTTAAAGTTGATCAGTTCTAAAGATACTTCTCAGCGAAACTCAGCCATGTTTAACATGGGAGCCACTTATCTAAATGAGCAGCGCTTCGATTCCTCCATCCATTGGTTTGAGCGGATAAAGGAATACAGGCCAGATGACATTAATATTAGTTACTATTTAGCTATTGCCTATTTCCAGGTTGAAAACAGCGATAAGGCTGTTCAATTATTCTCACGTATACCTAACGACCATCCTACCTATGCACATAGTCAATCGTCTATAGGAACCATCTATTTGCTCGAGGAACAATACGAAAAGGCTATCGAGCATTTTAACCTGGCGCTGTTGGTTGTGCCAGGCGATGAAAATATCCTAAATAATATGGTTGTTGCTTATCAGGCCCTGGGAGATTTTGAAAAAGCAGAGGAGTGTATTGCAATGATTAACTCACCAAACGCCTTACCTGGTCTTCAGTAATTTCAATTTGTTCGGTTTCTTCGAGCCATTCGAGTGCCTGAATAATAAGATCTTCTCTTGAATGCACCATTTCAAATACTTCATCAACCATTAGTTCTGATTTGTCCAGAAGGGCCAATATTTTAATTCCAACTTCATCGACCGATGCTTGTTTGGGGTTTTCTACCCGGCAATAATCACAAATACCGCAGCTTGGTGCATCTATTTGCCCAAAGTAATCCAACAGATAAGCAGAGCGGCAATGACCGCCAAGAACGTAGTCTACCATTCGATTCATTTTTTCAAATGCCCGTTCCTTTCTCCATTCGTAGTTTTCTTTTGAAATAATTAGGTTTTGAATGGGTATTTTCTCTTGCGTAAAGGTTAATAGAGGCTCATCGGATGCGGGGATATAATCGATAATGCTCTTATTGGCATAAGAACTCAATAGCTTAACCAATTCGCTACGTTTAATACCAAGCCTTTTGGCAATTACAAATTCGTCAATTCTCACATACCCGCTGAGCAGTCCTGAATATGAACGTAACAGGGTTTGCAAAACGCTTGAAGTCTTACTATCCTTAACTTCCAATTGATAGAATGACTTTTTATCCAATAAAAACATGACGCGAGCAGGATGTTTTATCGCATCGCTAAGTGCAATTAGCCCTTCCTGCTCCAAAATCTTCAATGCGTTAAAAGCCTCCAGCGGATTGAGGTTGTAGCGCTTGCAAAAGGATTTCAAAGCAAAAGGAAAAACCTCCTCCTTCCCTGCTCCATCGGCAAGCCTCAAATAATTACCTAATGCCTTGTATACTCTTTTTATAAAAGCCTTTTCCGGAAACGATACCTTGTGTTTTTGTTTTAGGTCTTCAATGTCCTTGTCTTCGAACAGAATTATGGCAAACGCGTCCTTTTCATCTCGCCCTGCCCTACCTGCTTCCTGAAAGTAAGCTTCCAATGTATCAGGCAAATCGAAATGAACCACCCAGCGAACATCCGGCTTGTCTATGCCCATTCCAAATGCATTGGTAGCTGCTATCACCTGAATTTGTCCCTTTACCCAGGCGGCTTGTCTAATATCTCTAATTTCACCAGACAAGCCTGCGTGGTAGGCATCGGCAACAATGTTCCTGGCCTGTAATTCCCTGGCGATGTATTCTGTCCCCTTTCTGCTTCTAACGTATACAATTCCACTTCCACCCGTTTTTTGAATCAAGCGAACCAGGCGCCCTAACTTATCTTCTTCTTTTCGTACGAAATAGGCCAGGTTTTTTCGCTCAAAGCTTTTAGCAAATACCTGCTTCTTTTTGAATCTTAGTTTGTCCTGAATATCTTCTACTACTTCTGGTGTTGCCGTGGCTGTTAGCGCCATTACCGGAACCCTAAGTAAAGTATTTCTCAATTCGGCAATATTGAGGTAAGCGGGCCTAAAGTCGTAGCCCCATTGCGAGATACAATGCGATTCGTCAATGGCCAGTAAATTAATATTCATTTTATGGACTCTTGCCATAAACATATCGGTTTGCAATCGTTCAGGAGAGACATACAAAAACTTGTATTTACCTACAACACAATTATCCAGGGCAATGTCAATCTCACGCTGTCTCATAGCCGAAGTAATGGCAATTGCAGCAATGTTTCGTTCCTGCAAATTGGCCACCTGGTCTTTCATTAAAGCAATGAGGGGAGAAACTACAATGCACATTCCATCTTGTGCAATAGCCGGTACCTGAAAGCAAATTGATTTTCCTCCACCAGTAGGTAACAATGCCAAGCAATCCTTTTGATCTAATGCAGATTGGATAATTTCTTCCTGTAGAGGACGAAAGGAAGAGTATCCCCAGTATTTTTTAAGAATGGAGTGAATTTGAGAAGGCATTGAATGCAAAACTAAACACAAATGAAGGGCTCATTGCCATTCACTAGTCCCCTTCAAATTCATAAGTGACTACGGTTTGACTACTGGATTCTTCAACGCTAACCAATTTTAATCTAGTACCCGGAAGGGTAACGATTTGGTCCTCCTTGGTTCCCATAGCATTAGATTCATCATAATCATTGTTAGTATGTGCATCGGTAAATACATATGCCTGGAGGTTATTAACTACCATTTTAAACTTTCCTTTGCCCACATAACCCTCTCCATAAAATCGAATGATAGGATCTACATATATTTCTTCTTTATCCAAATCGTCAATATCTGTCTCCGATTCCATTCCTGGCACTCGCGATGCATGTGAAGATAAAGATTTGAAAGTTTTAAGCGGACATTTTTTGACAGCCCTTGCAAAAGATTCATACTCGTCATCAAGCTCTTCATTTTTTTCTTTCTCATTCTTGTCTTTGCCTAAATAGGTGTTCATTTTTCTACTGCTATCCACCATTGCATTCAATGCCTTTCCCTCCTTTTTCTCATTAAGCTCTTCCTCGTCTAAATACTTATCTGCTTCTTTACTTATTAATTTGTAGTTTTTATCTATGTATTGTTGATCTGTACCACCTGCCCAAAAATAACTTCTTACTGCATCTTTCCATTCGTCCAACCCTTTCTTTGTAGGATCATTGTAGTAATCCTCTTTGGCAGTCTCTACCGCTTTTTTCTGGCTGCCTCCTTTCTCTTTATTTCCTAATTGAATTACAGGTTTTCGTTGAATGTAATTGGCCAATTTAGCCCCCGCTTTTTTCTTCAGCTGAGCACTGGCAACAGAAGCTACTTCACGACTTGCCAACTTGGAAGGAAGTTTTAACGATCCTGCATCCAGCAGGCCTACCCGTACACTCTCCTGAAGTTTCTGTTTGGCCTCTTTTACTATTATTCCAATAAACTCCTCAACACCGGTTGCTTTTTTGGTTAATGGTGCAAACTTGTAAATAGCCGATTCAATATGCAAAGCGCTTTGGCTCCCATAATATTGAAACCAATAGGCTATGTAAGGACAGTCTTTTGGAGTCTGATTAACCTGCTTTAAAATTACTGTTGCTTCTTTGGTTATTTTGGAATGAAGTTGTTCCAGAAACTGTTCTTTACCCAGTTTTTCTTTGTTGCCTTTTTGATTGGTAATAAAACGAGTTTCACTTGTACCTGCGTCTTTTTCCGCTTGCTGAATGATACTCTTGTTTTGAATCACTTGCGAATGAACATTGTTTTCTACTCCAAGCTTCACCGCACCTACCGAAACTTCCCTCAACGCCTTTTCTCCCATAATGGTTGCTTCAGTTTCTAAGCCTTCATCATCATTTATATTAACGTTTCCCTTCAACTGGGTAGTTGGTTGTACTCTACCCTGCTTTTGCTGTACAACATGCCAAGCCTCGTGCGGCAAATGTCTTTCCTGGCCCGAAGCCAAATGAATATCAGTTCCCTGAGCATAGGCATGTGCCTGCAATTGATTTGGTTTATCAGAGTTGTAATGAACTTTAACGTCATCCATTGAATAACCAGAAAGGTTTTCAATTCCTGATTTTAACTGATCGGGCAAACCTGTATTGTTCTTCTTTTTTTGAATTGGGAAATTCTGGCGTGAAGAAAAACTGTTGGCTAAATCTTGAATTTTCTTTAACTGTAAAGGCTCTGATCGATTATCCTTAAATTGCAGAACGCCCTTACTGGATGACTGTTTTTGTGCACCTTCGTTAGCATGTATATGATTTTTGTTTTTGTGAGAATTGTTGCTGTGCGTTTGCATAATCCTCTCAAATCTATGACTTTTTGAAAAGAGAAATTGAACCAAAAAGTATTAAATAAACAAAATGGAGAAACACTATAAGAAACTAAGGGAGTTACTCGCCCCTAAAGAAATCCAAAGCAGAAAGATGGATCAAATGAGTATCCTGGTAGTAATAGTGTAGGATTTTGTTATAGGGCATTCCCGATTCGGCCATGCGCATGGCTCCTTCCTGGCTTAACCCTACTCCATGTCCAAAGCCCTTGCCTTCGATATATACCTTATCTTCTTCTTGTTTAATGGAGAAGTATGTAGACCGTAACCCCCAATCCTTTCGAATGGTTTTGAGTAATATATTGGTATCTATAGGTGAAATGTATCGCTGCCTCTCAGAAGGACAATAGGAAAGAATCATTTCCCTGGCGATGCTGTCTTCCACCGGGTAGTTGTGCTTGTTCTTAAAGTACGAAAGCCACTTTTCAGTAGAAATGAAAGTATTCCACTCGTAATGAGGCATTCCATTGCTAAACGTATCGGGAACTGATCGCAAATAAGAAAGCGGTTTCGACCAGGCATCTTCCGAATTTACCGTTTGCCCTCCTGAATTGGAATGAAAAACAGCCTGAATTAAATTGATATCGCTATCAACCAACACCAGGCCCTTGGTGGCATTTACACCTCGCACAATGTCAGGGTTTTTTGTGCTCATACCTTTATAAACCTGACTGTTTACCCGATCACAAACATTAAATCCATATTGCGAGTATTTATTAATGTTGGTCAACACATAGGTTCTGGCTATAATCGCCTGTACCTTGTAATACTCAAAAGTTTCTTTCGAACCAGACTCAGCCTCAACCACACCGGCTATGTAATGCTCTATGTATACGTCATTTATCAGTTTTAATCGGTTCCGATAAGTGCTCACATGCAGGTTATCGTTATAGGTTCGTTTACCAATCTTTGGAGAAAGACCTTTTATACTAAATGCAGAACCCCAAACCTTTCTTTTAATTCCAACATTCTTAAAACTTCCCAATGTGTTTCCCCCACTGGCTAGAACCACTCTTCCATCACTGGTACGGATTACGAGTGTTTGGTTGGCAGATAGGTCTTTAATTACCTTACCATCGGCAATCACTTGGTAAGAGCCATTGTGAACAGAAAGTAAGGTTGAACTCGGTCGATTACCCCAAAATATCCCCACTTTTATTACCTCTCGAATAGCCAATGCAGGTAGGGTTATTAGAAAAGTTAATAGTATGAGTACCAATTTTCGCATACAGCACAAAAATATTGGTGAGTCTACTTGGCTTAGTGTATGGACTGTAGAGTTTTCAACATTGAGTTTTCAATAGAACTCTCAATTAAAATACGCGGACTATGGATTAAGGTCCTCGGTAATTAAACGCGCCGCATTTGAAGAGGCTCCTTTTCCTCCTAACTTTTGAATCAAGGTGTCATAATTCCCCATCAATTCCTCTCGGCGATTATTGTCTTTTAAAATAGCTTGAAGCTCCTTCTTCAATCTTTTACTGTTAAAATCACCCTGAATAAGTTCTGTAACTATCTCCCGGTTCACAATAAGATTAACTAGAGAAATAAAACGAACCTTTATAAGCATTCGTGCCAAGTAATAACTAATCCAACCGCCCTTGTAACAAACCACCTCCGGAACCCTGAACAATGCTGTTTCCAGGGTAGCTGTACCACTGCTCACCAACGCAGCACTGCTGTGCATGAGCAGATTATAGGTTTTTCCAAAGATCAGTCTAACTTTACTTTCCTTACTTACATCTCTATAATATTCTGGTGTCTGGGCAGGTGCACCTGCAATTACAAATTGATAATCGGGAAATTGAGGAACCATTTCTAAAAATTGAGGGAGCATAACCTCTATCTCCTGTTTTCTTGATCCTGGTAACAAAGCAATAATTGGCTTTTCGTCCAGCTTATTTTGTTCGGTGAACCTTTGAAAGGAAAGTTTTTCTGACTGAAACTGTTCTACGGCATCCAACAATGGATGACCTACAAAATCCACATCCATGTCGAATTTCTTATAAAACTCTTTTTCAAAGGGGAGAATAACGAACATTTTGTCAACGTACTTTTTAATCTTATGTCCCCTATTCTGTTTCCAGGCCCATATCTGCGGCGAAATGTAATAATGAACCTTAATTCCTTTTTTGTGCGCCCATTCGGCAATTCTTAAATTAAATCCGGGGTAATCAATGAGAATAAGTACATCGGGTTGAAAAGCCAAAACGTCTTTTTTGCAAAAGGTAATGTTTTTGAAAATGGTACCCAGGTTAAGCAGAACTTCCAAAAAGCCCATAAATGCTAAATCGCGAATGTGCTTAACCAAGGTAGCTCCCACCGACTGCATAAGGTCACCGCCCCAGGCCCTAACCTCCGCATTCTGATCAAGCTTATTGAGCTCTTTAATCAGGTTTGAACCATGTAAATCACCAGACGCTTCTCCAGCTATTATGTAATATTTCATAGACAAGAATCCTACATGTAGAAGTAGGCTACAAAGGCAATTACGTATGCGAAATTGGCTAACAGGATTCCGCGACCCATTTTATCCATTTTTGCTTTGTTTAATACTAACCACATTACCCCCGCATTTAAGCCAATTGCTAACAGACATACATTTTCGAAGTAAGTATCGGAATAATTAAGTAAATCCTCATCGGTAGTCATTAACAAGGTCTTAACTACGGCCGGAGGAATTATTCCCCCTACCACCAATCCAGCAAGCAAGTTATTTAGGTTTCTTTTCACAGGTTCCAGTCTTTTAATTTGTTTAATGCATTGTGCGCGGTTAAATCATGCTGTATAGGCACAACACTAACGTAATTATTTTCAAGCGCCCAAATATCCGTATCTGTTCCGGAGTCGTAATTTTTGAACGTTCCTGTCAGCCAAAAGTATTCTTTTCCGGTAGGATCAGTTCTGGCCTCAAACTCTTCCTCCCAGTTGCCCTCAGCTTGTCGGCAAATCTTTATTCCCATAATTTCAGAGTGGTCGAGTTTGGGAACATTTACATTGAGACAAATTCCATTGGGAAGTCCACTTTGAAGTACCTGTTGAGTAATCTTTCTTGCTATAATAGCTGACGCTGAAAAATCGGCATTGATGTCAAAATCCAATAAGGAAAAACCAATGCTTGGAACACCTTCAAGGCTCCCTTCTACTGCGGCAGACATGGTCCCACTGTATATCACATTAATCGATGCATTGCTTCCGTGGTTGATTCCTGAAATTACAATGTCCGGTTTCTTGGGGAGCAACTTAAAAATTGCCAGTTTAATGCAATCTACCGGAGTTCCCGAGCAGCTATACACTTCTAAATTTTCAGCCTCTTCCAATTTGTTCAACCGAAGGGTAGAATTAATGGTAATACCATGCCCTGTACCCGACTGAGGTTTATCGGGTGCCACAACCAACAACTTCCCCAGATCTCTTGTTGCTTCTATTAAAGCCCTGATTCCGGGAGCATTCACACCGTCATCATTACATACCAATATGAGTGGTTTATCCATACCTACTGTCTTTTAAATTCTGAGCACAGAATAGCCGTGGCAATTCCCACATTCAGTGATTCTCCGGAACCAAACCGTGGAATTAATATCTCCTTTGTAAGCAGTTCTTTTGACTTAGGACTAATTCCATGGGCTTCGTTACCAACCACCAAAATAGCATCTTGTGGAAGAGACATGTTGTAAACGTTCTCTCCGTCCAATGTGGCTCCATAGACCGGTTTAAGGGGATGGTGTTTCCTTATTTTAGAAATAGCCACTTCCAGATCATAATAAAGTACATTGATTCGAAACAATGAGCCCATGGTTGCCTGGACAACTTTGGAGTTGAAAGCATCTACACAATCCGCACTGCATATTAACTCCTTAATACCAAACCAATCGGCAGTTCGCATAATGGTACCCATATTGCCAGGGTCTCTAACCCCATCGAGTACCAATACCAGATCATCGTCGTAACGTGGAATTTTCTTCTGAGGTATTTTTACCAGCGCCAATACCTGATTAGAAGTCTTTAGCTGAGAAACCTTTTGCAACTCCGATTCAGTAACTTCGGTTGATGTTACATTTAATTCCTCCAGGTCTTCCAAATGCTTTTGCTTCCAGCTGAGCGTATAAAATAACTCCGCAATTTCAAAGGGTTTCTCCCCAACCACAAACTGACTATGAATAAGCTCGTTACACAATTTCTCACCTTCTACAACAAACAAATTGTGTTCTGTTCTATACTTTTTTTGATCCAGCGATTTTATAAGTTTTATCTTATTTTTTGAAAGCATTTAGTCTAATTGCCTACTCAAATTGAGTAATATTGTGGTGTACAAAAATAGCCTACAAACTAGAATTGGAGCGGAAATTACATAAATTACTTTTAGGCTTTTTTTTGTCTCTGGCTATCGTTTCGTGCAAGCCCTACAAAGATTTACAAGAAGGTGAATACCTGGTCAATAAAGTTAACATTGAATTTGAGAAAAATAAGGCTGAAAAGAAAGACATGCGCCAGGATAATGTTAAGATCGAGGACCTGGAAAGCATAATAAAACAAAAACCAAACAAAAGATTGTTTGGCGTTTTTAATCTGAGTACCAACCTATATGCCTACGGCTCAAGAAAAGACAATTGGTTTAGAAGATGGATGAAAAAAATGGGAGACGAACCGGTTATTCTAGACTCCACAAAAACAGCTGCATCAACCGATCAGTTACGATTATTTCTAGTTAAAAAAGGCTATTTTCTCAATCAAACTTCCGACAGCACGGTAATTGTAGATTCAACGAAAAGAAAAGCTGAAGTCACCTATCAATTGACGTTAAATCAACCCTATACAGTTAAAAAGTTGGGGATGAGTATGGAAGATTTAACAATTAAGGAAACAGTCGATAAGTACTGGGGAGAGTCTAAAATCGAAATTGGTAAAAACTATGATGAATATGTACTAACCGAAGAAAGGGGGCGAATTGAAAACACCATGAAATCGGATGGGTATTACAACTTCGACAAAAGGTTTGTAAGCTTCACGGTAGATTCCAATAACCTGGAAAACGGAGTTAATATAGATGTCAACATTGAAAACCCGCGAATTAACAGACTAACAGAAGACAATAGAGATACGCTTGTAACTTATTCGCACAGAAAATACACCATTGAAGAAGTTTTTATTCAGGTAAGAAGTGATGACAAGCGTTACACGACTATAGATACCGCCCAAATGAACGGTTACGTCTTTGTAAACAGCTCTAAAAATAGCATTAGGCCTACGGTAATTCTTAGAACCTTGTACTTTAAACCGGGTGATCAGTATAACATTCAGAACATTCAATACACCTATAATCGCCTGGCCACATTAAAGGCTTTCAAATCGATAAACATAAACGTTTATCCAAGGACGAACGATCCGAATGACACTACTCTGGTTGCTTTTGTTGAACTGGCATTAAATTCCAGGCATTCCTTTGCTATTGAAACGGAAGGCACGAACCGAGGTGGTAACCTTGGAGTTAACGGAAGTGTCCGATTAAACAACCGCAACGTATTTAAAGGTGCTGAGTTGTTTCAGGTAAAGTTTACCGGTGGGCTGGAAGCTCAGGGAACCAGCTTTGAGCAGGATGAAAGTGTGGCTGAAGATCAGTTCGGAAATTCCATTTTCAATACCATTGAATATGGGATTGAGTTTGGTCTGAGACTTCCTGAATTACTAATTCCAAAAAATAAATCCAAGATTCCAAGTTATACAAAACCTTCTACCGAGTTCACCTTTGGATACAACCATCAGTTTCGATCAGCCTATAACCGGGATATATTTAAAACCGGCTTGTATTATAACTGGATCATGAACAGAAAGAACATTTTTCGAGTTGGAATAATCGATCTATCCCTGGTTAGAATTGACAAGGCCCAATGGTTTCAGGAAAAATTGGATGCATCAAACAATTCACTACTGATCAATAGTTACAACAACCATCTTATTTCGGCGACCAAGTTTCAATATGAGTTTAATAACTCGATGATAAAAGAAAATAACATCCGGTTTAAAACAACAGTTGAAACAGCAGGTAATCTGCTCCGGGGGATTAATGAACTGTCAGGTAAACCCAGAGATTCAACCAATACTTATTACGAATTGTTGGGCATTCGGTATGCGCAGTACATTATGGTTGATGGATTTATTCGATACGGAACAAGACTTACCAGGCACAGCTCCGCAGCCTATAGACTTTATGGTGGAATTGGCGTACCCCTGGCCAACCTTAACGTATTGCCGTTTGAAAAATCTTACTATGGTGGTGGTGCTAACTCTAACCGTGCCTGGGTTTCAAGAACCATGGGGCCTGGTGGTATGGCAGATACAGGATCACTTGCCGGAATTGACCGGATTGGTGATATTAAATTAGAAGCCAATTTCGAATACCGCTTCGACATAATGGGATCATTTGAAGGTGCTTATTTTATTGATGCCGGGAACATTTGGATTCGTGAACATGACCCTCAGCGTCCATTGGCCGAATTTGATGTTAATCGGTTTTATAAAGAACTAGCTATCGGCTCAGGTCTGGGGCTGCGATACAAAACCGGATTCTTTATTGTTCGGTTCGATGTGGGGGTCAAAATTCATGACCCGAAACTCATTGTAGGCGAGCGTTGGCTCTGGCAAACAAAACAACAATACGAATCCCTTAAACTCAAAAGTTATTATCGAGAAATTGTCAACTGGAACCTGGCAATTGATTATCCATTCTAAGTAGTATGAACGATTTTGGTACCCCATTCTATGATTTTTTAATTCAACACGGCTTCAGTGAATTTTGGACATCCATTATTCGATCGACCGTATTTATTATTATCCTCTTCTTATTCTCTTCACTTTTCAATTTCTTGGGAAGAAGGATTTTTCTAAATCTCATTGTTCGGTTCACAGAAAAAACCAAATCCAACTACGATGATATATTCCTGGAAAACCGGGTCTTTTATAAAATAACACTGTTGTTTCCGGCAATAGGAATCTACTTGTTTGACGACATAATTCTTATTCATGCTTCCTATTTACGTCCCTACATTATAGGAGCCACCAACGTTTATAGCATTATCATAATCGCCGTGATATTGAGCGCCGTGTTCAAATCACTTGAAGATATTATGGCGCAAAGCAAACCGTTCAAGGATAAGCCACTAACCTCGTACCGACAATTGTTAGACATATTGAACTATGGAGTCGCAATCATTTTAGTTATATCCATACTAATCGATAAATCTCCTATGTATTTGTTAAGTGCTATGGGAGCTGCAACCGCTATTCTGTTGTTGGTTTTTAGAGACAGTATCCTGGGACTAACAGCCAGTATTCAACTAGCGAGTAATGATATGATTCGCGTTGGTGACTGGGTTACCGTGTCGTCTTACGGTGCTGATGGGGATGTAATGGAAATTACACTCAATACCGTTAAAGTACGGAATTTCGATAAGACCATAACTACTGTTCCTACTTATGCATTCATTTCCAATTCCTTTAAAAACTGGAGGGGCATGGAGGAATCGAAAGGCAGAAGAATAAAACGAGCCATTCACATAAAAATTGATTCCATTTGTTTTGCAGACAACGACCTGATAGATCGCCTGGAAAAAGTTGATATCATTCAGGGTTTGATACAGACTAAAAAAGAAGAAATAGACCGTTACAATATTGAAAACAAGGTTAACACCAATTCGTTAATCAACGGAAGAAGACAGACCAATGTTGGACTTTTTAGATCCTACCTGGTATCCTATTTAAAAAACAATCCCAATGTTAATACGGACCTCACCTACATGGTTAGGCAATTGGACGAAACCAATTACGGGTTGCCATTGGAAATCTATTGTTTTAGCAGGGAAAAAGATTGGGTTATATACGAAGGAATTATGTCGGATATTTTTGACCACATCTACGCCTCTGCCCCCTACTTTAACCTGGAAATCTTCCAGAGCCCATCAGGTAAAGATTTTAGGCAACTGAAACGGGAAGTGTAGAGTTTTGATATTCGGTGTTGGATGTTGGGTAAAATCAATACATTACGAATTATTGAAAGTAACGATCAAAAGTCAAATATCCTAAAAACGTCTCAACTGGTATGATCGAATACAATAACCCATTTACCATTCTTTTTTTCCCAGATTAGATTAAAGCTCCCTCCAAGCGTATCGGAACTTCGATAAACATTCCACTTGCCGACCAAAAAATGGCTGTTGGGTCCAAAAGGCTTTGATCGAAGTATTTCAAAATCCAGCCTTCCCATTTTATCCTTATTCGAATAACTCCTTTTGTAATTATCATAAATAACCTGCCAACCACAATTCATTCCATTTTTACTCAAAAAGCAAAGAGAATCGCTGTTCCAGTAATATTGCATAAAACCTTCTAAATCGCCGTTGTTCCAGTTTTTCTGCTGTTCCATCAATAAGCTTTTTATTTCGATGCTGTGGTCGTCTACCTTTGAATGATTTTCACAACCATATGTGATTAAAAAAAGTGAAATAAATAGTGCAGGAATAAACTTCATAGTAATCTTGTTCAAGTTACAGCCGAAAGATAACAATTGGAAAAGAAACAGGTAAATATCCTTGTTGTAGAAGATGAACCCGGAATGGCGTTACTATTGACGCGATTACTGGAGCAATTGGGTTATGCTGTTTTACCCATTGAAAAAACCGGAGAGGGAGCGATTAATTCAACCGAAGAAAACAATCCCGATCTCATATTAATGGACATTTATCTAGAAGGTGAAATGACTGGAATTCAGGCAGCTGAAAAGATTTTGGCAGCGAATAACATACCGGTTATTTATGCTACATCCGATAGTGATGAAAACACCATTAAAACAGCGCGCTCTACTTACCCATTGGGTTATATAGTAAAACCTTACAACAAAAATGTTCTTAAATCAACAATAGAAGTTGCTCTTTCCATCAGGGAGGTGGATTCTAGAAAAAATGAAGAATTACAACTAGCTTATGAAACCATAAGCAACCAAACGCATGAAATTCTGGAAAGCTTTAAAAGCGCCAAGGACATTCAATATGCTATCCTTCCCTCTGAAAAAGACTTTTTAAAAGAACATCCCAATTGTTTCATATTTAACAAGCCAAAGGAACGATTAGGCGGAGATTTTTTTTGGTATAAGAAACTAACCAAGAACAGGGTCCTTTTTGCAGTTGTTGACTGCACCGGTCATGGAGTTCCGGGAGCTTTGATGTCCATTTTGGTAAACTACCAGTTAAATAAAGCCCTTGCCCAGCTAAACGACAATGATACGTTGGGAACAATGCTGGGAATAGTTGACCGTGTACTAAGTGATACCTACGAGGGAACTAAAAATGAATTGGACGCCAGCCAAATTAGTAACCTCAACGCGGGATTTGATGCTGCCGTTTGTCTCTGGGATCCCGATCATGGCAAACTAACTTTTTGTGGTGCCAAAAGGCCTCTGCTTCTTGTTCGAAACAATGAATTAAAAGAAATCAAGGGAAACAGATCTTCCGTAGGACTGTTTGCGCTAACCGATAAAGGGTATGATTCAATAGATATTAATATTCAGGAAGGAGACACTATTTATGTCTACTCTGACGGATATGCTGACCAAATTGGAGATAAAAGTGGGCGCCGCTTAAAATCAGCACCATTCAGAAATCTTATTCTAAAATATTCAGTCAATGAACTGGCTGAACAACATAGGAACCTGGAAGATGCCTTCGAAGTATGGAAAGGCGGTGAAGAACAAATGGACGATGTGCTTGTATTGGGCATGAAGTTTTAGTAGTCGATACCGTTTCCTATAATCAACCCATTTACACACAGTATAATTAAAGCCGAAAACTGGCTTGTTGCCCTTCCGTGAGATTCTCATAAATTTGAGAACACACTAAACGGTTTCTCATGAGAAGACTCTTTTTTATTACTTCTTCTATTACCTTAATAATTACGGCCTACCTCGTATTCTACGTACATGACTATTTCCAAGTATTCCTTTACTTCCTGGTCCCTTTAATTATTTTAGGGTATTATGATGCCTTCCAAAGAAAGCATGCGATTTTGCGTAACTTTCCTGTTCTTGGCCATCTCAGGTACATATTCGAGGGGATTTCTCCTGAAATACAGCAATATTTTATTGAGAGAAGAACCGATGGAACTCCCTTATCTCGAAACCAAAGAAGCTTAATTTACCAGCGATCAAAAGGAGTAAAAGACACTCACCCCTTCGGAACAGAATTTAACTTAATGGAACCTGGATTTGAGTTTCTGGCACATTCCATGTTTCCCAAAAAACATGTTGAAGCTCCCAGAATTACCATTGGTGGTCCGCATTGTAAGTACCCTTACCAGGCTTCTATTCTAAATATATCAGCCATGAGTTATGGGTCGCTCAGTTGCCGGGCAATAGAAGCCTTGAACATAGGTGCGCGGGAAGGAGGCTTTTATCATAACACAGGGGAAGGAAGTATTTCAAAATTTCACCTTAACGGAGGAGATTTAGTGTGGCAAATTGGAACTGGCTATTTCGGATGTCGCACCAAGGACGGGAGGTTCGATCCTGAAAAATTCAAGCAAAAGGCTGCTACACCGGAAGTTAAAATGATTGAGATCAAAATTTCTCAAGGGGCAAAACCTGGTCACGGTGGTATCCTTCCAGCAGAAAAAA
>CEQS01036666.1_pt1 | contig 17292 bp, 12 predicted proteins | sample 530981 | NCBI WGS metagenome assembly CEQS01 (sample SAMEA2621176, study PRJEB7988) | marine metagenome | biome: marine biome (ENVO:00000447); feature: mesopelagic zone (ENVO:00000213); material: "saline water (ENVO:00002010), including plankton (ENVO:xxxxxxxx)" | depth 800 m
CCTTTCCCAGGTGCCGTTTAGTTTTCCTTGATCGTAATTACCTTTTTGAATTAAACGCCCTCTAGGATTCCAGTATTTAAATTCACCATGCGCCATACCATTGGAATACACACCAGTAAACTGTTTGCTTCCATTCTTAAAATACCCTATGGCCGAGACTAGCTTCCCTTCCTCATAGACTTCTTCGGTTTGTTTTACTCCATTGTCGTAGAAGTAATTCCAGGTTTCAATTTTTTCACCCTCTTTATAATTCCCTGATGCTTTTTTGATACCATTCTCGTGATAATAAATCCAGTTTTTTATGGAATATCCGTTATCGTATTCTCCCATAGAACTAACCTGACCGTTGTCGAAATAATAAACCCATTTACCATGAATTCTATCCTCAACGTATTTACCCTCTGATTTTAGTTCACCATTTTCATGAAAGAACTTCCAATGACCAACATAGTCTCCGTTGGCGTATTGCCCCTCTGACTTCGGTTTTTTATTGTCGTAAAAGGCCTTCCATATCCCTTCTCTATTCCCTTCTACATAATCGCCTTCCAAGCTGACTTCGCCATTTTCGTGGTAATAAATAAAGTGACCGTGTTTAACTTTTAGTTTTTTGGATTTAAATCGCCCGATCATTTGAATTTGGCTGGTCATGTAATAGTCCTTTTTTACCCAGGTTTTGTTGGTGTCCTTATAGAATTTGCCAAAATAAATGGCTGCATTTTTATTTGAAACCTCTTTCCAATCCGCGTCATAATATCGCCTGATGGTATCCTGCGAGAAACCATTGTTAAGGAATAAGATAAAAATCAATAGGAAGAATAAGTTCTTTTTCAAACGACTAAAATTATTTTTTCAGGAAATATATTACTTGCGGAAGATGTTCAACCAAATCATTAAGTTCTTCACAGATGTCCATAAAACTTTCTGCCTTAATGTGATCTTTCTTAATTTTTAACTGGTAATCAATCACAATAGAATTCTTGTCAATTTGTTCCGTAATCTCGTTGTAAGAAATTATCTCATTTTCTATCAGGTTAATATCGTCGGAAATGAGAATTTCCTTGGGAAAGTGCAGAATGGCCCGGTAGCTTAAATTTACAGGGTAAATTACTTCGTAGTCATTTTCTCTTTCCGAACAAGCTGATTTGGTTAAATAGTAATAGAGGCTTTGTGGTTCGAATCGGTATAACCAATACCCAAAATGCGAATAGTTTGAGCTTTTGTTCCCGTCCTGCCAAAACCCATCAACCTCGTATTTATATTTCACTGTAAATAGGTTCTTCTCAATGTCATCATCAATCTTTATTTCGTCAATTTTTTCGACATGAGGAAAGTATAATTTCATTTCATCCGTCACGCTTTTCGAGAGGTCTTCAAGCTGATAATACTCCAGCAAGGCTCTTCTTTGATCCGCTTCATAGCCAGATCTAACCGATTTGACTTCCAGCAAGGCAGGTTCAGTAAATGAATTCATGAAATATTCTTCTTCGATGTAAATAGTAGCGCCATCAGTTTTTGTTGTCATGGTTTGAAGTGAATCTCTGTTTTCACCAACTACTAATACTTTTCCATAATCGGGTGTATAAACCTCTTTGAAATCTCCTCCCTGAACGCTTATGGTTGGGTCTAACCAATAGATACTGTCCTGGAACTCATATTTTGCAATGCAATGGTTAAATAACTCAGCGGAAGGCTGTTGTTGGTCTAAACTGTTTTTTAAAGATGTATTTACCAATACCGGATACGCTTTTTCTACTCCAATTTTCTTAAGCAAAGTAACCAGCAGAAGAGACTTGTCTTTACAATCCCCAAAACGCTGCTTTACCACTTTTTCAGGAGTAAAAGGCTTTATACTACCAATTCCAGATTCAATACCCATATATCGAATGTCGTCTTGAACATAATCAATGATCTTATTTATCTTTTCTTCTGTAGTTTCACTGCCATCAAATATTTCTTCAAATACCTGATTTAGGTCTTGTTCCTTTGGTAATGAAAATATGTCCTGAGCCCATTCATTTACCTCGTTCCACGAATTGAAGCTGCTTAAGGTGAAGTACTTATATGGCAGGTCCCAGGTAGGAATGTAATCCTCAACCTTCAATGGTTTTAAATTTTCGCATACAAGTTCTGTTTGCTTATAACCGCCCTCATTAACATTGCTAATTTTTATGGTACTGTCACAATCAATACAATTAAAGGCGTATTGTTTATCCTCGGGATACATAAATCTTACTGAATACATATCAACCGGGTTCATTGATTCCAGTGGATAAAACAAGTATTTACTATCACCAAATATTGGGTTTTTGCCTACTAATGTATAAGCAAAGTCAATTAAGTCATTTTTACGAATGTCCTCCAGGTTATCGTATGCGGTTATGGTTCCAGTATAAATTCCCTTGTCAAGATCATTTTCATTGTTCAAAATCTCAATACTTAGGTCCTTGGTTCGGTCTATTTTTTTGCCCTTTCGCCATATTATTAGGTGGTGTAAAATCAATTCCTGGTACGATGAATCATAAGTAATGCTCAATTGAGAAGCATTGGTGACTCCGCTGTAAGAAACAATATTGCTGACCTCGCGTATGTAAAAAGCATCCTCATCAACTTTAGCCTGATAATCTGCAAGAGTCAAATAAAAGCCAGAGGTAACATCATACTTGGAAACAGATGGTTCTTTTGGAATTTCAAGTTTATTCACCCATTCAGGTGTATTTCCAAATGTATAGAACTGAGCCTGAATTGTTTGTGTAAAAAGTAGTAGAGTAAGAATGACTAAATAGTGGCTACTTTTCATTTCAAGCAAATAATTTGACACTTTGGTTTAACAAGGGCAATCAATATTAGTATTTATTTCAATATGGAATCATTCCGTTTTTAGAAAGTCTAACTCCCTTTTAAACAAAAGGGAACTCAGTGAAACTAATCTAGTGTTATTTCTAGATTCCTGCCTTCGCAGGAATGACGTTTCTTTTTAATTAGGTAATATTTCTAACCCACACTATTCTTTTAATAGCACCTCAATAAATGGTATTTCATTTCCTAACCAACACCATGCTCAAACAATAAAACGTGAGCAATTGAGTCAGTTTTCGAAGTTGCTTTATGAGAATTATTTTCTGCTATCCATAAAATCTTACCAGGCTGGTACAACTTACTATCTCCATTATTGAATAATACTTCAAGTTTACCTGATGTTACATAGCCTAAATGGGTTTTGTTGCACCAGTCTTCTTCAACAAAGCTATCTTCTATAGTCACCTCGATCACTTTCCATTTATCTAAGGATTTACTTCGGCTTTTAAAACCTGGTGCGTTTTCTATGTACGATTCATTTGCAAAATACAAAGCACCAGTTTGAAGCTCTCGTTCAAGTAGTACAACGTGGTTACCTTGAGAGTTTTGAGAAGCTTCGCTTGACGTTGGAACACGATAAAACCCCACTTTATGAAATCCGTGTTTTTCATACAGCTGGGTTAATCCTTCCGAATCGGCCAAGGTGTCCAGGCGTAAGTAGTTCACACTTTTGCAGTAAGCATATATCTCTATCCAATCAAGCGCTTGTTTAAAGTGCCCTTGCCCTCGATGGCCGGGGTTGACCAATAAGCGGTGCAAATAAAGAGCAGCGTCCTCTTGTTTGTCTATCCAGATATGCTCGTCATTCTCCCAAAGTGTGAATAAAAAAACAACTTCATTTCGGTCGTTAATTATTTTATGCTGTCTTCCCGCTTCTATATCTTCCTGAAACAGCTGCCGGTCTACAAATTTGTATGAGGGACCTCCTTTTTGTTTTTGAAATTCTATGGCCTTCTCAAAAAATAAACAAGAAAGATCCAGGTCTTCAATTGAACATTGTTCAACCCTCATTCTCTGAGTATTTTAAATCTTCACGACACGGATTAAAAACATCAGTTATTTCACAATAGGTTAGGGCTTTAGCTTCATGTTCAACGTTCGAAGGAATTATTGCAATGCTTCCGGTGGAAAGAACTCGTTCTTTATTGCCAATTCGAAGTTTGAAATCGCCGCTGTTTATAATAGAAATTTGCTCATGTGGGTGTGAATGGGCAGGTAAATCGGCACCTTCTTCTATTCTCCAAAAAACTATTGTTTGATTTTTCGAATGCAGGATTTTAGCATGCAACCCTGGCATTATTTCAACCTCTTTTATATCACTTAGTTCGTTAAATACCTTCATATTCATATTATTTAGTTCCATTTAATTTCATCCAATAAGGGTTACGCTGATGAAATTAATGGAATTGTATAAGTTGCACAATCACTTTTACAAAGGAATTGAAAGCAAGCCTCACTTTGCTGAAACATTTTAAGTATGCAACAGTAAATCTAGCAGCAGATAAATTTAAAGAGGATATCTTTAACTGCGAAAAAGGAACTAGAAGCCCGCAGTAATGTACCTGTAGTAATTACATTTCTGACTTTAATAAACTCAGCGACTTTTCTGTAAGTGTTGGCCAGTACTCCTTAGCAGAATAAGGTACTTCGAACCAACCATTAAAAGGGGCTCTCTTTACGTAAGGATTAAACACATTAATATCAAAATCCTGTGTGTCCGGATTGAATTCCTTACCGAGTTTAAAAACCATTTTCTTATTTCCTGTAAAGAAGGCGAATACTTTTCGTTTGTATTTAATCGCCTCAAAACTCATCATTTTACCTTCCTCAATTTCAGTAGCATTTGAGCAAAACCGTTTCCTGATTTCATTAAAATATTGTTCTTCCATATCAAATGTTTAGTTATTGATAAATGGACATTTGGAAAATACCCTTACTCAATATTAGAAATACCTTAAGCTCCTTCAAATGGCCAATTTTTTAATAAAGATCGGCGGTTTACAAGATTCAAGTCTCGATGAGTTGAACACTATTGTCTTAATGAGAACTTAATTTTAGCAGGCTTCTGAAAACCGCATTATTCTCTCTTTTAAGAGTGGTAATGTTACAATTGTTACAAACCAACGAATAAACTATGCCCACCTTTGCAAAAAATTAAATTATGGCGACAATAAATCTTACAGCAAACCAATTTAAGTCAGACATTTTCAACTATGAAAAGTCCCAGGAATGGAAATATGAGGACAATGTTCCGGCAATTATTGATTTTTACGCTGATTGGTGCGGCCCTTGCAAAATGGTAGCTCCTATATTGGAAGAACTCTCCGAAGAGTATGGAGATAAACTAAAAATTTACAAGGTAGATACTGAAGTAGAACAAGAACTGTCTGCTGTGTTTCAAATAAGAAGTATTCCCAGTATTCTTTTTATCCCAACAGGAGGAAAGCAACCCATGATGCAGGCCGGAGCTTTACCTAAAAGTGCTTTGCAAAATGTGATTGATAAAGAGCTTTTAACTGCATAACAGCTTATTCTAAAAGAAAAAAACATGAGTTACTATTTTACCAAAAAATTCGAAAGTGTTTCGTTTGATCAGGTAGTTGAGAATACAACGGAGGCCTTAAAAATGGAAGGGTTTGGCGTACTTACCAATATAGACATGCGAACTACTCTTAAAAACAAATTAGACGTAGACATTCCACGATATGTGATTTTGGGCGCCTGTAATCCGGGATTTGCGTACAAGGCTGTTCAGGCAGAAGATAATATCGGGTTGTTGTTGCCCTGCAATGTAATTGTCTACGAAAAGGATAACGCAGTGGTGGTTTCAATTATTAATCCGGTGGTAGCCATGGAAAGCGTAAAGAATGAATCGCTGGAACCTATTGCAACTGAAGTCCTTGAAAAGTTAAAACGAGTCATTTCTACTATTTAATTGTGTGACTTGGAAAATACGTGCATCCGGTAAAAGAATAGCACTAACCGTTACCTAATACTTAAGTGCTTGCAGTCGTTGGGCAATCTTTTCCATAAGAACCTCATATTATGGCCATTCATCGCGTTCCATAAGGAAAACGGAAATAGAAGCGTTTACATAGTCATTAAATCCACTTGTATGACTACATAGATGCTCAATCTTTATCATAGTCGGTAAAATTATTAATCCCATCGATTGCTAATGAAAGAGTGGTAATGGAATTAGAAATACGGGTTTTCCCTTATTGATATTTTCAATGGAGCACTTTAGTTTAGGCATTTATATGCAAGGCTATAGAACTAGAGATCAGGAAAAGGTAAACCAACACCGGATAAGCCATCCAACCAGTACTAACAGCCAGGAATTAAGGTTTTCAGATAACCGTTCGTCAACCTCATCGCTAAAAAAGATTCAATCGTATTCTAGAAAACATTCGTTGGGCTATCAATCTACCGTACAGCGAAAGGGTAATAATACTGGCTTGCCGGATAAGCTTAAGGCTGGAATAGAAAACCTTTCGGGTTATTCGATGGATGACGTTAAGGTCCACTACAATTCACCAAAACCTGCGCAACTTCATGCACATGCCTATGCTCAGGGGACCAATATTCACTTGAGTTCAGGACAAGAAAAGCACTTGCCGCATGAAGCCTGGCATGTGGTTCAGCAAAAGCAGGGAAGGGTCAAAGCAACCATGCAAATGAAAGAAGCGCTTACCATCAATGATAATCCTGGTTTGGAGCATGAAGCGGATGTAATGGGAGCTAAGGCCAGTTCGTCAGGGGGGAACCTAACAGAGACCAGCCCAACGCAAAGGATAATGACTTCTTTCATTAGCCACCCAGTGGTTCAGGGAACTTTTATAGGCAAGTTGGTTACCTTTTTGGTGCTGTTGTTCATTTTCTTAACTACTGTGCATGCAAGCTATGGCGGAAGTCGGGGAAGACTTTTTGAGGCCTCTTTAAACCCCGATGGTTTGGGGAAAGCCGGGGAAGAGTATGGTAATTTATTTAAATCGCTAAAAAATTCTCCTACAGAAATCCAGGTAGAATCTGGTAGAAGAGCTGCATTTTCACCTTATGGCAAACCCACATTATATATGCCAGATCAACTAATTACTGAACTGGGACAGGACATGCGCGCAATTAAAAGAGGAGCACCAATTGAACCGGACTTTGCCGACAAACTTTCTACAGTTACCCATGAATTGTCTCATGCCAAAGATAGCGTTGTACATGGCAAAGAACTTTTGGGAGAAAAAGGGACAACTGATTCCGGAGTAAAAACATTTAATGTTATTGATACGGAATTGAAAGCATGGGCATCGGAAGCTATCGTTATAAGAGATTCAGGTAAAGGGAATAACAAAGTACTCCGAGGCTGGGAACATGTTCAGAAATCCACCTTGAATACATGGAAAAAGGTAAAGGCTAAAAGCAAGAAAAATGAGGTTGTAAGTCGGTATAGAAGATACGTTACAAGAAACCTTCTTGACTTCGAGGGACCTGATGCAAGTCCACGCAAATGGCACGAAAAATATTGGGATCAGGTATGGCCATTAATGGAAGCTCAAAAAAACCGAGTTCATCCCAGCCAAACCCATGAGAAAGATGAGTTATAATGGGGTTTTACGAGACATTCAACTTAAAGCCAATATCTTTTTGATCTCTTCTTTTCCACCTAAGGCTGCTCCATGCACAGTTGCACTGCTTCCTGAATGCAACGCTTCACCCGCAAAAAACACCTTATCGTTAACCGACATAGATAGATCGGCTTGTATATCCTTTTCTCTTCCATTAAAGAAAGTATAAGATCCTCCAATGTATTCTTCCGCAGTCCAGTCCTGAACGACACCTTTGATAAAATACCCTGTTGCGCTTCCTCCAAAAATCTCGTCCAGTTCCCGAATGCAATCTTTTATGATCAGTTGATGATCACCCAGGGTGTTTAATTCCTTCGCTCTCGGGCCAATCGTGAACAGGGCCAAAACGTGTTGATTGCTTTCTTTTTTAAATGTAGCATTGTAGTAAATGGTTTCGGCATCGTTTTCTCCGTCCAAATCGGTGACATCCGGGTAGAATTTCTCCGAAAACTGAAGAAAAACTTTAATTCCAGCTGGCATATAGGTTTTGCCAATAGCTGTTGTAAAAGAGGAGGGAAGTGCTGGGTTCCATGTAACCGAATTTGTTTTTAGTTTAATACTTGGAATGGTAACCAATACTTTATCGGCAGTATATTCCACCTGATTTTGATCCTTCAATACTACCTTACTGCCCGAGTAATCGATAGACTGAATGACTGTATTCAACTTGATTTGAGGGTGAAAGGCAGCGGCTACATAGGAATTTAGAAAGTCATACCAGGTAGAGCGTTTAAACTTATACTCGCCGTAAAAATAGGATCGAATATTTCTCTGTTTTAGTTCCCCATTCTTATAAACCGAAATGGTGGCTGGGGTGTAAGGTATAACTTCCATTGAACCGCTTGGCCCGTTATTATCGAATAAGTTGCCAAATATCTTAGGTCCGGTATGCAACCATTCTGCCCCTAAGTCAATGGGAAAGTCTGCGAAACTGTCCGTTTTCTTGGTTCGCCCGCCAATGTCGCTTCCGGCTTCCAGCAGTTCAAAGTCAATCCCAAATCGTTTGAGGTAGAATCCGGCCATTAGACCTGCAGCCCCACCTCCCACAACGATCACCTTTCCACTAAAGTTAATTTCCCATGATTTGTCCTTCTTGCAACCAACCAATAACTGGGGCCAAATTCCCAGGCCAAAACCCACCAAAGCGGTCTGTTTTGCAAAATCCCTTCTATTCACTTTCTGTGGGTTTATTTATTCGCCAACGAATGCCCAATTCCGCTGATGGAAGCAGTGTTGCGTCATAGTTTGGAGATAAGCGCCAACCCATGGTTAATTTAGAAAACAATCCGAGGTTGTTTAATGGAAACCAACCGTATTCCAGGTTTATGGTTGGAAGTAAATAGTTCCGTAACTCATATTTTTTGTTTCCAATTTTCCCGGAGAAGTCCGCCGTAAAAGACATTACTTCAAAATGGGCCATATAGGCAATTCCTGCCGTGTAGGCCGAATAAACTTTCTTGGAAGCAGAGTGGAATACAATTCCCCCTTCAGCATTTAGCACAGCTCCTGTATAGCTATTATGTTTCCAGTAGGCCCCAATTTGGGGTTGAAGAATTAGGGATCGCTCTTTTATTTTGGAAGAATCCTTACAGGCATGGGTCCAGGAACGAAAAGTATAATTCACGCCAGCCTTAACTCCGGGTCGAATATAGCCTTGCCCGTAGTAAGATATTGCCACTGATTGAACCTGAGCACTAGTGGTACTTGATACTGCGGCAATAATCACAAGAAGTACTAATTTAATCCAAGAGCTATATATCCTCGACACAGTTACGAAAATAAGAAGCTAATGAATGGTTCCCCATGTAATTAGGGAATTAAAGGATGAATAAAATATACGGTTGTTAAACTGCGGAAATTGGGTTGGAACATAATGAGCCAGTAAAACACCATGATTTAGTGGTAAAGTACCATGGATTGACAGGAGATGATTGAATCTTTGTATAAAATTCTTTCCAATGAAAAATAGTACGATCCTCGTTTTCCTATTGAGTATTTCTTTAACAGGCCGTTCGCAGATTAATTTTAAATGGGAAACTCTAAATGCCAACACTTCGAAAAATATAAACGACATTTATTTTCACACATCCGAATTGGGATACATCGTTGGCGATAACTATTTGTTTAAAAAAACCACGGATGGAGGAAAAACCTGGGTTGATTTAACTCCACCGGCCATAGGGGAGCGACCGGGTAATAATGGAAATCTGGTGGGAATTGGTTTTCATACGAGCTTTTCGTTTAGTACACTGGATTCCGGTTTATACTTAACCTGGGAAAAGGGCTATCACGGAGTTTCTACGCACAATGAAGGAGGAGCCTATAAGGTGTTTTCCTACCCAGATTCAAATCAGTTCTGTAATGCATCTGGATTCTCGGTTCTTCCAGCCCTTAGAGGGAATGGTTACGTTAACCTATATACCTATGGACAAAACTGTAAGGGAAAAGCAATTTATAATAACTACTACAACGGGCCTTTTTCCATTCAGGTTTCTGATTCGGTAAACTCAATTGATTCTGGTAAGTATACTACTGTAGCTGCTGACAGTTTTTCAACAATTTTTGGGCATGACGATGGGTATTTGCGCCGGTATCCTTTTGTAACATCAAAACCTGATTCCATTTACCTGGATAGCTTTGGAGTAACTTCCGTAGCTTATGCTGGAAATCACACGTGGTATGCGGCAACCGCATCTGGAAGAAATAACATGTATGTGTCTTACGATTCGGGAAAGACCTTTGTGCTCGACGCTACTTTTCCGCGTACGTTTCATTATCCGGTAATTAACGAAATGAGTTTTCTTTCACCCAACATAGGAGTCATTGCCGCTACCAGCAATGGTCAAAACGGGGTGGTTATTATAAAGGATTCCAGCAATTGGTTTTTCCTTACTGCACCGCATCCCTTGCATGCGGCCAAACTATTTGCTAACGGAGTAGCTTATGTAGCTGGAGATAATGGATTAATTATGCGATCGGGAGACAGAGATACCACTATAGGGTTGGAAGAAATGCAGGGTAGAGCGCTGCAAGTATTCCCCAATCCAACAACCGATAAATTGTACGTGACAGGATTAAAAGGCTTGAACGTACAGTCCATAAGGTTGCTTAATCTTAGTGGAATTGAAGTCAAAAGTTTTACGCCCTTGAATCATGAATTGGATGTGGGTGATGTGCCTAATGGTATTTATTTACTAGAGGTAGTAGTGGATGGTCAACGATTGACGAGAAGGGTGATTAAGCACCCAAGTTAGTTGACAGTCTTATTGACTGCATTACGACGCTCATTCAAATGATTAAGGTGTCGTGTTTCTTTTGTTGATAATGGGGTAAATAATTCATGCAAATAGTTATACATCAATCAATTACATTTACAGTGATGAAATCATTCCTGGTTGGTTTATTGATTATTGCATTCTCTTGCCCTTGCCAGGCTCAGAATCCGGTGCTTGAATGGGCAAAATCTACACAGGGCAATCGATACAGTTTAGGTAAATCCATTGCAACAGATAAGTCTGGCAATGTTTGTATTGCAGGACAATTCAGAGGCACGGTTGATTTTGATCCCGGGACGGGTGTGTTTAGTTTATCGGCCAACAGCGTTTGGGACGTATTTGTGCAAAAATTAGACGATCAAGGCAATTTTATTTGGGCAAAATCTTTTGGCGGTTACCAAAATGATCAAGCCTATGGTATTGCCACCGACGCATTAAATAATGTCTTTGTAACAGGAAGGTTTAGTGATACGGTTGACTTTGACCCGGGAGCGGGAGTCCATAACTTACATTCCAATGGAAATGCTTCTTATGATTGTTTTATTGTAAAACTCGATTCAAATGGTCTCTTTCAATGGGCCAGAACAATTGGGAGTACATCCATTGATGAAGGCTCTGCAGTAACCACGGATAATAGTGGTAATGTGTATGTAACGGGGCTTTTTAGCGGTACGGTAGATTTTGATCCTGGAACCGGAACTTCCCTTTTGACTTCAAATGGAGTAGAGGACAGTTATATTCTTAAGCTGGATTCGGCCGGAAATTTTATTTGGGCCAAATCTATGGGAAGTACTTTTGGAGATATTGGAAGGCACATCCAAATTGATGGTCTTGGTAATGTTGTCAGTACAGGAACTTACACAGGAACAGTAGATTTCGATCCGGGATCAGGAACTTATAATTTAAGCTCGATAGGCAGCTATCACACCTATATTCAGAAACTGGACTCCAACGGAAACTTCATTTGGGCCAAATCAGTTGGGAGCACCATAACCGCTGGAAATTGCGTTGCAATAGATTTAAATAACGATATATACGTTAGTGGAATCTTCCATGTGATTGGTGATTTTGATCCCGGAAGTGCGGTCTATAATCTAACTCCAAAAGGAAATGCAGATGCCTTTTTGATAAAATTAAATTCCAGCGGTAACTTTCTATGGGCGACATCCACAGGCGGCAACTCTTTCGATGCTTCAACTTCTGTGAGTACGGATAGATCAGGAAACGTTTTTGCGACCGGAAGTTTTAGCAAAACAGTTGATTTTGACCCTGGAGTTTCCACGTATAATTTAACTGCTCTTGGGAGTTATGATGCTTACATTCAGCAACTCGATTCAAACGGTAATTTTTTGTGGGCAGGCTCCATGGGAGGAACTGGGAGTGATGTAGGTTATTCCATGGCCATTGACGGCAAGAGGAATGTCTATTTAACCGGACTCTACACCAAAATAGCGGACCTTGACCCGGGAAGTGGTGTATTCAACTTAAATTCCAATGCGCTAAACGAAGCTTTCATTCAAAAAATAAATCAATGTGCCAATGGCGGAGTTGACACTCAAGTGGCCTGTGACTCCATTGTTTGGATTGATGGTATTACCTATAAAAGCAACAACAACACGGCCCAATTCAGGCTTCTAAACAAACAGGGGTGCGACTCGCTAGTAAGCCTAAACCTGAATATCAATCGTTCAAATCAAAAGGTTGATACGGTAAATTCCTGTACTGCCTACACCTGGATTAATGGTGTTACTTATAGTGCAAACAACGATACTGCCAGGTATATCCTAACTAATTCAACCGGATGCGATTCTATTATTCGCCTGAACCTTAAAATAAATTCAAGTCAAAGAACTGAAAGGATAAAGGCCTGTGATTCATTGAAGTGGATCGATGGAATAACTTATACCGAAGACAACGATACCAGTCAGATTACCTTTATTAATTCGCTGGGTTGCGACTCAGTTGTGAAACTGGATTTAAATCTCGGCAGGTCAAGTTCATCGGTAGATGTGGCAACAGCATGTAACCAGTATACCTGGTTGGACGGGAATACCTATTATGCATCAACCGAAGCCCCTAAATACATTCTCACCAACTCCGGTGGATGTGATTCCACCGTACATTTGGATCTGGATATAAAAAAGGTATCTAGCGACGAGATATTGGTAAAGGATTCCATTCTGACTTCCCAGGCAACAAATGCCAACTACCAATGGCTTTCTTGTGGTGTTGAAACAAATCGTATTCTAGGTGCCAATGAAAGGACTTATACGCCTGTTCTAAATGGAAATTATCAAGTGGTGATCACTCAGAATGGTTGTATAGACACATCAGAATGCATTCCATTAAACTATTATGTAGTTCCGGTCTACGGTCCGTTCAATTGCAAGTCCATTTATCCAAATCCTTCACACGATCGCGTTTACCTTGAACTAGGTGACCTCGAAAATGTAGAAATCAGCTTGTATTCCCTGCACGGGGAATTAATTGGTCAGGAAAGGGTAGAGGCCGGGCCGGTTCACCTGCTTAATCTGGAATTACCGGCTGGAGTGTATCTGCTCCGTGTGAATTCAGGAAATCTAAATCATTCTTGCAGGTTGGAGATAAATTAGAAGTTACTCACTTTTATTCGTTGAGGTGCCGTTCCAATTTGGATAACGAGGAAATAAATGCCCGGTGGGAGACCCGAACGGTTTAAGAAAGTTATATCGCTGGTGGGTTTCAACTTCTTGATGAGTTTTCCATCCGCATTCCATAACGATACAGCCTCTGGAATTATGGGAGAGTGAACTTCCCAGGTTGACTCAAGCGTTTTAATAGTGCTTTTCAGGTCCCCATTTTTGATCGGCATCAAATTGGCCTGTGATAATGAAGTGTCTGGTGGGTTTATCAAAAAGAAACTCTTTTTAAGTACCAGTACATTATTCCGTTTTAATTGAACATTCCACAGGCCGAATTCTTTCTTTTTGGGCACATCAATGTATGACCAATAGTAGTAATACCACCAATTTCTATTTAGCTGAATATCGTAGCGAAACCAAAACTGATCACTGGGGGTGTACCACTCCAAAGAAACTGAATCGCCTGTGCGCAATCCATGTAGCAGGCTCCAGAAAGTTATGGCTTGGTCACCAGGATAAATTGTATCTACAGTAGTCAATCCCTCCTTTAGCGTATCAAGGGTAGGTTTAAAATTGAGTATGCCGTTGTTCCATACATAAAAACTAGAGTCGTAAGCCAATTCATTTTTCCAATAAGAACCTGCATTACCGCAAGGGCCTTTAAATGGATCGATGTAATAAAGTGAATCGTACCACAACTCAAAATGGAGGTGGGGGTCAGAACTGTTTCCACTACTTCCAACCAGCGCAATTTTTTGCCCTGGAACCACACGGTCACCGACTTGCACCAATATACTTCCTTTCTTCAGGTGACCGTAATAGGTCTGTAATTTTCCAGGATGGGTTATGCCTACATAGTTGCCCAGGTGTTTAGAAGTGTCTGATTTTTTTTCACGATCAAATTCTCCGTCTTTTACAAAAATTACTACACCAGAATCCACGGCTAAAACCGGAATACCCTTGTCCATGGTAACAAAATGCTGGAGCACATAGTCGGTTCCCTGATGCCCGTTATAACTCTTATCCAGGCAGTATTGATCCTGAACACTTGATCCTACGCCCCAATCGACGTAGTTTACCAGGATAAAGTCTTTGCCATATTGGCCGGCCAAAGGATTTACTAACCGCTGTTGAGAATGAAGAACAAAACCAAACAACAGCAGGGCAGGGAGCAGGAAGAAACCAAATGTATTATTGAAATGAAACAATATATGTTTAATTAGTGTTACAAAGGAAACATATTTAGGAATTAGTATATGTCCAAATTAGCAATAACGTTTTTAGTGCGTAGGAAGTGAGGTAGATAAAATTTATTAGTCGAAAATGCTTTTTTGTGAACCTGGTAACAAACCCCTTCGATCTTTCGAGGTGGTAACCTAGTTTTAAAATTAGCGGCTAATAATCACTGAGTTTGTTATAAACTCTCCTTTATGGCTTAACAGAACATAATATATACCATTCTTGAGATTACTTACATCCAGTGAATACACACTTCCATCAATTAGTTCAAGCTTTTCTTCCTTAACTACCTTCAAAGAAGCGTCCAACATCTTAAGCTGTACTTCACCTTGTAGAGAACCAAAATCTATTGAGAACTCATTATCTGCCGGGTTAGGGAAGAGGCTGATTTTATTACCCTGTATACTTTGTTCCTCTGAACCCAAAACATTGATTGAAATTTTTAATACTGCAGAATCCTGACAACCAACTGTATTTGTTTGAATAACTGATAAGTAACCGCTATTCCCATTCCCCCATTTTACCATAGCTGTATTGCTGGTTTGAGATAGAATTATTCCACCACTAATAAACCACTGGTATGCGGCACCATTAACGGCCTTCAATGAATAGGTGTAAACGTTGTTCTTAGCTACCTGGCTTCGCCCACTGATAATGTCAATAGGAGTTGGGGTATGAACTCCAACCGATTGAATATTCGAAGCCTCGCATCCATTACTGCCGGACACTTTATACTCCAACAAGTGGTTTCCAAGACCGGCAAGGTCTGGATTAAATTTCCCTCCCGAAATTCCATTTCCGGTATAAGTTCCTCCTGTGGGAATAGCAGTAAGCTCAATGGGCTCATCGCCCAGGCATGTTCCTCCAATGGTACTCCAGGAAATTTGAGGACCATTTAGGACTATTAAATTTTGTGTATCCCTGGTAATGCAATTACCGGTTAATGCACTCGCATAAATGATAGTATGAATACCTGCTCCAGCTACCGCAGGATCAAAAATTGAATAGTTGGATATGCCTGTGCCTAAATAGTACCCCCCTGCAGGTGTACCACCACTTAGTTTAAATGACGGATCGGAGGTACAAGCATTAATCAAAGCAGCCAATGAAACTTGGCTTTTGTTGTTAATGATTATGTTTACCTGATCCGATGCTGAGCAACCGTTCATATCAGTTCCAAGTACTGAGTACAGCTGATTAGCAGTAAGTGTTCCCTTTGGGTTTGAAACATTAGTAGATAAAAGTCCAGTTGAAGGTGACCAGGAATATGTTGTCCCACCAGAAGCATTTAGCTGAAAAGTATCTCCAGCACAAATGGTGTCATCCGGACCAGCACTAACGGTTGGATTTGGATGAACTGTCAGTTGTGTAATAATTAAACTATCACATCCATTTACATGCTTAAAGAGACTAGAGTCAGTTGTAGAAACCTTACTGGAGTCACCATCTGGAAAGTAATAAGTAGCACCCTGACAAATGGAATCGAATTTATTGGTTACAACACTTGGATTGATGGTCAGGTTCAAAGCAACGACACTATCACAACCCTTGGAATTGGTAAATTTCATTGTTGCTGAATTATTACTGGATGTATAGGTTTTTCCATCAATCCACGTGTAGGTATCACACGCAGATATAGTAGATACGATTGAATCTGCTTTTTTAACAATCAGGTTGGTTATTATTACGCTATCACAACCATGTATATTTGAGAATACGCTCGTGTCGGTGGTGGAGACCTTGCTTGAATCACCATCGGGAAAGAAGTAAGTAGCTCCGGAACAAATGGAATCATTTTTTATGCTATTGTGGACTGGAAGTATACTTAGGGTAGTAACCACGCTACTATCATGGTCTGTGCGCGTAATAAAATGGCTTGTATCCACAGTAGCAACACTTGAAGTGTCGCCATCTGGGAAGGTATATACCTGACCCTGGCAAATTGATTGGGATGAATAAGTCCATATGGGTTTGAAAACCGTAAATGTGCTATGTGCATAATTGGTGATAACAGGAGGGTTAAAATCGAAATAAATACCGGCACGGTTTCGAATGGTAGTGGTGTCTTTTAAACCCGAATCGGGTTCTATACTAAATGTAAGAAATCCATTACTTGCAGGTTCATTGGTGCCACTATCCACCAGGAAAATATTGTTAAACGTAAAGGTAGCTATACCCAGCGTATCCAATTCAGTTACCACATTGTGGCTCGATTCCAGGAATTGAAAAGTAGACCACTTTAAATCTTTGGATAAGGTATCTATAACCTGCACTCTGTAGGCAGTGTCATTTCCTGTATTCTGAAATCGAATTTTATATTCCAGTTTGGGTGTTGTTATCCTGATGTATCCCAAGCTGTCATATCCAGGAGGGCTTACCTGCTTGTCATTGGGATCGTACGAGCAACGGTTAATCGATTTAACTGTATTGCTAGTATCTGAATTGGTTATTTTAACTCCACTTCCATCAACTCGGTATGCATGTAAATAGTTTCTAACCGTAGCACCAACTCTTAAAACAGACACACTCGGGAATAGACATTTTACAGGTTGTAAAATCGCACCCATTGGGTCCAGATTAGTATAGCTAAAAAAGGCGGTATCTCCCTTTACTGAATCAGCGCTACTAATAGTGCTCCCCACAAATGAGATTAATGAGTCTTTAACGAAATAATAAACACCA
>CEQS01007887.1_pt1 | contig 17252 bp, 14 predicted proteins | sample 530981 | NCBI WGS metagenome assembly CEQS01 (sample SAMEA2621176, study PRJEB7988) | marine metagenome | biome: marine biome (ENVO:00000447); feature: mesopelagic zone (ENVO:00000213); material: "saline water (ENVO:00002010), including plankton (ENVO:xxxxxxxx)" | depth 800 m
CGTGCAACAGCTTCATCGTATGTAGGTAATGTAGCAAGCATTGCTGCATCTACAACATTTCCTTCAAAAGCGGCCGTTTTAACTTCGAATTTCTCATTCTTTTTCGCGAAATCTGCGAAGATACGCGCAGCAGCACCAGGGTGCTCTGATGAGAAAGCGATTAAGCTTGGACCAACTAACGAATCAGATAGACATTCAAATTCAGTACCTTCAACAGCACGTTTTGCTAGAGTGTTACGAACAACTTTCATCCATACACCAGCTTCACGAGCTTCTTTACGAAGGGCTGTAATTGCGCCTACTGCTACACCACGAGAATCTGCAACAACTGCAGAAAGAGCACCATTGGCTGCTTCGTTGACTTCAGCAACAATTGCTTTTTTGCCTTGAAGATTTAAAGCCATGGGTGTTACTCCTGGTTTAATGGGTCACCGACACTCGGCTTCCCTGTTTTACTCTTCCCTATCAACAAACTTGATAGAGATGCTTTTTACGGCGAGAGCCAGAAGAGATTAGGAAAAATCTATCTGGGGATTCACACCGTCTACGTAGGTAATATTAAGGCCGAAGCCGCCTACGGTCTTGGACGGAAGCCCAATTTATCGCATCACTCAAGAGCTTAGCGAAATTATGGACTTCAACCCGAATTCTTTACTTGTTAAATAATAAATTATTCAACAAAATGGCGCAAAATTATAGTACAAATTTCACGCCATGTAAACACCTATTAAGCTACAGAAGTGCTTAAAGTGTTTTGGTCAACAGCAACACCTGCGCCCATTGTTGTAGAGATGGTTACTTTCTTAACGTAAACACCTTTAGCTTGAGAAGGTTTAGCCTTCTTAAGCGCAACGATTAGAGCTTCAAGGTTTTGTTGAAGTTGCTCAGCAGTGAAATCAACCTTACCGATAGTAGTATGGATGATACCATTTTTGTCATTACGGTAACGTACTTGACCTGCTTTCGCATTTTTAACTGCTTCTGCAACGTTAGGCGTTACAGTACCAGTTTTAGGGTTAGGCATAAGACCACGTGGACCTAAGATTTGACCTAGTTGACCAACAACACGCATAGCGTCTGGTGATGCAACAACAACGTCAAAATCCATCTCGCCTTTCTTAACTAGTTCAGCAAGATCTTCCATGCCTACTAATTCAGCACCGGCTTCTTTTGCAGCTTCTGCATTAGCGCCTTGAGTGAATACAGCAACACGAACATCACGGCCAGTACCGTTAGGTAGTACAGTTGCACCACGAACGTTCTGGTCAGATTTACGAGCGTCAATACCAAGGTTAACAGCAACGTCAACACTTTCTACGAATTTAGCTGTCGCTAACTCTTTTAAAAGAGCAACTGCTTCATTGATTTCGTAATCTTTAGTTACTTCCACTTTTTCGCGGATAGTACGCATACGTTTAGTTAATTTAGCCATTTCTTAGTCCTCTACGTTCAAGCCCATCGCACGCGCAGAACCTGCGATAGTGCGAACCGCAGCGTCCATATCAGCCGCTGTAAGGTCAGCTCGTTTTGTCTCAACGATCTCTTCAAGTTGAGCACGAGTTACTGTGCCTACTTTTTCAGTGTTAGGACGGCCTGAGCCTGATTTGATACCAGCAGCTTTCTTAAGTAAGTAAGCAGCAGGTGGCGTTTTCATATCGAACGTAAATGAACGGTCACCGTAAACAGAGATCACTACAGGAACTGGAGCGCCTTTTTCGATAGACTCTGTACGCGCGTTAAACGCTTTACAGAATTCCATGATGTTTACACCGTGTTGACCTAGTGCAGGACCTACTGGAGGACTAGGATTAGCCATACCAGCGGCAACTTGTAGCTTGATTAAAGCTTCAACTTTTTTAGCCATTATAAATACCTCATTTGGTGGGTCTTAGCCTTGTGCGCGCGAGGACGCGTACTCTAACGGCTTCCCAGTTTAAAAATTGGTTTCGTACTTTTTGCGAGCAAAAATAAATTTTTGCCTTAATACAAAAAGGCCGCTGATTATAAGTTAATCAGCGGCCTTTTTCAAGCTTCGTGCCAAAATTTAAGTAAATAATGGCGAAGCTTTTTTAATCAATTACTTATCTTGTTCAACTTGACCAAATTCAAGTTCAACCGGTGTAGAACGACCAAAAATAAGTACCGACACTTTCACGCGGCTCTTTTCGTAGTCAACTTCTTCAACAACACCGCTAAAGTCAGCAAATGGACCATCAGTAACACGCACAACTTCACCTGGCTCAAATAATGTAGCTGGTTTAGGTGCTTCAGCGTTTTCTTGAAGACGGTTAAGAATGCGCTCTGCTTCTTTAGAACTAATAGGCGCTGGGCGGTCAGAAGTACCACCAATAAAGCCCATTACACGTTCAGTGCTGTTCACTAAGTGCCAGCTTGCATCGTTCATGTCCATTTGTACTAGTACGTAACCTGGGAAGAATTTACGCTCAGATTTACGCTTTTGACCAGCGCGCATCTCAACAACTTCTTCTGTTGGTACTAATATTTCACCAAAGCTCTCTTCAAGACCTTCAATTTTAATGTGCTCTGATAACGTTTGCGCTACACGCTTTTCGTAACCAGAGAATGCTTGTACAACGTACCAGCGTAATTTAATTTCTTTGTTCTCATCCGACATGGGATCAGATCTCCAATCCAGTTAAAAAGCCTACAGCGCGGAATAAAATGCCATCTAATCCCCAAAGGATAAGCGCCATAATCACTGTTGCAACCATTACGATTAATGTCGTGTGGGTAGTTTCTTGACGCGTTGGCCAAACAACTTTACGTACTTCAATGCGTGCTTCTTTAGCAAATGCTAAAAAGTCACGGCCTTTAGCGGTTTGCGAGGCAATACCTAAACCTGCTGCTATAGCAACCACAACGCCAATTGCACGTAGTAATACAGACTGATCTGCAAACATGTGATTACCAACAACTGCGCCTGCAAGTAGCGCGATTGCTACTAACCACTTTACCGACTCCATCGCACTTGATGGTGTTTCTACATTCGTGCTCATAATATTATTACCTTAACTACAGACACAACAACCCTACACAACGGCAGGGTTAATCCATTAAAATCTAAACTTAAAAACAGACTTATTTAAACCGATTTTTAACCCCAGACTTACTCAACTTATGAGTAAAAATGGCAGGGGCGGAGAGATTCGAACTCCCAACCGTCGGTTTTGGAGACCGCTGTTCTACCAATTGGAACTACGCCCCTGCAAAGTGGATGCCTATTATACTTACGCAAATCATTAACACAAGCCTAAAAGATACCCACATTGCAAAATCTCGATAAACTATTAAGTCCTTAATAATAAAAAGGCTTAATTAGCCCCTTTTACTAGCGGCACGCCATTATTACCAACTGGAATATAAACCGTTGTATGGTTTGGCGACTCAGCCATTTTTGCCTGCGCGTTTATAGCTTCATGTTGTAAATAATTTGCAGTAAGCGTTGCGTTAATTATTTTTTGGGCTTGGGCAATACCTTTTGCTTCTTCCACTCTTATTTCAGCATCTTTGCGTGCTATTTCTTTTTGTGTTTCTTTCTCTGCTAGTAACTGCTGCGCGGCAAGCTTTTTCTCTACAGCATTTGCGACAATGGCTGGGTAATTAATATCTCCCACTACTACATTTGCTAATTTAAAGGGCGTTGATGATAAATAAGTTTGTAAACGCAAACTAACTTCTTGCGCTATTTGTTCGCGGTTTGTTTTCAGCTCACCACTGTCGTACTTTTGCACAATGTCACGCACATAGGTTCTAAACGTTTCACGCACAAAGCGTTTATACCAGTTCTCAGCGCCATACTCTTCTACAACTGTTTTTACCGAGCCACTTTGAATCCCTATTACTGCATGAAAATCAAATTTTATATTTAAATCATCATTAGCAAGAATTCTGAATGTTTCAGTATACGTATTAGGTCGCATATCAATATTTACCACTTCATTACGAAGTAAAGAAACACCATAGTTAGCAGGTCCTTTCATGGTGCCTTGATAGCCCCCTTCGCCAAATATTCTTGGTTTTTCGTACACATACCCTTCTTCACCTGCAGGCGTGCTTGGGTTAGTACATGCAGTTAAGCCAAACCCTACAACACCGGCCAAAATGGCACCTTTAACAAGGTTATTGACCAGGTTTTGCATCCCTGAATTTCTTGGTTTCATTATATGTCCTTGGTTATTTTTCTAATACTTTATATACATCACTTAGTAAGCTTGATGCGCCAAACCTAAATGTAGCGGCTTGTAAGTAGTCATCGCCCATAATTGAGCGTGTCAGTGCTAAATACTCCTTTGCATCAATAACAGTTTTAACTCCGCCTGCGGCTTTAAAACCAACAACCTTACCCGATTGTTTAATAGCGCTGAGCATCACGTTTGTTGCGTCAAGCGTTGCATTTATTGCCACTTTACCTGTGCTGGTTTTTACAAAATCAGCCCCGCCTTGAATAGCCAAGTTTGTCGCTTTAGTGATTAGCTCTGCAGTTTTAAGTTCGCCACTTTCTATAATTACTTTTAATTGCGCTCTTGTACCACAGGCTTTTTTACTTTGAGTTACATACTCCAGCACTTTGCTGTGCTCGCCAGCAATAAGTGCTTTATACGGGATCACTAAATCTATTTCATCCGCGCCGCGCTCAATTGCTATCAGTGTTTCGTTTATCACATCGCTCAGTGGCGCATCACCACTAGGAAAATTTGTAACCGTTGCTACTTTTACATGGTTAAGCTCACGCGCAGCCAGCGCTATTTTTGCATCATCTACAAAATCACTGTAAACGCATACTGCAGCAGGCGTGCCCAATTTAGGGTTAATACTATTTACAAGCTGCTGAATATCACTGGCCGTGTCTGAGGTGTTTAGGCTTGTTAAATCCATAAGCGACACAGCTAAGTGTGCATCGTTGTGTTGTTCAGTCATACGTAATCCCTTTAAGTAGGCGATAAATTAGGTTTAGCGCCATAGTAACAAATTAACGTAATCTCGCTATAGCTCATAACCAAACACTATAAGCACATTATTTTGCGTGTAATGCGCGTTAATCCCCTATAGATTAAGGCTTAAACCTAAAACAACCACCCATTATAACTTTTGGTTATATAAACTTGGTTTTAATTATTTTTTACTTACTAGTGCGCGCTATATTCTGCCCCCTGCTCAATAGCGTTTTATTTTAGATTTTATTTAGAGGTGTTAACCACGTGCAGTATTTACCTATCTTTACCAAACTCGACAACAAACCCGTGCTGGTTGTTGGCGGTGGAGAGGTCGCATTACGCAAATGTCGCGCGTTTTTAAAAGCCCGCGCAAATGTAACCTTAGTGGCACCTTGGTTTTGTGATGAACTAAAAGAACATGCACAAAACAATGAAGTAACGCTTATTGATGCCTATTTTGATGAGTCGCACCTTGATGGCAAAATGCTGGTTATAGCAGCCACAGACTTAGACGAAGTAAACAACAATGTATTTGAGCTAGCTAACGCACGCAATGTATTTGTAAATGTGGTTGATGACCAACCTAAATGTACGTTTATATTCCCATCAATTGTAGACCGTGACCCAATAACCATAGCTATTTCAAGTGCAGGCACCGCGCCAGTACTTGCTCGGCGACTACGTGAAAAGCTCGAAACGTTAATCCCACAACACATTGGCCCACTGGCTACTTTAGTTGGCAGTTTTAGAGACAAAGTAAAACAGCGCTTTAAGCACTTTGCCGATCGTCGCCAATTTTGGGAAGGCGTGTTTGATTCATCAGTCGTAAGCAAAGTGCAAACGGGTAATACCGATGCAGCACAAGCACAACTAGAGCAAATGCTTGATGCTAAAGCCGAGCCAGAAGGCGAAGTGTATGTAGTGGGTGCAGGCCCAGGCGACCCTGAGCTTTTAACACTTAAAGCATTGCAGTTAATGCAGCAAGCCGATGTCGTTGTATACGACTATTTAGTGTCTGATGAAATTATGGAATTAGTACGCCGTGATGCCGATTTAGTCTGTGTAGGCAAGCGTATGGGCGATCACAGTGTAGCGCAAGAAGATACCAACCAAATGCTGGTTGATTTTGCCAAGCAAGGCAAAAAAGTATGCCGCATTAAAGGCGGCGACCCCTTTATTTACGGCCGTGGTGGCGAAGAAGTACAAGTACTGGCTGCCAATAACGTTAATTATCAAATAGTACCGGGTATAACTGCCGCCGCTGGTTGTAGCGCGTATGCGGGTATTCCGCTTACTCACCGCGACCACGCACAAGCCATCCAGTTTGTAACAGGGCATTGTAAAAAAGATGGCCAAGAGCTCGATTGGCAATCGCTTGCTAAAGCGCATCAAACTTTAGCTATTTATATGGGCGTTATTAAATCGCCACATATACAGGCTCAGCTTTTAAAACATGGCCGCAGCGCTAATACGCCAGTTGCCATAATCGAAAACGGCACGCGTAAAAACCAGCGTGTTGTTACGGGGCAATTAGGTGAGCTTGCAGATTTAATAGAGCGCAACAGTGTGGTATCGCCAGCATTACTTATTATTGGCGAAGTAGCCGCCCTGCACTCGCAGCTTGCGTGGTTTGGCCAAAACGAGCAAACCAGTAGCTTTGCTCAGCCGCTAACCGGCGTATCAAATACATAATTATATTTTACTTAATCACTTTTAATCATTTTAGTAGGACGACTAACAATGGCTTTAACTCACCTTCAGCAACTTGAAGCTGAAAGTATCAAAATCATGCGCGAAGTCGCCGCTGAGTTTGAGAACCCAGTAATGCTTTACTCTATTGGTAAAGATTCATCGGTACTTTTGCACTTAGCGCGTAAAGCATTTTACCCTGCAAAAATTCCGTTTCCGTTATTACACGTAGACACCAACTGGAAGTTTCGTGAAATGATTGAGTTTCGCGATCGCCTTGCAAAAGAATACGGTTTTGACCTGCTGGTACACAAAAACCCAGAAGGCATGGCAATGGGTATTAGCCCGTTTGAGCATGGCTCGGGTAAACATACCGACATAATGAAAACCCAAGGCTTAAAGCAAGCGCTAGATAAATACGGCTTTGATGCTGCATTTGGTGGCGCACGCCGCGATGAAGAAAAGTCTCGCGCTAAAGAGCGTGTTTACTCGTTCCGCGATAAACACCACCGTTGGGACCCTAAAAACCAACGTCCAGAGCTTTGGAATACTTACAACAGCCAAGTTAACCCAGGTGAGAGCATCCGTGTATTCCCTCTGTCTAACTGGACTGAGCTTGATATTTGGCAATACATTTACCAAGAAAACATTGAAATGGTTCCGCTTTATTTAGCGAAAGAGCGCCCAGTAGTAGAGCGCGACGGCACCTTAATTATGGTTGACGATGAGCGCATGCCACTTGCTGAGGGCGAAGTACCACAAATGAAGTCGGTACGTTTTCGTACTTTAGGCTGTTACCCACTTACCGGTGCAGTTGAATCTACAGCCAGTAACCTAACAGAAATTATTGAAGAAATGCTGCTATCTACGTCATCTGAACGTGAAGGCCGTGTAATAGATCACGACTCAGCAGGCTCAATGGAGAAGAAAAAACGTGAGGGGTATTTCTAATGTCTACCAATACTAACGACACCATTAACGAAGTAAAAGAGATTGGCATAGACGCCTACCTAGCACGCCAACAAGATAAAAGCTTATTGCGTATGCTTACCTGTGGCAGCGTAGATGACGGTAAATCAACACTGATTGGCCGCCTACTGCACGACAGCCACCAAATTTATGAAGATCAGCTAGCTGCTCTTCATAAAGATAACGAAAAAGTAGGTAACGCAGGCGAAGAGCTAGACTTAGCGCTACTAGTAGATGGCCTACAAGCTGAGCGCGAGCAAGGCATTACTATTGATGTAGCGTACCGTTATTTTTCAACGGCTAAGCGTAAATTTATTATTGCCGACACCCCAGGGCACGAGCAATACACACGCAACATGGTAACAGGCGCATCAACAAGCGATGTAGCCATTATTTTGGTTGATGCCCGCTACGGTGTGCAAGTACAAACTAAGCGTCATAGCTTTATTTGTGACTCACTAGGTATTAAACAGTTTGTGGTCGCGATTAATAAAATGGATATCGTTGATTTTGACGAAACCGTTTATGAAAAAATCAAAGCCGATTACCTTAAATTTGCTGAGCAACTTAACGTATCAAACATTAAGTTTGTGCCTATGTCGGCGCTTAAAGGCGACAACGTAGTAACACGCTCTGCTCATACGCCTTATTACACCGACAAGCCATTGCTTGAGCTTTTAGAAGACTCACCAGCGGCAGAAACCGATACCGGCTTTGAAGCACGCTTACCTGTGCAATATGTAGTGCGCCCTAACTTAAACTTCCGTGGTTTTCAGGGCACATTGGCATCAGGTAAATTACAAGTTGGCGATGCAATAAAAGTATTACCGTCGGGTAAAACATCAAGCATTAAAGAAATTGTGACCTTTAATGGCAACCTAGATCACGCAGAGGCCGGCCAAGCAATTACCGTTACCCTAAATAGCGAAATTGATATTAGCCGCGGCGATGTCATTGTGCCGCAAAGCTCAAGTGCAACGGTTACTAACCTTATACAAGCTAAACTTGTGTGGATGCACGAAGAACCGCTGGTACTAGGCAAAAGCTACAACATTAAACTAGGTAGCAAAAATACATCAGCCGTGGTTAAAAAGATTGACCACACTATTGATGTAAACACTTTAGAGCACGGCACAGCCGATTCACTTCAGCTAAACGAAATTGCCATTGTCACGCTTGAACTAAGCGAAACAATATTAGCTGATGAGTATCACAACAACCACGAAACTGGCTCATTTATCCTTATCGACCGTTTATCTAACTTAACGGTTGCCGCAGGTATGATTGAGCAAGTACTAAAAAGCGAAAAACAAAACAGCGATTTCAGCGACTTTGAAATTGAGTTTAATAGCTTAGTACGCAAGCACTTCCCACATTGGCAAGCGCTTGATATTTCAAAACTGTAAGTATAAAAATGTCTGTTAGGAATATAAAAGCATGGTAGAGCAGCTCGTTTTAACAGGCATTATGCTTACCTTAGTTGGGTGCCTTTTTGGCACCCGCATTAATCCAGCATGGTTATTTGTAAGTGCTATTGGTACGGGTTATTTAACAGGCCTGATTGACCTTGAAAGCATGTTAGTAAACTACGCAAACCCGTCGCTCATTACCCTCGTATTATTAGTGCTGGTTTCAATCGCTATTGAAAAAACCACACTCATACAACAGCTTTCCCAATCCTTATCTAAAGGAAGCTTAGTAAAGTCGGTAACAAAGCTTGGTTTATCAACCGCGTTTTTATCGTCATTTACTAACAATACCGCGGTTGTGGCATCGCTTATTACCGCCATAAAAGACAACCCAAATCATTCACCCTCAAAGCTACTATTACCGCTGTCGTACACCGCTATATTAGGCGGCACCATTACACTTATTGGTACATCAACCAATTTAATAGTGAACGGCTTTGCCGTAGATGCAGGTATGGCGCCACTGGGCTTTTTTGATTTTACCTTAGTGGGCATTGGCGCATTAAGTGTGGGCCTCATTACTATTTTAGTGATGCTCAAATACCTGCCCGACAACGGCAAAAACACACAAGAGGTTATTCCCTTTTACTTAGAGGGAAAAGTGCAGGCAGGCTCTAAACTTATTGGCCGCACCGTAGAAGAAAACGGCCTACGCGATTTAAAAGATTTATTCCTCGCCGAAATTATTCGTGGCGATGAGCGTATATACGCAGTAACACCTCAGCAAATTATTAGACAAAACGATGTACTGCTGTTTGTTGGCGATATTAAATCGGTACCCTTATTAAGACGCTTTGACGGATTAAAAGTGGTGCACGACAACCACGAAAAAGACATAGAACACTTAGTTGAAGTGGTTGTGAGCCAATCATCAAAGTTTATTGGCAAAACCGTAAAAGAGGCGCGTTTTAGAGAGCAGTTTCATGCCGCTGTTATTGCCATTCGCCGAGGGCACGATCGCTTACAAGGCGGCCTTGGGCAAGTGCAATTGCAAGCCGGCGACTCCTTAATACTCGCCCCAGGTAAAAACTTTTACTCTTTACCTAATTTAAACCGCGAATTTGTGTATATATCGGGGTTTGATTTACAAACACATCTAAAACCTAAACAATCTAATATTGTATTGGCAGGCTTTGCCGCCGTGTTAGGGTTAAGCATTGTAGGTATAGTTCCTTTAGTAAAAGGCCTGCTGGTGTTACTCATTGGCTTATTGCTTAGCGGTACAGTTAAACTGAGCGAAGTAAAACGTCGCTTTCCCATTGAGCTACTCGCCGTTGTAGGCAGTGCCATAGGCCTTGCTAAATTAATGATAGAAACCGGGCTTGCCGGGCAAATATCAGATGCCCTATTTATGGTACTAGGTGATTTTGGCCCTTATGGCGCGTTTATCGCCATATTTTTAATGACCGTATTATTCACCGAGCTTATTACTAATAATGCCGCAGCAGCGCTTTCATTTCCTGTGGCTTACTCGCTAGCAGTGGGTTTTAATGTAGACCCTCTACCCTTTATTATGGCGGTAGCGTTTGGTGCATCTGCCAGTTTCATATCGCCGTTTGGGTATCAAACAAACCTTATGGTTTACAGCGCGGGTAACTACCGCTTAAAAGATTACATAACAATGGGCTTGCCCCTTTCTATTATTTATTCAATCACGGTATTAACCTTGATCCCGCTCGTATTTCCTTTTTAATACGGGCGCTTACAGTACAAGAGACACACCACTATGGATGAAAATATTGTTTGGCATAACTACGCAACCACAAAAGCACAGCGTAGTGAGCAAAAAAAGCATAAACCGGCCATTTTATGGTTTACCGGTTTTTCTGGCTCTGGCAAAAGCACCGTAGCCAACGCACTAGAAGCTGCGCTTAATCAGCAAGGTGCGCACACTTACCTGCTTGATGGCGACAACGTGCGTCACGGCTTATGTAAAGACCTTGGCTTTAGCGACGAAGACCGCATCGAAAACATACGCCGCGTTGGCGAAACCGCAAAACTAATGACCGATGCCGGCCTATTAGTGCTTACCGCGTTTATCTCGCCATTTAGAGCAGAGCGCGACATGGTGCGCAACCTAGTAGATGACGGCGAGTTTATTGAAGTATTTATAGATACCCCGCTTGATGTATGCGAAAGCCGCGACCCTAAAGGCTTATACAAAAAAGCCCGCGCAGGTGAGATTAAACACTTTACCGGTATCGACTCAAGCTACGAAGTACCCAACAACCCAGAAATAATTTTAGATACCAGTAAAAACACCCTAGACCAATCGGTTACACAACTGATAACGTATCTAAAACAAAAGCATATTATAGGTTAACCCCAATGAACCAAACCGAGCTACTAGAAGAAACCCTCATCCTTGCCCGCAAAGCAGGCCAAGCCATAATGGGGATTTACGAAAAGGACTTTAACGTTGAATACAAAGCCGATGAAAGCCCAGTAACCGACGCCGACTTAGCAGCTCATAAAGTCATTGTGACAGGGCTAAAACAGCTCACGCCCGACACACCTATACTTAGCGAAGAAAGCGCTGATATAAGCTGGGACATTCGTCAAACATGGAAAAGCTACTGGTTAGTAGACCCAATCGACGGCACTAAAGAGTTTATTAAAAAGAACGGCGAATTTACCGTAAATATAGCCCTAATCGAAAACGGCAAACCCGTGCTTGCTGTCGTTGACGCGCCCGCGCTTGGCGTATCCTACTTAGCCAGTAACGATATTGGCGCGTTTAAAGACAAAGGCGATGAGCGTATTGAGCTTAAAGTAACCACCAAACCTAATAAAGGGTTAATCCGCGTTGTTGGCAGTCGCTCGCACCCATCACCCGATTTAGCCGAGTTTGTAAAACGCTTTGACGACGTTGAAATGGTCTCAAAAGGCAGTTCACTAAAATTATGTTTAGTGGCTGAGGGCAGTGCTGATATTTACCCGCGCTTAGGCCCAACCTGTGAGTGGGATACGGGAGCTGGCCATGCTATTGCTGAAATAGCCGGCGCTAAAGTAACCAAGCTCGATGGCAGCCCGCTTATTTATAACACCAAAGATGAGTATTTGAATCCGTATTTTATTGTTTCGGCTTTAGAGGGATAAGAGCAGTTTTGAGTGGTTAGCTATCAGTTGTCAGCAAGATAAGTGATAGTTAATCCAAATCACAGTATTCAATAATTAAGACCCATACTAATTAAGGTCTGGTTCTTATGCACTCTACCCAATTCAAACTCAGGTAGATTTTTTATTCCCGCTTTTATGCCGTCCTTTTCTTCCAAGCTTAATGTTTTAATATGTTCTTTTACTGAATCCGATTTAGCACTACTGTCCAGTGTAAACTCAGCTAGTAACTTATACGCTTTATGGCTCCGTACTTTACAAATAATCTCAATGTATGATTTTGAATATTCATTTAAATAATTCTGCTCCAAACATATAAGCTTTTGGATCGTTATGTATTCAATTAATATCCTTATAGATTCAATACATAAATGTTGAAAATGTATTTCTAAAAATTCTATGATATTGATTTTTTCTGTATGTGACTTGTATTGTTCCAAAAAATCAAAAATTTCAGCTGTTTTTATAACCTCTGAAGAACTTGGAGAATAGCCAAGCATGCTAAGCTGGCGCTTTAATAGCTCATGGTACTTTATTATAATAGTATCTAAGAGATGCTCACTAGAGTTCAAAAGAACTAGCTTGGTCAATATATCCTCAAGTCCCCCATCTTCAGCAACTTTCACTAATAGATTTTCAAAAGCTTCACTCTTAAGTAATAATTCTGTATTTTTTTCACCTTGGGCGCTTAATATACCTAAAGCAAAGTTTTTTCTCCTACTTACCTCCTCTTGACTACTGCCTAGACAAAAACATTTACCAAACCTGCCAAATGATATTGCCCAATTTTCATGAGCTAAAATTTTATGGATTAAGCTATCCATTGAGCTTGGCGAGGGTTCAAAATAGTTTTTAAAAACAACTTGATCTCTAAGCTCTGTTTCAGGAACATTTTCTAATAGGACGCGCTCTAAATAATTTATGCCTTTAATTTTATAGTTCAGCCCCTGCTCTCTGTAACTAGCAGTACTATTAGAGTTGTCTATACCTAGTAAAAATTTAAGTAATAGCTCTAGTGAAAACTGCTCGGGAATTAGCTCCACTTTTTTAATGATTCTTTTGAAGAGCGCTTCTGGTGGTAAAGGAGGTTCAAAAACCTTATCCAAAAGCGATATGCTATCTAATTTTTTATATTCAGAAATTAGAGTATTGAAAGTGTAAGGACTAAACTCTCTCAAAACCATTAGCAGTAGTAAACTATCAAAGCTCACTTCACCTAGAAGTCTATCTTTAGTCCAACAGCTATCTACTCGCCTCATAACTCTTTTAAGTATCCTTATAGAGCCTATCAAGTTACTTGATATTTGGGCTGGCTTATAAGTAATAGAGTTAAAACTCAATGGTTCACTTTTTAAAAAGCTTTCGAAACAAACATGACTTGGATTAACCAAGAGTTTCATCTGATTATCAAATACTTTTTTGGTATTGAGTTCAGCCCATTTACATATAAGCTTTGTATGATCGAGTACAGCTATGTTTTCAATATGATCGGCAATCTTACTTAGTACTTCAACTTCCTCTTTTTTACTATTTCCCATAGCTATTATAAAGTTAATATTATTTAAGCCTTTGCCTTTTAGTCTATCTAATAGGGCGGCGATATCATTTAAACGTTTTTCATTTTCGTTTCCAGTACCACGATCAACATCTTGAAGAGTTATAAGTACTTTGTTGCATGTAGTTTCGAGTACATCATTGAGCATTTGAAAACGTGTATCTGAATCAACAGGACCAGTGAGCAGCGTAGACGCAAACTGAAATACACTACCACCAGACTTAAGTGCTTCAGTATAATGCTTGGGTAAGGCACGGAAAGCGCACATATCAATGTACTGGCTTATATCATCAATAATATGACCAAGTAACACATGAGCAACGCTACCACTTTCTGCGCCCCATGTTGATATATCGCTATGTATCCAAACTACGTCTTTTTCAGGAAGCGTTTTTAAATCATTAGCTATGGCATTAACAATGCTACTTTTACCACAGCCAAATGAGCCACATAAAGCAATATGTTGCGCTAAAGGTTGCTGTTGATATTCATCACCACCTTTAAGTAAACGGTTATAAATTCGATCTGCATAAACTTGTAGGTCTGGCTCTAAATCACTTTTATGAACAATAGGCCGATCATCAGCAAACCATTTTTGAAAATCTTTTAAACTATTCAGCTCTGGATTTACTTGAATGGTTACATCTTCTTTTTCAGTAATGATGCTTGGCTGTTTACTTTGCCTATACTCATCAAATAACAAGTAAGCCGCCAATATAAAATAACTAGCAGCTAGGTACATAAAGACATTAAAGGCAGGTGTTGTATCAGCTAGGTTGACTGCAAAAATGATAAAGGTTGCACTAAGAGCAACCAATACAGCAGTAAATATTGGCTTTTTGGTATAAAGCTTTATTTGATAAATCACGGTTATTAGCATGGCAATAAACGTAAGTGCTAGGTATTTTAAGCTCATAAAACTTCGTGCGTATAACGTAGCTTCATCAAGTTTTGATACTGTATTTATTACGTACAAAGCAGTCAGAAGTAATGACACTAATACAGCAATTGTCACCGGCGGATATCGCCAGTTAAACCCAATACTGCGTTTGGGGTGCGATATATAAAACTTATCAAGCAGCAGCTTTATGCCAATTCCCGCTAAAAGTGCGCTGCTGTAATGCAAAACCGGATTCGCATTTAAAATAGCGCCCAAGCTTGAATATGCCTTTTGAACAAAACCGACCTTACTTAAAAATACGGTAATTGTTGCAGCGGTAATTGCGCACAATAAAAGGGAAAGCCAGCGTGTGGCTGTAATAGGGAGAGTTTTAACTTGTGACAACTTAATATCCTTATCAATACGTTACCTTGCCAGTGTATATCAATTGAATATTATTGGATAAGCAAGTTTAAGAAATAAAGTCGCCTCTTGGCTTTACCGCTCGAATGACGCTATGGCGTGTTGGGTTTCGCTTCGCTCTACCCAACCTACAACTGTGCTGGTTGAGGTATTTGTTTATTTTTACAGCGCTGTTTCGTATTCATGACACTTTTGGTGCAACGGCGTCTAATTAATTAGTCTACAAACCCCCTCAAAACATGAAAGTTTTAGCTAAAAACTATATTCTTGCGCGCGATTATTATTTAAATAATGGATGAGCACACACATGACACCATCACAAGATGCAACGCTTTCAAATGCATCAACAACAGGTGAACACACACCTACTTCTAAATGGAATCTGCACGATACGCAGTGGACGTTAAGCCTTTTTGGTACCGCCGTTGGCGCGGGCATTTTATTTTTACCTATTAACATTGGTATAGGTGGTTTTTGGCCGCTTATTATTATGGCGTGTTTAGCCTTTCCAATGACCTTTTTAGCACACCGCGGCTTAGCCCGCTTTGTGTTGTCGTCTAAAAACAAAGATTCAGATTTTACTGATGTTGTTGAAGAGCACTTTGGTGTAACGGCGGGTAGATTAATCTCTTTATTATACTTTTTATCTATATTCCCCATTTTGCTTATTTACGGCGTAGGCTTAACCAATACCGTTGACAGCTTTATGGTTAACCAAATCGGCCTTGAGTCACCTTCTCGCGTGTTGCTTTCGGGTGTATTGGTTGCCGGTATGATTAGCCTAATGATGGGCGGTGAGCGCTTAATGCTGCGCGCGTTCGCTATTTTGGTGTATCCGCTTGTAGGTATTTTATTTTGCTTATCGCTCTATTTAATCCCTAGCTGGCAAATGCCTGATATGAGCCTACCTGAGGCGGGCAGCTTTACAAAAACGCTGTGGTTATCTATTCCTATTATTGTGTTTTCGTTTAGCCATGCGGCGGCTATTTCAAGCTTTGTGAACGTGCAGCGTGGGCATTATGGCAATCAGGCCACTAATAAGGCTGAGGCTATTTTAAAGCGCACTAGCTTACTGCTTATTGTATTTGTACTGCTGTTTGTGTTTTCGTGCGTACTTTCGCTTACTAGCGAGCAAATGGCTGCTGCTAAAGCGGCTAACGTATCGATTTTATCTTACCTTGCTAATATCACCAGTAACTCGTATATAGCGACTCTTGGGCCGCTGGTTGCCTTTATTGCGATTACGTCATCGTTTTTAGGGCACTTTTTAGGTGCACGCGAAAGCTTTACCGGTTTGGTGACTAAGCAAACCAGCTTAAGTGCAAAAGTAGCCGACAAAATTGGCGTACTCATTATGTTTTTTGCTATTTGGTTTTGCGCGGTTAAAAACCCAAGCATTTTAGACATGATGGATCAGCTCTCTGGCCCTATCATTGCGATGATTTTATTTATTATGCCAATGATTGCCGTATACAAAGTGCCTGCGCTGAGTAAATACCGCAACCGTTTAAGTACCTTGTTTGTACTTGCTGTGGGCTCTCTGGCCGTATGCGCGCTTATTTACAGCATGCTTAATTAAGCGAATTGCTATAAATACCCCCACAAAAAATGGCGCTCACTGAGCGCCATTTTTAATACAACTAAATTGCTTTTAAACTAATTTATTCTGCGTCTGGTAGGTTACGACCGTAGAATATTTCCTGCATTTCGCGGGTTAGTTTAGAGCGAATTTCTTCTTCTTCCTCATCCGACAGCTCATCAGTAGATAGGCCGAACAGGTAAGTGTTTAAGTCGGTTTCTTTTAACATCATTTTGGTGTGGAACAGGTTTTCTTGATACACGTTCACGTCCATCATTTGGTACGCTTCTTTGGTATCTTCTGTCATGAAGTTTTGAATCGAGTTAATTGCATGGTCAATGTAGTGTTTAACACCGTTTACGTCGCGGGTAAAACCACGTACGCGGTAGTCAATGGTTACTACGTCTGACTCAAGGCTATGAATTAAGAAGTTTAACGCTTTAAGTGGCGAAATAATGCCACAGGTAGATACTTCAATATCAGCACGGAATGTACAAATACCATCATCAGGGTGTGCTTCTGGGTAGGTATGTACACAAATGTGGCTCTTATCTAGGTGCGCAACAACAGAATCTGGTAATGGGCCTGGCGCTTCGTCAGCATCGTAATTTTGCTG
>CEQS01057369.1_pt1 | contig 17066 bp, 15 predicted proteins | sample 530981 | NCBI WGS metagenome assembly CEQS01 (sample SAMEA2621176, study PRJEB7988) | marine metagenome | biome: marine biome (ENVO:00000447); feature: mesopelagic zone (ENVO:00000213); material: "saline water (ENVO:00002010), including plankton (ENVO:xxxxxxxx)" | depth 800 m
GGTTCGCTTTTTACGGGTTAATTGTTGAATTGTTGCCATAAATTAGCCCTGGTAATGTACTACATATAGATAGTTTTGCAAGGTATTTGAGATCATCTTTGCAGCTCGCTGCCGCTAGATTTAAGGACTAGGTTAGATCCTAAATCTAACGAAGCGCCTGCATAAATTCACAATAGTCACTACGTTCCTTTGTTCATTCAAAATCCAGGCGTAATAAAACGGCCTTGTCAGCCGTTCAGGGAGGAAGCTGTGCGGTCCGGCGATGGACCTGGCTGGGTCGGGTAATAGGTCCCGTCGCCGAACCGCACGATTGTGCAAGGACACTTGGTCCACCATACCCTTTTGAGGAGAGCATCCTGCACGTTGCCGAGTCTTGTTTCGCCCGGTAAAGATCTCGGCTACTCCTCAGGGCAACCAATGCTAATTTCAATAATAGCAAAATTTGCCTTGCGAACAAACAGAAAACCGGCATAAGCCGGTTAAATAAATGAAAGAGCGGGAAGCCCAGGACACCTTAGAGGTAAGTCTTAGGTGAGCCCTGGGCCCGCACACGAACCGTAATCCCCCGATTCGGTCTTCGCGCACTTCCTCAAACCAGAGCAACTACAGGCGAGCTCTCGAGAGAGGCGAAGCGAGTGTAGCAAACTAAGCGGCGCCGATCAAGTTGTAGGATAGCCAGAGAGTAAGTTCGTAAAGCGGTTGGGCCAAGAAGAAAACAAACACCAGAATAACAATCATAAACGCCACTCCCACATTGACCTCAAGATAACGGCGTAAATTGTTGTACTGCATAGCTAGGTTAAACGGAAGAAGTTTTGGGAGAATTTTTGAGCCATCAAGCGGTGGGATTGGTACCAAGTTAAAGAAGGCTAGGAAAATATTGAGAACAATGACCTGCAGCGCCAGGATTAAAAACGAGTCAGGAAGCGCTAACACATCAGCCATTCGGATCAAACCAGCGAAAATAATGGCGATGGCGATATTGGCCGCTGGTCCAGCTGCCGCCACAATCGCTTCACCCCATTTTTGGTTGGTAAAGTTGTACGGATTATACGGCACTGGCTTAGCGGCACCAAAGAGAATCGGTGAACCAGTTACCAAAAGCAAGCCCGGTAGAATGACCGACATCATCGGGTCGAGGTGCACAAGCGGATTGGGACTTAAACGGCCAGACAGGCGCGCGGTCGGGTCGCCCAGCCAGTTGGCGGCGTAGCCATGGGCCATTTCGTGAATCACCACGGAAATAATCAGAATAAATATCATTGCTATCTGTGTCGGTTCCATATGGCCTTCATCATAACCTAATTAATAACTTACAAAAAGACTTATTGTCGCTTGCAATATTGGTGCCACATGGATCTCACAGCCCGCTGCAGCCAGATTCTCCCCTAGGATGGCGAATCATGGCTAAGCGTCTGTTCTTGCTCTGCATACAGAAAATATATTCGCAAGCTCATTATTTTCCAGCAAAGCAAGCACATAGTCGAAGCTTTGCTTCTCCTTGTTTTGCTCAATATCCCCACTAATGGAGAGGTCAAAAATACTTGCAAGATACGATATCTGTGATACGATAGCGCGACTTATGGCAAAGCAATGCGACATCACCGGCAAGAAAACCCAGATTGGGGGCCGCTACTCTAACCGCACTCGTGCGACGCAGTTTAACCCGTGTGGTAAAACTCGCCGTCAGCCTAACCTGCAGAAGAAAAAGATTTTCGTACCAGAACTTGGTAAGACTGTAACGGTCAAGGTCTCTGCAGCTGCGCTACGCACAATCGCAAAGAACGGAGCGTACGCTACTCTCAAGAAGGCAAAGCTGATCTAAAAATAGTTGACCAGACATAGAAAAGACCGGATCCTTCGGATCCGGTCTTTTCTATTACTCTTGCCATACGCTCACACCATCAGACACAAATGTAATTGAGCCCATTTCACTGGTTTCTAACATTGATATTCCTCGTTCATTTACCCGTGCCACGACTTCACGGTGGGGATGACCGTAACGGTTATCTGCCGAAGCAGATACAATCGTATATTCCGGGTCAACCATTTCTAAAAAGCTATCGCTAGTTGAAGTGTCTGAACCATGGTGACCAAGCTTGAGCACTTCACTTTCAAGCGTCTCACCATGCTCCGTAACTAACCAATCTTCAATTGATTTCGGCGCGTCACCAGTGAGCATGAGCTTCACCCCACCGTACTCTATTTGCAGAATTATAGAGGCAGTATTACTACGCCAATTACTAGTATCGCCCTGTGGCGAGAGAATTCGTACGGTAGTAGAAGCGCCGAGTTTAATGACCTGACCTGCTTGGGCGGTAATTAAGCGGGCGCCTTCGGCGCCCGCCGCTTTATTAAAAGCAACAGCCACCGGCGTATCATGTTCAACATCGCTCTCGACTATATAGTCCACTTCAAATCGCTTTAAGATATCTACCAATCCTGATATGTGGTCACTATCTGGATGGGTTGCCACAACCATATCAATACGCCGATCAAAAAACGATCTGCGTTTAGCCAGTTCACTTAGCACTGACACATCGGGGCCGCCATCAATCAAAAGCTCGTAGCCATCAGGTGTGACTATATAAATAGCATCACCTTGTCCGACGTCGAGGAAACTAACTTCCAGATAGTTAGATGACTGTACTGTTGGCACAATCCAAACAAAAGCAGCCATCAGACTCAGAAAGAACACAAGAACCCCACGAATCGTCATTTGCTGGCTATTCATGAACACATGATACAATGCTAGTACTTGAAATCAGTAACATTGTTCTTATGAAATACGAGCCACTTACTTTTGATATACCAGAATTACCAGGTATCTCAACCGATACTATGGAAAATCACCTTGGACTCTACCAAGGGTATGTAAAACACGTTAATCTTATCCGCGAAAAGATCGCTGCCTACAGTAGCGACCCAGACAACAACGCCTACGCCATTTCAGAAATGCAACGACGTCTTGGATTTGAATTTGGCGGAATGCGAAACCATGAGTACTACTTCTCACAATTCGAAGGTGGTGCAAAAAATCTACCTGAAGGTGCGCTAAAAACTAAAATTGAACAACAATGGGGATCGGTCGACGCTTGGGAAAAGCGGTTTCGAGAAATTGCCGGTACTCGAGGGGTTGGTTGGGCCATGCTCTATCACGATCCACACACCGACCAGCTCGTACAAACCTGGGTGGATGAGCAACATCTTGGACAATTGGCTGACCTCGACATCATTCTAGCTCTGGATATGTGGGAGCATTCATATATGCGTGACTACAAATCAGGCGAGAAAGGAAAATACATCGACGCTTTCTTTGCCAACCTAAACTGGCAAGTGGTATCTGATCGCTTGGTAGGTTAACGGAAAAATATTGGGAGATCGTTTTTCGAGTTATCTTTTTTGAGCGGTGCGCCTCCGGGCGCGCCGCTTTCTTCTTCCTCAATTATCCATCCGGCTAGACGGCTGGTTTCTTTATGCTCTTTCTGCCAATACCACCAGCCCAAGAGCATAGCAGTGTACATTAAGCCAACCGTCAGGGCTGATATTTCAGGCAAAAGAACGGTCGCGAAAGGTAGGGCGGCTGCGTACTGGGACACCAGCAAAATAAACTGTAACGGCACCCAAGCCAACAACCCAAACCCAAGAGCAACGATCTGAGAGAAAAAACCAGCCAGTCCAGCTAAGAAAGTACCAAACATAGCCAGCGGTACGACTGGCAACACCATTACATTTACCAATACCGCAACAATAGAAATCTCACCGATGTGGTACCACAGGAGTGGCAACACTGCGATCTGGGTGGCTAAAGTAGCAAAGAAAAACTCTTTAAGATGCAGCTTCCTGGTTTCAGTGACGACAGTAGATTCAAACTGCGGTAAAAGCAAAACCAAGCCGAGAGTAGCCACAAACGATAATTGGAATCCGATATCGTACAAAACAATGTATGGATTGATAAGAACCATCATAAGACCGGCCACAAACAGCGCTCTGACTACATCGTAGCGTCTCCCATATAATTGGGCTAACAAAACCAGCCCAGCCATAATACTAGCTCGCACCACTGTAGCGGAAAGTCCTACAATAAGAGCAAAAGCTACTATCCCCAACAATCCAAAAACAACCCGGCCGCGCAAACCCAAAACAAAGGAGAGACAAAAGAGAATAAACGCCACAACCAGCATGACATTATATCCGGAGAGAACAACGATATGAGTTAGGCCTGACCGACGAAAGTTGGTTTCAATTTCTTCACCTAAAGCCGATTTGATACCGAGCAACAACCCCTTACCTAATCCAACAGCTGGTTCTGTAATGACTGTATCTAATTTCTCTATAAAATGTTGCTTGGCTGACAACAGAGCGGCTATGATCGGATTGCCTAAATTTCGATCTGCTACACTAACCTCAGCAAAAGAAATTTGGTACTGCACGCCACGAGCTAGTAGATAGCCTGGATAATTAAAGGTGCGCCCGAGTTCAGTCGTAAATGATTCTGGTTCTTTTAATTTTCCTGACACTTTAACCAGATCACCATAAAGCACCCCCTGCAACCGGTCAGCGGTAACCAGGACCAGATCGTCATCAGTCTCTACATACAAATGAACTGTTCGGGCTCGATAATCAGGCTCACGAACTACTACCCCTTCTAAGCGAATTTCCTTACCGACTGATGTCTCAAGTGATGAATCTACAAATTGCCAACTGGCTATATCGGTACGCACTACTCCAGCTACAAACGCAGCTAAAGACAAGCCAAAAACAAAGAGAACGGGCGCCGAAATCGCTCTGCGATTTCGGCGCCACACCACCCCCATCACCAACGCCAATCCGAGCAGCCACCATAAAAATTCAGGCGGTAGTTCATATACTGTTCGTGCCGCGACGCCAACCACAAAGGCTGCAATAACTGCAATTGGCACAAAGCTTTTCATAAATAAAGTGTAGCAAGAGTTGAGACTTTATTTGCAGCCCGCTGCAGCCAGATACAGACTAGATAGTGAATCCGAGTTTCGAGTTTCTTTACAGCTCGCCGCCAGCATATTCTCTCCAAATTAGAAGCCTCCTTTGCAGCCCGCTGCAGCCAACTTAGATCTAGAAACAAGTGTTCTAGCGATTCGTCCTCGGCCAGGGACGAATCGAGAACTAAATTCACAATATACCATACGGGTATTTGTTCATTTAAAAAACCGCCTTGGGTAGGCGGCTAAAGATAATCAGGCTGCGTGGGCAGCAGTTTCCTCTGTGGAAGTGGGAACGGCAGCACCGGCAACAGGCGTCGGAAGAACAGTCTCAAACTCGTCCCCTCCGTCGATCGACGTCAGACGGGAATCCGAATCAATCCCTTCTGCAGCAGCGATTTCGGCTTCGAGTCGCTCACGGACCTGCCCGGAAGTCTGATGGCGACCACCAGAACTGGCGACATTGAGTTGCGTGCGCAAAGCATCGACGTCGGGACCATCATTGTGGCGATCTTTGGTGATCGTATCAGCGCCGAGACGCACTAGATCTTTCTTCAGTTGAAGGCGGCGGAGTTTCAACCCTCGAACCATCGTCGAGCAAACGCCCGGAACATCATGTTCTTTCACCGCTTTGTCGGCAGCCAGATGCTGCTTTTGCAGCGATTCAATATGTGTTTTGAGACTCATAGTCCCTCCCTATATTCCAGAATGAACGAACTTGCCTGGATAGCAAGGTCGACTGACAAAGATACCCAAGCTTTCTTCAGGCGTCAAGCACTTTACTCACCAGATCACCGGCCTTCTTATTATTCTTACTTAAGACATAGAGTCGTCTCAGTCTTGGGAAATGCGACACGCGCAAATTGTGAATCTCAACAAAATAAGGAACAAGACCAGGATGGGTTATTTGACACTCCGAATTAATTTGTTCTTTAACCACTTTATTATCAAGTCTCAATTCAAATTCCATGTCCGTAGTTTTTTCTCCAAACAAATCGACGGTCAATTGCAGACCTTTTATGGCGGCGAAATAAGCAGCGTAATCATCGGTCGCATTGCCGATTGATTCCGATATTTCTCCTAGGATTTTACTTTTGGCATCAACCACACAAACACCAATAGCCGCTGGTCCAGGATTACCCTGAGACAATCCACTGGTAAAAATAGTCACCTTTTCCATATATTACGAACCTTACCACGGAAACAGCGTTTACATCTTCTAACGCTAATTGTTTAACTACTTGAAGGATTCAATAATTTCCACCTCCTCTGCGGCCGAAGTGGACTTCTTGAAACGAACTCCTTTCTTGCTCTTAACCCTATCCTCACACTCTTTCCAAGTTTTATGAACCTCAATCACCCCATCAACTTTACTAATATACGAAAAAGCTTTTTGTGCCTGTCGTTTTCTGGCTGCACTTCTAGCTTCAGCCTTCTCTTTATCATATTCAATGTTTTCGATTTCAAGCGTATATTCTTCCCGCGGGCCACAATACAAAACCACCTCTTTACCTTCCCCCAGGTCTGAAGCAATATCATCAGCTCGTTCGTTGCCGATAATCCCAACGTGGCCAGGAACTTTATGCCAATCGACTTTGACTACCTTTAGCAAATCAACCAACTCCTGCCACAACTCTTTATTTAATACATCAGTGCCAGCTTTAGTTTTCCAGCCGTTTTTTACCCAGCCAAATGTCCAGCCAGTTGCGCCCTCGATCACATACTTGGAGTCGGTGTAGATCTCAGCCGTATCGCCATCTTTTGAAACCAGCTTCAATGCCTCAACCACTGCCTTGAGTTCCATTTGGTTATTGGTAGTAAGTTTGCTGGCTTCACCGATCTCAACCACCCGATCACCGTAAGACAAAACTGCCCCATATCCACCAGGACCGGGATTTCCCTTAGCTGCTCCGTCGGTAAAAATTGTGACCTTTTTCATGTCGTTAAAGCCTAGCACAGAATCTACACCGGCAGAATGTCAATAATACGTAGGCGGATTTGTTTTCGACCCATGAAAAACGATTCCTCTACGTGACCGATGAGAGTGCAGGGTATGTCGACTGTCGGTTCTTTGCTGAAGGAATCGGGCAGGCGGAAAAAAGCGATCGCCTCCAGATTACCTGCCTCGGTCGAGAAGGTTAGCCTGGTATGATCTTTGGCTTTTCCAAAAGCCTCCACCCGGGCTGGCACTGCTTTAGGGAAGGAGAAGATCGGCTTAGGATTGCCGGTTCCAAAGGGAGCTAGTTTGTTTAACTGACCAATCAAAAATTTATTTACCTCGCCGAGTGATAACTCAGCATCAACTACTACCTCTTGATCAAAGGCGGCCGATTCCCCGAGCTCGTCCATCGCAGAAGCCAAGCGTTCACCAAAAGTATAAATTTGGTCATCTTTAACCGAGAACCCGCCTGAGAAGTGGTGTCCGCCGTGTTCAATGAAAACATCTGATACTGCTTGCATGAGCTTTACCACACTCACCCCACCACCGGAACGACACGAGCCCTTAAAAACACCATTACCATCTTTGCCCCAAAGAAATACTGGCCGACCATGTTCTTCAGCTAGCTTATTGGCGGCCAGCCCCACCAGCGACGGGCGCCAATCAGTGTGCCCCATCACCAGCACTGACGGAATTGACTCCAGAGTTTTAAGTCGTTTATGTAAATCCTTCGTCATCAGCGCTACCTGAGTTTTACGATCCGTGTTTAGTTTCTCCAGGTGATTCACCCTCTCACTAGCTTTAACCACATCAGCCTCAGACAACATATGAAAAGCGTCTTCGGGTGTATCCATCCTAGAAGCAGCGTTAATTCGCGGCCCAATGGTAAAACCAATGTCGTCTTCAGTGAGAAAGCGCTGGTTAAGACGGTTCTTTTTGAGTAATTGCTGTAAACCGGGACGACGTGATTTGCGTAATACTTGCAAACCGTAGTGAGCCAATACTCGATTCTCACCAACCAGCGGGACCATGTCAGCGATGGTGGCAATGCCAACCATATCGAGCCACCATTTTTCCCAACCAGGAGTAACTTTGTACTCTCCACGCGACAAAAGCGCCTGGGCTAACTTGAAAGCGACAGCCGCCCCGCATAACTCAGAAAACGGATAGTCTCCTAATTTTGGATTCACCACTGCCACCGCCTCCGGCAATGTCTCTTCCGGTTCATGATGGTCGGTAATGATTACATCCACCCCCTGTTCATTTGAGTAAGCGACTTCTTGAATATTTGAGGTACCGCAGTCGATAGTAATAATAAGGACAACTTTATCTTCTTTGAGCTTAGCAATAGCTTCCTTACTCAAACCAAAACCTTCGTAGTGTCGATGGGGGATGTAATTTTGAAAATTTTTGTAGCCAATTGCAGTGAACAAGTCGTGGAGCACTACAGCTCCAGGAATTCCATCACAGTCATAATCACTAAAAATAGCGATTCGTTCGTTATCTTTCATCGCCAACTCAATTCGCTCACAGGCCTTTTCGATATCATTGAGCAGTAGCGGATCGTGTAGGTGCTGGTCGTAGTTTGGCTCTAAAAAATCAGCCGCCTCTGCTTCCGTGATACCACGGGCATGAAGCAGGCGATTCAAAAGTGGTGATAGATGTTCAGCAACAGTTGGTATATCTGCGTTTAAATCAGGAAATCGGTACGAGGCCATAGAATAAGTAAAACCTATGGTACCATTTGTGATGTATGAGCACTATTTTCACAAAAATTATAAACCGCGAAATCCCTGGCTTCTTTGTTTATGAAGACGACATGTGTGTGGTCATCATGGACAAATTCCCAGCGGTAGACGGACAGGTACTAGTTATTCCAAGAGAAGAGGTGGGGTATATTTTTGCTCTTTCTACTGAGTCTTACTTGCATATTTGTAGAGTGTCACGCCTGGTAGCTAAAGCGCTTGATCAAGTATTCGGCGCCGAGAGGACTTGTGTAGTAGTGGAAGGCTTCGATGTACCACATGTACATATCCGACTCTATCCAATGACCAGCACCAAAGAACCCCTCGGCTCAGTCATCATAAAACAGGTAGAGGCTGAAGATTTTCTCCTTACCCAACAAGCCGAAAAAATTAAAGCTGCGATGGAGACAGAATAATTAAAACAAAAGGCCGGCCCCAAAGGGGCCGGCCTTTTGTTTTACTAGTCTTTCAAAAGATCGATCACTGAGGTTGTACCATGTTCTAGAAACGACAACATCGAGCCGCCACCGATAGAAACAAAACTGAACAAATCATTTATATGTAGCCTTTCAATCGCCGCTACTGTGTCACCGCCGCCAATCACAGTGAAAGCGTCAGCGGCTGCTACGTGCCGAGCAGTGATTTCAGTACTTTCTGTATAACCAAGTTCATAAGCTCCAAACGGGCCGTTCCAAAGAACGGTTTTTGCTTTCTCAATGTAAGAAGCGATCATTTCAATCGACATTGGTCCGATGTCCATAATCTTTTCATCCGGTTTTACTTGATTAACCGCTTTGGCCTGGCGTCCGTCTGGGCCATCAACGATTACATCGATCGGTAGAATTAGTTTGTCGCTCTTAAGAAACTTCGCCCCCTTTAATGAAATGCCAGAAACCAGTGACTGCCCCACTTCCAAACATTGAGCCTTGAAGATGTCATTCATAAGCGCGCCCGCGATAAACACCTTGTCGTAGTTTTTTAAGTATTTTTCGACTAGCGGCATTTTGGTTTCAAATTTTGCCCCACCCAAAAGAAACAATGACGGACTTTCCGGAGTCATGGCTTTCGCTAATTCTGTCACCTCCTCTGAAAGAGTAAGGCCCGCACAAGCTGGCAACATGTGAGCCACTCCGTAAGTAGACGCATGTTCACGATGTGCCTCTGCAAAAGCATCGTTTACATAAAGCTCTCCTAAGGAAGCCAGTTCAGCCGCGAACTCTTCGTCATTAGCTTTTTCACGTTCATCCTGGCGCAAGTTTTCGGCCAATAAGATATCGCCATCGCCCATGAGTTCACGACGCTGTTTAAATTCCTCTCCACCTACAGAACCTCCCCACTGAGTCGGTAAATATTTTTCTAAGGCCTCAAATACCGGCTTAAGGGTTTCCTCTGGCTGGCGGCCAATGTGAGAAATTACGATAGTTTTTGCTCCTTGCTCGTGTAGGTAACGCAGAGTTGGTAGTGCTCGTTCTAGGCGAAATTTATTGCGGATTGTGCCATCGTCACCGAGAGGAATATTTAAAGATGAACGCACCAGCACGTACTTCCCCCGGAGGTCAGTATGGTCAATTATTTTTTTCATGACTAATCAAGAGCGGCCTTAATGATTTCAGTAAAGTCAGCTGCCTTAAGACTTGCTCCACCTACTAAGAACCCACTCATACCACCCTCTTCATGCAATTCCTTAACATTACCAGGCTTCACAGAACCACCATAGATAAGTTGCACCTTGCGGGCAGTAGTTCGATCGTAAACTTTAGTGAGAACTGTTTCAATGAAAAGCTGCATTTCTTTTACGTCTTCAGAAGTAGCGGTGTCACCGGTTCCAATCGCCCAGATCGGTTCGTAGGCAATAACTACTTTTTTGATTTCGGTTGCAGACAGTACTTCTCCCAAACTTCGTATCTGCTGTTCGACAAAGTTAAAAAACAAACCGTGTTCGTCTCGCTCCCTTTCACCGATACAAACAATCGGGGTCAGGCGTTGTTTTAGTACCGCCTGAGCTTTACGGCGCACTACATCGTCGACCTCACCCATAGCACGACGCTCAGAATGACCGACAATAACAAACACCACCCCCAAATCTTTAAGCTGGGGTACTGACACCTCACCAGTGTAAGCACCGATGTTGTCATAGTGAGCATCTTGAGCTGCTAGCGCGACAGTTCCTTTAGCAATCTTTTTGCCGACCTCCTCAACGTATACAAACGGTGGAGCGACAGCGATATCAACGTCATCAACCTCCCGATTCTTGCGGGCTACTTCTTTTGCTAATTTAGTGGCGTCATCAAGTTTAACTGGATTTAATTTCCAATTACCAACAACTAAAGGAACTCTCTTTTTCATATAAAAAATTGTAGCACGGTAAATAACTAATCATCTTCTCGCCACTCAGTAAATTCGTAAACGTCGGAAGTGTTCGGAACCAAAGGAGGTGGGTTGTCTACTAAGTTTCGATCGTAGGTATTAGTTCTGTTTTGGAAACCAGACACAAACACGCCACCACTAGTCCACTTAGTGCCGACCCGGCCATTCGAAACAATTGTACCGTTTGCGGTAAGCGAGTTCCGTTCATAGTAAGGTTTGAAATTAAGTGGACCTGACGGATTTGGCAGATATCCGTATGTGTAGTAGTTGCGTCCATACCGTCCATCTTGAGCAACGAAAATACCATTTACGGTCATGTCATCTGGAACGTCTACACCTAGAAGAACGTTATCTTCTGCGATTGCCAAAAGTCCATCTTCATCAGAATCTATGTAAGTGATGTCACCCTGAAGAATGATACTTGGATCATCACCGTTAATATCCGTTCCATCGGCAGCAATCGAGACTCTCTCATCAACCACGCCTTCAAGCCAGATCTTGTCTTCTACATATATAAGGGGGCAATCTGAATTTATATTGTACGTAACTCCAACCCCAGTCGAAGATATAATATTACGCTCCCGGACCCACCCATCATTTGACGAGTAGCCCCAGTATTCATATGTACCAGTCACTGGCGAAGCGGTAACAGTTCCATCTCCGTTAAACACAACATGATAACCATAGTTACCTGAATAAGGAATATATAATCCTCCGTTATTCTGCGCCCTATCTTTCATGTTAGCTAAGTCTATGGTGAGATCGGTGAAATTAATAGGCGCCGATGGAAAATAAAAGAGAGCCGGATTAGCATTGGCGGTTGAGGTAAATACCCCGTCAACTGTTTGAGTTGGGGAACAACCAAAACTTGATGTACACGACCAATCAGTCAAACCGCTAGTTACTGTAGACAGGTTCGTGCCGTCCATACGAATCCCTTGATTTGAATGATACGGACCAACAATAGTTCGGTCTGAACCCGCCCATACATTTGAATTAATAATAAATGCATACTCAGCTACTGTTGGTTGTGAGTAGCGGGCAGTTATAGTTCTAGTTAGAGTAGGGTCTTCATAGGTATATCCAGTTGAAGCCACTTCTATAGACGCTATATCACCACAGTAAGTACTGCTAGCGATATTTAGTGAAAATTCTCCGATCGCACCGTCTTCTGGATCTTGGTAGACATTAACATATGGTCCGGGAAGTCCGGTGCCATTGGTCACATCTCCTGGAAAGTGAGCTAAGTACCATTTGTAGTAGTTTAGTCCAGCCTCGGCAATATCAGATGAACGATCGAGTAAGTAGCGTTGCTGAACCACCTGACCCTGCGTAACAACATATCCTACAGAGGCTGATATAATCGCAAAAAAAACTGCAGCAAGTACAAGCACTAGAACGAGAAAAGCGCCATGATTTCTAATTTGCTGATTATACTTGTTGGAGTCAGACATAGAACTAGAGGTTATCTTTAAGATTACGTGGTGACACACCACTTCGCAACATGAATTCCCCAGGTGAACGAATAGGATCAACGTTTACAATGATTTGCGCACTAATGTAGCGCACATCGGTCAGGAGCGAGGTGCTCGATAGAGCCACATTATTAGTGTCGTAATAAAAGAAAGTTGAAGTAGCTTGATTAATATTTTGTACATATAACGAAAGTACATCTTCTTGATCTGGGGAGGCTAAATTATATGTAGGAGGCGATCCAGTTGCGTTGAATGTGCGCTTATATAGCGTAGTTGTCGATAACTCATATTCAACAAACTCCACGCTGTCGTCTTTGTCTATGTCACTGTAAAAGCCGACTCTGTGTCCCTCCATAGCAGTTACTGGGAATGTTCCATCTTCGGCATAGGTCATTTCACGCAAATCGCGCACCAATTTAGTCATACCACGGCGAGCATTGTCCACCTCTCTCGCTTGAGCAGTTGTGTAACTATTACTTTGATAGAGAGATTGAGCGGCTGTAAAAACCATACCCACCAACAACATGTAAACACCGATGACAACAACCATCTCAACTAGGGTCATACCATTTTGTATATACTTGGTTTTCATTATGATTCTGTCATCACTACAACAGTACTAGTTTCGCCGGTGATGTCATACGGATTTACAGTTTCAGGAGCATACCCGTTGCGTGTTACGTTAATGATGTAATCAGTATTAGCAGTAACGCCACTATCAAAGTACGACTGCCCGCAAGCGTCTGTAATATCATTGTCACTAAAACCTGATCTAGTTAGCGATACAATTGCACCAGGAATAGCCCTACCAAAGCCATCTCGTACAGTAACCCGGAGTGAATGCGCTACCGGGCTAACCAAAACCATCTCAAGTGTACTAGTTGACCCTGCTGAGTGAACAAGTGGAATCTGCGGACAAGCGTAAGCGACCCCAAAACCATCAGTGTTGGAAACAGTGTAGGTGTCGAACTCTATATCATTAAGCCACCGCTCACCATTAGTGTCAGTGGTTGTAGAAAAACTAACTTTGTAAATTGGCGAAAGATCTAGTTGTGTGCCAATTGTTTTATTGCCAACAATATCAAAGTTCACATTGTTCCGGGAAGCATCGCTTTCCCGATAATATGTCGATATCTCATATACAGATGGAGTTTCATCAGTATCAGTGGTATTGAGTGTTATGCCGACAGTTATTGCTGGATGAGTATTCGGGTTCAACTCAGATAGGTCTATAATCTGTTCTGTAAACCCTACAGCATTCCCATCTAGATCCCCGTCACCAATTAGTGTATAAGAACTAGTTGTACCAGTGAAAAATTGAACAGTGTACGAGGTGTTTGGAAAGGCATCGCCAACCACCACTACTGACTCCCATCGGTCGATGGTGGCTGGTCGAATTTCATTTAAATAAGCAGTCCCTGTAGTTTCATAAACTCCAAGTGTATTAGAGAGCTCAAGATTTCCACCAATAACTTCAATATCTGTACTAGTCGCAATCCCAGATGAGTTATTAAAATCCTCCGTCGTGCTAGCACTAGCAATCGCACTCAAAGAGCGTACATAAATATCACTCAACTCTCCGACCTGGAACGTTACCGTTGAAATATCTGACTCGAGAACCGCAAAAGGTGCTGTAATCGGATTAGGATTTGTTGTCGTAGCTTCGTAGGTCTGATCAGTTGAGTAACCCGGTGCAGTTACAAAAACCTGATAGCCACTTGCCGCTGGCGCTCCTGAGAATAGCGCTGAGCCACTTCCATCTGTATATCTGGTAATATCAATTGTTGAGGTAGTTGTGTTATTTAGAAGCCGCACTTCAGCTCCCGGCAAAAAAAGTGACTGGTCATTAACCACGTTAACACGCACAGTTCCACCGCCGATCGTAGTCTCGATTGATCGCGGAACAATATTAGAAACTAAAGTAACATCATTAGTTTCGCCCTTTATAGTCCAACTGATTTCAATCTTTAACCGCTTGTAATCAGAAGGAATGCCATTTGAGTCAGTAGTTGTTGCCGTCAACTTGCCGTCAGCAGCGTCGTCTACATACTCAACCAGCACTCTTTCGTTAAATTCAATTCCGTTTAAAGTGGTGGTGCTGTTCTGTGGGATTGTGCCAGAAGGTATGCCTGCTATAGTACCCACATCATCGTACGGAAGAGAACGAAAATATTCCAAACGATCATTAGCTAATGATAGAGCAGAAAGTTTCGCGTTTGAGTGAGCAATTAGCTGAAGCGAATATTGTACTGACGCAAACAGCGCTACAAAAATCGTCGAGGCAATCCCTATAACAATCAGTACCTCTACCAAACTGATACCGCTATGTCGTTTGCGTAAAAATTTCATAACAATACTAATTCAATCCATCAGATATAGAGTAAATTGGAGCTATTAAAGCCAGAGCAAAGAATCCTACACCACCACCAATTACCACCATCAAGATCGGTTCAATAATAGTAGAGAGGTCTTTGGTCTTCCGCTCCACCTCCGTTTCATAAAAGATCGCCAATTCCTTGAGCATACCGGCAATCTGACCAGTCTCTTCACCAACCAGGATCATTTCACCTACTAATACCGGGTAAAGTTTCTCATTCTCGATGAAAGTTTCAGATAAAGCCGTACCTTTCTGCACTCGCTCAGCCGCTTCCTTCAGGACCGTCTTATAAAATACGTTTTGCAGCACTTCCTCAGTGATCTCAATTGATTGGACCATATCCACTCCAGAATTAAGGAGTGAAGAAAGCGTTCGGGCAGTTCGGGCGGCGTTCACTTCTTTGGCGATATTTCCAATCACCGGCAATCGAACGATTGACCAAGAGGAAGCAATTCGACCCCACTTAGTGCGCAAGAAATAAATCACCCCAGCCACAGCAGCAATCATCCCCCCTATAGCAATCAACGTATATTCGACCAAGAAGTCACTGGCTCCAATCAAAAATTGAGTAGTGACCGGAAGCTCTTTGTCCATCCCTTTAAATACACCCGTAATTTGAGGCATCACATAGATCATCATCAAAATTCCAATCACTACCATTACTACCACCACAATCGAAGGGTAGATCATTGCTCCCTTGATTTTCTTCTTAAGATTACTAGCTCGTTCCATTTGGATCGCTAGTGTCTGTAATGATTCGGCCAGTTGTCCGCTCTCTTCCCCAGCACGCACCATCGCTACGTATAGATCATCAAATACTTCAGGAAATTCTTTGAGAGATTCATAAAATGGGTCACCTTGATTGATTCGCTCTGACACCCTCTTCATCACTCCCTTCATGCGCGGATTTTTACTTTGTCGCTCAATCACAGTCAGGGAACGGGACACGGTAAGACCAGCCACGAGCATGGAACCGAGATTGCGAGTGGACATGACTAACTCGTCATCCTTTACTCGGCTTAAGTAGTAATTAATCCGTTCAATATTCAGCCACTTTTTAATATCAAACTTGGAAGATTCATCAATTGAAGAAACTGTGTGTCCCTCACTGCGCGCAATCGCATAAACCTTAAACCGATCAGTTGCCGTGACGGTATTTGTTACCGTCTTCCCTTTACTGTCTTCTCCGGTATAGGTGAATGTTGGCATAGTCTTATTCGTTAATTACTCGTAATACTTCCTCGATACTGGTCATTCCCTGGGCCGCCTTGAAAATGCCGTCCTCGATCATAGTAAGCATGCCTTCCTTACGGGCCATCTCTTCGATCTCATCGCCGGTCTTGTCTTGCATCACCATATCCTTAAGAGCTGGAGACACCTCCATCACTTCGTGAATTCCTAACCGACCTTTGTAGCCGTCTTCAGTTTGACCGCCTTCTTTCGGATGATAAAACGAAATGTCGTTCCAAGTTGCGCTTTCTTTCACAATCCCCTCCTCTTTGAGCGCCTTTAAAATTGCGTCGAGGTTAACTTTTTCCGCCAAGTCATCCCGTTCTGCTTTGGTTAGAATATAAGGTTGTTTATCATCAGCTAAACGACGAACCAGGCGCTGGCCAATCGCTACTCGCAAAGTAGATACCAACAGGAACGACTCAGCGTTCATATCGATCAAACGTGCGATGGTACCCGCCGCTGAATTGGTGTGGAGAGTAGCTAATACCAGGTGACCGGTCAGCGCCGCATTGATAGCCAGACTAGCGGTTTCTTCATCTCGAATCTCACCCACCATAATAATATCTGGGTCCTGGCGCATAAGAGAACGGAGTCCTGAAGCAAACGTAAAGCCGATATCTGGCTTTACCTGCGATTGATTCACTCGCGGCATTTGGTATTCGATCGGATCCTCGACGGTGGAAATGTTCACCTCCGGAGTATTTAAAATATCGAGCACAGTATACAGAGTGGTCGATTTACCAGAACCAGTCGGACCAGTCACCAGAATAATTCCCGTAGTTTGGCGAGTGGCCTTGTGAATACGATCAAGAGTGGTGCCGTGGAAGCCGATCCCTTCGAGTGAAAAACCGCTGCGATTTTCACGCAAAAGTCGCATCACAACCTTCTCTCCGTAGAATATAGGAAGCATCGACACACGAAACGCTACTTTCTGCCCATCCATTTCCATCTTGAAACGACCATCTTGTG
>CEQS01002780.1_pt1 | contig 17023 bp, 11 predicted proteins | sample 530981 | NCBI WGS metagenome assembly CEQS01 (sample SAMEA2621176, study PRJEB7988) | marine metagenome | biome: marine biome (ENVO:00000447); feature: mesopelagic zone (ENVO:00000213); material: "saline water (ENVO:00002010), including plankton (ENVO:xxxxxxxx)" | depth 800 m
ATTTTCAGAAGATATAGACGAGCGCTTTACAGTTAAATGGTTTACCGAGCAAGGCGTAAAAATGACTAACGAGCATTGGCACGAGCCACAGCGCCAGTTTTTAATGTATAGCTTGTTAGATAAGCAAAATAAATACGCCTTATTAATCATTTTAAATGCGAGTAAAAAAACAGTTTTTTGTAAGTTACCCCCATCGCCTATCGCGGCGCAATGGGACATGGTTTTATCAAGTGTACATAACGCATCGGTGAGTAGTAAAGAGGATGCAATAGTCGAAATTTCAGCACAAAGCAGCTGGGTTTTTAGTGCAAATTTAGAGGACGATGGTCATGTCTAAGCAAGACGAAAATGTGTGTGTGGTAAAAGGGTGGCAAGAAGGCCCTGTAATTGATGAAAGCACTTTAAAAGATGATTTAACTCGGCACTTTTATTACAGTTTAGGGCGTGACAAAGTGGGTGAGTCGCAACTGTATTTATATCATGCGCTTGCGCTGACAATCAGAGATCGGCTGGTTGCACGTTGCAGAGAAACCAAACAACAAATCAAGCAAGAAAAACGCCGTAAAACAGCTTACCTATCGCTAGAGTTTTTAATGGGTAGAGCACTTGGTAATGCAATTTTAAATCTCGACTTAGACGAGCAAGTCTCCAATGCACTGCAAGAGTATTGCACCACAATTGAAACCGTAGCCCAGGCAGAGCACGATGCAGGGCTAGGTAATGGTGGCCTTGGGCGTTTAGCTGCCTGCTTTTTAGATAGTTGTGCAAGCCTTGCGCTTCCCGTGGTTGGTTACGGTATTCGCTACGAATACGGTATGTTTAACCAATCATTAAAAAATGGCCACCAAGTTGAGCAACCCGATAACTGGCTTCGTGAGGGGCACCCGTGGGAGCTTGCCGCGCCTGAGCAATCACAACGAGTGAAGTTTTTTGGGCACGTACAAAGTTATACCGATAAACATGGGCGCGAACACCGTCAATGGGTTGGTTGTCACGACGTATTAGCTGTGCCATATGATGTGCCTATTCCTGGTTATAAAAACGACATTGTTAATACGCTAAGGCTATGGAAATCAGAAGCGACCGACGAATTTAACTTAACCGAGTTTAATGCGGGTAGTTATTCAGAAGCGGTAGCGCAAAAAAACCTAGCAGAACAAATCACAATGGTGCTTTACCCAAATGACAGCAGTGAAAATGGTAAAGAGCTTAGATTGCGCCAACAGTACTTTTTATCATCAGCGAGTATTCAAGATATCGTATCGCAATGGGTTGAACAATACGGCGAAGACTTTAGTGACTTTGCTGCACATCATGTATTTCAATTAAACGATACGCACCCAAGTATTGCCGTGGCAGAGTTAATGCGCATTTTAGTTGATGACTACGAGCTTGATTGGGATAACGCGTGGGAAATTACAACCAGCACAATGGCTTACACTAACCACACGCTATTGCCAGAGGCATTAGAAAAATGGTCAGTGCCGCTTTTTGCGAAACTATTGCCGCGAATTTTAGAAATTATTTATGAAATAAACGCCCGCTTTTTAGCGCAAGTGGCACAGCATTGGCCAGGCGATGCAAGTAAACAGCGCGCGCTTTCGTTAATTGAAGAAGGCGACGTGCCGCAAATACGCATGGCTTATTTAGCGATTGTGGGTAGCTATTCGGTAAATGGTGTGGCCGCACTACATACCCAACTTTTAAAAGAAGGGCTATTTAAAACCTTTTACGAGCTTTGGCCTAACAAGTTTAATAATAAAACCAACGGGGTTACCCCAAGGCGTTGGTTAGCACACTGCAACCCGGCCTTAAGTCATTTAATTACAGAAAAAATTGGCTCAAAATGGGTTAGCGATTTTGCAGATATAAGCCAATTACGCCGCTACTTCGACGACACTGCGTTTCATCAGCAATGGCAAAATGTTAAACGCGAAAATAAACAACGTCTCGTCGATTTAGTGAAAGAGCGCTGTGGTGTTGATTTTGATGTAGAGATGATGTTTGACGTACAAGTTAAACGTATTCACGAATACAAACGCCAGTTATTAAATGTACTTCATGTTATTCATTTATATGACCGTATACGCCGAGGCGATACCACAAACTTAGTACCACGTTGTGTGCTACTAGGGGGTAAAGCCGCCCCTGGTTATTACATGGCTAAAAAAATAATTAAGCTAATTAATAACGTAGCTGAGGTTATTAATAAAGACCCACTTGCAGCGCCTTATTTACGAGTTGCGTTTTTGCCAAATTATAATGTGACCGCCATGGAAACTATTTGCCCTGCAACCGATTTATCAGAGCAAGTATCGACCGCAGGTAAAGAAGCATCAGGCACTGGTAACATGAAGTTTATGATGAATGGTGCGCTTACTATTGGCACGTTAGATGGGGCGAATATTGAAATTAGAGACGCTGTTGGCGCTGATAACTTCTTTTTGTTTGGTGCGCAGGCTCATCAAATTGATGATATTAAATCACGATATAACCCTTCACATTTAATAGAGCAAAACAGCGACCTAAGCCATGTAATGCAGTTACTCGAAAGCGGGCAATTTAACCTGTTTGAGCCTAATTTATTTGACGACATTATTAATGCTATTAAAAGCCCTCACGATCCGTGGTTGGTTGCACATGACTTTGAAAGCTATGTGGCAGCGCAAAAGCAGGTAGAGGCTGCGTATCAAGACCAAACGCATTGGACGCAAATGAGTATTTTAAATACGGCCGCAAGCGGCATATTTTCAAGCGATAGAACCATAAGCCAATACAGTGAAGATATTTGGCACCTAACCCCCCTAACTATTAGTGAAACAGACTTACACGCAACTACGAGCCATGCCACTAAGAGCACAGACTAAACGGAGAGAGTATTATGCCTAGTTATGCAAATCGTTACATAAGTAGCTTAACCCGAGATACGTACGCGTTAATACTGGCTGGTGGACGCGGCTCACGCTTACACGAATTGACAGATTGGCGCGCAAAGCCCGCTGTTTATTTTGGCGGTAAGCACCGTATTATCGATTTTCCATTATCAAATTGTATCAATTCGGGTGTGAGGCGTGTAGGCATAGCCACACAATATAAATCGCACTCTTTGATTCGCCATGTTAATCGCGCCTGGGGCCATTTTAAAAAGGAGCTGGGGGAGTCGGTTGAAATTTTACCCGCATCTCAGCGTAATGGTGATGAGTGGTATTGTGGGACTGCCGATGCGGTTTTTCAAAACATGGATATTATTCGCCACGAACTGCCAAAATATGTGATGATTTTGTCAGGCGATCACGTTTATCGAATGGATTACGGCGCTTTATTAGCCGAGCATGTGCAAAAAGGCGCCGACATGACAGTATGTTGCCTTGAAGTACCTGTTGAAGAGGCTGCAGATACCTTTGGGGTAATGACCGTTGATGAAAAAAATCGGGTATGTCGCTTTGATGAAAAGCCTTCGATCCCCAGCTCTGTCCCTGGTAAGCCAGGTACCTGCTTAGCCTCTATGGGCAACTATGTGTTTAATACTGAGTTTTTATTTGAGCAGCTAAAAAAAGATGCTGAAAATGAAGGTTCTGGCCGCGACTTTGGGCACGATATTATTCCGGCAATTATAGAAGAGCACAGTGTGTATGCGTTTCCGTTTAGAGATCCCATGCAAGAAGGGCAACCTTATTGGCGCGATGTAGGAACGTTAGACTCGTTTTGGGAAGCCAATATGGAATTGGTAATGCCCGAGCCACAGCTAGATTTATACGATCCAACCTGGCCGATTTGGACCTATCAAGAGCAGTTGCCACCGGCTAAGTTTATTTTTGATGATGAAGATAGACGCGGTATGGCGGTAGACTCAACGGTATCAGGAGGGTGTATTGTATCGGGCTCAGTGGTTAGAAAATCACTGCTGTTTTCAAACGTGCACGTGCGTTCATTTTGCGAAATAGAGCAATCAGTAATTTTACCCGGAGCTCTCATTAATCGTCATTGTAAAATTAAGCGAGCCATAATTGATCGAAGCTGTGAAATACCCGCAGGGCTTGAAATTGGCTACGATAGAAAAGCCGATGAAGAAAATGGCTTTAGGGTATCTAAAAAAGGCATCGTATTAGTCACCCGTGATATGCTCACGGAACTTGCTAAAAAGCTTGAACGTCAAGCACACGAAAATAAAAAGTTCGCTTAAAATCGGATGCGAATAACAAAGGTTAAGGAAGTAGTAAATAAATGCATGTATTAATGGTTGCCGCAGAAAACGATGCTTTACCAAACGCTAAAGTGGGCGGGGTAGCAGATGTAGTCAGAGATGCCCCAAAAGCACTGGCAGCACAAGGCGTGAGCGTAGATGTTGTTATTCCTGATTATGGGTTTGAGCAATTGCAACGTGAATATATAGGTGATGTCACTGTTATATTTAGAGCGCAGCCACAGGTATTATCTTTATTTAAAATAAGTGATGACAACACACACATTAATCAATTTGTTATTTCGCACCCACTGTTTAGCCAATCGGGTTCGGTGTATTGCAATGACGAACCCGGGCGACCTTTTGCTACTGATGCAACAAAATATGCATTATTTAGTGCCGCTCTATGTGAAGCGCTGCTACAGGGTTTAATAACGCGCCCTCAAGCACTGCATTTACACGATTGGCATAGCGCGTGTGTCACCGTATTATTAAAATTTGATAAACGCTACGATACCCTCGCTAATTTACATATTGCCTATACAGTTCATAATTTAGCACTGCAAGGGATCAGGCCTTTTAAACACGACGACTCGAGTTTGGAGGCTTGGTTTCCGTCGTTAGGTTATAACGGGCAACATTTGTGCGATCCTCGTTACCCACACTGTTTTAACCCTATGCGCAGTGCTATAAATTTGGCAGATAAAGTTCATTTAGTCTCACCTACTTACAGTACTGAGGTACTAAAGCCGAGTAATTATCAGCAAGGTTTTTTTGGTGGAGAAGGCTTAGAGCTTGATTTACAAAATCAATCGGCTCAAGGCAAGGTGGTGGGAATATTAAATGGCTGTGAATACCCTGAGCAAAACCCTAAGCAAGTTACTTTATCGCTCTTGTATGAGCGTATTGAACATACTTTATTTAACTGGATGGCAAAACATGAGCAGCTTGAAACGAGCTACTATGTGGCGCATCAGCGCATGCTGCAGTTTAAAAACACGCCAATAGATGGGCCCCTTGTAACAAGTGTTGGCAGGCTGACCGAGCAAAAGGTGTTATTACTTTGCCAACAATACGGTAATGCATTAGCGCTTGATAAAGTGTGTGAAATAATTAACCGTTTTAACGGTCGTCTTATTATTTTAGGCTCTGGTGACAAAGCCCTTGAAAGCATTTTCACCAAGGCCATGGCACGTAATGCAAACTTATTGTTTTTAAAAGGTTATGGGCAAGGTATTGGCGATAGCCTATATGAGCTTGGGGATTTATTTTTAATGCCAAGCTCGTTCGAGCCATGCGGAATTAGTCAAATGCTTGCTATGCGCGCAGGGCAACCTTGTTTAGTACACAGTGTTGGCGGTTTAAAAGACACCGTAAGCCACAACAACAATGGCTTTGCATTTTCTGGCGGCTCGTTGGATGAGCAAGTTGATGGGTTAATGACATGCTTAACTGAAACCCTTACGCTAAAACAGCAAAATCCTAAGCAATGGAGTAACATTACAGCTAATGCTAAAGGAGCACGTTTTTCGTGGGAAACGGTCGCTGCTGATTATATTTCAAGCATGTATTGCTAAATCATTAAAATTAAACGCAGTAGAAGTGACATTTATACCTATTTACGCTATTAATTACTTAGTTTGAGTATATAAATAAGAAGTAGGTAATGTGTCTGTATTTGTTGCAAGGCAAGCAATATTCAATCGTAAGCAAAATGTAGTTGCTTACGAGCTTTTATTTCGTAATAGTGCTGAAAACTTTTTCCCCGATATAGAAGAAGGTCAAGCAACTGCTCGCCTAATAATGGAAAACCAGCTTAATTTAGGCACACGCCACATCACCTCCGGTAAAACGGCACTGATAAATATAGGCCCTGACTCTTTAAAGCACAATTTATGTGACTTTTTACCCTGCAAAGATGTGGTCATTGAGCTGCTTGAAACCATTGAACCCACCGACGATAACTATCAGCTTTGCAGAGAGCTTTTTCATAAAAACTATAAACTCGCATTAGATGACTTTGTTTATAACGAGCAATGGGAGCGATTTTTAAAGTTTATTAAGCTAGTAAAATTTGATATTGCGCAAACGCCTTTATCAGATATTGCTGAGATTGTAGAAAAACTAAAACAGCATAAAAAAATAAAAATATTAGCAGAAAAAATAGAAACCCAAGCCGATTATCACCAAGCACATAAAATGGGGTTTGATTACTTTCAAGGCTACTTTTTTGCCAAGCCCACAATGCACGAACAGCAAGACATTGATTATAACTATGCGTTAGTTGTGGCTATTTACGCGCAAGTAATGAAACCAAGCCCAGATATAAAGCAAATTAGTGCGTTATTTGAAGCCGATGCGGCCTTGGCTTATAAGCTTATGCGGCTAATTAACAGCGGTGTTTTTCCTATTCAGAGTAAAATATCATCTATTAAGCAGGCGTTAGTGTATTTAGGGCATGAGCGTTTAAAAAAGTTTGTTAGTTTAATTGTTACCGCGCACACCGCGGGTAAAAAGCCAGCAGAGCTAATGCAAGTGTGTGTAGTTAGAGCACGCTTTTGTGAGCTAATAGCAAAGCAGGTGTCTATATCGTTGGCGGGTGAGGCGTTTTTAACCGGCTTGTTTTCGTTACTAGATGCCATACTCGATCAACCTATGAGTTTATTAGTCGAAAAATTACCTTTTCCTGATGATATTAAAGCGGCATTACTAAACGAAAAAAACACCCTATATTATATTTTAAATGTAGTACAAGCGTACGAAACAGGTAGCTGGTGGACATTAGAAAAAGCCGTTATATTACTTAATGTTAAAAGTGATGTGCTGCCAGGGTTATATAATCAAGCCGTAGATTGGGCAGATAATTATAAAAATAATAGTTAAAGGACAGTAACCGCTCATTATGCGAAATTATAATATGGACTTTATTCGCGGCATTGCCGTGCTTTGCTTAGTGTATATGAATGGATATGCGTTTGGCTTAATGGATTATAGCTATATTCCTTTATCTACCCCGCCTTTTAGCGACACCCTTATCCATGCTGTGAGTACTTTTTTTGTTGATGGCCGATTTAGAACGCTGTTTAGCTTACTGTTTGGGGCAGGGCTTTATATTCAGTGGCAAAAAGTTAAATCAACAGCGCCTTTAAAAGCGCGATTGCATTGGCTTATCATTTTTGGTTTGGTACATGGTTTTTTACTTTGGGCTGGCGACATTTTATTTTTGTACGGTGTATCTGGCTGGTTTGTTCTAAAATATTTGCAAAGTAATAATCAACTGCTTGTAAAAAGGGCAGGGGAGTTTCTTTTAATTGGTTGTGTAGCCACGGGGTTGGTGCTCTTTAGTGCGCCAGATGAGCTCGTTTATCGTGACTCAGCGCAGTATATCGATTTATATAGCCCGCATTACGTCGATTACTTTTTGAGTAACCTAGGTATGAATGTATTAATGCTGGTAGCTGTGCCAATCATGATCATGTGGCTGTGCGTAGGGCTAATGCTGATTGGCATATATTTATATAAAAATGAGGTTTTTAGTAAAGGTTTAACCAATCCGCACCTTATTGTTTGTATAGCTGGCGCCTTTATTTTTTCAGGCATGAGGCTTTATGCGTCAAAGTTTACAGGGGGAGCAGGGTTCGCCATACAAGAGTTTATAAATACCTTTGCCGCATTGTTCATGGCTGTATTTTATATTCATCTCATCGTTAAATTTTGTAATAACCGTGCTCATGTGGGCCAGCTTATTCAGCAGGCGGGGCGCTTAGCTTTTACCTTATATATATGCCAAACACTGATGCAGCTGTTGCTTTATAAAGTGTTGTATCCGCAGTGGGTATTAAGTTTTAACCGAATAGACTATTGGATAGTCGCGACTGGCCTGGTTAGCGTGCAGCTATTGTTTACAGCTTTATATTGTCGCTATTATGAGCAAGGGCCGCTGGAATATGTTTGGCGCAGGTTAACTCAAGCAAAAATTGCAAAAATTAATGCGTAAAGGTTTAAATTAGGGGCGAAAAATAATGGCATGTGGTTTACACTAGTCGCCTTTAAAATTAGGACCATTAAGTGCCATGACCGAATTAAAACGTTTAAATAAATTTATTAGTGAAACAGGTTTTTGTTCACGCCGTGAAGCCGATAAATATATTGAGCAAGGTCGTGTAACAGTTAATGGTAATACGCCTGAAATGGGCGTAAAAGTGGCTGATACCGATACTGTTTTAGTAGATGGAAAACCGCTGCGCGAAAAACCAAAACGCGTGTACATTGCGTATAATAAGCCAGTGGGTATTACCTGTACCACCGAGAGTAAAATTCAAAGTAATATTGTCAAAGCCGTTAATTATCCCACCCGTATATTTCCTATCGGCCGTTTAGATAGACCTTCAGAAGGATTGATTTTTTTAACTAACGAAGGCGATATCGTTAATAAAATTTTGCGAGCGGGTAATAACCACGAAAAAGAATACGTGGTGACAGTTGATAAACCACTCAATCGCCAATTTGTGAGCAAAATGGCCAACGGTATTCCTATTTTAGATACCGTTACAAAAAAATGTAAAGTGACACAAACAGCTCCGCAAGAATTCAAAATTGTGCTTACGCAGGGTTTAAACCGCCAAATTCGTCGTATGTGTGAATACCTAGGTTATGAAGTTGTGACCCTTAAACGTACCCGCATTATGAATGTAACGTTAAAGGGCTTAAAAGTAGGCCAGTGGCGACATTTAACCGACGTAGAAATGGCGCAAATTAATGACTCCATTGCCGATTCGGGTAAAACGCAAGAGCATTCGGTTGATACCAATAAGCAAAATGCCAATAACAAAGGCGAGCCTAAAAAGCGTGATTTTCAGGGTGAAAACCCACGCGCCTTTAATAATGAGCGAGGCACTCGCACTCAAAGAAGTAATTCCCCTTTTCAAAAGCGCTCAATCACCTATGTAGGTAAAGGGGGCGCTAGCAAAAATACGCAAGGCGATAGCAAAAGCGCAAACAACAAAAAGCCAGCAAACGGTAAAGCGCGTTCATCTGGCACATTAAGTTTAAAAAAATAGCGTGCGCACTTACCATTGTATTTGATGTACAACGTTACCGAGTGGGCTTTTAACGCCCACGATGTTTATTTTCTCATTTTTTAGCCGCTTTAATGCTGGTTTATCTAAATACCACCTAAAAGAGCGCTTTCTGTAAGTTTGTAAATCAAGCACAACCAGTTTTGCGCAGCTGTATTCGTAATCACTCGGACACGCCTCTACAGCCAGTAGCTGGTACTCTTGCTGCCAGCTATTGTCGCTATAATAATACGTCCATAACTTTACTGAAATACAAAAACTAGCCCACAGCCATAAATAAACTAAAACCGGTATAAACAAAATACCCAGCCAGCCCCTAAGCTTCCCATCGTGCTAGGGCCTGTTGACCTTTCAGGATTAAAATTTGTTCAAACTAGGGGCGGTTTAATCGTGGCGTGAGGTTTGTAACCTAGTGGACTAAGTAAAAACTGAGCAACAAAGAGTAAATTGCCCCTAGGCAGAACCCTCCGGGCAGCGCATGTTTGGCATTTATTCCACGTTATCGCCTATTTATGGGGAATAACCACACTACATAGGCTCTGCCCTTGCCTAAATGCCAAACACACTGCTGCAAATTTAACCTCGAAAGATAAACAGGCCCTACATAATCTTTAAAATTTGATTTAAACGTTATGCATGCGTTGTACTTTTTGTAACCGTACATCCCCCCTGCAATACTAATTATTACTGACAAAACAGGAAGCAGCTTATGTGTTAAAAAATCATAAGCGGTATTGGCAATAAAGGGGGGATCGAGATTTTCATCCCAAGCAATAAAAAATAGGGGGGGGAATAGTAAACTAGCGGTAATTATTATTCTAAAAAGTTGTTTTGCTGTCATTTGAGGGGTTATTTATAAAACACAACGCCAATATAAAGTAAAAAAAGCCCTAAATAAATGGCTAATGCAGATACGCTGTTTTTAGAGCGCAGTCGTTTAATTAAATCGTAAGTACCGTCAAACATGCCTGTTATTACCAGTGCAATACCGCCCGTGAAACGGTAGTTGTTTAAATCTACATTGCCATTTTCGTCGGTTATAAAGTGAAAATAGCCAAAGAGAATACAAATACAACCTAGTTTATTATGTCCATCTTTAACCTCGGTTTAAATAATAAAAAACGCAGCTACTGTGAGGTAAGCTGCGTTTTAAACGTGCTGTAAGGCTTTTAAATTACTTTCTAGGCTCGTAGTCTATTCTAAATACAACAGTATAAAGCACAGGTACTACGATAAGCGTAAGTATGGTTGCAAAACCTAAACCAAACATAATAGTTACCGCCATTGACTGGAAGAACACGTCAAACAACAGCGGGATCATACCTAAAATGGTGGTAATAGCCGCCATGGCTACAGGGCGTACACGGCTAACGCCAGATTCAAACACAGCTTGATAAGGCGATTTACCATCGCGAAGCTCAAGATTTATTTGATCGACCAACACTATGCCGTTTTTAATCAGCATCCCGCTTAAACTTAGTAATCCAAGTAGTGCCATAAAGCTAAATGGCGCATTCATTATTAACATGCCCGCACTCACACCAATAATGGCAAGTGGCACTGTAGCCCAAATAACTAAAGGCTGTTTAAGTGAATTGAACAGCAGTAAGGTTACCGCAAACATCGCTAAATAACCCAGCGGTAATGAGCCAAATATAGCGGCTTGTGCATCCGATGACGACTCATACTCGCCGCCCCATTCTAATTTATAGCCACGCGGTAGCTCTATTGCCTCTACGGGTCCGCGCACGCGTGCAAATAACTTAGCGGCAGTTTCATCGCCTAATACGTTGTGATCGGCCATTACCGTTATTGTGCGCTTTCGGTCGCGGCGCATAATTAGGCTGTCTTCCCATTCAACCACAAATTCGTCAACCACTTGCGTTACTGGCACAAATACACCCAATACAGGGCTGTATATTTGTAAATCGTGAACGCTTTCTACATTTAGGCGCTCATTTGCCGGTGAGCGAGCAATAATTGGCAGAAGTTGCGTACCATCGCGGTATACACCCACTTGCTTGCCAGAAAGGCTAGTAAGCAGTACATCATCAAGGTCTGACTTACTAATACCTAAACGGCGCGCTTTTTGTTCGTTAAATTGTGGACGAATCATTTTAGTACGCGCACGCCAGTCATCACGAATATTATAAGCGCCGTCGTCTAGTGCGATAACTTCTTCAGCCTGGGCGGCTAATTGTCTAAGTATTACCGGATCGGGGCCTGTAAAGCGTGCTTCAATTTTAGCATCGGTTGAGGGGCCAATTTCCATAGGCTTAATTTTAAGCTCAGCTGAAAGCGGTGTATTTTGCGAGTATTCACGCACTTTTTGCATTACTACAGCCACCGCCTCGCGGTTTTTTACTCTAATAATGAGCTGCCCGTATGACGAGTACGACTTTTGCGGTGCATAAGTAAGCATAAAGCGTGGAGCACCTTGGCCTGTAGTACTGGTTATTTCTTCAACTAGCTCTTCTTTTTGAAGGTAGTTTTCAAGCTTTTTAATTCCCTCTAGCGTTGCTCTTATGTCGGAGCCTTGTTGCTGCCAGTAATCTACATAAAACATAGGCGTGTTAGAGGCGGGGAAAAACGATTGTTTAACCGCACCAAAACCAACCACAGCCGAGCAAAGGAGCACAACCATAAGCACAAGCGTGGTTTTACGATAATGCATAGATACATCTAAAAGTGCTTTATAGCCGGTAAAAATAAAGCCTTGATATGGGTCGTCATTTTCCTCTTCGCCCTCAGCATTTTTAGCTTTTTTAAACTCATCTTGTTTAAACATTAAATTTGCAAAAAATGGCGTAAGCGTAATGGCGGTGATCCAGCTTAGTAAAAGCGATATAAACAAGACCCAAAATAAGCTACCCGCAAATTCACCGGTCGCATCAGAGCTTAAGCCAATAGGGGCAAACGCAGTAATACCAATAACTGTAGCGCCTAGTAGCGGCCATTTAGTTTGTTCTACAATATTAACCGCAGCTTTTAACTTAGTTTGGCCACGCTTTAAATTTATTAATATGCCTTCGGTTACTACTATAGCGTTATCTACCAGCATACCAAGGGCAATAATAAGCGCACCCAGAGAAATACGTTGCAGGTCTATGGCGAACAACTTCATAAATATAAAGGTGCCTAAAACGGTGAGTAATAAAATACCGCCAATTAAAATACCACTTTTTAACCCCATAAATATAAGCAGTACTACGATTACAATGGCAATCGCCTCTACTAGGCTGACAATAAAGCCATCTACCGATTTTTCTACTTCTTTAGGTTGGTTATACACCGATTCTACATGTATGCCATGTGGGCGTTGGTACTCAAGCTCTGCTAAGTGCTCGTCAATACGTTTACCTACATCTACTACGTTCACGCTATTCATAAACGAGACGCCAATTAAAAGCGCTTGTTCTGAGTTGTAGCGAATAACATTGCTGGGTACTTCTGCGTATTCTCTAAATACTTTGGCTACATCACCTAAGTAAATAAGCTCGCTAGCACCGGGTTTTGATATAAGTAGGGTTTCGAGCTCTTTAACATCTTTAAATTCGCCGGTTGGGTGAAAGCGTATAGACTCATCACCCACTCTAATTTTACCTGCGTTAGAGACTGTATTTTGCGATTGCAGTAAACCAAAAATATGGCTTGGGGCAATTCCGAGCTGCGCTAATTTACGGGTAGACACTTCAACCATTACTTGAGGCTGTTGCTCACCAGCAATGGTCACTTTACTCACACCTTTAACCAGTACGAGTTCACGCTTTAAGTAATCGGTGTAATCTTTAAGTTCATCATAAGAGTAGCCATCGCCGGTAACCGCATACATAACGCCGTATACATCACCAAAGTCATCTAAAATGGTGCTTGGGTAAACGCCACTTGGAAGTGAAGGCGCTAAGTCATTAATTTTACGGCGCATTTCATCCCAAATCTGGCGCAGCTGCTCTTTTCGGTAGGTGCTTTTCATTTCTACCGATATTTGCGACTTTCCATTTGATGAAATAGAGGTCACATAATCTACGTAGGGGAGTTGCTGAATCGCATTTTCGATAGGAAAGGTGACTTCTTCCTCTACTTGTTGTGGCGATGCACCCGGATACATAGTAATAACCATGGCGGTTTTAAGTGTAAACTCTGGGTCTTCTAGTTGGCCTAAATCAAAGTACGACACACTTCCGCCAATTAACAGCAGTAGTGCAAACATCCAGCTAATTACTTTTTTCTCTATGGAGAGTTGCGCAAAGCTCATAATTATAAGCCTCGCTCTTTATTCCATGGACGTACTTTCATGCCCTCATCTAATGAGTGCACGCCAGCAGAGACGACAATTTGGCCTTCTTTAATACCGCTTAACACTTCAATACCGTCGCGGTGTACTTGGCCCACTTTAACGGCTTGTTTATTAACAACGCCGGTTTCTGGGTTATATACCCACACATAGGCGTTATCTGACACGCTTTCTTTAGCTTCAGAAAAAACCGACTCTACCGGTAAAATAGTGTAAGCCACTTGCGAGCTGGTTACTTTTGATAAATCGATAAATACACGGCCCGTCATCCCTGCAAGTAGGTTAAAGTCTTTAGGCACTGGTAGCGAAAAAACAACTTTGTAGGTAAGCGTAGTAGGATCGGCCTGCGTGTCCCACTCTTTTAAATCAAGGGTGTACTCTTTATTATCATAACCGTCAAACACAACGGTAGGGTGGTAGTCACTGCCTTTTTTAATGCGCGCTATTATTTTTTCAGGAACTTGGATTTCCACATCCATTAAATCGCGGGTTTCTAGGCGTAAAATGTTTTGCTTGGCTTGAATGTTTTCAAAGTTTTTAACAAATACTTTGGCTACAGTTCCTGCAAATGGGGCGCGCAGCTCACTGTATTCTAGGTTGGTTTCGGCAATTTTAAAGGCAGACTCTGCCACTTGCATATTGGCCAATGCTTCATCGTACTCTGATTGACTCGCGATTCTTTTTTCAAGTAATTGTTCAATGCGGCTAAGTTGTGATTTAGCAAGCTCATAACGGGCTTTTCTATCATCGTACTGTAACTGAAAGTCTTCTGGGTCAAGCTTTGCTAAAAGTTGTCCTTTTTCAACTTCTTCACCTGCTAATACCGGAAACTCTACCAGTTCACCATTGACTCTAAATGCTAAGTACGAGCCTTGGTTAGCAACCACTTCAGCAGGAAAACTGCGCACATTTGTTTGCGAATCATGTCCTATATTGAATAACTTTACAGGCCTAATGGGCTCTTCTTTTACTTGCTTTTCTGGCTCAGAACAGGCCATTAAGGTAAGTAAAGTCGTAGTAAGTATACATAGACGAAAGAGTTTCATGTCTTCTCCGTGGCAATGATGGGCAAAATAATTAAGTGCAGGATACGCCGCAACCATATAAAATAAAATTCATTAAATTTTAGAAACATAATAAGTTTTATTTATGATCATGTTGAGCGCAGTATGAAGCTGAATCAATTACAAATTTTAGATGCCATTGTACAAAGTGCAAGTTTAAGTGGCGCGGCGCTTAAATTACATAAAACTCAACCTGCGCTTACCTTAGCAATTAAAAACTTAGAGGCAAAAATTGGCTTTGAACTACTTGATAGAAGTAAGTACCGATTACAGTTAACTGAAAAAGGGCGTGTTTTTCATCGTGAAGCACAACAATTATTGCATGCAAATGATGAGCTAGCACAGCTTGCTAAAGAGCTTGCACTGGGTAACGAGCCACAATATCGAATTTGCTACGAGCAAATTTGTCAAAAAGACAGTTATAACGAGATCATAAGTAATACTTTTAGACTATTTAAGCGTACAGAGTTTAATTTAACCAGTGGCAAACGCTTTGTCTCTTTAGAGCAAGTAAATAGTGGGCAAGTGGAGTTAGGCATAGGCCCCTGGTTTGACTTATTTCATGCAACAGGGCACTTAGAAAGCCTACCAATTGGTAAATTAAACATTGGAATTATTGCATCTACTAAAGCGTTTCCTAAGTACATGACCTTTAATGAGCTACAAAATTACCCGTGTTTGGCCATGTTTGAAAGTGACTTAAGCATAGACAGCGACAAGCTTTCTTACTCAAAAGGCTCTGCCTTAATGAAGATTGACGATGTAACCAATTTAAAGTCGTTTTTGCTTGCTGGTGCCGGCTGGGCAATGATGAACATAGACTATTGCGCCCCTGAAATAGAAGCTGGGCTGTTGCAGCAAATACAGATAAACGACAGAGAAGATGAGTTTGGCATAGAAGTACGTGCATTTAGGCGTGATGCAATACACCATGGCCCTGTTGCGCGCTCTATTTGGGAGCAATTTAAAGTACTCAGTGAGGCGTACGTTAATGACCGCTGATATTGATAAAGAAACCCTCATTTACACCATTATTGCAAATATACCTGTAGGTTTTGTAGCAAGTTACGGGCAAGTAGCAACGCTTGCCGGTTATCCGCAAAATTCACGCTTAGTAGGGCGCCTTTTAAAGCAAATGCCAGATGATTCTGTTATACCGTGGCACAGAGTAGTAAATAGCCAAGGTAAAATATCATTCCCTGCAGGCAGTGATAAATACCAAGAGCAGCGCCAAAAGCTATTATTAGAAGGGGTTAGCTTTAAAAACGACAAAGTAAATATGCGCGAGTGTAGATGGCAGTAATGAACGTATTATCGTAAAAGAGCTTTTAAAGGCTGCTTTATTACAAGTATGCGGCTTACTTTTTTGTTTTTAGCTATCGTAAATCTACAACAAATAGGGTTATTCAGCTTCTAGTTTTACCTTTACCACAACCTCCTTATCTAGCTTTGTGAATGAAAAACTTACAATGATAAGCGATATATTTTCTATTTTTTACACAATAAAAATATATACGGCAAAGTAAAAAACACCTCTACACCTACCTATAGCTAAAATGGCATTAAAACAATTAAGCGTCGAGATTTGGCATAGCACTTGAACTACTTATTAGTTGTAAATAGATATTGAGCATACCAAATGCTCGCTCAAGGGCGCGTTTAAAATGGTATCTCATTAGCAAAAAGGTAAAAGCGTAAAAACGTAAGTAATCCTCAAGCCATCTTAAAAGTGACTGATAAATTATTTGAAAAGTATGTTTTTTCACATCGCTAGTGATGAATAATCCAGGTGATGAAGTGTAAATATTTAGTTTTAAGCATGAGGGTTATTAAAACCAAATATTAAGGACTAACAAACTATGACTGACCCAACTTTATTGATTTTGATGTATTTTGTGATCCCTGTTTGGCTTGCTGCTGGTATTGCTGATTGGTTTTGTCATCGACGTAGTAATATTTCTACAACCAGCGGTGCTAAAGAGTCATTTATTCATTTATTAATGTTTGCCGAAGTGGGCATTCCGTTAATCCTCGTTTTAATTTTTGAAGTTAATAGTTTGATTATTGCCATTTGTATTGTGTTGTTTTTTCTGCATGAGCTTACAGCAATGTGGGATGTAACTTATGCAGTAAGTAAGCGAAGGGTAGGGCCGGTAGAGCAACATATACACAGTTTTTTAGAAATGATACCCCTGTTAGCTTTGGTATTAATTATTGCGCGCCATTGGGAGCAATTTACCGCTTTATTTACTCCAGGCGGCTTTCCTCCTGACTTTACGCTACAATTAAAAGCCTCTCCTTTACCAATAACTTACTTGGCAACGGTACTATTTATAGCACTTGCGCTAGAATTTACGCCTTATTTAGAAGAGTTCATTCGCGGTATACGTGCTAAAAAAGATAA
>CEQS01010868.1_pt1 | contig 16770 bp, 16 predicted proteins | sample 530981 | NCBI WGS metagenome assembly CEQS01 (sample SAMEA2621176, study PRJEB7988) | marine metagenome | biome: marine biome (ENVO:00000447); feature: mesopelagic zone (ENVO:00000213); material: "saline water (ENVO:00002010), including plankton (ENVO:xxxxxxxx)" | depth 800 m
TTACTCTCCTAAAAGCGGGCTGGTTTGTATAATCACGCTCGCTTTCTTATAAACTAGTTAATTTAACATAACGTAATTTATGGGTTGTTTGTAATGCCAAAAAATAGGGGTAGTGTTTTTTTCGTATAACTCGATATATATCATTTAGCTATATACATATAACGATATAATGATACAATAATTATACAAATAAACTTAGGAAATCCATATGCCTGAACATTCGTTAGTATTATCAAATCTCTCGATTCGTAAAGAGGATGGAGAAGATATCAAGTCTTCTACTTTAGGTCTCGAAAACCAAAATGTTGGCTATAAATATGAATCTTTCGAGATTTATTGTCACACCTGCAATTCTGAATTCTTTGCATACAGAGATGAGGGTTTTAGCTCTACAGGTGGTGCTGAAGGTGTCTACAATTTTGTAGTGCTCCCATTGTGGACAGCAAGATGCAGTAAAATTATCTCAAATTAAAAAGCATTTTGGACGATAAAGACAAGCTGTCACAATTTAATAAGAAAGGCTTTTCGCCCTTTTCTTAATTTTTACGTACCGTAATTTATGGCTTGTTATAACTTTGACCCTACATCTATGTTTGGGACAACACCTTTACAGTATATTTATCTAGTTTAATATCTGTCTTTATTCTGTATTATATAATTATATTAGTAATGAAATTAATAATAGAAAGGAAGCTAAATGTTTATAAAAACTGATACTGATCAATTATTAGTATTTAGGACATGTGAAAAAGAAGTATATGATTTTGTAATGAATACAGGGTCTTTATGGCTTAGGACTTCTCATTATTATCAAAATATTGAAGAAGATATAGCTCGTGAAGATAAATTAGAGGGTTTGAATTCATGTAAAATTAGCTTACCCCTTATTTTTGAATCAAGTCGTACTAACATTACTTCAATTGAAGGTGAAGGTTTTATCGGTGAAACTCCTCAAAAAGCCTATATTATATCCTTTCATGGTATTTCAATTGAGCAAAAAACAAAAAGAGGTTTCGGGCCTAAAACATTTGGAATTTATAATATTGAGAAATTTATAAATAACATTCTAAATGAAGCAAAAAAGCAGCTTGAAATAAAAAGTTATATTTTCGGGAAAGTAATTTATCAGTATTCCCCTGTATTTATATCCTCAAGTAATTTAGGTGGTTCTTATAAATTAAATGAAAAAGAGCACTTATCAATTTTTGATCAGAACCTCCTTAGAAAACGTCCTGTTGAACCATTTATCCTTCAAGATGAATTTAGACTTGTTCTATTTGTTGATGATTATATAAATAACAATATTGATTCAATTTTAAAAATCAATGTATCAAATAACAATTTTTATGACTACAGTGAAAATCATTTCTATACCCAGTAATTTTTTTATACGACAATTACAATAACTTTAAACTATTTAGCTTGTTATCAAACGCCTCAGCCAACTTTTCAGTTTCACTAAAAACGGTATTCCAATATTTAATACGTGTGTCTGCATCAAGATCGGTAAAGTCATTTCTGTCTGGAATTTTTCCGTAAGGTAAGCCGGCTATAAATTCTTTTGATGGGGTGATCATCACCACGTTATCGTAATTTTGTGGGGCCACTTTACGTTTTAAATTTTTATCAAACCACCCTGCTTTTGGCTCGCTATTAAAATGCGGATATAAAATTAAGCCTGGGTTATTAATTTTTAAATCAAAGTGGTAGTCAATTATTCCGCCATCGCGATAAATGCCGGGTGGCGAACCTGCAATATTTTTTATTCCTTGCATAACAAGGGGTATAGAGCCCGATGCGAGTAAGGCATCTTTTAAATTTGTTTGGCTAAGTGGTATGTTTTGCGTTTTAAAATTATAACTGTCGGTTATAGATAAATTGCTGTTTGGCGCGCCAAAAATAAATCTCTCGTACTGCGAGCCTAATAATTTTCGGTTAACCCGATTAAGCATGTAACTTTTTGATAAACCTAAAAGCTGAATTAATTTATTTTCACTCGCAATAAACCCATTCGATTTAGCCACTATAAAATGCGCTTTAAAAATAGGATTATCTAAAATTTCGGTTACGCCGTGCTCCCCAAATACATCATCTAATAATGCGCGGGCTTTTAGTGTAATTTCAGCAGGTGTTGGTTTATTACTAGAATAGCGCGTTTGCGAATACGATTTTGCTAAACGCTCAATGGCAGCAACGGGGTCGTTTTGTGCAAAACAGGCTGATCGAAATGCGCCAGCAGATGAACCAATTAAGTTAAGTGGTTGGGTTCGGTTTTTAAAAAATTCACCAAAAATATATTTGTCTAAGCCAAATAATGTAAACCATTTAGGCCCGCCACTTGCCCCTAAAAAAGAGGTAAATAACTCGGGTTTAAAGCCCTGCTCGTTAATAATTTTTGCTGCGGTTTTACCTGCGTGAATGTCGATCATTAAATCAATTTACCTTGTTATTCTTATATTTTAGTACTGTTCACACAATCTATTTTTGAATAATTATGCAAAATTAAAAAGCGATTTTATGTTGCCATAAAACCGCTTTTTATCGTTAAAATTGCTTAAAATACGGGAATCAATCCCAAATGCCGCTTTCGCATTTACCCTGTACTTTTACGTCTTTTACTTTAAATTCGGGCTCTATGCCTTTTTCTCTTTGTGTGTTGTAGTCGCGATTAACAGACAAAATAGTGGGCGTGAGCAATATAATAGCGATTACGTTAACCACTGTCATTAACCCTAATGCTATATCAGCTAAATCCCAGACTTCTTTTAGAGACGCAGATGCGCCCCACAGCATCATTGATAAATAAAGTAATGTATAAATTGTGCGCCCTACTTTGTTATCGAGCTTAAATAAATGCAGGTTACTTTCGGCGTAAGCATAGTTGGCCACTACCGAGGTAAAAGCAAATAAGGTTATGGCTGCTGCAACAAAATACACACCGCCTTGTGCTAAATGTGCGGTCATGGCGCTTTGGGTTAAACGTATGCCTTCCATTTCGCCGCTTATATCTACATCGGCTAATAAAATAACTACCGCGGTACAGCTACAAAGTACAATTGTATCGAAAAACACGCCAAGCATTTGTATATACCCTTGTGTAACTGGGTGATTAGGCATTGGGCTTGCGCTTGCTGCAGCATGCGGCACACTACCTGCGCCGGCTTCGTTAGAATATAATCCGCGTTGTATACCGTTTTTAATGGCAGCGCCCATTGCTCCTGCGCCGGCTTCTTGTAAACCAAAGGCAGATAAAAACACATCTTTAAGCATGGCAGGCACTTGCGGCAAATTCATAAGCGTAATAATAACCGCCGCGGCTACAAATAATATGCCCATTAGTGGCACTACTCGCTCGGCAAAGCGGGCAATGGCTTTAAAGCCACCTAATATAATTGAGCCTGCTAATACGGTAATAACTAATCCAGAATAAAAGGTAGGTACTTGAAAAGCATAGTTAAGGGCGTCGGTTATGGTATTGGTTTGCATAGCACTAAAAGTAAAGCCATAACCTAAAAATAAACACGCGGCAAACACAATAGCAAAGGCACGGCTGCCCAAACCTTGTTGAATATAATAGGCGGGGCCGCCTCTAAATTCGCCACTACTATCGCGTACTTTATACACTTGCCCTAATACACTTTCGGCAAAGCCGGTTGCCATGCCTAGTATGGCTATAACCCACATCCAAAATATGGCGCCGCTTCCGCCTAGTGAAATTGCAACAGCGACCCCGGCTAAATTACCTGTACCTACACGGGCACACAGGCCTGTACACAATGCTTGAAATGATGAAATGTCGTCTTTTTTACACTTGCTACTGCCTTTTAACAGGCTAAACATGTGTTTAAATTTTACTATTTGAATTGCTTTTAAACGTACCGAAAACCAAATACCTGCAAACAGTAGTATGTAGATTAGTATTTGGCCTTCTCCCCATAATAGGCCATTTACACTTTTTACTACGGTATCGAACATGGGCTAATCCTTTTGTATTTATTATATTTTTACTCAGCGCGCAGTTGAGTAATTGGCATTTAATAATGCATGTTAGCCATAGATTAAGGCAGCTAAGCTGCCTTAGGGTGTTGACTTAGTGGTAGGTTATTTACTTTGCAGGTGTATGCCAGCAATCATGCATCTAACCGAACCTCCCGCCGACTCTATGGTTGGTATAGGTAACGGAACAAGTTTAGCTGTTTTTTGTATTGCTGCTTTTTGCTCGGTTGTAAGTGCATTAAACGCCGTTTGTGAGAGTGCTAAAATACGACCATTTGTACCTTGTAACTCTATTGCGTTGCCGCAAAAGCTACTTATTTGCTCATTAGATAAGTTTATTACTTCTAAATGGCTTTGTATAAAATGGCTAGTTAATTGTTTGTGCTGACTATTTGGCACCATATTTAAGCTGATCATGGCAAACTCTGTGGCTACACACATTAATACATTAGTATGATAAACCGCAGTGCCTTGCTCATCGTAGGCGTTAAATACAACAGGTTTTAGCTTTAATTGCTCGCACACTGTATTAACCACGGTTTTAGTAGTGCGCTTAGATTCTACTGCATAAGCAAGCTTATGGGGGTGGTCAATAACAAGCGATCCTGTGCCTTCTAAAAATGCATTTTCTTTCGCTAAAAATGAATAATCAGTCACAGACAACACTTTATAGTGATTAGTCAAAAAATCAATAATATCTTTTCGATATTCTAACCTTCTGTTTTCTGCGTACATTGGGTACATAACTAGCTCGCCACTTTGATGGGTAGAAAACCAATTATTTGGAAACACAGAATCGGGCGTGTGTGTATGTTCGTCTTCAAAAAGATGAACCGTTACGCCCTCGTTTTGTAATAATTTAACCGCATTAGTGACTTCGTCAAAGGCAAGCTGGCTCTGGTTTTGTGAGTTACAGGTACTTTGAAACGTGTTGTCTAACATGGTTTGTGGGTTAGATGTAAAGTGATGCGGGCGCACCATCACCACCGCTGTTGGGGCTTGCTTTATGTGGCTCATGCGACTTGCTCTTGCTTAGGTGTTTTTGATGTTTGTGTACTATTAAGTACCGAAAATAAATTACGTGGATCAGCTTGTTGTGTAATTAAATCAAGTAGTTCAAACTCACCCGCAGCCACCAGCGCGTCTTTAATATACACCAGTGCGGTAAAGTCTTCGCTTGCAAAGCCTACCCCATCAAAAATAGTAAGCTCGTTGTTACTTGTACGCCCAGGTGTTTGTTTATTAATTACTTTATGAAACTCTGTTACGGCAAAGGTATCGCTCATTTGCTGTATTTCGCCCTCTATTCTGGTTTGCGGTTCGTACTCTACAAATACATTTGCGCGCTTTAATAATTGTGAATCAAGCTCTGTTTTACCAGGGCAATCGCCACCAATGGCATTTAAATGCACGCCCTGGGGGATCATATCGCTGGTTAAAATAGTGGCATTTTTTTTATCGGCTGTGCAGGTGGTAATAATGTGCGCGCCTTGTACGGCATCTTCTGCGCTATTGCATAGAGTTACATTTAAGCCGTAGCCACTTAAGTTGTTGTAGGCTTTTTGTGAGGCGTTTTTATCAATATCGTATAAACGAATGTGAGTAATGCCTAATACAGCTTTAAAAGCTAACGCCTGAAACTCAGACTGTGCACCATTACCAATTAATGTAAGTGTTGTTGAGTGCTTAGGCGCTAAATACTTTGCCACAAGCGCCGATGTAGCCGCTGTGCGTAAGGCTGTTAGTAAGCACATTTCGCTGATCATAACCGGATAGCCGCTATCAACATCCGACAAAATACCAAACGCGGCCACGGTTTGAAGTTCCTTAAAGGTGTTTTTTGGATGACCATTTACATATTTACAGCTAAACATTTTACCGTCGCTTACGGGCATAAGCTCTATTACGCCATCTGGAGAGTGCGCCGCATAACGTGGTGATTTATCAAATTCTTCCCAGCGAGCAAAGTCGTGTTCTAATCTTTGAGTAAGCTCAAGCAATACGTTTTCTATTCCGACTTTATTTATAAGTTTGGCCATTGCCTGTACGCTAACAAATGGAACACCTTGTTTAGGTTGTGCGATAAAATGACTCATAAATACCTCTTTAATGACTAAATAAATTAATTGAAATAAGTTTATAGGCCAGAGGTGTTACTTAAAATGCCAAAAGTTTATACAAATAATAGTATTTTTTATCAAATTGCTATGCATTAAAGTACAAATTTAGTAATTTGTAATAAACACATAACCCAAGGCGTTTTATGACCCCTTACATTTACGACTCATTAGATAACGCATTAATAGCCGAATTACGAAAAGATGGCCGCGCTTCTATTTCAGCCCTAGCCGATGTTTTAAAGGTGTCGCGCGGGACAGTGCAAAATCGCTTAGACCGTTTAGTCTCATCGGGCGCTATATTAGGCTTTACGGTGCGTGTACACGAACACATAGAAACCGAAGCTGTAAGAGCAATAATGATGGTTGAAGTGGTGGGTAAATCTACATCGCAGGTAATTAAAACCATGCGCGGCATACCAGAGCTAACAAAGTTACATACAACCAACGGCGCTTGGGATCTAGTGGCTGAAATACAGGCGGCAAATTTAGGTGAGTTTGATGGCGTACTCAGGCAAGTACGCGAAATAGAAGGCATTTTAAATAGCGAAACCAGTATATTATTGTCATCTACTTAGGTTTATTAACGCCATGTTTTACTTAAAGTATGTTAGGCAATACTCGGGTTCTGTATTAGGTATTGGAGTAGCTAATGAATAAGCTTTCTATTCGGTATTATTCGCAAGATATAAAGCGCCACCAGCACAATTACCATCAACTCGTTTTACCCCTACACGGGGAAATTTTTATAACGTTAAATAATGACTTTAAAACAACGGTGAGTACGGGCAGTTGTATCGTTATAGAGAAAAACGTAGTGCATGCCTTTACGGCCGATGAAGCCGCGCGTTTTATTGTGGCAGATTTAGACGTACTCCCTGAAAACCTTATTAACCTTTTATGCCCTAAAATCTCAATAGATAGCCGTTTATTAAGTTACTTACAGTTTATAGAGCAGCAACTGCTTGTTGTTAGCGATGAAAAGCTTACTAATTCAACTTTTGATTTATTTTACTTATTACTTTGTGAGCAAAGCAGCCACAGTAATATTGATAAGCGAATAGATAATGTAATAACCACTGTTAAGCAAAATTTAGCCTACCCCTACACGTTAAAAGAGCTGGCCGATATAGCCTGTTTAAGCGTTACACAATTTAAAACTGTGTTTAAAAAAAGTACCACTATGAGTGCGCTGCAATATTTAACTATGTTGCGAATGCAACACGCTCGCGCCCTTTTAACCCATTCAGACTTACCGATTGCTTTAGTAGGCGAGCGCATTGGTTATAACGATGCCTCTGCGTTTAGCCGCCGGTTTAATTTATATTTTGGACAGCCACCGAAGACGTTTGCAAAGCAGTAATATAGATAACCTCCACACGAGATAATAAATCAAACTCAGGCAGAGCGTAGGTTAAATAGCGTCAGAGCAAACAAGAACACCGTCTTTTTAGCATATTTTTAAAAACCTATATTGATACACTCAGTACCTAGTATTTACGGAGGGTAATTAATGGCAACACACATAGGGTTTTTAGCAATATTTTCGTGGGGGCTTTTAGCATTACTGGGTAATTTAACCAAAGCGCTCCCGGCTTTTCAGTTACTTTTTATGTGCTTTGCACTTTCTTTTATTATTTTATTAGTAAAACGTTTTGCTACAAAACAGCCATTATTAACCCCTCCTAAGCTTTCTAAAAAACAAATGATAATAGGTGTTACCGGCTTATTTGGTTTTCACTTTTGTTATTTTATGGCTTTAAAATACGGCCCTTTAATAGAGGTAAGCTTAATTGTGTACCTTTGGCCATTATTACTGGGTGTATTTGTGGCTAGCCCTAGGTCTAAATTTAAAGCAGTATTGGGCGGATTACTGGGGTTTTTAGGCACGCTTAGTTTAATTACCGATGGCAGTGGGCTATCTATCAATAGTGAGTATTACTTAGGGTATTTTTTTGCAGGATGCTGCGCAGTACTGTGGTCTAGTTATTCTTATTTAATGTCGCAATTTAATAGCCATGTAGATGACATAGGCTGGCTTTCGCTTATTGTGGCTGTGCTTGCCCTATGTGCACATTTTTATTTTGAAACAACCGTTATTAGTCTGTCTGTTTCACAATGGCTAGGCGTTATTTTATTAGGATTAGGCCCAGTGGGAGGTGCATTTTATTTATGGGATTATGGTTTAAGATTTGGTAACCGCTCGCTATTAGCTTCGTTAAGTTTTTTAACGCCGGTGCTTTCTACTTTTATTTTAATACTCGCCTCGCAGGCTCCCTTTAGTTGGTCAGTGTTTATTGCTTTAGCGCTTATTTTATTAGGCGCGGTAATTAGCAATAAAAAGCCATCTATAAATTTAAAAAAAGCAGAGCTTTAATTTTGCCACGGCACTTTACTAACGCTTAAACTTAAGTGGTAATTTAAATTTAAGCGTTAATACACAGCTACATAGCGTAGCTGTGTGCGTAATCTACTATACGTGCGTTTTGGCTTTTTAAATAAGCGCGGCCTGCTTTTACACCTAGCTTATGATCAAAGCGTAAATCGTCGTTTGAACTACCTAATAATTTACTATGCAGCTTTTCGTCTGCAAAAATTTGTATAATTTCTACATCACTAGGCGGGTTGGCAATAAACGTTAGCTCGTCTAGGTATGCTTGCTCGTGTTGAATCAAGTAATCAAGTGTTTTTGGGCAGTAGCCTGATGCACATGCAAATGTTCTAAGCTTTTGAACCCATGCAGTTTGCGCCTGAAAATGCTCATCAACGGTTCTAATTACCACGATTTTTCGTGCGCCACGGTTATAAGCTTCGCGTACAGGCAGTGGCGCAGCTAAGCCGCCATCTAAATAAAAATCTTCACTTGATTGCTCTGCAGCTAAATGCGCTTCGTTTGCCGCTTTTGTACCTAACCAAGGAGTAAGTTTAACGCCTTGTTTATACAAAAAAGGTAACGCGCTCGATGCTTTTAATAAATCGCGCCACTGCTTACCCTCGCCTGTAGGTGAAAGGTAATAGGCTTTTCTGTCGCGTGCATTGGTTGCCGTTATAAGCAGCTCTCGCTCACCTAGGCTGGTTTTTGCTGTTTTAAAATCAAGGGCTCTGTTTACTTCGGTGGTTTTTTCAAAGTACCAGTCTAAATCAACAATGTGCTTACCCATTAAACCACGCCCTAGTTGAAAAAAGCGTTTGTTACGCGAAAGCCCTCTAATTAAGCGTTTAGCGTAACCTTTTTGGCGCGCTAAATAGCTTGTTAAATTTTGCGAGCCGGCAGAGGTGCCAATAAATAAATCAAATGGGTCGTAGTTTTGCTCTAACCATGCATCTAATACACCGGCTGTGAATATCCCTCGTTGTCCGCCACCTTCAGCTATCAGAGCAACTTTTGGCTGCGCTGTATGAGTAACTGAATTAGCCGATGCGGTTGTTAGAGCGTTCACGGTGTACCTTCCTTTAATTTAATGATGTTTGGTTAATAACTACATTATAAAAAATAAAAGTGATGTCTTAAAATTGATTGTTTAAATCAGTTTGATTGAAAAAACAGAACGATAAATAATGCAAAATGGGCCTTATCCTTGGCAACCTAAGTATGTTTAATTATCGAAAGCGTTTGTTCAGACATCACTTAAAGTTAATAAGTTTGTATTCACTTTTAATGATGTCTACATAGTAGCAAGGCTTGTGTGTACGCTTGCTTAACTAAACACTTCCTTTTTTAATTAATGCTTTATTTCCATTAAAATTTCTAGAGCTCGGAGGCGTTTTTCGCTGTCGTAAACATCGTTGGTAAATATAAACTCATCCACTTCTAGCTCTTTAGCTATCATTTGTAATTTATGTTTTATACTCACATGCCCGCCAACAACGCTTAAGCTTAAAAAGTTTTCTACGTGGGCTCGCTCTTGCTCACTCCATAAACCTTCCATACTCTCTACCGGTGGCTTTAGCCACAGCTCTTTGCCGCGTATTAATTCAAGCACCCGTTGCTTTGAGGTGGTAGAAAGGTACTGCGCTTCTTCATCGGTTTCTGCTGCTACCAGCGGTAAGGCAAGCATTACATAGGGTTTATCGAGTACATTTGAGGCTTTAAATTCTCGCTTATATAGTGCGATGGCATCGTGTACAAAACGCGGTGCAAAGTGCCCTGCAAATACATAAGGCAACCCTTTTTGCGCGGCCAATTGGGCGCTAAACAAACTTGAGCCTAATAACCAAAGCGGTACGTTTGTGTCCTCCCCCGGAATAGCACGTATAGGGTGTGTGCCATTGTATGGGCCTAATAATGTTTGTAGCTCTGTTACCTCCCCCGGGAAGTTTTCTGCGCGGCTCATATCATTATTTAGCGCACGGCTGGTTACTGGATCACTACCTGGAGCGCGGCCAAGGCCTAAATCTATTCGTCCAGGGTATAAACTCTCTAACGTACCAAATTGCTCAGCCACAACTAAGGGAGAATGATTCGGCAGCATTATTCCGCCAGAGCCAACCCGTATACGCTGAGTTTTACCTGCAATGTGACCTACTAATATTGAGGTGGCAGCACAAATTATACCGGGCATATTGTGATGCTCGGCTAGCCAAAAGCGATTAAACCCTAATTGGTCGGCACGCTGGGCGTATTTAGTGGTTTTATTGAGCGTATGAGAAACGCTGTCCCCTTTGATCATGGGGGCAAGCTCTAATAACGAAAAGGGAATGGAAGATAACAAAATAGCAGCTCCTTAAAATGCATGCTAACAATGGGCTTCATCATCAGCATAAAAGACTTAAATGGGTCTGCTATTTATTCAATTCAAGTTAGGTAACGGATAAAAGCAAAATAGCGTTAGGCTGTTTTGCTCTAAGGTATTTATGCAAGCTCAGGGCTTTGCTGGCGCTCTTTTTTATAACCCTCTGAGTCTACGCCTTTTTTCCAATAACCAGAGGAAACTATATTACTGCGCGGTATATTACAATCCTGGGTAAGTAAGGTTTTTGCTTTACGTACTAACCCTGCCTCTAATGCCATAAATACAATAGGTGGCTCGTTTGTGTGTGGCAAATTGTTAAGCGCGCTGAGCATATCGGTATCCGGTGTATCTGTAATTAACCAATTAACATCACGCTGCGTTTGTAAATCAATAATGTCTTGCTCAGTAGGGGCATGCACAAACGCGTCAATTTTTGCGCTGGCGGGTAACTGCTGCATGTACCCTTTTATTGCATTAACTGAGGTTAAATCGCCTAGCAATACATAATGCGGATGCTGGTAATTATCAAGCTTTTTAGGGCCTGGGCCCGCTATGCCAACCTCGTCACCTACTTTTGCAATTATAGCCCATTGCGTAGCCGGACCTTGGTGCATGTTTATTACAAAGTCGAGCGTTAACGCGCCCGTTGCATCATCAACGTCTCTTATTGTGTAAGAGCGCATGCACGCGGTTTTTAAATTAAAATCAACTTTGCCATTTTGGGGAATAAGCACTTTTACATAGCTGCCAATATGCGCTTGCGTTAAATCCGAAAACTCATCTGAGCCTACAACAATGCGCTGTAAATGCGGTGTTATTTGTTCAGTACTTAGTACCGTAGCTTTGCGAACTTGTTTACCCATTTAAAATCACCTCGTTTAACAAAATAGTTAACTGCTTTTTAAAGCAAGCATTGCACAACGCCCCATTGGTTGATAAAATCAACTATAACAAACTAATTGATATTGTCAACCATTAGAGAGCTTATGAACACGCTTTTATCAAATACCCTATTTGAGCTGATGCAAAATTACCGCGTAACAATACGCGAGGCTATTAACGCAGGCGACCTTGGTATTAATGCTATGCACGTGCGTTGTATACACATTATTGCCAGTACATCTAACTGTACCGCTAACGACATTGTGACTAAAACACAGCGCGACAAAGCCCAAATTGCCCGCTTAATTAAAGATCTTATTGCGTTAAACCTTATTAATAAGCAAGCAAGTGAGCACGACAAACGCTGCTTTATTTTGTCGCTCACCGAACAAGGCAACACACTTTTTGATAAGTTATTAGCCTCTGAGCAGCAAATAAATGATCAAATGTGTAAAAACTTAAACCCGCAGCAAATCAAAGACTTTTTAGATACCGCGCAACAAATGATCAAAAACATGGCGTGATCTGTCTTTCATTTCTTGGCATAACTTACACAAAACGCATATACTGTACACTTATACAGTATATGCGTTTTAGGTTGTGTTATGTTTGTTATTCCCGTTTATATAGAAGCCGGTGTGTGTGGGTTTGAATCGCCCGCGGCGCAATACGCCGAGCTCGGTGTTTCTCTTGATGAGCTATTAATAAAGCACCCCGACGCCACCTTTATTGGTATTGCCTCGGGTAATTCCATGCAAGAGGTGGGGATTTTTGAAGGCGACTTACTGCTTGTAGACCGTGCTGAGCAAGCCGATAACGGCGATGTTATTGTTGCTAACTTAAATGGCTTATTTGTGTGTAAGCTATTAGATAAAACCAATGCACGGTTACTCTCTGCATCGCCTTTACATAAGCCGGTACAACTAACCTCAGCTGATGAGTTTCAGTTAGAGGGAGTGGTTACACTATCAATTAGAATGCACCGCCCAAGCCCTGAGCTATTAAAATGTACGCCTTAGTCGATGCCGTTGCATTTTATGCCAGTGCCGAAAAAGTGTTCGACCCCGCTATTCGCTCTAAACCTGTGGTGGTTTTAACTAATAACGATGGCTGCGTATGTGCAGTATGCCCGATAGCTCGGCGCTTAAACATTCCTAAATTTGGCCCTTATTTTAAAGTTAAGCACCTGCTTGAGCAACACAAGGTGATTGTACGTTCGAGTAACTATGAGTTGTACGCCGATTTAAGCGCCAAAATGATGAACGTAATTGGCCGCTTTTGCGACACACAATACATATACAGTATTGATGAGTCGTTTTTGCACTTTAATGGCTATACACCCCTTATACAAAACTGGCACGAGTACGGGCATACAATAAGGCGTACCGTTTGGCGCGAAACTAAACTCCCTGTGGGTGTTGGTTTTGGCCCAACCCCTACTTTGGCAAAAGCCGCTAACCATGCAGCTAAAAAGCTAAGCGGGTTTGATGGGGTGGCCGTTATAAATAACGAGCAAAGCCGCCAAGCAATTTTACAAAGAATGAGCTGCGCCGATGTATGGGGCATAGGTAAGCGCCTAGCTAAAAAGCTTAATATAATGAACATACATACCGCGTGGGATCTGGCACAGCAAAACCCTAAAACCATGCGCCGCGCGTTTAGTGTGGTGGTAGAGCGTACCGTGAGTGAGCTAAATGGTATAGCGTGCTTAACGTGGGACGATGTACGCCAAGATAAGCGAGAAATATATTCTACTCGCAGCTTTGGTGAGCGGATCTGTGAGCCAACTGCACTTAAAACCGCCCTTATTAACCACGTAACCACGGTTGCCAGTAAACTACGAGGGCAGCGCTCATTAGCAAAACAGCTTTATATATTTGCCGCCACTGGCAAACACGAAGACCGCTATTGTAAAAAGTCGTTTATATATAAATTTGCCACCCCCACTAACGATACCTGCGTAATGGCCAATGCTGTATCAGAAGTATTTACTCATATTTACCAACCAAGTGTACGGTTTTATAAATGTGGTGTAGGCGCTTTAGAGCTTACCTCGGTGCAGTATCAGCAAACTGATTTATTTAGCCAAAGTGCCGATAACCCTAAATTAATGCAGTGTCTTGATACAATAAACAACCGCTACGGAAAAGGCATACTCACCCTAGCCAGCAGCAAACTAAACCAAGGCTGGCATATGAACAGAGATTACTTATCGCCCCAATACACAACGCGCTGGCACGATATACCGCAAATTCATTGCAAGTAAGTTAATCAACTTGCCTTGTAAATGTGCATTCTACTGCGGGGGTATTCTGCGTATATTTGAGCGTTGTAACACTGGTAAACTTAATGCTTTGTCTGATGGTTTTTTCGTTATTGGGGTCAATACAGCGGCTCATTTTTAAGCTGTTATCAACACCATCACTTTTGTATTTATACGAGCTAGTTACAAAACAAAAATTTGGCTTTTTAGTTGTACGGGTGCCGTTGTGTAAACTTTCAAACGCAATATGCTCGCCTAATTTAAAACCCGCGTCTGGGTAAACTGGGTTAATTAAACTCAACTGACTATCCACACACAGTGGGGAGTTAGCAGTTACCACCTGGTAATCGCCAAGCATTGTTTTTAATAACGGTATAAAACGGCTTTTATTACTCGGCGTAACAGTTTTAGCAAAAAGTACATTACTTAGAAATAAACAGCTCATACATAATAAAATTTTACGATAACTCATTAAAATTCCAACTCATTACTAATAAAAATAGCATAACACACTCAACTCTATACTTACTTAAAATACATTTGGTTCATAAAAGAAAAAGCCCCTTGAATACATCAAGGGGCTTTTATCAATATAAGAATATATTTATTAGTAAGTGTTACTTAAAGCACTGCGCTCTTGTGTACACAACAGAAAATGCTAAAAGCAGCAACATGAAGGCTAATGAACCACCGCCACTGCCCTTTTCACTACTTGTGCCAGATGCATTAGTGACAGTCACAGCTAAACTTTGCTCAGTCTCACCTTCACCATCAGATACAATAAGCTTGAAGCCCAGCTCTGTAGTTTGCGACACACTCGGCGCTTTAAACTTAAGTGTGCTGGAGTCAACATCGCTTAGCGCCACTTCTACACCCATTGTTTGAACCCACTTAAAAGAAAGCTCTGAGGATTCTTTATCGGTTGCAGACGCTGTCACTGAAACTTCCTGACCTTCTTTAACCGAAACCGCAGATGTACTTAATTCTACACTTGGTAGCTGATTAACATGTAAAAAGCTAACGGTGTATACTTGCGTAAATTGCTCATAGCCATCTGATATCACTAACGTAATATCCGCATCAACCGTTTGCTCAAGCTCACCCACGGTAAGTACCGCTTTACCTTGAGTATCCTCAGCTGTAATAGATAACTGAGGGTGTTCAACACGCCATTCGTAAGATAACGTATCTCCATCAGGGTCAGTAGAGCCAGAAGCATCAAGCTCAATAGTAGCAAGCTCTTCTATCGTGGCCGGCATATCAACATCTAATACTGGCGCCTGATTTAGACTCTCCTGCGCTAGTTTTGCCACAACTTCAACAACCCCATTAACCTCTCCATCAAGGTCGAATGCGCTACCATCTGCGATTGCAAAGCTAAAGCAGCGTGAACACACTTGCTCATATACATTACCTGATAATACAGTGGCCGACTGCCAACCAGCAGCGGTTAGTACTCTTACTTGCATATCTGAGCTTAAAATTGCATTTACATACTCAGGTAGTGCAATTTCTGCGGTGCTTGATGAATTAGATAACGTAACACGAACGTTAATTACATCACTTTTAGCTTGGAAGTGAGGTTCTATTATATCTAAATCTGAGAAATAAGTGCTTAGTGCTTGTTCAGAAATAGACATATCAGCAATATAACCCGCTGCTAGAGCCTCTTTAATGCTACCTACAGCCAAGTGATTAAACTCATCAATACTGTGAGCACTATCACCTGAAGCTAAGATAGCTGTATTAGTAGTAGAAGTGCTATCTAGGTAATCAGCAATACCATCTTTATCACTATCACCTACCCCTTCTTCAATATCAGGTATACCGTCGCCATCAGTATCTAGCTCAGGGTCATCAAATATAACGCTATCAACAATACGTAAACTAGTTTGCTTAGTTGCTAGTAGTTCATCACCTTGTTTTACACGTAAAGTTAAATCTATATTATTGGTTTGCTCAGAAAGATTTGCGCTAAATGAAACATCCCACTGTGAATCAGCTGTTTTATAAATGTAAAAATCAACACCTGTGGGGCCAATAAGCTCAAGGGATACATCACTACCTGTACTAGGTAAATTTACTAACTTAATGGTGGCATTAAAGTCAGGTAAAGAACGCTGAATAGTTTTATTAACTGCTTTACCATTTTGATAAAAATCAGTAATAAACTGCGCCTGTGCCGCTTCACTTAAGTACACTAGCTGGCTGTTATCATTTTTGTCTATAAACGCATTACCATTAGATAGGACACTAATACTTGCTGCGCTACCTATAAATTCTCGCTCTAACTCAAGCTTAATAGGTCCATACTGATTAGTAGTAAAATACTGGGTGCTATTATTAGCTTGTAAATGAAAGCTAGAGTAACCGTATGGGTTAGCGCCGCTAATAAAAACATCTACAAGCACATTACCATTTTGATACACATACGTAGTAGGCTGAATACTGATTTCAGGGAAAATCATAGCCCTTACGTCGCCTGATACATGATTTCCAGCTTCATCAACAGCAGATACAGGAATAGATACATCACCCGTTCTAAATACAAAGCTATCATCAATTTCCAGAAGCGTTATAGCTGAAACACTATCGTAAATAACACGACTATCTAAAAGTGAATTTTTTATAGCCGTAATCGTGCTGCCATAAACACTAAAAGTATACGGTTGGATAATCGGGGCAGTTGTATCAACAAGTGTGACTGTTTGTATAGCCGATGTTTCGTTACCAACATTATCTCGTGCAATCCATGTAATCTGGTGCTCGCCAAGGGGCA
>CEQS01074324.1_pt1 | contig 16679 bp, 19 predicted proteins | sample 530981 | NCBI WGS metagenome assembly CEQS01 (sample SAMEA2621176, study PRJEB7988) | marine metagenome | biome: marine biome (ENVO:00000447); feature: mesopelagic zone (ENVO:00000213); material: "saline water (ENVO:00002010), including plankton (ENVO:xxxxxxxx)" | depth 800 m
AGCTTAACTATCAAAAATAGCAATGTAATTCGTGTTATTTGAGCTAGAACAAGGTGAGAATGGTCTACAGTTAAAAAACGAGAAGAGAATTTCTCAATTGGTGTATGGTTTTCGCCTCAAAGCTTCCTACAAGTTACTTTTCCTTTTTTAAATTCTATGGTGTAGGAAGTATGGGAATCTACTTCCTCTCCGTGAAAAGTTGCAGCCTTCCATTCTTCCATGTTTAAAATATATCCAACATTTCCTTGTTATAGGCTTCATTTTTAAACTTCTGCTTCCTCCCTTCGCCAAACCTACACGAAGCTACATTCCCTTCACAGCTAATTACAAAATCAATTTTAATAGTGGCTTTCAATTTGACATCGGTTTTGTAAAACGAGGTAGCTTTTACCTGCTTTACAATTTGCTCTATGGTTTGTGGTGGAACAGCCTCTACTTGCCCTTTCTGCCCCATAAAAGTCAGCATAAGGTAAATTGTATCAGGATTACAGGCATCCGGTACCGGGTATTTTAATTGAACAGTTGCAAAAAATTCTTGTTGGCCATGGCTTGTACTTAGTATTCCCAGGGCGATTATTAGTATTATCAGTTTCAATTTCATAGTATTCAAATGCAGTCAATGCCTACTTCATGCATCGGTAAATGACAAATTTCTTGTCTTCAGCAATAATCTCAACCTGGGGGAAAAGACGTTGAAGGTGAGTTTTAAAATTCAAATGCCTGCTGGCCACCACCTGAAATTTGCCTCCCGCTTTAAGGCAGCGACAACACCCTTTGAACAGCTCCAGGGGTACCTGAATATTTATTTCATGTTCAAAGTGAAAAGGTGGGTTGCTAACAATCAAATCAAAGGTTTCATCGGCAAAAATGGAGAGCTCATTATTGAAATGGTGATGAACGTTTTCTCCCTTAACATTAAGCTTAGCCGACTCTACCGCCAAAAATGAATCGTCCATCAGGTGAATTTCGACATCGGGTTGCTGTTTGAGTATTTCATTCCCAATAATGCCATTGCCTGAAGCCAGGTCAAGAATGTTCTGATCTTTCTCCTCAAGTTCTATATTCTCCAGAAAAAATTGAGTGGCATAATCGATATGTCCCTCCGAAAAAACACCCAGGTACTGTTGATATTCCATTTGATTATAGGTTATCGAATGAATCAATTTCTGCTGAACGGCTTTCTTCTTTTTGGTAAGGACCAACAACCGGGCTTTTTTTACAGCCTTACTCTGCTCTACTCCTTCAAAATATTGGTTGGCTATTTCCAGTATGTTGGAACTAAAATGCCGGGTCATAAAAGCACAGACCACGGTTACCTCATCACTTGAATATTGGACGATTTGCTCCAAATAGAGCTGAAAAAGCCCCAGCGATTTAGGGGTTTTGAGTAAGGCAACATCAACTTGATTTTCCAGACTTGAAATGGGATTAGCAAATTTCAAAGGTCCCAGGTAATTGGCTTTTAAATTGGAATTAATGGCTTTTTCCTGGCTTTTATTGGTAACGATCAGGGTTGGACCTTCCTGATGCAAATGACTACCCAAAAAGCCAAAACGATCGTGATAAATGACCAGGTTATTGGGTTTGTTTTCCATGTCGTTAAACGCCTCCAACAAATATTCGTCGGCAGCGCTCCATGCCTGCAGGGATTTATCTTCGGATAAATCGTAGCGTTTGATGTTGTATTTTTTTAAAGGAAGCAAACCTGAAGTATTACCAATTTTAAATGAAATAATCGAGTACTTGCCGAAAATAGTTCTTAATCTTTTTCTAGAAGTGTATAAGTAGGTTCTTTCAACACTTCTTTAAGTCTTAGAATAATTACTTCACGTTTATCCTGTGCCCAGCTTGGGAAGTTACTCCAATCCTTGGGAATTACAATGGCATGCCGCGGCACCTCTTTTGAATACATCTCAAATTTAAAATTCAGTGATCGCCATTTTCCGCTATCAAATTCAGCATATTCTTGATAATTATTTCCAGTTTTCCGAATTTTCCATCCACGCCTATTCTCTTTAGATCTTTTTAAAAGATAGATCAAATAGAGAATTATTATCATTATTCCAAGCAGTGATAAACCTAAAATCATGTTGTTTACAATTTCATTACCTATCTAACAAATAGACAACCTTATTTTTCTTCTTCCCTTTTCTCCAAAAGTTCTTTTAAAGAATTACTTTGCCTAACTTCTTTTATTCCTACATCTTTATATTCACCTGTAGTTGAGTTATATACAATAGCTAAAGTTCCAGCGAAAGTCAAATGATACCTTGGAGTTTCTTTTTCGGTTTGGGGCATGCTAGCACTAACTAGAAGAGTGATTCCAATACCCATTAACATTCCCAATAATAATTTTGAATTGTTCATTGTTTTGATTTTTTAGATTCCAATTAAGATCAAATTTTCAGGAAATGAAAGTAAGTAGTAAAAGAGTACTTTCGTCCACGCTGAAAATTAATGTCTAAAAACCAAAAGATGACTTTATTAAAAAATTTATCGCTCATTGTTGCATGTACTTTAATGCTATTTAATACAAGCTGTAAAAAAGAAGACAGCTCTGCTAGCTCAGCTGAAAAACCCAGGGTGGGTACCAAGCCTACCGAGAATGTTGGTTATTACAAGGCACTTGCTGGTGGTGGTATTATTTCTTCCGGTAGTTCCGATGTTACTTCGCGAGGGATATGTTGGGCAACCCATAGCGAGCCAACCAAAAGTGACAATTATTTAGCAGAACCCGTAAACCTGGGAGATTTCCAGTTGCTCATTACGGGATTGACACCGGGTACTAAATACTACGTTGCGGCCTATGGAGAGAATTCGCATGGAATAACCTACGGAGCCGATGACGAGTTTACCACCAAGGTTATTCCCCAACCTAGTTGTACTCCGGATGCCAATACATTTAATTATAACGGCCAACCGATCACCTTCACCTCTGTAAAGGGAAGTGATAGAGCCACTTTTGGAAACTATGCTATTGAAGCCCGGGGCGATTATGGAACCTTAACCCTGGAATTTAAACAAGAGCCTATTACAGCAGCCTATTCCATTGTTGACCGGGGTTCGTACAACAATGAGTACGATTGTTCGGTTCGAGGGCAGTTTGGAAGTATATGGAGTTCTATAACTTATTATACCAACCGAGGAAACACCGTCCACATTACAAAAAATGGCCAGGATAAGTACACCGTCATCTTTTGCGACCTGAAATTTGTATCCATGTCGGGTAGTTTTACCAGTGACTGTAAGTTGGAAGTTAAGTAGATTGGTACGAAAAGTATGGTTTAGATTTAAACCTACCAATACGTGTATTCATAAGTCTCCTTTCTATCGACTTTTCCATCTTCATACCTTACCTCGGAAATTAAATCTCCTTTTTTATTGTAATAATATTTGTACTCATTTATAATTTCTCTTGGCAAATGTTCCGCAACAGAACGAGCCGTCTTCTTTAGCAGGAGTCCAGACTTATTGTATTTAAAGAAGTACAAGGTATTTTCACGTTTTCTCAACTCTTTGTTTTCATAATCATACAGGAATTCTTCAATCTTGAGTCCCTTTTTATAAGCATAAGTTATTTCATTTCTGATGGTTCCTTTGAACCTGGAAGTGTATCGGGTTCTACGGTTTTCATTATTGTATTCATAATTATAAACCCAATCCAATTCCATTTCTTTATCGTATTGTTTTTCTTCAACTACGTTATTTTCAGAATCATAGGTAATCTCATAAAATTCAATGTAGGTATCTCCTCTTAGCGGATATTCCCGGGTTTGCTTTATGATATTATTGTTCTTGTCGTATTCGAAAATCCAAATTTCATCCAACTCCAACTTTTTGTTGTACCCTGAATCAATCAGGACCATTCCAATTGAATCATTGGTGTAGGTGTGATAACCCAACATTTGACCTATTGCATCCAAAACGCTTCGCTTGATCATAAACCCGGAACGATCAAAGTCGCTGATAACCTGCGTGGCTAATTGCCCGTTTGAATTATACCGTTTTTCGATTTTCCGCTTGAGTACCTGGCCCTGACCCCATGCAGGCAACGAAACCATCATGGTCAGGAAAAACAATATTCTCATCATTAAATTCATGTTTTGACTGAGTCCAATACTAAAGATTCTTTTCCGCGAATACAATGATATGTCCATCCAAATCGGAAATGTACCCCACTCTATCCCCCCAATCCCTATCCTGCAATTTGCTAATTTCTTTTCCACCTTGTTCTATTCCCCGCCGGATATATTCATGTGCATTATTCACTTTTAAATACAGTTCACATCTTGGAATTCCACTTCCCTCATTGGGATGGGGTAAGCTATTTGAAATGATTTTTGCAATATTATTTTCGGGCATTAGCCCCAGTTTTACATTTTCAGCCAGTAGGAATTCAGTCATTCCTGGGACGTGTAAGGAAGGTTCCATTTGCAAAAGATTTTGATAATAATTAGTACTCGCGCCCTGATCCCTTACGTATAAAATAAACTCAATTTCATTCATAAATTCTACTTCTTTGACTCTTAGTTTAATTAAGCTTCAATTTAGCTCATATTATATCTATTCATGATATGCTCTTTGTTCTTAGCAATATACCTTTCACAACGAACGAAGTTCTTTTGCATGGAAGGTGAAAGAAACTTGGTCCAGGCTGGATTAGTTTCATAAACTAAAAAGCCGTAAAATGCCAATGCGTAAGCCCACTCAATATCGGTTAAATAACCATTTTTTCTATATCCCCAACTCTCATTTGTGTTGTAGAAACTAAAACTTGTATTCGCACCAAATATTCCAAATCCAAAGTACAGGGAAGTCAAATCAGTCAGCATTTCGTCATTTTCTTCAATCCTATTTTCGCCAAGCAACTTTATATGAGCCAATTCGTGCGAAAGCGTTGATAAGATTAGCTCAGGGTTATTTAAGTTAGACTTGTCAATTGCTATAACAAATTTACCGGCTTCATTTTTACCGAAATATAATCCCGAAGCCTGGGGGTCACTTTCATCGGACTCCAGAAATATAGTTTGATCTCCCTGCCCGACCCTATTTACAGGGTTTTTATAAAACTCCAATTGAACTGAAGACGTGTCAATTTGCATAATATCTGAGACAAAACCGCAAGCGTTCTGAGCAGTCTTTTCATCATTCTCCCATTCAAATGGAAAATCGGATTTACGTGGGGTAATAATTCTTATTTGGTTTTCCTGGGGCGATTCAAACTCCTGAAACAGCCACAACAGGTTTCCTTCAATATAATTTCGGAGCTCTTCACTAATTGGCACCTTATTTCGCTTAAATAGATCGAACATATTCAGGTATATCGGTGTTCTCTTTATCCGTTGCCTTGTTCCAATTCACTTATTTCTTATTAGTTAGAATGGCGTAAACTATACCCCCGGCAATTAATCCAATTGGTATAATTATTATGCCGGGAATCAATAATGCAGATACAATAGCGAATAAAACACCAAGCCCAATTTTAATTAAAGCTGCATAATAAAATGGTCTTTCCTGTTTCCTTTGATCCCTCTTCGCTTCCAAAAATACATTGGTTGCGACTTCCTTCGCAAGCTCTTCAGAAAATCCCTTTTTCTCTAATCTGGCATAAATAATCTCTAGGTCATACCCCGAATTTTTCAACTTTAATCCTTCCAGGTACGCTTTTCTTTTGATTCCCTCTTCCGTTATTTCTTCATCCATAAATTATTCAATTTGATTTATTGAATAAGTTCTAAGTGATTCGATTTCTTTAAAATTTAGTCGTAATTCAAATTTCAACTGTATTTCTTTTTCTGTTCAACACTCTTTGGCTCGTCTGTTGTTTCATATTTACCGTACTTGCCTAGTGAGTGAATTTTGTATGGCTCCCGGTCCTTGTTTATCATTTTTCTCGCTTCATTAAAAATTGTCAAGTCACCATTAAGAAATGTCATTCCGTAAGTCAGAAGATGCTTGTGTGCTATTTCCACGCTCGGTTTAACCTGCTGCTCATCGTAAGGGAAGTTATAAGAGGCAACGTCAATTTCAGGATTAGTAACTCTAGCTAAAGCCCAAATGGCCACAGAGTTCCAGTCATATTCTAAAAAGTCGTCACTGTTACCTTCACCTACGATAATGTTGTAATGGTATGGGTAGTCTCTTGGGTAGGTCGTACTATTTACTTTAACGTATTGTTTTTTCTTTCTCCAAATTATGGTAGTCGAATACTTCTTAATCTCTTTGTTATGAAGTACAAAATCGTGTTTCTCAACTGTAGGTCCAATAATGTTAAGTATCACTTGAGCAAAAGCGAGTTCATGGTCAGAAGGCTTTTCTTTTTTGACCTTCTTGGCAGGCTTTGATTTGCCTTTGTTTTTGAAGAAATTAAACAGTCTCATTTATACGTTTTGTATAGTCGCCAGCTTGTACATATATACGGACAAAAGGTAAGTATAACCAACTGATTTGGGATTATAGTTGCTTAGCTCATATTTAACACTCAAATTTTAAGGCATCATACTGGATGCAGGTTGAATTCAAAGTGTAATACTGATCGGTTCCTATTTATTTCCATTCTTACCTGGAGGATGGGTTAGCTTTTGGTGACCAGTAACTAATTTCCAGTCACAAACGAATTAGTCTTCTTCTAACTTCTTCAATTCCTCGTCAATCATTTCCTCAATCGCTTTTTGCTCCGCCTTATTAAAGCGTGCGTCAGCTTTAGCTTGTTTCTTTAAGAAACGGAACATGGCATTCTTTTTTATTTCGTAGGCAATAAAAACCGTGTATTCTGCACCGTTGTAATACTTCTCCTCTCCTATTTTCCTAAGGTCAGAGATATTGGTATTCATGACCTGCCGAATTAAACTTTCAAATTTCTCACTGAGGTCTGCTGCACGGGCATTTTCATTCTGACTCATGTATTGATCGCTCACCTGTTTCATGGTGGTATTTACCTGGCCGGCCAGCTGGCTTTTGGCCTGAATATCCGCTTTTCCACGGGCAATGTTTTCACTGTTGCTGGCGCCTTTTCCGGTACCTCTAAAAAATCGATTGTTGGATTCGTAAGACGATCCCTGAAAAGGTTCTTTTACCTTTTTACCGTAGGGTTTGCTGGCGCATTGGGCGAACAGCAATCCAAGAGATAACATGAATACAAAAACTCTCATAGTATAAAATTTGAATCGAATTTACTAAAAACTGTGCCAGTTTGGTTTAGAATATGGAGTCTTTGGTTCGGTGAGTTTTTTAAGGCATTATCAACGTCAATTCATTTTCTTTTCTAATTAGTTTATGTTGATTTTCAAGATAAGGATTTTCAATTCCAAATTGGCTAAGAATATACTCTAACCCAGAATCATCGGGAAAATTACCTTTTAAGTCAGGAGTGATTTGAAAATAATTACACTTACCATATTCTGGGTGGTCAACTACATAATAGCATGTCCAAGACCCCAGATTAATTCGAATCGAATGCTCAGGTTTTGAACCAGGGGCTTCCAAATGTCCATTCATCATATCCAATAAATCATCTATGTCATATATGTTTTCTAGAGAGTAGTTAACGACCTTCTTAATTTGAGCTTTAATAGGCTCGTTGAATGGGAATATATTCATGGTACTTTTAATTATAACACCCCGCAGCCAAGACAAGTAGGGCTTCAGGGAAAGCAAGTGGCACGTTGGCCAAATATTCATTCCTATTGCGCTTCTTATGTTGTTCGCTGGAACCAACACACTTGCTGACCATTGTACTTACTTCGGGCTTGGGTTCATGTTTATTAAATTTCTATCCTTTCAAATTTACGCCAGCTGCCCTAATTTCCTTATGGGTGCTGTTAGCCACTGTTGTAAATGATTTTTTTAAGTTGTTTAATTGATAAATACTCCCCTTCAAATTTCGTATGCAACATTCTATGGCAATTTGGGCAAACTAATGCTAGATCGTCTAACGATGTATTGGTCGGCCCTGTTTTTCCTATTGGTATAACATGATGACATTCAATAAAATTTTTATTGAATCTTTTCTTGAAGGAAAAAGTGCAAACCTCACACTCTAATTTTCCGTGTTCTATCGCCCATTTCTTCTTTTCGCGTATAATTTTTCTGTTCCGTTCTCGGACAACGTGAGAAACAAGTTTTGTTTTGCCTTCTGGAACAACAAGGTTAGGATCAGCATGGTTAATTTCATTAATTACTGCGGAATTTACTAAAGCTGAATCCACACCTTTAAACTTAAAATGGCCATTGAATAATTGCCATGTATTAAATTGAAGCTCTTCTAGGTTATCAATTGAATTAACGTTTTCAAGTTTGCATGCATTTCCTTGTGATATTCCTGATAAGGGAATCTTCTTCCATGGAGTATTTGAAATAGGAATAGCATTCTCTAAATTGGTCATAGCTATAATTTGGACTTTTCTGCCGTACTTGAAATTTGATCGATTTGGGTCGGTAATAAGTTCATTATCTACTGGAGTAACCAGATGGGTAAGGGATTTCGAATTATTTATTTTTTGGTAAATCAAAATTATCTCATTGACCTTCGGGCTTAAAGCATTATTCTTATGCTTATTGGGAAAATGTAATACAAATTCATTCGAGTCAATATCTAAATAGGCTCTTCCAAATTCTTCGTTAGTTACATTCTTGAACCATATGATATCATCTGGCGTGAAAACCTTGTCGGTAGTGCCTTCAGCTAGCTGACGAATTGCGCGTTGATTCTCGTTTTTTGCATAAATCTCCCAAACTCCATGTAGGTCAGGTTGATACCTTACTACACTCCCTCTCTCAGATTTATATAGTAAATCATATGGAGAATTAACATTTGTTTTTCTCGGTTTTTCATTCTCAGGATAGTGAATTCTAGATTCGTGATTTACGCTTAAAACAATTATTTGGGCGCTGATTGTTTCGTTGTTAACATTATCCCAATGAGAAGAAATATAATCCTTGATTTGTTGATTTGTGGCTCGGCCATCTAAGAAATTGATTGCATCTTTTATCATTCTCCAGACGTACGGCCTTTCAATTTTGTATCGCGCATTTCCATCCCAAAGAATTTCCTTCTTTTTCTTTTGTTGAAGGACATTTCGAAGGTTTCTGTGCCATGTTGGTTCCTTGTTAGAGTTCGAAACCGGTTTATAATCATCAAGTGTAAAGGACTTAAAATTCTTTTCCATTAACTGGTAAAGCTCATTTAGCTCTACCCATTGATTGAGTGGAATATTTGAAACAAGAACTGTCCAAAGTGTTTTTGAATGCGTATTCATTTTCAAAATCTTCTATATAGATACTATCATGGTTCGAGGTTAATATATAATTGTGGCTAACGCCCCGCAGCCATGAGTAGTAGGCCTTTCGGGGTACAATCTCCGGTTCTCGGGTTTGGGTTATTAAATCTCATTCGTTTCAAATTATCTTAACTCGGCCTATTACTCATTTGGGTGCTGTTATCTGCTGTCGATTCCAGTTGGTATAATATTTTTTTATATTCCAAGAATTCAGTATCCTTTGGGTTCAGGGTAAGTAGATAATTAATTCTTCCAATCAAATGTTTTAAATAATTGCTCTTCGTTTGTTTAGTCTTTTCCATGTGACTTTGAAAACCAAATTTCTTGATATAGAACATTTCATTACGAATCTTATTTCTATTCTTTTTAGGAACTTGAACTTTCTTGTTGACAATAATCCCTGAAATTATTTGAGGCTGACTTTGCTTCATCAGTTTAATTTTTTGGTTATTCAACCTGAGTCCAAGTTTTTTTAGTTCCGAACGAACTAGTTTTATTAGAGCTGTTTTTTTTACATCTCCAGAAAACGCCAAATCATCAGCATACCTAGTATACTTTATTTTTTTTTCAGAGCAGTAAGCTGATATAACATTATCAAATTCTAACAATAAAATGTTGGAAATACATGGACTCGTTGGAGCACCTTGAGGAAGATTTTTTTCCAAAAAGCAAAGCTTAGCCAAAAGGTTAGAAACGATATTGGAATAGCCAATATTTGAAAAAATTGCTTCTACTTGGCCAAATGAAATAGAATCAAAAAAACTTTTTATATCCAGTGTTAATACCTTCAATTCGTTGGTGTGGTATTTAGCATGATCCTTAATACTGCGTTTTGGAATATAACCTTTAGCATACCTACTAACTTCATGCTTATATAAGATATTATTTAGAATCCAACTTTGGATTTCCTTTAGGCTTGGTAAAGGTTCACGTAGAGTTCTAAGTTCTCCATTTTTCTTCGTTATGGAGAACTCTCGATAAAAGTATTTTTGATAGGCAACCGCTCTTTTTAGATAGTTTTTATTATAACCAACTAATGAGCTTAAATGAGTGGTATTAAAAATTACTGGATATCCCTCTTCTAAAATTGGCTTGGCATAAGCAAGGCACCTGCTAATATTATCTTCCGAGTAGCCAGCATTCTTGGCTTTGGCTGAAAATTGAGTCTTGTATTTGTTGTAATCCATAGTTTTTTAGTCCAAAAGAACGGGGGACCGCAAGGCAGCCCCCGTTCGGAATAAAGCAGCATTTGAAATTTAAATATCTCTGATTTTAAATTTTAAAAGCTGCTTAAGCTTGAAATAATGTTCTCAACAAGGGTCGGTGACATCACCACCCGAATTTTATTGAGCTAAAAATGGATTTCATTTTGATTTGGTAAAAATATAAAACCTTTTTCCAGCTTAGGTATTTTATTCTTACTTTCTGGTTCAATCCAAGTTTCTTTATCTCGTTTTTTAATTAAGTTTTTACTTTCATTTAAATAATTCGAACCTTTTTGTGTTAATCTAATTTTTTGATTCTGATATTCTATATAGGCTTCTTTTTCAAGAGCTTCCAATATTTGTGAAATTTCTTTGAACGAAGATCCTTCATGTATCATTAATTTAATATTAGCCTTTCGGTCAATAATATCCAATAAAAGTATTTTCTTTTTTTCTGTCATAGTTCCACAGTTTCTTCTCGCGAAAATGGTGCGTCATATTTCTGCATTCCCACTCGATATGTTTTCCAAAATATTGGAAACGTATTATCTGGAGTTCTAGCTAATGTGATTAATGCCTCTGATTCTTTGTATCCTAAACTTACGTGACTTCCGCCCGGAATTAATTTTTCGATTTCAAGCATTATATCAATTTTTTCTTGAACTAGTGATGACGGTTTTGAATCTGAGATTCCTTTTTCTGATTGAAAATCCGTGTAACAGGAAATTCCATCCTCCTTCAATAAATCAAGGGTATCAGCTTGGCAAGCGATTGTAACGGTATTTATTCGTTCGTTTGTAATATTCTTGTTTTTTTTAATTTCAGTTATACATTCTTCAAAAGTCTCACCAGAGCCTATATAATCATCAATCAGAAAAAGGGCTTCTCCTTCTTTAATTGAAAATGAAGGTGTCGTTAAATCCTTAAACTTCGAAATGAATTTAAATTTAATATGAGTGTATTTTTTCAAATGTCTTTTAAAAACCTTGATTTGGTACATAAGGAATTGAGCACTTTTAAATTTTCCTTCATCTTTAGGCTTTACAATCGGGAATAGGTATACAGTCTTTAATTGGTTTAACTTTTCATCTTCAACATACTCAAGCGCTTTGAGGATTCTTTCAGGATATTCACTCAAAGAAATCCAACAATATCGTTCTATTAATTCCACAACAAGAGACCTTTGCGATTCGTTCAAATTGTCGAGAAGAACACAGAAATTATCGAAGACAAATTCATCTAAATCAGCTTCTGTCCATTTTTTGGTTTTAAAGACCTTGTTTAAAATTGATATTGCCTCTATTGTGGTCATTCTATTTAGCTTGCAGATAACTTGTATTTATAGTAACAAAACGTATTTATAACCTACCAATAGGGTTGGTTATCAAAACCTTTACCTTTTTATCTAAAAAGAAAACTCTACTTCTTCCCAGACTTTGAAGAACCGGATTCTCTAGAAGTTTGATTTCCTCTCGATGGGTTATTGCTTCTTCCTTTTCCTGATTCATTATCTGTTGTTGAGGGCCAACCACCGCGATCTCCTTGTCCCCGTTGTCCTGTTTTTTTGCTCATAACTCTGATACTTTATTAAACATAATCATTTATGTATCAAAGTTATAACACACAAAATCCTTAAACACTAAGCGACACCTTAGTTTTTCCTAAGCGATACCTTAGAATTAGCCATTCATTAAAATGAAAAATGATTATTGGTTAACCACGCGTTTAGCCCTTGATTGGGACAACCAGCATGGCCGTAGTTCCCTTCTCCGGGTTTCTTTTGAATTTTAAGGTCGCTCCAATGCTGGCTGCAAATTCAATACAGAGTTTTAAGCCCAGGCCGGCTCCTTTTTCGTTTTCCGTTCCCCGCTCCGATTCAATGGAACCTATGTTACTCTCCAGCAAATCAATAACGGATTGAGGCATTCCCACCCCCTCATCCACTACCCGAATGGTTAAGGATTTTTCCGTTGACTCACAATCGACAAACACTTTACTGCCCTTAGGGCTGTACTTAACCGCATTGGAGAGGAAGTTCCTCAAGATGATATGCAATATATTTTCATCAATGCTTACCGTCGAAGCTTCGCACTTATTGATAATTTCTATATCCTTAAGGTGCTTACCGGAATTGGCTTGCTCCACCAGGTTTTGTATGCTATGTTTTAGGTTGATCAATTTTGAAGATACATGCATTCCATTGGACTGCGAATGGGCCCAGAACAAGAGATTATCGAGCATAAACAAGGCATTCTGAGTACTGTTATACTGTTCTTCATTAATCTGTTTCTTCTCTTCCTGGGTAAGCCCTTCGTCACCAAATGCTAAAAAGGTCAACATGTGGGCAAAAGGTGACCTTAAGTCGTGACTGATTACGGAAAGAATTTTGTCCTTGGTTTGAATGAGCTCCTCCTTAACTTTTAAGTTTTTGTTGTGCTCGACGTTATTTCTCCACATTAGGAAAACCACCACTAGAAGCAGGATTATGGCAACAACGATGGAAATGGTTACCCAGCCCGACATTTGTTTAACCACATCATTCAACAAGGAAATTTCCTGTTGTTGCAATTCCTGAGCTCGTTTGTACAATTCCTTTTCGGCCTTTCCCTTCGCATCGAAATTGAACTGGTATAAGCTGTCCAATTCCACCGATACCCGATAGAGCCCCTGAATGTTCTCCATCTTAAGGTAAACACGCCTTTGCATGTTTTTAGAACTTCGAAGAAAGCCGTGCAGGTTGTTTTTTGCCCCAATAGCTTCCAACTCTCTTGCATACTTCAGAGCGTTATCCATATCTCCAATTTCATAATAAGCACCACCAAGATTAAAATAGACCAACCCCATTCTCGATTCGTTTCCAAGCTTTTCAAAAATACTGAGGGCCCGATTCAACAAATGAATGGCTTTATCAGGATTCTGCTCTTTTTCTACGACTCCCAACAATATCAACGCATCCCCTTTTTTACCCAGGTAGAAATCACTGTTGGATGGTTCGCTAAGAATTTTATTGCAAATCGTCCGAACCGAATCGGGATACTTTAATTCGAGCATAATTCCTGCCCTTAACGACAAAGACTCTAGCCTGGAACGGCTGTCGTTATCTTTTACAAAACCATTGAGTTTATCAAGTGTACTTATCGCCAACTGATAGTTTCTAATGCCCCTAAAAAGTTCAGCCTTTCTCAGTTCAACTTTTACCTTTAAATCGTAGTCGTTCTCGGCAACGCTAATGCTATCCAGGTAAAACAGGATATGAAGTTCGTCATCGTAATTACCATTTAAATCGTAGAGTTCAGCCTCGTGAAGAAGTGAGTCACTATTAACGGGGCTCCCTACCCCGGTAATTGCACAACAGATCAAAAGTACTGAACTCCAATACCTTATCCTCATCGCTTTTACCAAACCAAAATAATTTTCCAAAAAACCGGCTCTAATTAATCCTTTTTCTCCATTTTCACCACAAAGCGTTCAACCCGCTTTCGCTCTTCATCAGAAAGTTTAATGCTGGCAACGGTCGTTTCAACCAATTCCTTGTATTCAGGGAGATTATAATAGTATTTGAGCAGGTTACCACAGGAACCAGCCAATTTCCAATTTGCTTTTTGAATTCCCTGGCAAAGATTCATAACTAGTTTGTCATCACAATAGGTTAAGCGTTTTATGGTACCAATGGCTTTTAACCGAGTAAGGAATTCATAGGAATTGGAGGTCATATCCACCAGTTCATCCATGGCTTTTTGGTCTTGGGTGGTTAACCACTTAATTTCCAACCATTGTACCCTGAAGTTAGTTCCTCGCGCGCCTCCGTATACATTCCTGGTTTGTTCCAAATATTTCCCGGCATCTTCCCTGTAGCTACTGCACAAGCGAATCAAAGCCAATTCCATTAACTCATACGATGGAGCTTCTAACAGGGCTTCGTATTCTTCTTGTAGGTCTTCCTCCAGTTTGCTCTGCGCCCGAAGTAAGGCCTTTTGCAGTTCCATATCGCCGGACTCAAGAATAACTACATGCTCGTGATGACTCAAATGATCTTCGGCAATCAATTGCTTCATGGCTTCAATTCTAACCTTGGAGAATTGTTCTTTGGCAAGGGAAGCATGCAATACAACCTGTTTCTTTTTATACTCTACGGTGCGCAACTCTACCAATGCATCGTAGCGGTCAATCATATCAGGGGCCTGAGTAGACTGATCGAGAATCCACTTCAATGGTCTTTCAAATTTTACAGATTTTAGCACCTCACTATTGGGGTCGAACACCACATAAAAAACATGGTGAATGTGCTTAGGCAGGTAGAACGTATCTACACTGTTTTCAATCATGAGATTAAAGGTGTCTATTTTCTTGCCGTGGTAGTACACCCTAATCTGAATAGGCATTTTAAAAGTAGCTACCAGGGAGGTGGTATCCTGAACCTGCTTAACAATCAAACGATGCTTATGTTCTTTCTTGGGAGTTTCGAATGACACTTCGTAGCTGGGTTCACCGCCGCGAAGTACCCATTGATCGATAAACCACCCGATGGACCGTCCGGTGGAAATGGAAAAAGCATCAACCAGGTCCTGCGTCGTTGCGTTCTTGTATTGATTGTTTTCGAGGTAGTACTGCATACCGGTTTTAAAATCCTCGTCCCCTACCACGTAACGCAACATACGAAGCACATAACTTCCTTTGAGGTAATGCCTATGGCTCCCACTCTGCGAATGTCCTACTCCTTTAAAATCAGATTGTGTTCCGTTTAGCGCAGCATCCCGGTTTTGGCGCATCATGTCCGAATATTTGTCTTCTCCAACAAACTCTTTTACCACCAGGTGATGGTAATAGGTAGCGAAACTCTCGTGCAACCAATGATGGGCAGGTGTGGTTGAAGTAACCAAATCGCCAAACCACTGGTGGGCCAGTTCGTGTCCGTTTACGTGTACATAGCTGTTGTCGTTGTAGCCAATGGAATCAACATGGTAAAAATCGCCGAAAACGGTAGCCGAAGTATTTTCCATGGCCCCATAGGGAAAATCCTGAACGGGAATCTGGCTGTAGCTTCCCCAGGGATAAGGTACTCGAGTTTCTTCTTCCAGGAAATCAAAAATTTCTTTCGAAAAACGATAAGTAGGTTCAATGCGTTCAGGATATTCAGGATAGGAATAAAGGTTCATTGGAATTCCACTGCTGCTCTTACGTGTGGTTATATCGTACTTTCCAATGCCCAACATCATTAGGTATGGCGAATGGGGTTTTTCCATTTGATAGTGCCACGTGGAGTTACCATTTCCGTCAGCTATTTTATTAATTAGTTTTCCATTGGACAACACCTTGTAAGACGAATCGAAGGTGATGAGGATATCTGTTTTTATTTTATCGGCCATGTTGTCAAAAAGCGGTACCCAACGTCGGTTGTCTATGCCCTGCCCCTGTGTCCAGATTTGTTTTCGGCAGCGATTGGTAGGATCGTCCCAACCAATAAAATATAGACCCTTACGTGGTTTAGCCTCGTAACTAATAGTCAGTTTATAAGTACTGTCCTTGCTTAAGGATCGTGGAAATAATAGTGTAAGTCCTTTTTTATACAGGCGATGTTCAATGCTGGTACCATTTAAATCAACTGCCTTAATCTCCATGTTTACCCCATCGAGGTAAAGCGTATCCACTCCGGTTCTAAGTGGTTTAAAGGTATGAACCACTTTGCCGATTACCTTTCCTGCTTCGGGCTCAAACTCCAGGGAGATGTTGGCGTGCTCAAAATCAACAAAACGTTCACGGGCATAGAGGTTAGGATCGTTTATGTAACTCCGATAATCCTGACCCAATGAATTTAGTGTCAGCAGTAAAGTGAAAATCAAAAGAAGGCTTCTCATAAAGCAAGTATATTTACTTTAAACCAAAGTAAGGGTGAAATAGGGATAAAAGGTTAACTATCATCGGTTGTTTCCTTCGATACATCCTTCGCTTAACTCAGGGCACTCAGGATGACAACGAATAAAACGAATACCATTAAGTATGGAATCAAATTTTGTCATGTTGTGTGATTTCATCACCTTTCCCCAAGGCAAGTTGAGAATACATAAGAAATCGTATCGAAGGATAGACATGCGGTAAAGTATTTTGCCCGCTTCGATACATTCCTGCTCCGATTATTATCGGTTCAGGAACACTCCTTTAGACTTGCAAAGGATGTTATTGATATCTTGAAATTATA
>CEQS01025828.1_pt1 | contig 16570 bp, 19 predicted proteins | sample 530981 | NCBI WGS metagenome assembly CEQS01 (sample SAMEA2621176, study PRJEB7988) | marine metagenome | biome: marine biome (ENVO:00000447); feature: mesopelagic zone (ENVO:00000213); material: "saline water (ENVO:00002010), including plankton (ENVO:xxxxxxxx)" | depth 800 m
TGCTGGGATCTGTTCGGTGGGGGGTGGGGGCACATTTAACTCTGATACACAAGCGTGTTGCGTGTATAATCTGAATTTCAGTGCGTTAAGCGACTAGCTTTCCACATACCGGATCACCACACGTCGGTCGCGGCCTTCGCCATATGATTCAGTAGTGATATTCGGTTCATCTGTGAGCGCGGCGTGCACGATCATTCGCTCGTACGAACTCATCGGGGTCATCTCGACATTATACTTAAGCGAGCGGGCTCGTTCTGCGAGAAGTTTTGCGGTTTGTTTTAGGTCATCTATCTTTTTGGTGCGATACCCGTTCACATCAATCATAAATCGACTTGCCTCATCTTTTTCAAAAGCTTTTCTTATGATGTGGTTCAGCGCACGAATAGTGTCACCGCGACTCCCGATGAGTTTAGCACTTTCTTGTGTACGGATTTGAAACACAAGTTGTTCCGAGCTGTCTTCTACATCAATGGAGTCGAATGTGATTCCCGCTTTTGTAATAAGAGTCTCTATAAAATTTTTAATTTCCTCCTGAGTCATGGTGTTCTTCTACTGTCTTGGGGTTTAGGCGTCGCATCTCCCTCCTTACAAGTAACTCTTGTCCGATGGCAAATATATTACTCGTCACCCAATAAAGTGCAATCGCGGCAGAAATGGTGTAGGAAATGACGACAACAATAATAGGCATCACATACTTCATCTGGAGATGAAAGCTGTGTGCCAAATCTTCTTTTATTGTTGAATTTTCACTGCGTGGTTTGGGCTTCGGCAAAGCATAGAAGCTATGAACAAACTGTGTCCCACCAGCCAAGAGCGCGAGCACGATACTTCTTCCCCCCATGTCAACCACGCCGAGGAACTGCATGTTTACCATCTCGGGAATAGGTATGAAGGTATACAGTAAATCTGCTCGAACTGCCGGAAGTCCTCCCTTAAAAAATACCCAATACAACCCAAGAATCACTGGTATTTGTATAAAAACCACCAAAAGACTCAAGAACGGTCGCACATTATGTTCTTTGTAGAGCGCCATCATCCTGCGAGTTTGTTCTTGTTTGTCGTCTTTGCATGTTTCTTTAACCTCATCCATTTTTGGAGCAAGTTCTCGCATGCGTACTTGCATGTGAGCAACCTTGTGAGCAAGAGGGAACAGAATGACTTTCACGGCAACTGTAAGTATGATCACGGCAACACCGACATCAGCCCCCGGGATCACGTCAATCAAAAAAACTAACCCGTTGTAGAGCGGGTTAAAGATGAGGGTGTTAAATGTTGCTACAAACATTGCAGCATAGTAGCGCACGGAGGGTAGTAAGTAAACAAACCGTCTCAATTACTCATTAGTGCGAGTAATTCACCCCGTATACGCTCAGTCTTGAGTGTCGCTGCTCCCTTTTTTGCATATAGTATGATGTTCTTATTCTTGGGAAGTGAGACTCTCGCCAGTACCTCCCTTACCCTGCGCTTCAGTTTGTTTCTTCCGACCGCAGTAGGGATTACCTTTTTTGAAACTACTACTGTTGCTACTGAGGGGGTCGACACCTGTGACACGCGTATGGAGAAATTTTTAGAGTGGCGGTTATTTCCTTTTTTAAAAGCGCCCCGGAAGTGAGTAACGGGCGCTCGGTGTTTTTCCAAAGACATATTGAGTAGAGTACACCCTACACACTCTTTTTTACACTTAGTAGTACTCTGCCACGGCGGCGGCGCGCCTGAAGCACACGACGACCCGCAGGTGTTGCGGTCCGAGCCAAAAATCCATGTTTTCGTTGGCGTTTTTTCTTTTTTGGTTGGTATGTACGCTTCGTGGACATAGGTCACCATAGTACGTAGAAAAAAGAGAAAAGCAAGTATGGTGTGGATTGTTTTTGTTTTTTCCACAGTGTGCACGAGTTTAAGAATCAGAGTTCTTTTTTTAGTACAAAAACCCTTACGTAGATACCATTTTTACTAGCATATTTGTCTTTGAGAGGGAGTTTTGCATTTTGACGTTTTTATCGTTTTATTTATCCCCACGTTACCCACATAGTTTCGTTCTTTTTGTGGATTTTTGAAGTACCAAAAACTTGTATATAATGCTCTCACTTTTGTTGTTGTATGTTGAGTGATCAAGAACTTTGGCAGAACACCCTCGTTCATATAGAAATGGACATCTCTGAGGCAAGTTTTCGTACTTGGTTTAAAGACACGGTCATTGTTAAACACGACAACGATGTGGTGTATATAGGAGTCCCCAATAAAATTGTTAAAGACTGGTTACAGGAAAAACACCATAAAGTCATACTGAAAACCCTGCGAGGTTTTGATGGGTCTATTCGTGGAGTCGAATACGTTGTCACAAAACACGCAGCAAAAAAAGCAGCGGGCGATCATCGCCAAATACAAAGTGGTGGTCAAAATCAGCTATTGCTGCAAGATATGTTTATTGATAAAAGGGACAACTTAAATCCCCGCTATACATTTGACTCTTTTATTGTCGGTCCATTTAACCAGCTGGCCCACGCTGCCGCCCAAGCTGTTATACAGAACCCGGGATTGTCCTATAATCCTTTGTTTATTTATGGAGGAACCGGGCATGGAAAAACACACTTGATACAAGCTGTGGGGAATTACTTAAAGAAAACCAACTCGAACAGGAAAGTATTCTACGTGACGTCGGAGAGGTTTGCGATGGACTATGTGAACGCGGTTAAGTCGGGAAAGGCAAATAATTTTAAGGATAAGTACCGCCAATATGATGTTTTAATCTTTGATGACGTGCAGTTTATCGCTGACAAAGAGCGTACCCAGGAAGAACTGTTCCACTTGTTTAATGCTTTGTATGATAACAACAAGCAAATTGTATTTTCATCAGACAAACACCCCAACAGCCTCCTTGGTCTGACCGAGCGGTTAAAGGGGCGCTTTAGTGCCGGTATGGTTGCCGAGATACCAAACCCGGATGTTGAATCCAGAATGGAGATATTAAAAGAAAAAGCGAACCAAAACAGCTTTGGTGTTTCAGATGAAGTCCTCCAATATATCGCAAAGGAAGTCCCTGGAAATATTCGAGAGTTAGAAGGTCTTCTTAATACACTGATTTGCAAGACACAATTAAAGGGTAAGGAGTTGAGTACCCAAGAGGTGCAGAATGTTGTAAAACACACAACAAAACCAAATAAAAATATTTCTGTTGCCGACGTTGTTAAGAAGGTTTCGGAATATTATGAGGTTGAGGAACAAAATATTTATAAAAAAACCCGTAAAAAAGAAGTTGTCCGCCCCCGCCAGGTAATTATGTATATTCTTCGGGAAGACTTTGGTATTTCGTACCCGAGTATTGGAGAAAAATTGGGTGGGCGTGACCACACAACAGTAATCCACTCGTGTGAAAAAGTGAAGAATGAAATAAAATCAGATACTGTTCTCGACCAGGAGATTAACCATGTTCGAACACTTATACACAATTAGTTGTTAGTATTTTGTGTATAGATGTTTGGGTTTGGTGGTGATAATTATGTTGATTACAAAAAGACTGTCCCCACAAACCCTAAAAAATTTTTACAAGTTGAAGTTTTCAACATCCTTATTGTAGAGTTTCCCACTTATAGCCCACAAAAGAATTTTATAAAATTCTTTTGTAAAACAAAGGAATTTGATCCTTTTCCACACATCCACAACTATAATAATGAGTTCCAAATAAAAAATAAAAAATAAATGAAATTAGAATGTTTAAAAAAAGATATTGAAGAAGCTGTGGAAATGGCATCACGAGCAATTTCCAATTCGGCAACACTCCCTGTACTTCGGTGTGTTGTTTTAGAAACAAAAGGAAAGAGTGAGCTTGAGCTTAAGGCAACGAATCTAGAGCTCGGTATCAAAAAAACAATTCAAGTTGACACAAAAAAGGATGGGAAGGTAGCAATACCCGTTCAAATACTAGGAGCGGCCCTTAAAACACCCTCTTCACAAACAAAAATAGGAATAGAAACAACAGAAGGATCAGTTGTTGTAACAACAGGGGAATCAAAAACTACAATAAAAACAATTCCGGTGGACGATTTTCCAAAAATCCCCAACCCCGAAGCCAAAGATACATACCTTGTACCTACAGAAGTGCTCGTCAAGGGTATTCGAAGTGTATTACATAGTGTGTCGACTTCACTTATAAAACCAGAGCTCGCGAGTGTATATATGCACCACGAAGACAACCACCTTCTGTTTGTTGCAACAGACTCCTTCCGTCTTGCAGAAAAAAAAGTTGTCTACAAGACCGACAGTGAATTTCCAACAGCGATACTACCAGCAAAAAACATAACCGACGTAATCAGAATTCTCGAACTACAACCTCCTGGCAACATAGAATTGATAATTGATGAGAACCAATGCTCAATAAAAAGGGATGGGCTTTACATAACGTCTAGAATTATTGACGGGTCGTTTCCCGACTATAAAAGCATTCTTCCTAAGGAAAAAACAACCGAAGTGGTCGTGCTCAAAGAAGATTTACTTGCTGCCCTTAGAAAAGCACAGATATTTTCAGATAAATTCGGACAGGTTTCTTTACATATATACCCCCAAAAGAAAACGTTCACCGTGAGCGCACGAAACAACGACGTTGGTGAGGTGTTTGCTTCCCTCACGGCAACCATAACTGGAGAGGAGCTGGACATAAACTTTAATCACCGGTATTTGTTAGATTTTTTCCAATCAATAAGTACGGACAGTGTTTCACTCACCTTCTCCGGGTTGGGAAGGCCTCTCATACTAAGAGGTGTCGGTGACAGCTCATTTTCTTATCTTGTTATGCCGATGAATCGTTAAACATGAAGGTCCTTAAAAATTTTCTCACCAGGTATACTTACCTACAAGCCCCGGATACAATCACCAAAGAAGTATTTGTACGAGTGGTAGAAGAGGTGGTCGAGGTTTCTCTTAATACGAAACAAGTTTCTATACACAAAAAAGTGGTGCGGGTGAACGCTCCCTCCCCGGTAAAAAATGAAATTCGACTCAACCAAACAGAAATACTTCAAAAAGTAGGTGAAGAGTTTGGGAACGACGACGTACTCACTGCTATTTTTTAATCTCTACTGAGAAAAGAAAGTAATCTGGGACTCGTAACTTCCTTCAAAACCAGTACGTCCAACTACACGAAGCGTATAAGAACCAGGTTGTGTCGGTATAATTGAAAAGTTAAACGGCGCTTGCGTTGCACTCCCCATAAACGACCCGTTGAGATAGAAGTCAGCAGAGGTGAGAGAAAGCGTGCTGGGGAAAGCAATAGATACATTCAAGGGCTTCCCCACGGCGTATACCTCTCCAGGTTGTGGGTTGACAATAGAAATAGCGTTTTGCAAAGCGACGGGTGGTGCGTACCCTGGATTGCTCAAGGAAGAAGAGCCTTCGATGAGTTGAGGGGTGTTCTCACGGGCCCATACCTGCACCGAACGTTCCCAAAACTTATATTGGGGGTCTAAAGAGGGGCTGTTGGGGACCGGCCCCCTGGGGTCGTCTTTGTTTACCCAAAATAGTATGGAGTGAACACCTTCTTGCAAGGCAGTCGTAGAAGACCCCACGGCAGAACCTTGCCAAAAGCCACGCAGTACTGGCTTAAGAGACTCGACATCTTCCTCTGGTGCAGGGGGATCAAAATTCTCAAAAGGAACAATGGCGAGGGCCCTGTCCATATATGCCCGCCACAGTGGTGCGAGCACGAAGCCGGCAACTTTCTTAACAATCGGCGAATTGTCGTTATTTCCACCCCATGTTCCAACTGCAATATTGGGGGTATACCCCATAATCCACACATCTCGGAAGTTGTTTGTAGTTCCGGTCTTTATAGCAACTTGCTGACGACCGAATGAGAACGAGTTTTGCCCATATGCAGGAGCACGGGCTTCAATATCTGTTAGTACATCAGTTACCAAGCGCGCCGATTGCTCGCTGATTGCTCTTTTCCCGGGGTTTTCTTCCGGTTTGTATTCTTCCAATACAGTTCCCGAGGCATCCTCTATGCGCAGAATCGCCGCATATGGGCGATAGACTCCGTTGTTCGCCAACGTCGCATATGCATTCGTGATTTCAAGAGGGGAGACCTCACCACCCCCAAGTACTAGCGGTAGCCCGTAGTGATTTATGCCCTTGGTTAGGCTTTTGATACCGAGTTTTTCGGCCACATTAACAGCGTTTTTAACTCCTACTAGATACAATGTTTTCACTGCGGGTATATTTATTGACTGAGCAAGCGCGTTTCGTAGGGTCATCGGTCCCCGGAACTCACCATCATAGTTTACTGGAGAGTAGCATCCATTGTTCATAGTAAGGTCATCGGGAGAACAGTTCGTTGAAAATTGCGTAGGAACGTCGAACACAACTGTCTCGGGGGTATAGCCCTTTTCAAACGCGGCGGCATACACTATAGGTTTGAAAGTTGACCCTGGTTGACGGTAGGCGGTTGCGATATTAAATTTGCCGTCTATTTCTTCGTCAAAATAGTTACGTGATCCAACCATTGTCAAAATTTGGCCGGTCTTTGGGTCAATGGCAACAAGGGCAGCATTTTCTGAATTGAAGTCTCTTTCGTTAATGAGAGCGAATTCACCAACCACCTCCTCTCCGATTTTTTGTAAGTCATAATTAAGCGTGGTAATAACTTTTAAGCCACTCTCGTACACCGCATCTCGCCCGTATTTTTCTTCAAGGTATTCACGCACAAAAAATACAAAATGCGGCGCTTTTATGTTGGTATCACCATACTTTTCAAACTCGACGTCTTCTTCCATCGCAGCTTTATATTCCTCATCGTTTATGAAGCCCTTCTCGAGCATCTGATCGAGCACCTGACCTTTTCGCTTTTCAAGGAGTTCGGTATTGTTACCGTACGGAGAATAACGACTCGGCGCCTGCGGGAGCGCTGCAAGATATGCAGCTTGCGCAAGCGAGAGGTCGCGCGCCGAAATACCAAAAAAGTAGCGAGCGGCTTCTTCGGCACCGTAAATGTTACCGCCATAAGGAACTTCGTTGAGATAGAGTTCCAGAATCTGGTCTTTTTCAAGTAGTTGCTCAAGTCGAAGCGCCAGAATCCACTCCTTAACTTTTCGAGAGATTTTTTTCTCACGCGTAAGTAGGGTGAGCTTTACCACCTGCTGTGTAATCGTTGAACCTCCCTGCCCCCCTAATAGATTGCCGGTTATTATGTTATCGTACACCGCTTTCAAGGTGCGTTTGGGGCGGATACCTTTATGTTCGTAAAACTCGGCATCCTCGATTGCTACGGTGGCATTTTTAAGGTTTCGGGATATTTCTTCCAGTGGAATAACAGTTCGTCGGATGTCTTCGTTCAAGTCAAAGAGGAGTACTTCGCCGGTGCGATCATATATTTTTGTTGACTGAACAATCTCACGAGATTCGAATCCGTCGAGTGTTGGGACTTCAAGAGTTGCGACCCAAACGAATATAAAACTTAAGACGAGAAGTCCCGCCGCGAGCCCGAGGAGGAAAATGTTGCGCAATATGCGTTTCATTAGGGAGAACGGTACCATGAAAGAGTGACTTGGTGTAGTATTTAACCCATGTTTGATTGGTTTACATCGCAGCCTTTGGTTGATACGGATGAAGAAAAGATAGAGGCATTACTCACCCGCGGCGTGGAAGAAGTAATTCATTACGACTCACTAAGAAAAAAACTACTCTCTGGCAGGTGTTTGCGGGTGAAGCTCGGCATTGACCCCACGAGTCCGGATTTACACCTGGGGAGAGCGGTACCACTTCTTAAGTTGAGAGATTTTCAGGAATTGGGACACCGCGTAATTTTTCTCATAGGAGATGGTACGGGAGTTATAGGTGACACTTCAGACAAAGAGTGCGAACGACCTATGCTTACCGAGGTGGATGTGCGAGAGAATATGAGCACTTACTTCGAACAGGCAGGGAGCGTGCTGGACATGAGCAAGGTAGAGAAGCGGCGCAACTCAGAGTGGCTGCATAGGCTCACCTACGACGAGATCGGGGAACACGCCGACCAGTTTTCCGTGGCAGACTTTATCGCGCGCGACAATATTAAACGTCGTCTTACCGAAGGGAAACGAGTTTCACTTCGCGAAACTCTTTACCCGCTCATGCAGGGTTACGATAGCGTAGCACTCAAGGCTGACGTTGAACTTGGTGGAACGGACCAGCGCTTCAACCTGCTTGCGGGGCGTACGCTACAGGAACACTTTGGTCAGGATCAACAAGATATTGTCATGACTCCTCTTATTGAGGGTACGGACGGACGCAAAATGAGCTCAAGTTGGGGTAACACCATTAATCTTACCGACCCAGCCGTCGACATGTACGCAAAAATCATGAGGATAAACGACGAGGTGATGCTAAGTTATTACACGAATCTCACGAGGTTGCCAATGAGTGAAATAAAAGAGATTAAGGAGGGTCTGAAAAGCAACAAAACGAACCCTCGTGACGCCAAGATGAAACTGGCGCACGCAATCGTTTCGCTTTTCCATGATAAGAAATCAGCGGATATGGCCCAGGAGGTATTTGTAAGCACCATACAAAAAGGGGGAGTGCCGAAAGAAACTCCATCTACGACCGCCCAAAGCGGGGAGACACTTGTCGACGTTTTTGTTAGGGAAGGAATAGTGCCGTCGAAAACAGAGTTTCGTCGCCTCGTACAACGGGGCGCAATAACCAATAAGGACACAAATGAAAGGGTTTCTGACCCAAACAGTTACGCAGCGCCCGGAGTATATAAGATTGGTAAACACCGGTTCCTCGAAATTACCAAATAACAAAACCGCCCGTAAGGGCGGTTTTGTATGGGGTCAGTCTTCGTCGGTAAATGGAACTTCTGGGGGGTCATCACCTTCCTCGTCATCTCCCCAGGAGCCGTCCTGGTCGTCGTTCTCGTCGCTTTCTTCTATCTCCTGGTCTGCGTTATCTTCTTCACTATCAAGACTCTCTTCTTCAAAAGCCTCATCCAGGTCATTGTGTTCTCCGTCCATGTATAAATGTCGCTTAGCTAATAATGCAGCTTATGCTGTCGGGACTTTTGTATCAAACAGAGGATCTTTTTCAAGAGGGAATAACTTGTGGATAATATCTGCACACGTGGGCCATACGCTGTGCATAACTTCATCGAGCAGTTGAAAACGTGTGGAGAATCAGTGTTTATCTGTGAATAGCACTGTGGGTAAGTGCCACCGCTATTGCGTCATACTCATCATCGAGGAGAATTTCTTTCTTGATATCTACGAGGTGGTGAAGCATTGAAATGACATCTTCCTTGCTTCCACGCCCTGCTCCTGCAACTGCTAACTTTATCTGTGGGGGAGTGTACTCGAATACTTCCAACTTCCTGCGTTCACCAATATACAATACAACCCCGCGGACAGCCGCCACGTCCATCGCGGTTTTTTTGTTGGTATTAAAGTACACACTTTCAAGTGCAACATGGTGCGGAGAGTGTTTCGCAACAATGCGCTCAAGTGTTGTGCCCACAAGAGATAATCTCTCAGAAAAAGGGAGTCCTGAGTCCGTTTCGAAACACTCACTGTACACGAGCTCTTCCTTCCCGTTACTCTTCTCAATAACCGCAATTCCAAGTCGATCATATCCTGGATCGACACCAAGTATTCTCATATATCGTTATTGTACATGACTTAAAAAGGCTGCGACTAGGCGGCATTTGTATAGACATCTTGCACGTCATCGTGCTCATCGAGAGCCTCCATAAGTTTCTCGAGTTTTTCTCCATCTTCGTCTGATATCTCGACGGTAGAGTTTGCATCATACCCTTCGGCTGTTTTGGTGAACGCCCATACGGCACTACCGGGCGTAGCGAGTTCGTACCCTAACCTTGAAAGGAGGTGACGAATTTCTGCTGCCGTTCGGTTACGATTGTCGGTGAGTATATCGATTAGCACTGCCGTTCCCGAAGGGCCGTACATTTCGTAGAGAATTGACTCAAGTGCTGCGGTTTCATCCGAAGTACCCTTCGCAACTGCACGTTCGATGTTGTCTTTTGGCATGCTGATAGCTTTCGCAGAGTCGATGGCAGCACGAAGTCCTGGGGCCGAAGTATCACCATTTGCCTTCTTGGACTCCACGGCGATAAGGCGCGCCATCTTTCCGAAGACCTTACTCTTCGCTGCGTCAGTTGCTGCTTTTTTGTGTTTAATTTTTGACCATTTATTGTGTCCAGCCATAGTGGAGCAATCCTAACGGGTACATGCGATTTAAGCAAACCAGTTTCCTTTCGATTAATCGAAAGAAAACGCAAAAGTATTCATGCGCCGCCAGCTCGCCAGACTTCTATATCACGGCGCATTTTTTCTCTAAGTCGTTTTTGGGGGACCCCGGGAAAACCGAAGGTCACTATTTGCTCCAGTGTTCTAATAAGCTTGGCTCGACCGGACTTGTTTGTAAGAACCTTTACGATGTGGGAAAGCGCCCCGCGCTCAATATCTTCTTGAGTACGCGCGACCGTCGAGGTGCTGACCTTAAACAAAGCGCTGGTTTCATATACAGAATAATTGTGGATCAAAGCATTAATAATACCCACTCGTTTAGCGAGCATTATGCGTTCTGGTTTCGAGAGAAGCTCGAATAGAGTCTTCGAGAAGTCTTTCTTCTTAGTATTTGCGAGGAATAACTCACTAAGATCACTCAAGAGCGTATCCATAACTTGTTTTTTGACGGGGTGCTTGGATATATGAACCATATACGGTTAGCGTAACATAAAATCTTTCGATTAATCGAAAGGTTTTGGGCAGGTTCTCTATACACTACCGCACCACCTTGAAAGAGAGGTGTCTTACGTGCGTCTTTGCTACCATACTGACATGGACGCGGGACAGGCATTCACGAAAGCGTATGAAGAATATGCGGACGCACTTTTTCGGCATTGCTATTTTCGCGTGTCGAATCGCGAGCGTGCGCTTGAACTTACTCAAGAAACATTTATGAAAACGTGGGACGTAATAACACAAGGTAAGAGAATAGAAAACCACAAAGCGTTTTTGTTTCGTGTGCTCAACAACCTCATTATCGACGAATATCGAAAGAAGAAAAGTCCATCACTCGATGCGCTACTTGAGCAAGAGGGGGTAACCGAAGGAAATTTCATCGATCTCCAGACAGGGAGTCTTGAGGAGGAGGTTGAAAAGATCGAACTCAACCTACAATCGGAGAGGCTTGAGAAAGCACTTAAAGAACTTCCTGAGAGCTACCGCAGTGTGGTAATGATGCGGTTTATGAACGACCTACGACCAAAAGAGATAGCAAGTATTTTGGGAGAAAGCGAAAACGCAGTGTCGGTGCGTATTAATAGAGGAGTGAAAAAGCTCCGGCAGTGTATGGCGACAGTACAAGTATGAAAAAGTTTGAAGACACAATGAAAAAAATAGGGGAGGGCGTGCAGTTGAGCACAAGCGAGAAAGAAGCTATACATGAGCGCGTACGCGAGTACATGGCCCACAAGCCGCCAAGTGTTCAAAGGCAAAAACAAAACCTGCGTGTCACACTGTTGAGCTATCGTTTCAGCGCGGTGCTCGTGATGTTGGCACTTATCTTCACCTCTGGAGCTGGAGTAACGTACGCATCGACAAACGCGCTCCCAGGTGATGCGCTCTACGGTGTAAAAGAGGCGGCAGAGGAAGTCACTGAGCGCCTCATAATTGATGAAGAAAAGCGTGCTGAATACGCAGTAGAGCGAGCACACCGACGATTGCAAGAGGCTGAGAAGTTGGCAGCGCGGGGCAAGCTTGACGAAAAGGCGGAAGCTTTAGTTACAGAGAGGTTTGAGGAATTAAATGAGCGAGCGCAGGCACGAATCGCGACTCTTGAAGAAGAGAAGCCAGCGCAGGCCCAGGCACTGCGTATCGCGCTTGCTGTTGGGGTTGAAGCACGTGCCGAAACACTTGCATTGCGTGCCGTGCGAGTAGACGAGCGAGAAAATGCGGCACGTGAGCGAATCGCACGCGTTGCGCAACGCAATGTAATAAGTGAGGAGTCAACACTCGCAGCTGCCCCGCGTATTGTGGCGTTTGCAACACAAGAGCTTGCAGCAGATACAGCCGAAACAGGCGCCACAGTACTAGGTGTTGCAGAAGAATCGCTACCAAAGGTTGCAGACATGCGCACTGTTCCGCCGGCCAAGATCGCGGCGCTTGTTGGCACTCTTAACAAACAAAAAGAGCGCCTTGAAAAAGAGCGCGATAGGAGTGAGGAAGAAGAACGTGAGCGTGTTGACGGGATTCTTAGCAACATCACAGGGTTACAAGAAGAGATAACCACCGCGGTGAGTCTTGGCAACTACCAAGTCGCTGATGAAATCATACGAAAGGCGCTGCGACTCACACACAAAACATTTGTATCACTTGAAATAGACATAGAAGTGCCGTAGGTACAACCAAAACCACCCCAGTATTACAGTGTGAGCCTGAGCCAGAGGAGCCATTCGACGCAGAATCTATTGAGGTTCGGGACTTGCCGAATCAATAAAAAACCTTTCAAAAAGCCAATATTTGGTGGTATATTGAAATTAATCCAGGGTCCAAACTTGGATTAGATCATTCACTAGTGAACAGGAGAAAGACTCCATGACTGTATTAACAGTAGCGCAAGAGCGCTTCCGGGCAATGAAATCACATGTTGATTTCGCCCCAGTGATACGCTTCGCTGTGGAAGGTGGGTTCGCACCTGACGAGCGTAGTGCCGAACGAGTCCTCGACGGAGTGTTGCAGTGGCTTGTAGGACACGCGTCTGCCGAGCATGCGCAGACGCCCTACGTCATGATGAATGGCGACGTGGACGAAATGTTCCACGCCCTCATCCTCAATACGCGTATCTATCTGCAGTTGTGTCGCGAGCACATCGGCTTCTACATCCACCACACGCCGCTGGATGCAGAAGAAGCCGAAGGTGTCGAGGAAGGAATCGGATATACGATTGACTATATCCTCGATACGTTTGGCGACCTGGTATCGCCGTCGATTCTGCACTGGAAAGAGCAGTTTGATCGCGGCGAACTCACGGCCTCGTCCGTGTCGTGCATGGGAAATGGCTACGAACCCGCCGTGAAGGAGTTGCTCGACATCGATGACTTCCGCACTTTTTGGGACCGGAACGTCATCGAAGGGACCGCATAGCCACCACGGCCATGTTCACAAAAACAAAAAGGGGAGGGCGTACGCCCTCCCCGACATGTTTTAATTGCTTCATCATGTATACGGTATCTAAAACACAAGAAGGACATATTCCTTTCCTAGTGGAAGGAATGAAAAAACTTTTAAAGATGCATGTTGCATTAGATGGTTACTATAAGGTGCCTGAAGATGGCTTTCTTGAAGATATGTTAAAGAAAGACACAATAAGTTTTGTGGCGCTAAAAGACGGAAGGCCAGTAGGTTTTGCACGTGGGCGATGCGTAATTGATCCTCCTGACAAGATAGAGAGCTTTGTTATTTTAAACGATATGTTTGTAGAAGAAGAACATCGAGGAAAAGGAGTGGGAACCCTACTTTTAGAAGCTTTTGGAGAAAAGGCCAAAGAAGAAGGTGCAAAAAAAATTGAATTACACGTGGATGTAAGAAATGAAATCGGACTAAAAGCATGGGAAGCTAGTGGGTTTGAAATTCATCAATACCGGATGAAAAAAGACATAACCTAAAACAAAAAAACAACACCATCGCGGTGTATTCACGATGGCGTATAGGGTGGTTTGGGGGGGTCTAGGTGACCCTCCCACACCGATTGATTCCTATTCACCAACCCTGCTGGTTTGGACAGAAGTGAGGGTGCAGATCTCTTCGGGCGTACTGAACCCACGAAGAGTGACCGTGACCTCCGGCCGACCGCTTAGAGCGGTTTTACCTGTCGGGGTAACGACAATAGGCATCTCGAGTTTCTGATCCGGCTTACAGAGATGGGACCAAATCTTGTGCGACAGGTCGGCGAACCTTTGGAGGTCTTCCCTCGTCAGATTCTCACCAGCACGAGCCGACACAGGTGCGGCCACGAGAGCCGCAAGGAACAAAAGGGTCGCCATGAACCTCATGGTACTTCTCCCCTGGCCGCGTCAAGTCTCCACTGCGGCTCTGGTTAAGTTAATGCGGAGGTGGGTAACTACAAAAACTTCTTGCACCCACTCACCTAGACACCACGCTCAGAGCGTAACAATACTCAAGGGGTTAGTAAAGAAAAACACCATTCGGACAATTTATGCCCGAATGGTGTGGAAAGAGGGAGAGTAGCGAACTTACCATGTAGTCACCCGATTTTCTCAATGGGTTCGCACGGCGACGCAATCCAGAAGACCCACCTCTTTGGGAGGGGTTCTTTTTCCGGTTCTGGACGAACCAGAACATAGAATTCTCCACTGATCTGGTCTCTAAGGCCTCCCTTGCACTGCCTCTGCCAAAGCAGAAGCAGCCCTCGGTTTTGGGGCAACCTAAGTGTCCCTTCGATGACCTCAGCCGAGATCAGAGGGTTTGTTTGACACTTCCCCCTCCAGGATGTTTCTATTTTGTATAGAGACTCACCCTGTCGGGTTTTATATTCGGTTGCTACAGGTACAACCTTGAATGTTCCGACGAGCAGATTGCCAGAATCTCCACAGTTCTCTTCCCAGAGTTGTTCAAAGATCTGAGTGACACTGGACTCCTCGGCCGGTGAGAGTACTTGAGCCTCTGCTGTCGTCAGCAGCAGCGCCCAAAACGACACTGCAAGAAGAGCCTTCTTCATCAATTTATCCTCTCTTCTGGTCGCCTCCGCGCGACACTTGTTTGAGTTTGAGTTAATGCGGAGGTGGGTGGCCACAAACTCTTCTTGCGGACACTCACCTAAACACAGTATTGACACACTGTTGCTGCATTGTGCTAATGATGAGATGAGAGCATATTTGTAATCAAAAGTCAATAGCTCCTACTATCCACACCCCGTTTTCATTGAGGAACAAATAGGTTGTGAAGCAGAGTATCATGTAAGAGTGGGTAGTTTCTATACCAACATTCTTTTTCTACTTCTTGTTGGGAGCTTGGGTGCTGGGGTTTTTAGTATCTCTAACGAAAGAGATCCAACACAACAAGCTGCTCAGCTTGGGGGGGTGACTGCACAAATCAAAACTGCGATAGAAAAGGCGCAACAAGCGGCAACACCCATTCCTGAAAAGTGTGAAGTCGCCGTCTCAGCGGCGAAACTACAGCAAAAACCGTACCTTGGAAATCAGCTGATCCAACGTGTTGGTGGGGCACCAGTGATCGGATGCGGGGTGAACAATAATGAAAAGGTCTTAGTCGGCGGAAGCACGGTGTGTGCAGCATACCCAGGACCAGATGGCAGAGGGGCGACCTTGCAGTGCCCAACCGCAGTAGTTGAATTAAATGATGGCGTGGAAAAGATAATTTGCTGGAACGAAGGTTCTAGCTGTGGATCTGCCGACCCTCAGCAAACAAAAGCAACAACCGAGGGCGAGGACATTGAGGATGATTTAACCAAGAAACTTCAGGAGAACAAACCTCAAACAGCGAACGGCCAGAAACTCCCTGGTGCTGATGCCTCCTTCGAGGAAGGAGTTAAAGTAAATGCAGATGGAGATGGTTTTGTGGCATTTGACGGAAGCGACGTAACATTCGCCGAATTAGGATGGAATTCTGCTTGTATAGATGATAATTGTGGATGGATAACCAAACAAGGGGAGTTTGTTACTGCTAGCCAGTTACGGCAGATGGCAGGCTCGGATTTATCAAACATTAGTACTGTTAGTACTGGGGGTGTAGTATCGGGAGGAAATGTCGTGCCAAGAAGCAACACGCCCGTATCTTCAAATGGTACCGTCCCTACGGTCGGTAATCGTGCCAGCCCTCCCGTGGGTCGTGCTTCTTCAGCGGGAAACCCACAGGCTCCTACACCTTCAGGATCAGGAGTTGCTGTGCCAAGAAGTGGCAATGTCGGGACATCCGTCACCCGGGGCAATGCTCCTACTGGATCAGGGGTGAGAAATCCGGGTGCTACGACTATATCCACCACACCGTCTAGCCCATACCGTAGTTTTCAGCAACCGTCGGCATTTCGCAGCCAACCACAAAGTTTTATTCAAAGATTTGTTGGAGGTAATCCGCTCACAGATCTCGCTAACTTTGTAACAGGCCAAGCAGCGCTACGAAACACACCCGAGGGCCAACAAGGCGGGCAGCCGAAGATTATTTACGTTACCTCGCCAACAGTGAGCCAGCCTCAGCGTGTCTCGAACAACAGTCTTCGCAGTATTCAGGCCATCGCAAGTGACATCTCGGCTCAGACTCAGGGGTCGAATATTCCGCGAGTTGATAGGTTCGCACAAACGCTCGAGGCCGTGGGGGGGCCAAACGCTATCAATACAGAAAACAAGCCTTTTGGTCGTATCCAGGACCTCATAGTTGAAGATGAGGCCATCCGCGCGCTTCGTATTGCTGAGGAAAGAGGAAGGCGTGCCAAGAATTCGGTCTTTTGTGGTGCAAAAGAAACAGCGGGCGCATGCCAAGTGCGACGAGAGAAAAAGGCAGAGGAGGTAGAGCGTAAGGTGTTTATTGAAGAGCTTGAAAAACGGGTG
>CEQS01028556.1_pt1 | contig 16483 bp, 17 predicted proteins | sample 530981 | NCBI WGS metagenome assembly CEQS01 (sample SAMEA2621176, study PRJEB7988) | marine metagenome | biome: marine biome (ENVO:00000447); feature: mesopelagic zone (ENVO:00000213); material: "saline water (ENVO:00002010), including plankton (ENVO:xxxxxxxx)" | depth 800 m
ACCTTTGCCCTCCACAGAGCTTCGTCGACATAAATATTTCCCAGTCCAGCTACAAAAGATTGATCTAGCAGAGCCGCCTTAATTGGTGTCTTACGCTGCTTCAACTTTTTATAAAACCACTCGCAGTCAAAATCATCCGCAATCGGCTCGGGTCCAAATTTTCCTCGAGCAGCTTCAACCTCAGCACCAGTCGCTATTTTCACATAACCAAACAAACGCATATCATTGAAGTAGAGGGAAGAGCGGTCAGTGAAGTGGAAACCAACTCGAGTGTGTTTCATCGGTAGGTCCATGTCAGCGGCAGTCATGGAATGACCGCCGCCAGCCACCTCGCCCTGTTTGTCGACAAAGAAGAACTGCCCAGTCATTTTTAAGTGGGCGAGCAGGAATAAATCATCCTCATTTTCGAATGAAAAAATCATCAACTTGCCAACCCGATCAATTTTATCGATAGTGGCCCCACGTAGTTGATCTCCAATGTTTGGATTATGCTCAACACTTTTATCGTGAAAAACCTCAACACTTTCTATTTTCTTTCCACCGACTTTGCGTTGTAATTGTATTCGTACGGTTTCTACTTCTGGTAGTTCTGGCATGACGGCATTGTAACAAAATGTGTATACTAAATATATTTACAGATAAAGATTTACCTATGTATTTTGACCCAAAGATTCTAAAAAAGTTCTTGATCACGTTGTTTATTATTGCCGGTATTTTTATTGGCTTCCAGATTGTTACCGATAAAGATATTGAGGATATAGCCGATGAAAGTGCAGTTACGCCCGGCGCTGTGGAGGCTGGAATGGACGACGTCGTGAATGGAACAGCTAAGTATGACGATGTCACTGATGACCAGTATGGAAATACTATCCAATTTGCAAATTCTTTCGAGCATACAAAACCAGGCGAGTATAGCGAAATCATCGTTGAGGCTAGCGGCCTGGAACCAGGTGAATTTACAATTGTGTATGTGCGTAAGGCGGGCACAGAAGAATATATCGAAGCTGGTGGTCAAGAAGCTACAGCCGACGAAAATGGAAACATTTCCCTTAGATTCATGATTACTCAGTTCGGAAATTATGAAGTCTTTCTCTCAAGTCAGGGTGATACGCATGTGAGTCCTGAGATTGTCGTTGAATAAAAAAAGACCCGCACTAGGCAGGTCATAAAGGAACTTAGGCCGCTTCTGACCGGATTGTCTCAGACGGCGAACTGGCGGGTATGTCACCGGCGGTGAAAACCACCGTCTTTACGATTTCCCCGCGATAGTCTATGAATTCACCAGTCGATATGCACTTCTGGACCGGAACTTGAGTTGTTCCGTTCAGGGTGTAATACATGTTTCTTCCTCCCGTTGTTATATACACCGTACTGATTTTTCACGCCGTGTCAATAGGTTGGTGTGTTGTGGTTAAAAGGTTGTATCTTGTCTGAAAATCTGTAAAATACCCTGTACTTACTATTAGTAAGTAGCAACTGAATATATTCCGCGGCAAGCAAAAGCTTTCCGCGTTCATTCAGAGAAACGATGTGAGAGCAAAGCTCTCCCGTCGTCCTCTTCATTCCGCGGTAGCTCAGCGGTAGAGTGAGAAAGTGCAGGGCACTTTTGCAAGAGGTTGCCAGCTCGTAAGAGCGACAACCTGAACAGCCTCTGTAAGAGGTCCGGCGTAGCCGGATGCTCACAGATAAGGCACTATGCTTGAGGAGTTATCGTATACAACTAAATATATTCCGCGGTAGCTCAGCGGTAGAGCATCCGGCTGTTAACCGGCAGGTCATAGGTTCGAATCCTATCCGCGGAGCCAAGCTGGACGAGGCGCACACTTTTGTGCGTCTTTTCTTTTAGTGGAACTGGTATAGTAGTGGATATGGATTTCGATGAAATTCAAAAACTCATTATTGCTAATGCAGAGCGGTATTCAAAAAAACATCAGATCGATATTGATCTAGAATGGCTTTTATTGAAACTGACAGAAGAGAGTGGGGAATTTGCTAACGCACTACTCATATATAGAAAAAAGTGCCGGCAGGAAAAATGTGTCGATGACGACGTTGCAAAAGATAACCTCAGTAAAGAATTGGTTGATGTTTTCACTACACTTATATTGCTGGGTGATAAATTGGATATAGATGTTTTAGATTCTATGGATAGAAATGTCCTAGAAAAGGGCAGGAGGTATTTAGAATCTCAGTCGGCACCATAAAAAGTTTAACACCGTTCCATAACAGGACTGTGGCAGAAGGAAATGTCAAAAGTGTTCTCGTTAGAGTTCTGAAAGGATTGGCTGTAGTGAAGGGTAGTTTCGTTTTGTTATAATTTAAACAATGAGACGTACACGTAGCTTAAGGCGGGAGCAGATCATCCGTGCTCTTGTACTTATAGTATTGCCGCTTAGTTTTTTGCTCGTGATATTTGATCTAATCTACCGCCCGATATACGCACAACAACTGCATGAAGCGGCCATGCGGGCTACCGCTTACAACACCAATGAGGGTGTGAAAGATTTTGTTACTGATTTTTTTACAGAGTATGGTGCCGAAGAACTGATACCAATCATTGCTTGTGAATCTGAATTTAAACACTACAGTGAAAATGGAAAAATACTGAGAAACAAGCAAGGTTCAAGTGCTATCGGCGTGGCTCAGATAATGGCATCAGTCCACCCAGACCCAACAGTGATTGCTAAATACAATCGACGTAACCGTACACAGTATAAGGTAGAAGATTTTGAAATAGCGACCCTCAGCGGGAATGTTTGGTACGCGTTAGTGCTTTATAAAACTCGCGGTATTAGAGATTGGGAGTGTTCCAAGTATATTTGAGGGTATATTATAGGTCGATTTAAGAGTGGTTAGGGCTAGAAACTTATTGCTTACGATAAGAATCGTTATGAAGCGTATTCTGATTGCTTGCAAACTCCAAAAACTGGAGTAGGGTAATAGTATTACTTGGTAATACATATTTACCTATGCAAAAAAGAACGCTTTTATCTCTGTTTATAGTTGGTGTTATCGCCGTGGTGGTGTTGGTGGTCTGGAAACAGCCAGTCGCCGAGGCGCCAACTGAAGTTTCAGTTATCTCTGGCTATATTGAAAGCCAAACATTCTCTACTGATACAACCTTGAATGAATCTAGAATTGTGAACGTTGAGGAAGTGTATGTCCTAGAATCTGATGCAATTCTCACTGTTAACGAAGCAATGGTGATCGAAGGTGCGGTTGGGTGTCGCGACGGCTCACTTTCAATTATTGCTAATGCGCCACTTACTATAAACGGTACGATAGCTTGTGAGGATGAAGAAGTAGGTGACGTCACTATCGTTGCAACTGAAGGTCTGACCATGTCGCCTGATTCAGAAATTATCGCCAATGGTAACGTACAAATTGTTGATTCATCTGATTTGATTAAAGAACAGTCAGTGCTAGATGGACTCTATGATGCAACTGCTGAGGTAAGTACAGAGGGACTGATTGTAGGTCCGTTGGTGGATGAAGAAGTCGAGGCACCGGCTGGAGAAGCGGCGCTCCGGTTTGTTCCTAGAGAATCAATACTTGCTCCGTTTATTAAAACCGCACACGCCCAGGTAGATAATGGCACTACGACAGTAAACTTAACCAATCAACCAATTCGGGTAAGTGGAAAAATTAAAGTTGGAACACCCCGCAAAGGCGCCAAGCGAGTAGTAGTATTTGATTTCCCGAACACTCCAGAAGTAACAGTGCAGGATTTTGAATTAGAAGGGCCGAAAGGGCGCAATGGTGATCCAGACACTGGTTCTTGTGATGTGGAAGGTAAAGATGGGGAAGACGCCTTCCGTTTTAATGCGTTTGCGCCGAATTTGATTGTAAATAACTTTACCCTCATCCTAGGAGATGGTGGAGACGGTGGAGAAGCGACAACCGGTGATGGTTGTGATGATGCTAGAGCAAAGGGAGGAAAGGGTGGAAAGCCAGGAAACTTTAAGATGGTCGGGAGTCAGAAGTTTGAAATTACCGGAGCGTTTATTGTGCATCCAGGAAATGGTGGAGGCGGTGGTGGGGCGACCGCTAAGGGAAAAGTAGGTGAGCCGGGAGAAAAGGGAGGTGATGCACGCGCGACCGGAGGAAAGGGGGCTGATAATAAAAAGAAACTCACTGTAGCAGGAACTGTGGCCGGCACCTCAAACGTGCAGTTTGGTGACGCTGTTGGCGGTTATGGTGGTTCAGCGCTCGCTGAAGGTGGGGCTGGTGGCGACGCAGAAAAATGTGGTCAGTTTGGCGGCCCGGGTGGAAAAGCAAACGCTCGTTCAGGCGATGGTGGCGACGCAAAACTAACAATCACCGGTGGCGCACGACGAATGGATGTGGCGAATGATATTGGTGGACAAGGAGGACTAGTTGAAGCATACGGAGGTGTTGGTGGAGTAGGTGGGTCTTGTGATGAAACTCAAAAGGGAGGTGATGGTGGCAAAGGTGGTGACGCGGCTGCAACAGAAGGGAAAGGAGGATTTGGTAAGAGCGGCCGCGCAGCAGATGGTGCAGCCTTGGGAGATGACGGAGGTGATGGTGGGAAAGGCGGAGATGGTTGTACTGAAGGAATCGGCGGCGATGGCGGTAGCGGAGGAACTGAAGATGGTGAGAAGGGAGAAGATGGTCAGAATATCTGTATCACTATTACCAAAGAAGAAGATTATATTTCACTCCTTCCAGGTGAAATTCAAGTAATTAAATATAAAGACTATTATATACCTATTGCTAACTTAGGAGTGTTTTCAGATTCAAACAAGCAAGAATGTGACGGTGGTATGGAGCATTGGCATCCAGGTCCACAGGGTGCGATCGAAACTGGAGGTATGACAGTACCTGATCCTGATCCAAATGAATGTGGCTTTGGAAAAGTAAGCGATACAGAGATTCACATCATTATGGATCCAAACTACATTGAAGAGGACTCTGAGGAAATGCGGGAAGGAGGAGAGATGATCCAAATCGATCCTCCTAAACTGATTCTTCCGTAGATATTGACACAAACAAAATAATCAGTAGAGTATGCTCCATAGGCTCTTTCCCATGGAGGTGACATGACCTATCTTGCAAAGGCCGGCAACAGTGTCGGTAGCTATGAAACACTCGGTGAACTCAACACGGCGCTCATGGCCGGTTTGCGGCACGCTGCTGTCGAAGTACATATCCCACTCGGGGTGCGCATCGACGCGGAAACATACCGCAAGAACGATCATCCGGCGCAGATTATTCTGAGTCAGGGCGGCAATCACATCGCAACGCTTGTTCGTGGCAAAGACATCGACGTGTCTTGTTCACCGAGCGGTGCGCAGGTACCGGTCCAGACCTTCAACATTCAGTTTCGTGACCACAAAGATCCGTTGACTGATCGTGGTCTGGTCTGGGTCCGTCCGGCTGAATTCGCGACCGCCGAACTGATTCTGCGCCCTTATCTTTTTGGGGAGCACACCGACACGGTTACGGCCGTGGTTTCCGCTGCCGAACAAGCGGTCCAAGAAAAGCTGCTTTGTCACTTTGATCAGGCGACATAGCCAAGTCCCAGTTTCTGGGGCTTTTTTAATTTTGCTTGCATGTTCTTGTATACTAAGTTTATGAATATGACAGACGGAGAGTTTCGAAAATACAGCTTTTGGATTTTCGTTGCCATTGTCATTCTTCTAGCGGCTATACCAGTCACTGTGTGGTTGCAACAAGATTCTGTCCATGAAGTACGGCTGGCTTCGAGTGAATCTGACGACCTAGTCGCAACCGCATCTGCAGCGGAAGAAACCGAACTTGTGGTGGCTGAAGAGCCAGAACCTCGACGTGAAGGCCTAGATCGCTATGTAGTTGTAAATAATAGTTGTGGCCCTAACTATGAAGGGGAATGTCTGCGAGTACGGTCTGGCCCGGGGGAAGATTATCCAGTCGTTTCTCAGCTTCGGGAGGGGATTGTCCTTAAGGTTAATGATTTAGTTAGAGGTGAAGCGCGTGATTGGTATCATATTGAATTTAACGAATGGTTGCGCTACCCTGAGCGACTAAATAACGAATGGTATATAGCAGCTGAGTTTGTGGAAGAGGTCTATTTAGAACCCGCTACAAACCTTTCCTCTACTACACCAACTTCCAGTAAGCGAGTGATTGTGGATCGATCAGAACAAAAACTGTACGCCTACGATGGGGAGGAGCTATTTATGGAAACCGATGTTTCGACAGGACTGGAGTTCACACCAACTCCGCGGGGTATTTTCACAGTCTTTCGAAAGACCCCAAGTCGGTATATGCAAGGCCCGCTTCCTTATTTACCGGTGAGTAAATATTACGACCTTCCTGGTGTGCCTTGGAATTTATATTTCACTGAACAGGGGGCGGTGATACATGGTGCTTATTGGCACGATAATTTTGGTAGTCAGTATTCCAGCGGTTGCGTTAACTTGCCGCCAGGAAAAGCTAAAAAGCTTTATGATTGGGCTGAAATTGGCCTGGAGGTATTGGTGCGCGACTAGACTGTGCAAAGCTGGCTCGAATTGTCCAAAAAAGTGAGCTAAGGTAAAGCTATGAATAAAGGAAATCTAATTTTATTTGCCGGGGTGACCGTGATGGCTGTCGTTATTATTGTAAGCAATCAGTTTTTTAAAGCTCCTGGCACCGAGCCTGTTCCGGAGCTTGAGGTAATGACATCTGCCGATGGTCGAGCTAATATAGCCGTTTCTAATTATTCAGGCGTGACTTTACAAAACTTAACCCCCTGGCAGGTAGTGTCGGCAGATGTATTGGCGGGTACTTTTTTGGTTGGTTATGATATTAGTGATCCGAGGGGAGTGATCGATGGTTCGGTCGCAATGGAGATAAAATTCCCGAATCAAGTAAGCTATCCACCAACTTTTTTCAAAACAGTCGGAGGTCTCACTACTTTAATTGATGATGTCACTTACATTGTTGAAAATGGCAACATATCTGCAGCCCAGTTTACAATATCAGAAGCCTCGCGAATTTTTGCTCTTAATCATTATGGCTACCGAAATAGTCGTCCAGTTCTAACTCTGGTTAAACCGAGCAGGAAGATTCTGGCTATCGGTGAATCGGCAGAGTCCACTATTGTGTTTGGTATCAACGAGCAACTGGCAGTCTATGGTCAAGATAAGGATAAAGAAAGGGCACATGTAGTTAATCGTAATAAGATTTCCGCAAAAGTAGAGTACTTTACTGATACTACCGATTCGGCGATTGAAACCGTACCAGTATCAATTCCTGAGGGTGGAAATAATTTTGCAGTGGAATTGAGGCCTAAAGCGACGGTCTGCGCAGAAGTTGGCATAGTGCCGCTTGATGCTAAGGTCAGCGTTACCTATGAAGCAAACTTGTACGAGCGTAATATCAATGACTGGTTGCGAGTTCCAGTCAGTGACGTTGAATGGCAGGTGGTTGAGGGTGCAACGCAAAATCACACTCAATCATTTATGATTCGACAGCCGTTTGAATGTGTTGCTCAGTAGTTAAATTTCCTAACTATACTGATTTTGTCTGAATTAGGCTTGGGTATTTTTCGTAGTATAATGTAGATATTAGAAGCTAATCATAATCAACCATGCTTAATCTATATTACAAGCCAACCTGCGCGTTTAGTCAGCGAGTCATACAAATGTCCGAAAATCTTAAGGTTGAATTGAATTTAAAAGATGTCTCTGAAAGTGATGGTGATCTAAGTGAATTGTTGGAGATTAGTGGTAGTAAGCAAACACCATTTTTAGTGGATACGGAAAAGGATGTGAAGATGTATGAATCCAGTGACATTATTGATTACATACGTGAAAATTACGCCGGCTCTTCTTCTGATGATTCTGTAGCTAAGCCGCGGGTGCATGTTGGTGGAGCGGTCTGCGAATCGTGTGAAGGTTAGTTGTTTTTAGTTAATAATTAGAATCTATGACATTTCCAACCATAAATTTTAAATTTAATGGCAATAACAAGGCTCAGCAGCTAGCTGATTTAGTTGATCAAAAATTCACCGCTCTTGAGAAATATATAGATGGTACTGGATCAGCTACTTGCGATGTTGAGTTTGAGAAAGTAACCAACCAGCAATCAGGTAGCATTTATCGCGTGGAGGCAAACTTGATGGTAGATGGTACTCTGTACCGAGCGGAAGCCACTGAAAATAGTTTTGAAAAAGCCATAGACGAAATGCGTGATGAATTGGATAAAGAATTACGTCGGGCAAAAAGTAAGCAGGGAACGCTGGCCAAGAAACTCGGCCGGAAACTTAAAGGGATGATTTCAAGAGGAGGTTAGTTCTTATAAGAATTAACATTCTCAAGATCGTTCTGCATAGACTCAACTTCAGATTGCAGAACTTCAAGAAAAGTCGGGTATTTCTGCCCGATTTTTTCTATCAGGTCTTCTTCGGCTGCATTGGCCTCGACAAAATTTTGAAACTCTTCTTGCTGGTCTGGCTCGATGGTAGACAGAAACTTTAAAGCAGCACTTTCCATGACGATTGCGCCGATTTCTTCAGCGAACAGTTCGTCCGTTTGGTTAGGTTTTTGGTTGTCAGGCATGGTTTAACGATTATTGTTAGCAATTACGTATTGCATGAATAAATGGTCAAAAGTCATGTTTGGTTTGATTACAATGCCGTCTGTACGTAGACTACTTGGTTTGATAGCATCCTTATAAAACTCGTGCCATCTTTGCAGGTCTTGGAAGTTTGAATTAGACTGATCGAGTCCCAGAGCTGCTAAAAATTGATTCGCAGCCCCACGGTCCAAATATTGAACATCAGCGATACCGCTCTCTGCAAGCACTTTTAGCGACGCTAATTTAATCCGTTCATATACTGGGTTAAATCTGTCACCACCACCCCAGCTCTTAGGCTGCTCCCCGACTATTTCCTCAATAGCTTCTAATTTGGCAGCCTTGAACGCATCTTCGCTGCCAAACACTTCTGCTCCTCGAGTTTCATAGAATCTAGTATGTTCTGCCATGGCCGCTTGGTAGGCTCTTAGCTCTTCTGTATTTACATTAAGGATAGTTTCAGACGGAGCGTTTGTAGTGTTGGTTATTTTTACATCATGTCCAACAGTCTTTACCGTTTCTACACCTGGCTCGCTTTGTGTGGTAGTAATTTCTGGGGTTAGATCGCCATCCTGCAACTCGCTTGAAACCGAAGTAATTGCTCCACTAGTTGCGTTTGCTGGCTCTGGTATATGAGGCGTATGCCCGTCAGGATTAGCTGATGCTGTAACTTTACTAGCTTCTGTGGCGGTTTCGCTCACATCACTAACCGATCCAGTTTCATTTAGAGCGGTAATTTTTTCTTCCACCAATTCATCCAGCAAACTCATCTTAAGAGTGTCTTGTGGGTAGATAAGATCAATGTTGCCGCTTCTAATACCAAGAGATTTAGTAAGGTCTGGGTCTTTACGTAAATCATCAAATACCGCATCTAACACTTGGTTCTTCTGTGCGTTAGTTAGTCCCTCTAGGTGGTCGGAGTAGCTGTCCTTTGTAATATGCCAAAGAGTGTCACCACTTTCAATCATGTGGTCACCAATCATTATCTCTGGGCGAGTTTCCTCCAGCACACGCATCGTTTCAGCTGCAATCTCTCTAGCTTCCGGGTCGGTTGACTTTAATGCATCCATCGTTTCAGCTGCAATTTTTTCAGCTTCGGGATCAGCAGTTGGTTCCTCAATTACGGCCTTTGCCCAGTGGTCTTCAGACATGCCTGGGTCTGTTTCAGTTGATCTTAGTAGATCACCTCGGGTAGGCGCTTCTGATAACGCCTCCAAGTCTGCGGTTGAAGCAGCGGCGGGTGAAACCAATGCGTCACCAGCTGCACCGGCAATTCGATCTAGGTTGGCCAACGATCCACCGCCGGCGATTGCGCCAGCAATAATGGCGAACTTGCGCTGTTGTTCTTTTGCGTCTACCGTTTGCTCAGCGTTTACCAAAGCGGATTCCAGCTGGTCGATATTTTCGGTAGTGTATTCGAGGATGGTGTCTTCCTGAGTTTGCGCCAAATTTTCTTTAGCCGCTGCAACTCTTTCACGGCCAAGTTTGTCACCAAACTTGGCGCCGGCTACACCACCAGCCATACCACCAACAATACGAGCAGCTCGATAACTAGCCGCTCCCAAGCCGGCAATAATGCCTGCACCACTACCAACCGCTACACCAGTAGCGGTGACCATTCCAATGCGGATGGTCCACTTGTGTTTGCTGAGAGTCTGTAAAACTTGTTGAGCTCGCTCAGCCGTCTCCGTATTCACGAGATGTTCCTTTTCGAGGGCGACTTGATCTCTGCGAGGGTTTAAGACAAATTTTTGAGCGAAGGCATTTTTGGTGCTGTGTTCTGTAACGTTAAATTCTTGATTATTTCCATCAGTCTGGCTACGTGAGTGCATTACAGCTTCTAGGCTGGAAGCATACTCTCCGCGCGCAGTCTTAAAATCTGCTTCTAGCTCTGTTAAATCTTCTGGCTGACCCTTCCACCATTCTGATAGTTTTTGAGTGCTGCGCCCAAACACCCCCTTGTCAGAGTAGTTTTTGTAATATTCGGTGAGACGAGTTTCGTATTCGTTTTTTGCTTCTGTGTAATTGTCTCGAGCTGCTTTCCAAGCGGTTCGTTCGGTTTGGTATTGTTTTAGAGCCGGGGTTTGTTCTGATGACGAACCATCTGTAGGAGCTATCTCTTTGTTTGTCGGTTCAGTTTCTGGAGCATCTTCTTTAGAACCAGCAAAGTACTCATTCAATTTTGGGTCGTCAAATTGTAAATCTACCAGTGTAGCTTCACTGGTATCAGGAAAAGACTCGTGCTTACTCATTGTTTAAAGTTTACCAAATTATTTTAAGGTAAAACCCGATGTCCTTCAAAGCGTGTTAGTTATTTAGAGACTCTAAATAAGTGTCGAAATCCATTTCTGCTTTTCCTTCCGGGGTGACACGGAGTAATTGCAGATTTGCACCGTCAGTAAGCTCAGCTTGTTTGATCTTCACTCGTTGATCATTGTGTACGAAAAAGGTGTCACCAATCCCGGCAAAAGCGTTAATGGTGAGCCAGGCTTGCCGGGCGGCGGAGCCGCCCGGCAGTTTAAACGGATCGATTTCCAGTTCACTGTCAGCTTTAGTGAATTTCCCGCAGTAAGTAGCAGCTTCATGGTCTTGCTCCTGAGCGTCAAGATTGCCTACTGTCCACTCTGGCAGCACTTCAGCCAAGAGTGCACCACCGGCCTGGGCGAGTGCCAGGTCTAGTTCTGGACCAGGAAGAGGCCAATTCTCGTCTGAAATCGGCATATTCAGCTGGTCGAGAATTGGCCCGTGGTCCATCTCTTCATCAAGTAGCATTACGGTCACGCCGATATCTTCGCGCAGGTCGTCTTTTATGGCGGTCCTAATCGGACTGGCTCCACGTAGTTTTGGTAAGAGGGAAGGGTGAACGTTCAAAATTCCGTGCTTTGGTAAGTCGAGCAGCCATTTTGGCAAAATTTTGTTGTAAGCCACCACAACAAAAACATCAGCGTTCACTGCCTCTATTTTTTCACTGGTCGATTCATCTTTGTATGAAGTTGGTTGAAATACTTCGATGTTGTTCGCTTCTGCCCATATCTTCACTGGTGGAGCAGTTAGCTCTTGCTTTCTACCGACTGGCTTGTCCTGACTACAAACAATCAGCTCGGGTAGTAATCCAGCCATTTTTAATTCTTCCAATACCGGCACTCCCAGCGGCTCGCCACCAAAAAATACAAATCGAATCTTTTCCATAAGTAGTGCCAATATAGCAGACGAAGTGCTCTACATAAAGAAAAAAGGACGCCGTAGCGTCCTAGTGTTACAAACCAGCTTCAAGGATGGCACGTCCGAGATGTTTGTTCTGGTTATGAAGCCAAAGACCACGAGTTTTCCTTGTTGGAGGATTTCCGGTGATTTCGTAAGGATTCCCGACATAGATTCTGATCTGACGTTGTTCCAGAATCCATATCTTCAAAACGTCTTTGAATCCATTGGCCTTCTCTTTGAAAGGGATATCGATCCAGATCGGAATGATTGTCGCGTTGGTAGCAAGAGCTATCTCCGGCAAACCGCCGACGATCCGACGAATCTTACGATGTCTACGCTGACCGAACGGCTTTCGCGGAGTTCGTTTGCCGCGATACGGACTGTCAGTCCGACCTTCCTCAGGATGTACGACTAGGTTTCCTCCTCCCCTAAGAACCTCAATTGTAAGGCTTCGAGCTTTCCCATTCTTGCGGGTTTCCCGGTCGATTTTGATGCAGTGGGCTACCTCATACAACCAGTTGAGATACTTTGGAAACAATGCCTTATCCGGCATGCTCCAAAGGAAAAACTTTCTGGGATTTATGAGAGCGCGAAGCCATTGCGACATTGGAAGGATTACCGTTTCGACGAGGGAAGGATGGTTGCAAGCCAGTATGTTCCCACCCTTTTTGAGCAAGGTAACGAGTTTGCTATAGCCTTCGATGTGAATGAGGCCGAGAATCCACAAAAGCGAAAAGATCAATCCACCCGGAATTCCAAATACCAATATCACGCCGTAAGTGCCAAGGTTTCGACCCCAACGTTTGATAGTCTGCATTCAATCCTCCTGGCAGAATTCTATGTGACAATACCGACAAAACAGCCCTAAGTCAATGGTTTATTCATCAGTCGGTTCGTCGGCTTTGTGCCAAGTTTCGATGGCGCGATCGGTGAACAAAATCCCGTCGAGGTGGTCGTACTCGTGTTGGATGATCTGCGCTAAAAGACCGCCAGCGCCACGTTCGTAGGATTCACCGTTTTCATCAAGTGCCAACATGGTCGCGTTTTTATGACGAACGACTACACCGTAAGTGTCGGGAATAGAAAGACAACCCTCGCTTACCTCATGGGTCTTTTTTGAAAGTTTTGTGATTTTTGGATTAACTGCTACTAGGGAAGGGAGGACGTCATCGCGACCGCTTTGATCATCGATGATGAAGATTCGCTTCGACACTCCAATTTGTGGAGCCGCGATCGCGACCGCGGCGTAACCGTCGACGTCGTAGGTTTTGATGGCTTTCCTTAAGTCTTTGACAATTTTCTCGACTGTTCCATCAGAAAACTCCGCCGGAGTTACTTCTTCCGCGATGGCGTGTAGGGCTGGGTGATTTTCTGGTACCAATTTAGCCATATTATTTCTTCCAAAAATAGCACATATGGAGTTATTTTTGAATCAAATACATGGCCGATACAGCTATACGATCCTTTCGGGGTTGATTTCCACTTTTACGTAGGGTGGTAAGTTGCGTAATTTGGCGGTTAACTTTTCAAGTCTAGCTGGGTCTGATCTTTCGATCCTAATTAATCCATGGCGCTGAGTTTTTTGGTCGGTGGAGTTTGGACTGGTGTAGTACTGGACCTCCTGTTCTTCGAGCAGGGTGGTGATGGGTTTACCTAGTTCGATGACTGATTTTTTGGTGCCAACCCAAGTAAGTAGGATAAAGGTATTGTAGGGAGGATATTGCAACATGTCGCGTAAGGCGATTTCGTCATCGTAGAAACGTTCGGTGGCACCACGAGTGGCGTGTATGATCAGGTCGTCTGGCTCAGTTCTGGTTTGGATAATAACTTCCTTGGCGGTGCATTCACGCAAGCGCAAGAGTAAGCGAAATAGTGACTCATCCGCCCGCCAGGTGGGGATGGAGCGAGCGGCGTCGAGTGAAATGACTGCACTGACATCAACTCCGCGACTTAAAAAAGGTAAAGCTATTTGGGTGCCAATCAATACGCCAGATCGTTCCTCAAAGAATTCGTCTACTATTTTCTGGGCCTTTTTTGGAGTGGGAGCAACGGAGTTGTCGACTAGAGTTAGCGGTACGCTAGGACGCAATTCTTTCCATTCGTCGTGTATGGTTTGAATTCCGATACCGCGTTCACGTAATCGCCAGGAACCGCAGTGATCACACACATCGGAAGCTCGGATTTTCTTACCGGAGGTGCTAGAAACGAACCAGCGTTGCTCTTCGCCATTTACTTGAGTTCGAAGGAGTGAATAAGGTGTATTGGAGTCAGGACAACGAAAGATATGACCGCAGTCGATACAGGCGACGACCGGCGCGAGGCCACGACGGGCAGCATAAAAAAAGACGTGGCCTCGCGCCTCTAAAGCCCGATCCACACTCACCAACAACTCCTCAGAAAACAACCGAAACGGTACGTCTGGTTTCGGTTTATCCTTCTGAGTGACTATCGACAGTGGGGCAGTAAAGGCGATACGCTTGGCTTCTTCGCCGAAGGTAAGGAATTGTTCGTTGCGACGGAAAACTTCATCCTCAGTGCGCGGTAGAATGTCCGCCAATAAAATCGAACGATTGGTTAGTTTGGCGTAGGTAATTAGGGCGGTGCGATGATCAAGGTAAGGGCGTCTCCGAGCGACATAATGTCCGCTGGCAGATTGTTCGATAATGATAGCGATAAGGTCAGAGCGTTCCAAGTAGGCGTGAGCCGGAGTGGTGATAATCAGTTTGGCTGAGGTGGTGTCGGCTAGTTTTTGATACGAAACGTCTCGTTGTTTCTTGGTTTGTGTCGGTGAAAAAGTCACCACTCTCTCCTCGATTCCTTGAGCCAGCTCTTTGTGAGCGTAGGTTACATCGGAGGTGGTTGGTACTACGATCATGATAGACCCGCGATGAGCAAAGGTGCTACGGATCAGGCTCTGGTAGGCAGTGTAGCGTTCATCAATCCGGGCGGTTAGTAGTTGGGGGGCAGATTCCTCGATGTGTTCGACTTCATCGGTGTGGGGGTAGAGACGTGAACCGTTGCGGATGTCCGGTGGCAATAGTTCGTAAAGAAGTGACCCAACTGAAGCAGGGTATTTTTTAGTCAGTTCCTCAGCGGTTTTGCGAATACTAAGCGGCAGAATGACAGGATCGAGCTGTTGAGGAAGTTTGCGTAAAGAAAAAGTGGCGGCTTTTAGAGCAGTTTTGGTGCTGCTGACCGGTCGCACTTCAGTCACGATCGCGGTTTGGTTTTTCCCACGAATTGGCACCTCAACAAAACTACCGATCTCGTAAGTGACTGCTGAGAAATAAGAAAGTGATTCAAGCTGAGTGCCGCGAATTAAAGGAGTGACTTGAACAACAAACATGTGTGAGGATTATATCAAACCCAACATAGCTTAAGAATTGCGGAATATTTTTGCTATGGCAAAGAAAAAACCGACCTGGGGTCGGTTTAAAACACTTCTGGTTCTTGGCAGCGGACTCTCATACCGGTATCTCCTGCAGAGACGAAATATGATTTAGCTTTCATCGCCTCGCGATATGTGCCAAGTGCATAGTGGCCAGCAGCCATAAGTGTATGGTTGCCAGCACGAACGCCGGGGTGGTCTACGAACCAAACCCTCCGTCGACGCTGAAAGAACCTCCTTATCGGTTTGATATTCATCTTGATCTCCTATACCTGTAGATAGTAAATCCTGGATTAGCTCAAAATGCAACTTGATTGTATTAGGGCGAGTTCCAGGAATTCGCCCTAGGAATGGGGCGAATTCGGAACAAAACAAGAACATAGTCGCTACGCTTCTTGTTGCTTGTTTTTAAAATTCCTCCAAATAGTCAATCTTAGCGCCGAGGGAAGTGAGACGTTCAACCAGTTTTTCGTAGCCACGGTTGATGCTGTAGATATTTCTAAGAACTGATTCGCCTTGAGCTCCGAGCATTCCAATCAGAAGGATTGTGGCTGGACGCAGGGCTGGCGGACAGATGAGTTCGTTGGCACGAAGCTTGGTTGGTCCATTGATGTAAATCCGGTGCGGATCAGCCAGTACCGTCTCCGCGCCGAGCTTGTCTAGCTCAGTGAAGTAGATGGCACGCTTCTCATAAACCCAGTCGTGGATCAGAGTTTGCCCTTCAGCTTGAGTAGCAATCACGGCAAAGAAAGGAAGATTGTCGATATTTAAGCCGGGGTAAGGACGAGCGTAAACTTTCTCATGTAGGGAAACTAGTTTTGAAGGTTTGGTGGTGATGTCTACCAGCTTGGTACGGTCGTTGTGACTTAAGTATGGTTTGGTTTTTTTATACTTAAAGCCCATTTTCTCAAGCTTTAGAAGTTCTAGTTCGAGGAATTCGATCGGGCAGCGAGTGATGGTGATTGACGAGTTGGTCACAATCGCCGCCGCCAAAAAGAACATACTGTCGGTTGGATCTTCGGCTAGGGTGTATTCAACATCCTGGTTAATGTCGGCCACTCCGGTCACCGTTAAAGTGGTGGTTCCGACTCCGTCAATTTTTACCCCGAGTTTTTCTAGGAAAGCGCACATCTCTTGCACCATATAGTTGGCGCTGGCGTACTTGATGATGGTTTTGGTTGGTCGACCGGCAGCGGCAAAAATGGCGTTTTCAGTCACAGTGTCGCCAGATTCATAGAGGATTATTTCGGTTGGTTGTTTGGGATCTACCTTCACTTTGAAGGCATCTTCTGTAGTGACGATATCAACTCCGAAATGCTCCAGGGCATAGAA
>CEQS01074291.1_pt1 | contig 16460 bp, 10 predicted proteins | sample 530981 | NCBI WGS metagenome assembly CEQS01 (sample SAMEA2621176, study PRJEB7988) | marine metagenome | biome: marine biome (ENVO:00000447); feature: mesopelagic zone (ENVO:00000213); material: "saline water (ENVO:00002010), including plankton (ENVO:xxxxxxxx)" | depth 800 m
AGGCGGAACACAACCTTATTCCATCCAATGGTTGGATGGGTCCATGAGTCCACTGGTTCCGCCTCAAACTGGTGATACTGCTAAAAACCTGGCTTCTGGAATTTATCATTATCGTGTGACCGATAGAAATGGCTGTACTGCTACGCAGCAAGTAATTCTTATTGATAAAAACGCTCCTGTAATACGACACGATAGTACAAGAGATGTAAGTTGTTTTGGTAAATGCGATGGTGGAATATTCATTACAGCTACCGGTGGTACTGGATCATTAAGTTATCTATGGTCGCCAGGTGGAAAAACAACTCCGGATCTGGATACTGCTTGTTCAGGAATCTATTCGGTGAGGGTTACTGATGGTGCTGGTTGTTCTTCTACCTTCCAGGATACTATCGATGCTGGAAGTGCTCTTATGACCACAGTTACAAAACTTTCGGATGTATCTTCTTCCAGTGCGTGTGATGGGGCAGCAAGTGTATCGGTTTCTGGTGGTAAGCCTACTTACAAATACCTTTGGACAGGTGGTGGAACTTTAAGTGTTGTAAACAATTTGTGCAAGGGAATGAATTATGTTACGGTCACAGACTCGAATGGATGTTCTGGGGTGGATTCGGTTCTGATTCTCGAACCAAACGTTCTTACATTAACGAAAGTTGATACGAATCAACCTGCTTGTGGAAAGTGTGATGGAAAAATAAAAATTACGGTAAGTGGAGGAACAACACCTTATACATACAAATGGGATAATGGGGATACTGCTGACAGCACGCTTAATAGATGTGCTGGAGTTATTCAGGTAACTGTTTCCGATGCTGGTTCATTGTCTCAGGTGTTTAATATTGGCCTTAACAGTTCAAATGCTCCTTCTATCTCAGTTGTTGTTACCGATGCTTCCTGTAATGGGGCATGTGATGGTTCGGCTACAGCAACAGCAAGTTTAGGCACTGCTCCATACAGCTATAATTGGCCTACTATTGCGGTAACAGGACAGACCATCACTGGTAGATGTAAAGGCGTTTATTTGGTAGAAGTTAGAGATTCTAAAGGTTGTATTGCTACTGATTCTGCAGATATTAAAGAGCCTACTAAAATTGTTGCCAACGTTAATGTTACGATTGCCGACTGTGGTAAATCCAATGGATCGGCTACTGTTTCAGCTGTTGGTGGTAAAACACCATATACGTACAAATGGTCAAGTGGCCCTACAACGACAACTCCAACATTAACTGGATTGGCTGCTGGTGCATATTTTGTAACCGTGGAGGATACTTCTAAGTGTTCTGTTGTACTTCCGTTCTCCATTGTAAATCCAAATGGTCCAACTATTACCATTGATACGGTAAATAATGCCACATGTAATAACTCATGTGACGGAAGTATATTCATCACGGCTTCTGGAACTCCTGGCCCATATTCTTATAAGTGGACTCCTGGAGGGTCAACCAGTGAGGACATTAGTAATTTATGTACAGGAGTCTATACAGTAGAAGTTACTGATTTTAATAAGTGTATTTCCGTTGCATTTGATACGGTTAAAGGACCACCTGCACCGGGTCAGACCATAACAGTTTCTAATCACGCTACGGCGTATGGAAGATGTGATGGTAAGGTGTATATAACTATTCCAGGAGGAACCAGCGGATACAATTTCCAATGGACAAGTTCGGAAGTGGGAGATACGGCTAAAACACTATGTGCTGGTGTCAATTACGTAACGATTACCGATTCGAAAGGATGTCAGTTTATAGATTCAGTGGTGATTACTCAACCAAGGAAGATGATTATTTCCTCTAGGAAAGTGGTTAATCCGAATTGTAATGTATGTGATGGTAAAATAACCGTGTCAATTGCTGGAGGCACGCCACCATACACTTATTTATGGGGTAATGGTGATACTACCGATAGCACGGTTAATCGCTGTGCAGGTGTATTGTTCTTAACGGTTACTGACAAGAACAACTATTCTGAGGTCTTCCAAATCGGATTGAACAACAAAACGTCTCCAAATGTTTCTTATACAAAAACAGATGCTCGTTGTGCCAATTCATGCGATGGACAGATAAATGTTGCAGGTTCAGGTACAATTGCTCCATACAGTTACAATTGGCCTACCTTGGGTAGTAGAAACGATACCGTAACCGGTCTGTGTAGTGGAACTTATTTGGTTGAGGTTAAAGACAAGGTGGGTTGTCTGGCGACACAGAGCATAACCATTGATGCACCTACTCCTATAAAAGTAAGCTTTACCAAAACGCTACCAAAATGTGGTATTAATTCCGGGTTGATTTTCTCTGGCACTTCAGGTGGTACTCCAAAATCAACAGGATACGATTATTCGTGGTTAGACAACGCACAATTTGCAATTGTACCTGCTCAAACTTCGGATAAACTATTGAACGTAGGTGCAGGACTGTATCATTTAGCGGTTACCGATAGCATGAATTGTATTGATACGTTCGCAGTTACACTAAACAATATTGGTGGTGCTTCTATTGCGCTTGATTCACTTAAAAATGCATCTTGTGCCGGAGTTTGTGATGGAGAGATTTCCATAACAGCGTCTAAGTCTCCAGTTACCTATCTGTGGTTCCCTGGCGGTGCAACAACAAAAGCGGTAAGTGGATTGTGTGCCGGAAATCATACCATTCAGGTAACTGATACGGGTAATTGTAAAACGCTTAACACGTTCACAGTTACTGCTCCGGAAGCACTTAAGGTGGTAGCAAGAGAAATTATTGACGCAAGCTGCTTCAATACTAATGATGGAGAGATTCGTACATTGGTAAATGAGACCGGTTTAATTACATACCAGTGGTCTGGCGTTGATTCCTTTGCAGGAACCACGGCCGATGCCAAGAACCTGTTGGCTGGAAATTATAAGGTGGTTGCAACCAATGCGAAGGGTTGTGTAGATTCTACTACAGCTACCGTTGGAATACGTGTCAATTATAGCATAAATGCAGGAGGCGATTCTGCTTATTGTGGAAGTCAGACCGTACCTATATGGAATCAAACCATTAGCTCTGGATTTTATACTACAACCTGGTATGACGAAAAAGGAGTTAACCTGGGACAGCGTGATTCAATTACTGTTACTCCAACAACTGGAAGGCATAGTTACCGAGTTGAAGTTCGACAGGAAGTCTGTGTTCAATATGACACCGTGGTGGTGATAATTGAGGATGAGTATGAGTTATCAGCTGGAAAGGACAGGACCATAGTAAAAGGTCAGAGGTCTACCATTGGAGGTAATCCAACAGCTCCTTCAGGGAAAGCTATTGTATGGTCACCAAGTGAAGGATTAGATGACGTAACCAAACAAAATCCAGTGGCAATTCCGAGTGTAACCACTATGTATATTGTTTCCGGTGGTAAAGAAGGGGGTTGTATCGTACATGATACGGTTCTCGTTAAGGTTGAGGATAGGATAGTAGTTAATGATGCTTTCTCACCAAATGGTGATGGAGTGAATGATACCTGGGAAATTGGAATAATAAATGATTACCCCAACGCTAAGGTTCAAATATTTAATCGATGGGGTCAGGTATTGTATGAGTCTTACCCTTACGTTCCTTGGGATGGAAAGTATAAAAATGAAGATATGCCGTTAGGTACTTATTATTACATTATCGATCTTAACGATGATTCAATAAGTACTCAAACTCTTTCGGGAGCTGTAACGATAATTAGATAAAATAAGCACGATGAAAAAGATAACCATAATAGCAGTTATTGCTCTAGTTTGTGGTACTGTAAGTGCACAACAATTGGGACAATTTTCACAGTTTTTCATGAACAAATATGTTCTGAACCCTGCTGTGGGAGGAACTAATCATTATTTTGATGTTAAATCGAGTTACCGGTACCAGTGGGTTGGTGTTGATGATGCTCCCAGAACTTTTGTTTTAAGTATGGAAGGGCCGCTAACCAAAAAGAACAACATGGGAATTGGTGGTTATGTTTATTCAGATATTACTGGTCCTACACGGAGAACAGGATTCAAAATTTCATACTCCTATATTTTTAAGGTATCAAATAACATTCGGCTTTCGTTTGGATTAGCCGGTGGTTTAATGCAGTTTGCTGTTGATGGCTCTGATATGGAACTGGCTGATGCCAATGATGTAGCATTAGGAAATACGTTGACGTCAGCATACACGCCTGATGCAGCTTTTGGAGCTTATTTATTTCATGACAACTGGTACGTAAGTATTTCTATTCCACAGTTAATTGGTACTGAAATGAAGTTCGTTGATAACCATACCAACTCACTCAATAAGCTTCAAAACCACTACTATTTCAATGCCGGTTATACGTTTAGGCTAGGTGACCATTGGGATTTGGAACCCATGGTTCAGGTCAAGTATATTCCACCATTAGATCCCCAATTTGAAGGTGGTTTAAGGGTTACTTATAATGACATGGTATTCTTAGGGGGAAGCTGGAGAAACGAATCTGGAGCAGTGGCTTTTGCCGGTGTAAAATTTGCTGAGAACTTTACTATCAGTTATTCCTATGATATTCTTACGACTGATGTAAGTAGAGTAAGTTCAGGATCACATGAAATTCTGCTTGGTCTTAAGTTTCACCAAAGAAACGACTAAGAATACTTTTCAGGAAAATATATCGAAGATAGCTTTCGCTTTCAAAAGCGATTCATTGTATTCATCTAAAGGATCTGATCCATCGGTTATGGCACCTCCGACGGAAAATGTAAGCAACGGTTGTTTGGTGTCGTAAAACAGGCTTCTTATTACAACATTAAAATTAAAGTCGCCATCCGGTTTAAAATAACCAACCGACCCGGAGTATAAATTGCGCTTAAAATTTTCCTCTTTCTCGATTAGTTCCATGGCTTTAATTTTTGGAGCTCCAGTCATTGAACCCATTGGGAAAGCATGCTTGATGGCCTGTACTCCGTTTTGCCCCTCATCTAAAGTACTCGATACTGTAGAGATCATTTGGTGAACCTGTGGGAATGAATAAATACCAAATAGTTCATCTACACGAACAGAACCTAATTTGGCGGATTTCGCTAAATCGTTTCGAACTAGGTCAACGATCATCACATTTTCAGAGCGATCTTTTTCAGAGCGATAAAGCTTCGTCTTAAGTTCTTCATCCTCCTTTTTGTTAGGACTTCTTTTAATGGTTCCTTTAATTGGTTTTGAAGTTAATCGGTTTCCTTTTTTCTCCATGAATTGCTCAGGGCTGGCACACAAAAGGTAAAAGTCATTGACATGAACAAAACAAGAATATGGAGTTGGCGAAATGGAGTTTAGATTCTCGTACGTTTTGTATGGATTGATAGCTTGTGGGCTATAAAACTCCTGGCAATAGTTGATTTCATAGATATTTCCATATTGAATTTCGGATTTTAATTCCTCTACTTTTTTGATGTACTGTTCTTTTGAAATTCGCGGAAAAAATGTCAGGGAATGATGTTGGTTGGAGCTTTTTTCACGGGTTGAAATACATTCCAGCACTTCTTTAACCCTACCCAGAGAGGTACTTTCCTGGTTGTAATGGGCCACTCCTGAGTTACCTTGCCATTCAAAGACCAATTCAGGAATAATAAAAACCAATTCCGGAACCTTATGGCTGGAGAGGTTAATAGAAGAGAGATCTTCCAATTGATTTTTGGCATCGTAGCTTATAAAACCAAAAGCCCAATCTTTTTTAGTCTCAACCATCTTTTCCAGGGCCTCAAAGCTTGGATTTCTTAATCTTTCCAGTTCTCCAATAGCAAGGTAGTTCTTTTGGCTTTTTTGATTTGAATTGAGGTAGAATACGGATTGGAATTGTTTAAGACTCTCGACGTTTAATTCTTCTGCCCAGGTAAACGATAAGGCTTCTCGATCAGGCATTTAATGCTAAGTCTTTTAAGGTATCCACCCAGGCTGGTTCGCTATTCAGGCTTTCCACCAGATCCAATTGCATACCACCATGTTTTAAGAATAATTCCTTGTACTCCACTCCAATTTCTATGGTGGTTTCCAGGCAATCACTCACAAAGGAAGGACTAAATACCAGTACTTTTTTGTTTCCAGCCTTGGCAAGTTCTACCAGAGTATTGTCTGCAAATGGTTCCAGCCAATTTTTGTCTAACCTTGATTGGAATGCCACAGTAAAATTTGTACTATCAATCGATAACCTGGAACAGATCAGTCTGGCCGTTTCATAGCAGGTTGCTTTGTAACAATACATACTTTCTTCACTTACCTCCGTTTCACAATTTCGGTCTGAACACAAATCTGCATCATAAACCTTATCAACTTGCCGCGTGGGCAGACCATGAAAACTAAAAACGAAATGGTTATAATCTTGTAAGTTGAATTTGTTGGCTTGTTTAACAATACTATCAATGAATCCGGGGTGGTCGTAAAACTGACCTACTACTTTTACCGGGGGAATTACAAACCATTTGCCGATTATCTTATACAAGTATTCTACTGAACTTCCTGTTGTTGAACTGGCATATTGAGGATAAAGGGGGATAGCTATAATTTCCCTGGGAATACTTTTCCTGATTTTTTCAAGAACATCTTTCAAATGTGGGTCTTGGTATCGCATGGCCAATTCAACTTGAAACTCTTCTCCCAACGATTCTTGAAGTTTGTTTTTTAGATCAACCCCATGTGTTACCAAAGGCGAGCCTTTAGGAGTCCAAAGCTGCTTGTAGATTTTTGCTGATTTTGGCGAGCGAAAGGGGACGATAATTAAATTGACTAATAACTTTCGAAATAGCCAGGGGATATCAATAACGCGTGGATCATTTAGGAATTCAGATAAATAACGCCTAACCGCGCTGGTAGTAGGGCTATTTGGCGTGCCAAGGTTTATTAAAAGAACAACGTGTTTATTCATTCACCATTTTTAAGCCGCAAAAGTATGCATAGTGTTTAGTATTGACATGTGCAGCTTACCTTTGCCGAATAATTTAAGGCGATGGATCGGAGTAAGTCAAACAGGAAATCATTATCAGGAAAAAGATTCTCAGGTAAAATTGAAAGGAAAAGGTCTATTAACAGAGGTGATTCTAACGAAGCTGAAAATAGTTTTGGAAGGGAGATAAAGAAAGCCAAAGGGATCGATTCAGAGCCAAATACGAGCCAAAAGAAGAATTCATTTGCCCGAGGGGCAAATACATCAGGAATAAAAGGGAAAAGGCGGAATACTGATTCATTCTCGGGTAAAAGAGGTAGAAACTATGATAACTCGTCTAAATCAAAACCTAAGCGGCATGTTAAAGAAACATCGCAAGTTAGAGAAGCCTCAGATGAGGTTAGACTCAATAAATACATAGCTTCTTCCGGAATATGTTCCCGTCGAGAAGCCGATAAGTTAATCGCAGACGGATTGGTTACAGTAAATGGAGAGGTAGTTACAATTTTAGGCACCAAAGTGAAACCAAGCGATGTGGTGGAATATGGAGGAGAAAAATTGAGATTTGAGAAGTTTGTGTACTTATTGCTAAACAAGCCCAAGAATGTAATTACAACTTCGGACGACCCTCAGGGAAGGTTAACTGTAATGGACATAATGTCGAATACGGTTAAAGAAAGAATTTACCCTGTCGGACGTTTGGACAGAATGACCACAGGTCTTCTTTTGATGACCAATGATGGCGACCTGGCCAAAAAACTGGCACACCCTAAGTATAAGGTTCAAAAAGTTTATCATGTGGCACTGAGTAAACCAGTAACCAGAAACGACATGAAAAAACTGACCGAAGGCGTTGAACTTGAAGATGGAATAGCAATTGCTGATGCGGTGTCGTATGTAGGAGATGGGACCAATAAAAATGAAATTGGTATTAGTCTGCATAGCGGAAAGAATAGAGTGATCAGAAGAATGATGGAAACATTGGGATATAGTGTTTCAAAATTGGACAGGGTGTCTTTTGCAGGGTTGACAAAAAAGAATATTCCAAGGGGAAAGTGGCGAACATTGAACGAAAGAGAAGTGGGAATGCTAAAAATGATAAGCTACGTATGATATCCATTTGTTCAAGTATTTTAAATGCCTAATAACTTCTGTAACGAGTGAAACTACTTAAGTATTTACTGTTATTTATTGTAATTGTTGCATTGGCGTTTGTCGGTATTGGATGGTATATTTCATCTCAATATGGTGCCATTGTTAAAAAGTTGGTAGTTGAAACCATCAACGAAAATTTAAAGAGTGAGGTTAAAGTAGCCTCAATAGAGGTAAGTACTTTTGATGAAATCCCTTATTTCAGTCTGGTTTTTAATGATGTAACCATTTTGGAGCCACCCCAATATCAAGAGACACCGGATACCTTGTTTCAAATTAAAAACCTGTCGCTTCAATTTGATTTATTGGATATCTATCAAGGCAATTACCAGCTAAAGCAGGTAAAAATAAGCGATGGATTTGGTAGGTTTTTCGTGAATAAAAAGGGAGTAGAGAACTATTCTTTTTGGAAGTCAGACACCGTTGAAAGTGAGGAATCTGAATTTGTTTTTGAGCTTAAACACGTCGATGTAGAAGGTGTAAGGTTTTCGTACATAGATCAATCCAAAAAAACAGGAGTTCGTACGCGTGTGCGGGACGCTAACGTTTCAGGGAATTTTACTGCTGAAGCCCTAAAACTATTGGTCCAGGGAGACTTTACAACAACTTCGGTTAATGTGGGTGAGGTTCAATATGTAAACAACAGGGACCTGGAGGTAAATACTGGAATTCAAATTGATACTGAAACCGATATTATTACATTTTTAAAGGGCGAGGTTCGGTTTAACAGAGCGTTTACACTAACTGCTTCCGGGAATATTTCAGGGTCAAATTATCGATTTGATATTGGAAGTAAAAAAATTAGGTTGGAACAGCTGAATTCACTAGTTCCAAAGCAGTTTTCGCATTACAAAACCTTGTATGAAGGCAAGGGAGATGTACAACTCGATGTGTCTATCAAAGGAGATTACAGGACAAATTCCGCTCCGTTAATTCAAACTGATTTTTCACTAAGTAATGGTGAAATCATTGAGTTAAAAAGCAATGTTTCCGCTAATCAGATTGAGCTTACCGGTTATTATTCAAATGGAACGAATCGAAATTCTAAAAGCTCTGAACTGGGCTTGCAAAATATTTCGGCAAGCTTTCCATCAGGAACGATTAAGGGAGATGTAAGCATTAAAGATTTCAATAAAATGGTTATGGAATCAAATGTGTCAGGCAAACTGGATTTAAGTGAATTCCGAGAGTTTATTTCTGCCGAAAGTATTGATATGCTTGATGGGCTGTTGCATTTTGATGTTCAGGCAAAATTGATATTGTCGCGTTTAACAGGCGATAGAGTAGACATTACGGGTTCAAGATTGACCGGAGACCTGAAATTTTCTGAGGTAACAGCGCAATTCCAAAATAGCATGAATATTAATCAGCTGGAAGGTGAGATCATTTTCGATAAAAGAATTGCGAGAATTGTAAACGTAAATGGCCAGGTACAGTCTTCTAACGTGAAATTAAGTGGTGAAATTCAAAATGCTTTGCATTGGATCTTTATCCGGGATTCATTGAATGCACAGCCATTGAGAATTATGGCAACGCTGGAAGCAGACAAGATCGATGTGATGCAATTTCTGCCTCAGCAAGTAGAATCAGAGGGTAACGAAACTGATCAGGGATTGAAGTTTCCGTTTTCTGAGCTTCAAATAAGTGCGAAGTTCGGTGAATTTGATTGGGACCGTTTTCATGCGAATAATTTTAATGCAAAGTTGTTTTTATCCAATGGTAAAATGATAATGAACCCTGTTAGCTTCTCAGCCATGGATGGAAATTTCGATGGCAAGCTGACTCTCAGCCGGCAAAGGGATAATTCCTTTAAGTTGAAGCTTATCAGCAATAATTATGAAACCAACGTTCAAAAAATGTTTTTTGCGTTTTACAATTTTGGTCAGAATGAAATTACGGCAAAGAACATAAACGGTACATCAACAATTAATGTGGTGTTGGATGGTAAATTATCCGATCGACTTGCCATTTTGCCGCAATCGATAGAATCGAATGCTAAAATTAAAATTACAGAAGGGCAGCTGGTCAACTATAGAAGCCTTAAAGTGGTTTCCGATTACTTTAGGAAAAACCTGGTTTTGAAGAACTTATTTCAGGCTGATAAACTCGAAGAAAGTTTGATGAAAGTAGATTTTGATGCATTGGAAAATGAGATATACATCAAGGATCAAAAGGTGTTTTTACCTAGGATGTCCATAGGAACTTCGGTATTGAATCTAAATATTGAAGGTGTTCACCATTTTAATGGAGACATTGACTACCGGTTGGATTTTGATATTAGTGAATTGCTTCTTAACGATAAAAGAGAGAAGAATAACGAATCGGTGGTTGACAACGAGAGTGGGGGAATTAGGATTTTTATTCGAATGCATGGTCCGGCAGATGATCCTATTGTTGAAATTGATAAAGAGAGAAAGAAAGCCTATAAAAAGCAAAAACGCAGCCCAGAGAAAGTTGAATTTAGATCAGCCCTGAACCAGGAGTTTGGTTGGTTTAAAAAGGATACATCGCTTACCAGGAAAACCAGCTCCGAAGAATTTGAAATTGAGTGGGAGGAGGCTGATCAAGACAGCGTAACTACAAAAAAAGCACCAATTGACACCGCCAAGAAAAAGAATAAAAAATTAAAAGAAATATTCAAAGTTGATCCGGATGAAACCGATGAGTTTGATTTTGGTGACGATGATTTCTGAAGAGGTTGCGATCATACGCCCAACTATGGCTACCTTTTGCCTTTCTTTGGGCAAGTTTTGCAAGCAGATTTACCTTTCTTTTTAAACCGCTTGCAGCATTTCTTTTTCTTTCCGCTCATAATTTTTAGGGCTGCAAACGTACGCCAAACTTCTCTTCGTTTTCCACATTTCCGATGGGTTCAAAATGAAGCATAATGTCGTACACATTATCCACCTTTTTTTTGATCGCATTTTCCACTTCAACGCCGAGAGAATGAACCTCCTTCATCGGTAGATCTGGGTCGACTTCCACGTCCAGATCAATCATCAATAAATTCGATAATCGCCTAACTCGAACACGGTGAGGGTTATGTACCTGCGGTACCTGATCTACCGCGTCGAATATTTTTTGATAGACCGCGGTGTCGTCTACCATGTCCATTAGTTCTGTACTGGTTTCTTTAAAAAGGTCAAAGGCAACCTTTAATATCCAAATGCCAACAACCAGTGCTAGTGCATGGTCAATCCATCCTTTTCCGAAATAAATAGACAGGCTGATTCCCAGAAGCACACTAAGGGATAGAACGATGTCGTTTCTCATGTTAATTGCATTGGCTACCAGCATTTTACTTTTTATCGATTTGCCTTTTTTCATGTGCCAAAACGATAGCATAAATTTTATTATTACAGACGCTATGGTTATATAAACTGCCTCCTTGCTTGGAGTAGCTGAATGGGAACCATTCCATAAACTCTGGCTAGAGGTAAACACAAGTTGAGCACCAATAAAGAAGATAAAGAATGAAAGCAACTTGGTAGCAATCGCTTCCACACGATTGTAACCATATGGAAATTTAGGATCGGGTGGACGCATCATAATTCTGGCTGCCACCAGTGTAACTACGTAGGTTGCCACATCATTAGAGCTATCAATTCCGTCACCAATAACGGCAAGTGAGTTGAACCAATGCCCTCCAACAACCTTTATTATTGCAAGAAGTGTATTAATGCCAATTCCAACCCAGGAGGCCCTTATTATTTCCTGTTCCTTTGTCACTTTTAAGCCTGCTACAAGTGCTTAATGATAGTGCAAATAAAGAACATTGTGGCTTAAACAACGATTAATAAAGGCCTGGCTTGTATTACTGTATTGGCTTGTTGGGCTTTTGGAATAATTTAATGGAAAAGTTTACCTGAATCTCCTATTCATTGTACATGAGGTAAACGAAGTATTTTTCCGAATTGCTTTGTTCCAATTCTGTCTCCGGGTGCTTGGTTTCACATGCAGGAATATTCTTAAAACGATCGATCAGGTATTTTTCAAATGCCTCAGCCGAGTTTTTAATTACTGAACTACCAACCACTTCATACCGACTATAAGTTTGGGAATATTTTTGTTTATATACTTCTTCGACCGGTCGGCCTGTTTTTCCAATACTAAATTTTGACAAGGACTTTATTTTTGGTTCAAACTCGTCCGCTCTTTCTTCAAACGTTACCATAACACTTCGTTTTCAGTTATACTTATTGATTGGTATAATTTACAATTGAGACAAACCAAACACGTAAAAGTTTGCCTTCTCAAACTTAATGATCAAACAGTGTCAAATTGAAATCGTTCAGTTAAGAGTAATTTTTTTTCGATCAATTGCCAATCGGGAAGTTTGTCTTTGGACCCAGTGAAAATGGACATTTCAGGGATTCCGTTCTTGATTTTTGCAAAAGTGTTAATTTAGGGAATAACTTAAAATTTATAAGGTATACCTTATAAAATTCTAGGCTTTACCTGTTTATACAACTGGGGTATTTGTACAGTAAAGCTACCTCTAACTTGCAGGTCGGCTATTTAACCAATTGACTAATGGCTTTAAAAGATTTGGAATCAGAGGTTTTGCACAGCTCAAAAAGAATGGCTTCAACTGTGGTTAGCCGTATTCCTTCCTGTGCCATTCTTTTCAACGCTATTTCTTTGTCCAATGGATTTCTGGAGGAGACGGCGTCGACAACGACAACAGGCCTGTGACCGGATTCAACCAGATCAAGAGCGGTTTGCAAAACGCAGACATGAGATTCAATGCCAGAAAGAATAATGTTTTCCTTGTAGTGTTCCTCAATCCTCATATTAAATTCTCCCAACCCACAACAAGAAAAGGTCATTTTTTCTAAGGCTTTATGGTCGCCAAGGGCCTCCTGGATAGCTGGAACCGTGTCACCCAAACCTTTTTTGTATTGAACCGTCACAATGGTAGGAATCTCCAAAATTTTCATACCTTTAATCAGGGTAGAACATTTTTGAGTCAAAATTTCATTCTGATGAATATGGGGAAAAAGTCGATCTTGAATGTCAACTACTACAAATGAACAGTTCTCCTTTAGAATTCTCATGCCGCTGAATTTATATCTAATATTGTTTACATCAAAAGTATAATATGATACGCATTTTAATACCCTTATTCTTGGGCTTATTTTTTAGTATGTCTGCTTCTTCCCAGGTTCAAATTGGGATGGCTGAAATGCCGGATAAAAACTCAAAAATTTTGTATTCCTATGCAAATGTTAATACGACCATTGACCATGCTAAAAAGGGCTCTGGTCAGACCTGGGATTATTCGGGTTTAACCTATGCGTTACAGTTACCGGAGGAATATAAAAGTGCTACCAGCATTAATTTTTTCTTTTTTGGAATTCAGAATGGATTTGGGACTAAAACTGCAGATAGTCTGGGTGTTGGTCAATTTATGATGAGGGATATTTACGATGTATTTAAAACTACGTCGAAAAAAATGACAGCAGAAGGACGTTCTCTAAAATACAATGGAATACCTGTTCCTCAGTTTTATTCCGATGCAGACGAAATTTATCAGTTTCCTCTGAAATATGGGAGAAAGGATATATCTACCTTTAAAGTAAGCTTTAGTTTGGGCAACCAGTTTAGTATGGTCCAGGCAGGTGAGAGAACCAATGAAGTTGAGGGTGAAGGAAGTTTAATTACTCCTTATAAAACTTATGCATCCTGCATTAAGATAAAGTCAGTGGTTGATGAAATTGATTCAATAAAGTTATTGAGTTTACCTTCTATTCCAATTCCGCGAAAAACGGTGGAATATAAGTGGTTTGCCCCAGGAGTGGTCGGCCCTGTTTTAGTTGTTTCGGGTGCTGAATTGTTGGGCCGATTTACTGTTCAGGAAATTCGTTTTCAGGATGAGCCAGTATCCTTGGTTGGCTTTAAGGCTGACAAATATGTTGTTAGACTAAATGATGTTGTAACACTCAGCGACACATCAGCAATAACTACATTTACTCGAACATGGAACATTACCCCAAATACATTCAATTTCGTGAATGGAACCAACGCTGGCTCAGAAAACCCAGAAATTGAGTTTACTTCGATGGGAGCTTATGCGGTAGAATTATTGGTTAGAAACAGATTTGGGCAGATGTCTGAAAAACGAACGAATTATATCCAGGTGCTGGAAGCCGTATCAGTGGATCAGACGGCCCTGATAAATAACAACTATACCTTATATCCTAATCCATGTGATGACGTGCTTCATTTGGGAAATTCAAAGCCAGGTGTTGCTCTTGAGGTTTTGGATTTAAATGGCAAGATTATGTTCGTTGACATTGGCCATGACGTAGTTAATGTCTCTAACTTAAAGGCTGGAATCTATTTGCTAAGAATCAAATCAGAGGAAGAAGTCACTTTCAGAAAGTTTCAAAAACTATAGCGATAGTTAGCCGGATAAATAGCGTTAAATCACATTACATGGTTGCATTGGCCAGGGTTTCCAGCGCATCACTCAGGATAATTTTTTTACCGCTTTCGTTCATTTTACTCAAGTTGAGCATGGCCTTAGCTACGGTTTTGGCTTCAATTGCCCGATACTTCTTAAGATTACCCACAAATAAAATATCAAGGGCTGTCATTAGGATTTTTCCAATAAACTCCCCAAATCGGAACTCTTTCCTTTTACCCAATAAAAGAGAAGGTCTTACTATAAAAACGTTTTCAAGATGGGAGTCATTCATTAAAAAATCCTCTTTCATTCCTTTAACTCGATAATAAAGAGTTTTAGAATGAAGTTTAGCCCCCATTGAGCTTACCGAAATAAACTTTTTGACCTTTTTCAAGTGAGCAATGGTGGCAAGTTCTACCACATAATTGAAGTCAACTTTTATAAAATTTTCTTCACTTCCTGCATTTTTAATGGTGGTCCCCAGGCAGTTAAAAAGTACATCAATATTATCCGGTAAATCGTTTTCCGAGATATCGTCATAATTGATAATTATTTGATGAAGCTTTTCATGGCTCATGTCTAAATGCTTCCTGACCAATATAAAAAGCATGCCTACATCATCGTCTGACAAACAAAACTGAACGAGTTCTCTCCCTATTAAACCACTTGCTCCGGCAATAACCACTCTCATAATTACGAAGTTACGACATAATAGGCATTACCATGTCATTGTTAAGATGATTGATGTCAGTTATTTAGGATCGACCCAATCGCCGTGAGTTTTAATCAACTCAATGAGTTCATCAACGGCGTTGGCTTCAGGTACATTTCGTTGCACCACCTGTTTTTCCTTGTAGAGCGATATTTTGCCTACACCGGTTCCTACGTAACCATAATCTGCGTCAGCCATTTCTCCAGGTCCGTTGACAATGCAACCCATAATGCCAATCTTAACTCCTTTCAAATGTTCGGTACGCTTTCTTATTTTGGCAGTTACTTCCTGCAGGTCAAAAAGCGTTCTTCCACAGCTGGGACAAGAGATATACTCTGTCTTGGAAATTCGTGTTCTCGTAGCCTGTAAAACCCCAAATGCCGTTTGATTTATAGCTTGATCAGGACCACAATTTTCCGCCGCTATAAATATGCCATCTCCTAGTCCGTCGACCAATAATCCACCTATATCCGTAGAGCTAAACAGCTGCAGTTGATCTGCTGAAAGGTAGCCATAAGCTCTTCCTATAATCACAGGTACCGTGCAACTAGCGTTCATTAAATCAATAAACATCCGGCGTTGTTCTGCAAGTCCATGTTTGTTGTAAGTATCGATAAATAAAACAGCCGTTGAATCGTGTTGCAGTTTTTCAATAAGATCTGTACTCAAGTCCGGTAAACAGGCATATATAAAGTTGATTTCCTCAGAACATTCCATGGTGTTGGTCAAATATTGGGAGGCCCTTATAAATGGATAGTGTCTTGCCTTATCCCGGTTGGATAGCCAGATGCTGTGGTTTTGAATAATACTTAACGATCCCGGTATTTCAAAATTTATGTTTTGGTCATTAATAAAGAGGTAATCAACCGCCTGGTCGGTCAAGTTCCACTTATCATTTTTTACAGAATAATTATACCCAAAAGCAAAAAGGCTTGATGGTTTAATCTCCTTTTTTAAGGACAAGTCGGCGATAACAACCGGATGATTATGGTCTCCAATATTTTTTATTGCTCTTGTTTTTCTTCTTTCAAAATCAAAAACGTGAAGTGGATTGTCAGTAACCTTTGGTATGGGCCTGTGGTTTTCTCTCCCATTATATCGTTTTACAAGTTCCTGGGCCACGGGAATTTCGGCTTCAGGCTCTTCCGTCAGAGATACACGCACCGTATCACCCAATCCATCTTCCAGGAGCGCACCAATACCAACGGCCGATTTTATTCTTCCATCTTCCCCTTCACCGGCCTCCGTAACGCCAAGGTGCAACGGGTAATTCATATTTTCTTTAAGCATGTGATTCACCAGTAA
>CEQS01074322.1_pt1 | contig 16391 bp, 9 predicted proteins | sample 530981 | NCBI WGS metagenome assembly CEQS01 (sample SAMEA2621176, study PRJEB7988) | marine metagenome | biome: marine biome (ENVO:00000447); feature: mesopelagic zone (ENVO:00000213); material: "saline water (ENVO:00002010), including plankton (ENVO:xxxxxxxx)" | depth 800 m
TTGAATATGGAGGGCGATTTGAAAGTTCTCCATCACTGGAGCTTCAATTCAACCAAAAGCCACAACCGACCTTTAATAAGAATTTTGAACTGTTGGTTCTTGACCTTCACGAGCTTAAAGATCAAAAATTAGAGAGTTTTATTCTTTCGGGCCAGGCCCGACAGATGGAGAGACTCCATGCCATTTTTGAGGACCTGGATCCTGATGTTAGCTTTTCGCCCATCCTTCAATCGGCGCACGAAGGGTTTATTGACCTGGATTTAAAAATAGCCTGTTACACCGACCATCAAATCTTTGAACGATACCATCGCTTTCGATTAAAGGAAGGGTTCAATAAGGCCAAACAAGCATTAACCATTAAAGATTTAACCAGTCTTAAAAAGGGAGACTACGTAACCCATATCGATTATGGAGTTGGTCGATTCGATGGGCTTCAAATCATTGAGAATAATGGCAAAGAGCAGGAAGCTATTCGGCTTATCTATAAAGACAGCGATATACTTTATGTAAGCATTCATTCCCTGCATCGCATTGCACGCTTTTCAGGAAAAGATGGTACCCCCCCTAAAATCAACAAACTGGGAACCCAGACCTGGAAAATTCTTAAAACCAAAACCAAGAAGAAGGTTAAGGAAATTGCATACGATTTAATAAAACTCTATGCAAAAAGAAAGGCGGCTCCAGGGTTCCCTTTTACACCAGATAACTACCTGCAATTTGAGTTGGAGAGTTCCTTTATTTATGAAGACACTCCAGATCAATTTAAGGCTACACAAGATGTAAAAGCGGATATGGAAAAGGCACATCCCATGGACCGACTAATCTGCGGTGATGTGGGCTTTGGAAAAACAGAGGTGGCTATCCGTGCAGCCTTCAAAGCGGTTTGTGATAGCAAGCAAGTGGCTGTTTTGGCGCCAACAACTGTTCTTACCTACCAACATTACAAAACCTTCAAAGACCGACTCAATGATTTGCCATGCACAGTAGATTATATCAATCGATTTAAGACTACCAAAGAGCAAAAAACCACCCTGAAAAATTTAGCGGAAGGAAAGGTAGATATCCTTATTGGTACGCACAGAATTGTAGGTAAGGATGTTAAGTTTAAGGACCTTGGATTGATGATCATTGATGAGGAGCAAAAATTCGGTGTTGGAGTCAAGGATAAACTGAAAACCATCAAGGAAAACGTGGATACGCTTACTTTAACAGCTACACCCATACCAAGAACCCTACAGTTTTCATTGATGAAGGCCAGGGACTTGAGTGTAATTAATACACCACCGCCCAACCGTCAGCCAGTAGAGACCATTCTAAAACCATTTAACGAAGAAACCATTCGGGATGCGATCTATTATGAAGTGAGTAGAGGTGGTCAGGTTTTCTTTGTCCACAACAGGGTAGAGAACATTCAGGAAGTTACCGGAATCATTCAGCGATTGTGTCCCGAAGTAAGAATTGGAATTGCACATGGACAATTGGAGGGGCATCGATTGGAAAAAGTAATGATGGGGTTTATGGAACATGAGTTCGATGTTCTTGTAGCTACCACCATCATTGAATCGGGGCTGGATATTTCAAATGCCAACACCATAATCATTAACAATGCGCACAATTTTGGATTGAGTGATTTGCACCAAATGCGAGGGCGTGTTGGTCGGAGCAATCGAAAAGCATTTTGCTACCTGTTGGCACCACCGTCGAGCAGTTTAACCACTGAAGCACGTAAGAGAATTGAAGCCATTGAACAATTTTCTGACCTGGGAAGTGGATTTAATATTGCTATGCGTGATTTGGATATTCGTGGAGCAGGAAATATGCTTGGCGGTGAACAATCCGGTTTTATTTCGGACATTGGTTTCGAAACCTATCAAAAGATCTTGGATGAAGCCATTCAGGAATTGAAAGAAACTGAATTCAAAAGCCTGTTTAAAGAAGAAGAGGCCAACATTACCAGGTTTGTTCAGGACTGTCAACTGGATACGGACTTGGAGATCATGATTCCAAGTGATTATGTCAATAGCGTCAATGAACGATTAACTCTGTATCAGGCATTGGCAGATGTGAAAACGGAAAATCAGCTGCAGCAATATGAAGGCGGACTTAAGGATCGATTCGGCCCAGTTCCCGAAGAAACCATTCATTTGATTAATGGTGTTCGATTGCAGTGGTTAGCAGAGAAATTGGGCTTTGAAAAGATAGTATTGAAAAACGAAAAGCTGCTTTGCTATTTTATTTCAAGCAAGAATTCACGATTTTATCAAACTTCTCAGTTTCAGTACATTTTAAAGTTTGTTCAAACAAACCAGGCTAAAACCCAGATGAAGGAGCGGAAGGAAAAACTCTATTTGGTTTTTGAAGGGGTTAGAAGTTTAGAGGACGCCCTAAGAATTATGGAGCCCATGGTGGTATAGGTATAAAAAGAAAAGGGACCAGTCCATGATACAATCCCTTTTCTCTAAACGGTTTAACATACGATATTATAAGGTCCCGATGTTAAACGGTTCAGTCAATAAATCACATTTCTCGTTTGAACTATGGGCCTTCGATAAGAATGTGACCTATTGTTTTTTCTGTACCGTTGGTTAGCTGATAGATGTAAATTCCTCTTGAATAGTCTGTTCCATCAAATGCGAATGAATTCACATGATCGAGTTCAATGTTTTTATTTTCATAAACCTTTTTTCCAAACAAATCATACACGTTGAGTGATACATTATCCTGCGTTGGATTTGTGATTTGAAACTTAGCTCTCGAGGTAACCGGGTTAGGGAATATTTTAACCGTTATTGCGGGATCCTTCAGTTTAGGAACACTAACTGCTTTTTCTTTTACCAATTCGAGTTTTAGCGTTTTTGGATGCTTAATGCTATTCCCACCGTTGGCATAATAAGTTAGGTCAAGAATAATATCGATCGTCCCAACTTCAGATGCAGCCGTAGGTGTCCCGCTTATTTGTATGCAGGTTTTTTCTCCTCTTTTTACCATTAGTTTTTTGGTTTGAAAGGAGAGACCCGTGGGTAGCGACTTTACCTGGTTTATCATAATTGAATCGACTACAATTGGAAATCCAAAAGTGTCGTAGGTAACCTGAGGAATAAAGGTGATGGTTTCTGTATAAGGCTTATTTATTTCAGCATCGTTCATAAGGCCTTCACCTGCGGATGTGTAGTTTCCCGGAGAAATTCTGCTAGGATCCGGAGTGCATTGAGCATACCCCAGGAATGTTCCCAGAATAAAGATACAAGTAAAGAGAAGTGTTTTCATGTTTTAGATATTTAGAGATAAAATCATTTGCTAAAAACCCATAACATTTCAGTTATTCGTTCCGTTTGTTGATTTGCCGCTGAAAGCCAGAACTTTAAGAAAGTTTTAAGATTTGAAAGTCGAGATTATTGGTCTGTCTCAGGTTCTCCCGTAATGCAACAAGGTCTGTTAAACACAACTTTACGGAGCTAGTTTAGCTTACCAGCCAAACCAATCCAAATTGGATGATCATAGTTCCTTCAACGAGCAGGCTGTAGTAATATTCGCCTGACTCCTTTTTGGCATAGCTTACTATCCAGGCCGTAAACAAAGCTGAAAGAAGCAACGCTAATGTGGAAAATGTACTGGATTGGAAAAGAAAAAGAACCAAACCGGCAAAAAGGCTTAAAAATATAATGCTCAGTTTTCTTGCTTTTTCTACTCCAAAAAGGAGTGGAAGTGTGTTTAAGGAAGATGGCGCATCGAAGTCTATATCCCGTATGTCAAATGGAATTGTAATGGCCAGAATAAACAGAAAACGAGTACAAAAGAAACCCAGGATAGTTAAATTGCTCCAATCGATTATGGCATACTCATACAGTGGAAGATACACCGTTACATAGCTAACGGTTAGGCTAATTAAAAATACCTTAGCAAATGGTAAATCGCGTAGACGCCAATATTTCCCATTTCGTTTGATTATGGGCACTGAATAGCCAAAGGCAATTATTCCGGAAGGGAGCAGTACATATAGAAATGTAATTTCAAGTCGATTGAGCAGGAAAAGAGATCCAGCAGCAGCTAGAAACATTCCCAGGTATAAAATGCCTTTGTTCTTTAATGCCCAGGTATGCCGTGGGCTTAAGAATTGGGTTTCGATTTTATGCAGACCAACAATTCGATGCACGTTGTAAATGAATAGAGTCGAGCAATAAATAAAAATGACAATATCGAAATTTACTTTCGAGCCAAACAATAAGAAGGTACTCCATGCCAATGCCGAAACCGGAAGGGCGACATAGATGTTACTAAAAACAAAAAAGTCAAGAACCGATTTTATTTGCCTCATTAAAATTAAGGTTGACTATTGGCTGAGATGAGGCCCACAACCCCTCCCGCTATTCCTCCGGCTACCGAAGCGATAATGGAATTAAAAATCTTTTTTCCCCTGGCACCTTTGCGATAACCCTCAATATAAGCAGGGCTTTGTAGCACTTTTTCATTCCTGGCATATTTAGTCTTTGGGCGGTTGTTTTGTGTGGAGCTACCTGCCAGGGTTCCCACAACCGGACTTACAACTAACAGGGCGCTATTTTTTGATCCAAGGAACACACCTAGAACAGCACTGACCGAAAACCCTACTATTACCGGGAGTGGAGTCTTGTGGTTAGCTCTTGCATCTTGTTGACCATAAATATAAAGCCTCATTTCTTCCACAGAATACATGTCTTCATCAGTAGAATCTACCTTGTAATAGATTTTTTCCTTTCCATCTGTTGTAACTGAAAACACCTGGTCTAACCAAATATTGACGTACTTGATTTTACCATTTTTCTTTTTGGTTTCAAACTTTAGTCGCTCTTCATCTTCTGAAATTATTTTTCCGCCAAAACTTTGTCCTCCCATCAATAGAATAAATGATTGCGAATACCCTTCGCTATATGCCAGGCAGAGAAGTGCAAAAGAAATAATCCGAAGACAGTGGTTTACTCTCATGGCTTCAAAAGTAGGTAAACTAGGAACGGATTATTCCTGATTTTTTCAAGTACAATCTCACATTCTTTAGAATTATATTTGCAGACTTTTTTATGCGACTTTTAGCACATTAGAATATGGAAAATTTTACTGGTAGACACATTGGACCAAGAGGAAATGCAATTTCCAGAATGATGGAAGAAGTTGGTGTCGATTCAATCGAAGGCCTAATTTCAGAGACCATCCCAGACCAAATAAGGTTAAAAGAGGATTTAGACATTCCTCACGGTATATCTGAATATGAATTTCTTAAGCACATCGGTGAGGTTGCGTCAAAGAATAAGGTTTATCGATCCTATATCGGGCAGGGGTATTATGGTACCCTCACGCCAAGTGTGATCAGACGAAATATGTTTGAAAATCCAGGTTGGTATACAGCTTATACCCCTTATCAGGCAGAAATTTCTCAAGGAAGATTGGAAGCACTTCTTAATTTCCAAACGGTTTGTAGCGACTTAACCGGCATGGAATTGTCCAATGCATCCTTACTTGACGAAGCTACCGCGGCAGCAGAAGCTATGATTATGTTTTTTCATGCGAGAAGTCGGGCCGATCAGAAAGCAGGTAAAAACCGCTTCTTCGTGGACAATGGCTGCTATGCCCATACGGTAGATGTGTTAAAAACCAGGGCACTTCCATTGGATATTGAATTGGTTTTTGGAGAATGGAAATCTTTCACTTTTGATGAAAATACATTTGGCGCGATGCTACAATATCCAAACAATTTAGGTGCTGTAGAAGACTATGCGGGCTTTGTTGAATCTGCACATGCGAATAACGCTATGGTGGCTGTCGCTTCTGATTTAATGGCCTTGGTTAATTTGACTCCTCCAGGTGAATGGGGTGCTGATGTGGTTGTTGGAAATTCACAACGATTTGGTGTACCCATGGGATTTGGTGGTCCTCACGCTGGATTTTTCTCGTCAAAAGAAGAGTTTAAACGTTTCATTCCAGGCAGAATTATTGGTGTGTCCCAGGATAGAAATGGTGGTTCAGCGTTAAGAATGGCCCTTCAAACCAGGGAACAACACATTAAAAGAGACAGAGCAACTTCAAATATTTGTACAGCACAAGCGCTTTTAGCTAATATGGCAGGAGCATATGCTACCTACCATGGTCCTGAAGGACTAAATAGAATTGCAGGAGAAATTCACGAAAATACAAACTCTCTGGCGGCTGCTCTTAAATCACTTGGTTTCAGCGTAGTGAACGATTCATGGTTCGATACGCTTGTAGTTGAGGCAGGAGAGTCTTCCGTACGCCCATTGGCAGAAGAAAAGAAGATTAACTTTTGGTATAGCAATGGCAAAGTTTCCATTAGTATTGATGAAACTGTACTTGAAGAGGATTTAAATGATATTGTTTCAATATTTGAAGAAGTGGCGGGGTCGTCTTCAAATAGAAATGATGCCCAATCCGGAATTCCATCCGGGTTAAGCAGAAAATCAGAATTTCTAACCCATCCTACATTCAACTCTTATCATTCGGAAAGTGAAATGATGAGGTATTTAAAACACCTGGAAAACAAGGATATTTCGCTGGTTCATTCCATGATTTCGTTGGGGTCATGTACCATGAAACTGAACGCTGCAACACAAATGTTTCCGGTTTCGTATCCCGAGTTTTCTTCATTGCATCCATTTGCCCCTAAAGACCAGACGCAGGGTTATGATCACGTTATTCAAAACCTGGAAGAGTGGTTGTGTGCCATTACCGGGTTTTCGGCAATTTCTTTTCAGCCGAATTCCGGTGCACAAGGAGAGTATGCTGGTTTAATGGTAATTCGTGCCTATCACGAATCAAATGGGGATATGAACAGGAATATCGCGTTAATCCCCTCATCGGCTCATGGAACTAATCCAGCGTCAGCGATTATGGCGGGGATGAAGGTTGTAGTAGTAAAAAGTTTAGAAAACGGAAATATTGATGTCGATGACCTTCGGGCTAAGGCTGAAGAACACAAGGAAAATTTAGCTTGCTTAATGGTGACTTATCCATCCACGCATGGTGTGTTTGAAGCACCCATTATGGAAATGACTGATATTATTCACCAAAATGGAGGTCAGGTATATATGGATGGCGCCAATATGAATGCACAGGTGGGACTTACCAATCCGGCTACAATTGGAGCTGATGTTTGCCATCTAAACCTGCACAAGACATTTGCTATTCCACATGGTGGGGGTGGCCCGGGTGTAGGACCGATTGGAGTTGCAGAACATTTAGTGAAATTCCTTCCTGGTCATACATTTAGATTAAACGAAAATGAAGATGCAATTTCTGCTGTAAGCGCTGCTCCCTGGGGAAGTGCTTCTATTTTATTGATTTCTTATGCATATGTAAAAATGTTGGGGAAAGTAGGATTAAAGAACTCTACTGAAATTGCAATTCTCAACGCCAATTACATGAAGAGTCGTCTTGAAAAACACTACGATGTGCTCTATTTGGGAGATCGTGGAAGAGTGGCCCATGAAATGATTTTGGATTGTAGAGAGTTTAAGAAAACAGCTGGAGTTGAAGTAGTTGATATTGCAAAAAGGTTAATAGACTTTGGGTTCCATGCTCCAACAGTATCTTTCCCGGTTGCAGGCACTCTAATGATTGAGCCTACGGAGAGTGAAAGCAAGGAAGAACTGGATCGTTTTTGTGATGCCTTAATTCAAATTAGAAAGGAGATTTCTGCCATTGAATCTGGTGCAAGCGATGCGGAGAATAACCTGTTAAAAAATGCACCTCACAGAGCCGAAGAAGTTACCGGAAGCAACTGGAACAGGCCTTATTCAAGGGAAGCTGCTGCTTATCCTTTACCATGGGTAGCTCATCAAAAGTATTGGGTACCGGTAGCTCGCATTGATGATGCATTTGGAGATAGAAATTTGGTTTGTGCTTGTCCTCCAATGGATGTTTATGAAGACATTGAAGCATAGTCCAATAAAATAGAAATACCGAATAAAATAAAGAGGGAGCCAATGCGTTCCCTTTTTCTTTTCTTTGAATGATGAGAATTTTACTCTTTGTAACCTACATAATATTTTACTCAATGGTCCTTCAGGCCCAGGGGTTGAAACCGATTATCATTGAACCGGTGATTAAAAAAACCAAGGTAAAATCAAGCGGTAAATTGGCTGCCGTGGGTTCCTTAATCTGGAGTGAGAATTTTGAAAGCAGTGGCAATGGGTTTCCTCACAATGGGATTGTCACAACGTCGAAAGATACTGTGGATAAAGGATTTCAAAGAGGGGATGTGTCCAATAGTAATTTGGGGCAGGTTTTTAAAGTACCTGTTCGTTCTCGATTTGCTTTTACCAATGACGATTACTGCAATTGCAATAAGTCTGAAGACGAATTAATTCTTCCCAGCATTTCCTTTAACGGATCAAATGGAGCTGTTCTTCGCTTTTCGGCCTATTTTAATCGTGTTATAAAAACCGAAACTGCTAAAGTTTTTGTAGAGTCCGGGTCAAACTGGATTCAAGTTGCTGAAATAGGCTCATACCAGGATTGGAAAGATTATGAGGTTCTCATTTCAGGAGCAGGTATTTCCAATCCAAAAATCAAATTTGTTTATGGCGATGATTCTACCTGGGCTTCCGGTTTGGCAATAGATGATATTGAGGTGTATAACACTGTTGACAAACTGGATCTCCGATTGGACAGTCTACTGATCAACGATCAAATTATCAATGATTTTTATAAAATAATCCCTAAAAATCATGCGAGTTCTTTGCTATTGGAAACAACAATTCGAGCCAGTAACATTTCAAAGGAGTCTACGACTAATGCGGTGTTTACCTCAGAAATATCTGGTCAGACAACGCAAAGCATAAAAACAAATTTGGGCAAGTTCGACTCCTTATCATCTAAAACAGACGTTACGTTTTCTAATCTTGGACTGGCCAATGGAAAAGGAACTTATACATTTAAATCCTATGTGTCTTCAGACTCGGTGGATAACGATTTAACCAACGATACACTGGCTTTCAACCTTGAACTGAGCGATACTATCTATTCCAGAATTAATCAAAAAAAGGCCAATCGAGGGTTTTGGTATGGCCCTAGTAAAAACTATGATATTCTATCTCTCATCGAAATCACAGCAATTGATACTGCGACTTCAATTTCTGTTTATCTGCATGATGACACGCAGGTTGGAGACACTATTGACGTTGTGATATTTAGTGAATTTTTACAAGACAAGGTAAAGGATACATTTCCGCAAATCAACGAGAACATTAGGCTGCAAAAGGAGCATATTGGAGATTGGGTTACCTTTAAAATACCACGTTCGGTTCTGGTTCCCGGTAAGTATTTTGTGGGTATAAAAGCTCGTGGGAAACAAGTTGTATTGGGGGTTAGCGACAACCCTGTTAAAGAAAAACTAGTATATGCCAATGCCGGTTCTGGTTTTGGTCCTGTAGATTATTTGCCTTTTGTAAAACTAAATATTAAGGGGAGTCCTTGTGGTCAGGTGCAGTTAAACGCTTCTGTTACCAAGTCCACTTGTAATGTGAAAAATGGCCAAATTCTTCTAAACCCAACAGGAGGAACAGCACCCTATAGATATCAGTGGGGGCCAAATGCGAGTTATTCGAGATTGAGTGCGATCAATGGTGTTGGGTCAGGAACCTATTCTGTAACGGTGACTGATACGCTTGGTTGTAATCGTTCGCAGGTACTAACATTGGCAGATACCAGCAGCCTGGCAGTAAATTTAGATTCAATTAAACACGAGCAGTGTTTTGGTGATAGTTCGGGTTACCTTAAAATTGGCGTAACCAATGGAATTGCACCCTACCAAGTACTTTGGGCGGACGGAAATTCGGATACCATTCGCCAAAAATTGGTAACGGGCAATTATACCGTTACGGTTACCGACGCTTCCGGAAATGGATGTAAATCAATTTTCAATTACCAAATCAGTGGCCCATACGAAGCTTTGTCAATGAGTTCCACAGTAGAAAATAATTTGTGTTTTGCTGATCAAAATGGTTCAATTCACGCTCAGGTAAGGGGAGGTTATGGAACCATTAAATACAAGTGGAGTGATAATTCTCTCAATGGACCATTTGTTGAATCATTAAAAACAGGAACCTATCATCTCACAGTTAGTGATTCAAACAATTGTTTGCTTACTGATTCTTTTGTTGTTAAAGGAGCTGATTCTCTTGGTGTGTCTGGAGTTGTAACTGATACAGGCGGTACCGCTTCTATTAAGGTAACCGCATTTGGTGGTAATCCTTCTTATACCTACCATTGGAAAGGCCCTGATGGGTTTACAGATCCAGGCACTAAAGATTTGGACGACTTGTTGGAACGTGGCATCTATCGATTAACAGTAACCGATAGCCTTGGATGTGAAGTAAGAGACACCTTCTTAGTTGCCGGCAATGTTTCAATTCACGAAGTACAGAGTGGAAATAATTTTATTGTTTTTCCTAATCCATCAAACGGGCAAATCCAAATCGATGGTAAGTACGAAAAACAAATTGAAGTGATGATATTTGATCAGTCAGGTAGGGAAGTAAAGAGAATTGATGAATACCAGGGTCAGGTGATTCATTTATCGGAAGGCCTGTATTTTTTTAAATTGCATAGCTTAGATGATTCTATTGAATCACACACCGTTCTGGTGGTTGAATAATTGGAATTATGAAAGTTTATACCAAAACAGGAGATAAAGGAGAAACTTCATTGCTCGGAGGAACCCGGGTAAAAAAGAGCCACTTACGTATTCAGGCGTATGGTACAGTAGATGAGCTTAATTCCTATGTAGGTTTATTGAGGGATCATGATATTGATGAAGAAACGAAATCCATGTTAATCGAAATTCAGGATCGCCTTTTCACTTTGGGTTCTCATTTAGCTTCGGATCCCAAAAAGAACAAAAGGCGTGTTCCGGATATAGGCTCCAACGACATTCAACTGTTAGAGAATGAAATGGATAAGATGAATGAAGTACTTCCCGAAATGAGGTCATTCGTCTTGCCCGGAGGCAATAAACTGATTTCATTTACACACATTACACGCTGTGTTTGCCGGCGTGCCGAACGCCTTACCATTGAATTGGACGAACTGGAAAAAGTAGATTCAATTATTATTCAATACCTTAACCGACTTTCCGATTATTTTTTTGTTCTATCAAGAAAATTTTCTCAGGATTTCCACGCTGATGAAAAACCTTGGAAACCAAGATTATAGGCTGATACCAGATTCGTAAAATTCATATTTGTAAGTGTGGTTAAAAAAATTACATTTGCAAAAATTAGAAACCCAAAAGAGTCAGCTATGTATTGGACTTTAGAATTGGCTTCCTATATGGAAGATGCACCTTGGCCGGCTACCAAAGAAGAGCTTATTGATTATGCTCTACGTAGAGGTGCCCCGCTTGAAGTTGTAGAAAACCTTCAGGAAATTGAAGATGAAGGAGATTCTTATGACACCATAGAGGATATATGGCCTGATTATCCTTCGAAAGAAGACTTCTTCTTTAATGAAGACGAATATTAAGAAAGAGTTAAATAAATGATATTAAAAACCGCTCCATATTCCGAGCGGTTTTTTTGTTTCTGTTCCCTTCGTTAACACAAAATTGCAAAGCTCTTTTATCTGTTGAAATTCACCTCCCAAATTCATCTATTTTTGCAGGCTTAATCAAGGATATAAGTACATCTTACTATGGATTTTATTACCAAAATAATTGGTAGCTTTTTCGGAAATAAATCTGAAAAAGATATAACAGCCCTTCAACCACGAGTTGACGAGATAAACTCGATTTTTTCTGAACTTCAAAAAGTGTCGAACGATGAACTTAGGGCTAAAACTAATGAACTTCGATCAATAATTGCTGAAAGGTTAAAAACAGAAAAAGATCAGATCGCCGAAATAAAAGCTCGAATCGAAGAGGAGGATAATATTTCCATTGATGAAAAAGAGGGGCTTTACAAGCAAATAGATGATTTAGAAGACAAAGTCACTGAAAAACTGGATGAGGTACTGAATGAGATTCTGCCTCAAGCCTTTGCCATTGTAAAAGAAACCGCCTACCGATTTACCAATAACGATACTGTTGAAGTTACCGCGAACGAATACGATCGGGAGCTTTCCGCTACCAGGGAACATATAAATATTAAAGGAGACAAGGCCTATTGGGATTCAAGTTGGAAAGCTGCTGGTGCTGATATTGAATGGAACATGGTCCATTACGATGTTCAGCTAATTGGAGGAATGGTGCTACACTCAGGTAAAATTGCTGAGATGGCTACCGGAGAAGGAAAAACGTTGGTGGCAACTCTTCCTGTTTTCCTTAATGCACTAAGTGAACGTGGTGTACACCTGGTAACCGTTAACGAATACCTGGCTAAAAGGGATTCCGAGTGGATGGCCCCTATATTCCAGTTTCATGGAATGACTATCGACTGTATCGACAACCATCAACCTAACTCAGAAGAAAGAAGAAAAGCTTACAATGCGGATATTACTTACGGAACCAACAATGAATTTGGCTTTGACTACCTAAGGGATAATATGGCCAGTTCACCGGGTGATTTGGTTCAGCGCAAACACAATTTTACTATTGTGGATGAGGTCGATTCAGTGCTCATTGATGATGCAAGGACTCCACTGATTATTTCGGGCCCAACACCCAAAGGAGATCAGCACGAGTTTCAGGAATTGAAACCGAAAATTGAGGTGCTCGTTTCCGCGCAAAGGAAGCTGGTAAACTCATTATTGGCTGAGGCCAAAAAGAATTTAGCCAAGGAAAACGATAAAAAAGCTGCCGAAGCAGGTGGGCTGGCGATCTTTAGGGCTTACCGGGCCATGCCTAAAAATAAGGCTTTAATCAAGTATTTGAGTGAACCCGGAGTTAAGGCTCAAATGACCAAAATTGAGCATCACTACCTGCAGGACCAGGGAAAGGAAATGCCTTTTGTTGATTCTGAGTTGTTTTTTGTTGTTGACGAAAAACAAAATTCGGTAGAACTTGCCGAGAAGGGAATTGATCTGCTTACTGGTGAAACCGAAGATGCCAATCTGTTTATTCTTCCGGATATTTCGACAGAGATTGGTCGTATAGAAAAATCGGATGCAACAGAAGAAGAGAAGTTGCGCGAAAAGGATAAACTCATTACTGAGTATTCAGAAAAATCTCAACGTGTCCATACCGTAAATCAGCTGTTGAAGTCATACTCGATGTTTGAGCTGGATGTCGATTATGTAGTAATGGACAACAAGGTGAAAATTGTTGACGAGCAGACCGGTAGGATCATGGAAGGACGACGGTACTCGGATGGACTGCATCAGGCGATTGAAGCGAAAGAAAATGTAAAAATTGAAGCAGCTACTCAGACCTATGCAACGGTTACCCTTCAGAACTACTTCAGGATGTACCACAAACTGAGTGGTATGACGGGTACTGCGGAAACCGAAGCTGCTGAGCTACACGAAATTTACAAGTTGGATGTGGTTGTGATACCCACCAATCGTCCGATTTTGAGGGATGACAGGGATGACCTGGTTTACAAAACTGTTCGTGAAAAGTACAATGCTGTAATTGACGAAATTGAAAGTTTGGTCAATCAAAAACGACCCGTTTTGGTTGGAACAACATCGGTTGAGATTTCGGAGTTGTTGAGTAGAATGCTTCAGCGAAAGGGCATTAAACACCAGGTGTTGAATGCGAAACTGCATCAAAAGGAAGCGGAGGTAGTTACTGCCGCAGGTAAGGCCGGTGCGGTAACCATTGCAACCAATATGGCTGGTCGTGGTACTGACATTAAACTGGGCGAGGGAGTTAAAGAGGCCGGAGGTTTAGCCATTATTGGTACGGAACGCCATGAATCCCGAAGGGTTGACCGTCAGTTAAGAGGTCGTGCAGGTAGGCAAGGAGATCCCGGATCTTCTCAATTCTTTGTTTCCCTGGAGGACAACCTTATGCGATTGTTTGGCTCGGAAAGAATTGCCAAACTAATGGACCGTATGGGCTTGAAAGAAGGTGAGGTGATTCAGCACAGTATGATTTCCAAGTCCATCGAAAGAGCGCAGAAAAAAGTAGAGGAAAATAACTTCGGAGTAAGAAAGCGATTGCTTGAATACGATGATGTTATGAATTCTCAGCGTGAAGTAATTTACAAGCGAAGAAGGCATGCATTGCACGGGGAGCGTGTTCAGGTGGATATCGCTAACATGATTCATGACATCTGCCTGGATTTAACCCACGATTATCATGGACTAAAAGACTATGAAGGTTATAAGCTGGATTGCATTCGAAATTTAGGAATCGAGGCTCCCGTAGATAAAGAAGAATTTGCCAGGGAAAACCCAGATGCCATTGGTCAAAAGCTTTTTGACGATACCATGAAGCATTACCGCGATAAGTCGGAGATGATTGCTAAAATGGCTTTTCCGGTTATCAAGAATGTTTATGAGGATGAGAGTACTCAATTCAAAAACATAGTTGTTCCTTTTACTGATGGAAGAAAATCGATTCAGGTAACCGCCGATCTTGAAAAGGCGGTAAGTTCTGAAGGTGTTGAAGTAGTAAAAGCGCTTGAAAAAGGGGTGATCTTAGGAATGATCGATCAGCACTGGAAAGAGCATTTGCGTGAGATGGATGACCTTAGGCAATCGGTTCAAAGTGCGGTATACGAGCAAAAAGATCCGCTATTGATATACAAGTTCGAATCTTTTGGTTTGTTTAAGAAAATGGTTGGTGAAATGAACACCGAAGTGGTTTCATTCATTTCAAAAGCAACACTTCCGCAGTCCAACGAAGGAGTTAGAAGGGGAGAGTTGCCCGAAAGAAAAGCCCCCAAAACGCAAACTGGACGAGGAGCTTCTCCCGATCAGATTCCTACGGAGAATCAATACCACGACCCAAGTAGTGGGCAGCGTAAGAAACCGGAACCCGTAAGAGTAGAGAAAAAGATTGGTAGAAACGAAAGGGTTGAGGTTCAAAATATCCAGACAGGGGAAACCAAAAACATCAAGTACAAACAAGCCGAACCTTTGATTGAATCCGGGCAGTGGATGGTCGTAAATCGATGATTTGTTAAAGGCTTATTATAGCAAGGAACTTGTAGAGGCTGGTTGTGATGAAGCAGGGCGGGGATGCCTGGCCGGACCAGTATGTGCAGCAGTCGTAATCCTACCTCCCAATTTTTCTAACAAAACACTGAACGATTCCAAGCAGCTAACTGCACTCAAGAGAAGTGAATTAAGAATTGTAATTGAAAAAGAAGCTCTCGCTTATGGAGTGGCCTTTGTTGATCACAAAAAGATTGACGAAATCAACATTCTAAACGCAAGTATTTTGGCCATGCATCAGGCGCTGGATAAATTAAAGGTGCGACCTGAACATATTATAGTTGATGGTAATCGCTTCCTTCCCTATAATTTCATTCCCCACACTACCATTGTAAAAGGAGATGCCAAGTATTTAAGCATTGCAGCGGCCTCGGTATTAGCGAAAACCCATAGGGATGAATTTATGGAGGGAATGCACAAAAAATATCCTCACTATGGATGGGATTCCAATGCGGGTTATCCAACCAAAAAGCATCGCGATGGGATTCGCAAGCATGGTTCAACTCCCATTCATAGAAAGTCATTCAGGCTTTTGTAGCAGCTAACGATAAACTGTTAATAGCCTAAGATCGTAAAGGATTCTAATTGAGTTCTTAAATCTATTTTTACAGATTGTATAATCATGATTAGAAAAATATTCTTATTTCTTCTTTTGGCTGGCTTCATTGCTCTAAGTGTCTTTTTCTTCTATAAATTCAATGAGAAAAAGCCAGTTGAAAATAGCTCCTTTGCAGCAATACCAGCCCAGAGTATGTGGGTTATGGAAATAAGAAAGACCAGTTCGTTTTACGCTACATTAAAAGGTACCAATATCATATATGACGAATTGGTGCAAAATAAAGTCTGGTCGGATTGGACAGGTTATTTTAGTCAGTTGGATTCCATTATAACACTCAATCCATTAAAGTACGAAGCTTACAGAAATATGTCAATGGTATTGGCCTTGGTGCCAAGTGGTGCTGCATCCAGCGATTTGCTGCTCTCGATAAGAAAGCCTGTTGACATGGATGAATCCAAGGTGTTTGATGACCTGGTCTTACCCCTGATTGGTTCTCCAACTCAGGATAAAAAGGAATATGATGGCGCAGTTATCAACGCTTATTCTAATGTAGATGGGGCTTTAATTTATTCAAGCATATATAAGGGTTACACTTTGGTGAGTTCAGCTCAAATGGTAATTGAAGACGCCATTCGTCAACTTAATTCGAATACAGGGTTACCGGATGATCCAACCTTTAAAAAAGTGATGTCAACAGCCGGAAGCAGTAGGAATGTCAATTGGTTTATCAATCAAAGCACGTTTGCAA
>CEQS01014197.1_pt1 | contig 16334 bp, 11 predicted proteins | sample 530981 | NCBI WGS metagenome assembly CEQS01 (sample SAMEA2621176, study PRJEB7988) | marine metagenome | biome: marine biome (ENVO:00000447); feature: mesopelagic zone (ENVO:00000213); material: "saline water (ENVO:00002010), including plankton (ENVO:xxxxxxxx)" | depth 800 m
ATCCTCGGTTCGTGGAAGGATGTCAGCGAGGAGGATCGAGCGGTTTGTTACTTTCGCGTAGGTCATGAGTGCGGTGCGATGATCGAGGTACGGCCTGCGACGCGCTACATAATGCCCGCTGGCAGACTGCTCAACAATAATAGCGATAAGATCTGATCGCTCGAGATAGGCATGGGCTGGAGTGGTGATGATTAGTTTGGCTGATGTTGTATCAGCGAGTTTTTGGTAGGAAACGTCGCGCTGCTTCTTGGTTTGTTGTGGTGAGAAGGTCACGACCCGCTCTTCAATTCCTTGAGCGAGCTCTTTGTGGGCGTAGGTAACATCAGTGGCGCTTGGAACCACGATCATAATTGATCCGCGATGCGCAAAGGTGCTGCGGATCATGCTTTGGTAGGTCGTGTAGCGCTCATCGATGCGAGCAGTCAGGACTTGTGGAGTCGTTTCTTCAAAGTGCTCGGATACATCAGTGGTTGGGTAGAGACGAGACCCATTCCTGATATCAGGAGGAAGAAGCTCGTAGAGTAATGAGCCAACTGAAGCGGGGTATTGTTTGGTAAGCTCTTCAGCGGTTTTCCGGATGCTGAGCGGCAGAATAACTGGGTCGGGTTGTTGGGGAAGCTTGCGCAGCGAAAAGGTCGCTGCTTTCAAAGCAGTTTTGGTGCTGCTGACTGGTCGCACTTCAGTTACGATTGCAGTTTGATTTTTGCCGCGGATAGGCACTTCAACAAAACTACCGACCTCATATGTGACCGCTGAGAAATAGGAAAGTGATTCAAGCTGTGTACCGCGAATTAAAGGAGTGACTTGAATAACAAACATGTGGGAGGATTATATCAAACCTGGAATTGCTTAAAAATTGCGGAATATTTCTTGCTATGGCAAAGAAAAAACCGACCTTCGGTCGGCGTTAGCTGAAAACTCCTTCAGCGTGATGGATCAGGTGTTCGATCAAGATACTGCTGCTGGTTGCGGTACCGAACACCTTGTCGAGCACCTTGCGCGGCTCCCGTTCCTCTTCCTTGCCGTCAAGCATCAGTGCGTAGAAGACGAGTGGGTTTGGGTCTTTGTCCAAGTTTGTGTGGTCGTAGTGAGTAAAGACAGCGTAGCCAGCATTTCTCATTGCTTTCAGAGCAGTGTTTTCAAACGGTTTGTCGGAACGCTCAATTTGCTCGTGACCTTCACGACTCCGATTGATTCGCTGTGGGTGTCCGTTACGGTCAGCAGCGATGCACTCAATGCGATACAGAACAGGGCTGGTCATCTAACCTCTCCAGATTTATGAACTTTGTTCTACTTAACTAGAATTCCTCCAAATAGTCAATCCTGGCTCCAAGAGAGGTGAGGCGTTCAACTAACTTCTCGTAGCCGCGGTTGATACTGTAGATATTGCGCAGAACTGATTCTCCTTGAGCACCAAGCATGGCGATCAAAATGATTGTTGCAGGACGAAGAGCTGGAGGACAGACGAGTTCGTTTGCACGCAGTTTCGTTGGTCCGGTGATGAAAATCCGGTGTGGGTCAGCCAAGACTGTCTCAGCTCCAAGTTTATCCAGTTCAGTGAAGTAGATTGCTCGCTTTTCGTATACCCAATCGTGAATGAGTGTTTGTCCTTCGGCCTGGGTGGCGATGACTGCGAAGAACGGTAAATTATCGATATTAAGACCTGGATACACCGCTGGGTGAATCTTTTCATGTAGAGCCACGAGTTTCGATGGTTTGGTTGTGATATCAACTAGCTTAGTGCTACCGTTGTGACTTACATATGGCTTCGACTTTTTATATTGAAAGCCCATCTTCTCAAGCTTTAAGAGTTCAAGTTCAAGAAATTCAATCGGACAGCGGGTGATCGTGATACTCGAATTGGTTACAATCGCCGCCGCCAAGAAGAACATGGTATCAGTCGGGTCTTCGGAGAGTGTGTACTCAATGTTTTTACTGATATTTGCAACACCGGTAACGGTAAGTGTGGTGGTCCCGAATCCTTCAATGCTAACGCCCAGTTGCTGTAGGAAGGTGCAAACTTCCTGCACCATGTAGTTAGCTGTCACATATTTGAGCGTCGTTGTTTCTGGTCGTCCGGCTGCTGCGAAGAGTGCATTTTCCGTCACCGTGTCGCCAGATTCGTAGAGTACGATTTCTTCAGGCTTCTTTGGGTCGACCTTAACCTTAAAGGCATCTTCAGTAGTGTTGATGTCGACTCCAAAATGCTCAAGAGCATAGAAGTGTGGACGAACAGTCCGGCTACCGAGCTTGCAGCCACCTGACTGCGGCAGTGCGAATGATTTAAGGTGGTGCATGAGCGGACCGATAAACATCACGATACTGCGTGTCTTACGGGCAGCTGTTACATCGATATTCTTGAGATCAAACTTCTTTGGTGGAGTGATAACAACTGTTGTGTCCTTCCACTCAACTTTCACACCAATACTCTCAAGCACTTCGATAATCCGGTGTACTTCTTCAATTCGCGGCATGCGGTGGAGGGTGGTGGTGCCTTTATTCAAAAGCGACGCACACAAGAGGCCAACCGCGCCGTTTTTGCTGGTATTGGTTTCGATGGTGCCGTTAAGCTTGCTGCCACCACTGATTTTGACGTTGACCGTACCGGGAGAGAGAGTAATGAGGTTTTTGCCAAGTGCATTACTGATGCGCTTAAGCATATCTGCGCTGATGTTCTGACGACCAGATTCCATCCGAGCTACAGCACTTTGTGTAGTACCGATCTTTTTAGCTAATGCGGTCTGGGTAAGACCGAGCGTTTCGCGAATATCTGCGATGCGGGTTCCAATATCTTGCATATCCGATGAGTATAGCATATGTGCTATACAACATAGACATTGTGTAATTGTGGAAAAGCAGTACTATGGTCCTACCTATGTTGGGTGGTCTTACTCCAAAAGTTGGTATCGATCTCGGTACCACTAATATTCTCGTTTTTGTTCCCGGACAAGGGATCGTACTTAATGAGCCGTCGGTGGTGGCGGTGTCTGATGATAATAAAGTATTGGCAGTTGGTTCTGAAGCGAAGCTGATGATCGGCCGTACACCTGAAAGCATTCGAGCGTATCGTCCAATGAAAGACGGCGTAATCGCTGATTACCGTGTAACTGAAGCAATGCTTCGGTACTTCTTGCGTAAGTCTATGAGTCGGTACCATCTGTTTCGACCTGATGTGATGGTGTCGGTACCCGCGGGCGTAACCTCGACTGAGCGTCGAGCGGTGGTGGAAGCAGCGATGAAAGCCGGCGCCAAAAACGCTTACGTGGTGAAGGAGCCGATCTTGGCTGCGATTGGCGCCGGCGTACCAATTTATGAGCCACAAGGACATATGATCGTCGATATTGGCGGTGGAACCATCGACGTGGCGGTAATCTCACTTGGGGGGATTGTGGCGGCAAACTCAGTTAAAGTGGCGGGAAACAAGATAGACGCCGCCATCATCGACTACATCAAAAAGACCCGCAACCTCTCAATCGGAGAAAAAACCGCTGAAGAAATCAAGATTACCGTCGGTTCTGCACTGCCGCTTGAAGAAGAACTTTCTATGGATATTAAAGGACGCGATGTGCTTACTGGTTTGCCGCGCACAACTGAAGTGAAGAGTAACGAGGTGGTAAAAGCCATCAGCAAAGAGCTGCGCGAAATGGTAAAGGCGATTAAAGATGTGTTTCAAGAAACCCCACCAGAGCTTGCTGCAGACATTATTGATGGAGGAATCATCATGACAGGCGGAACATCTCAACTACGAAACTTCCCAGAACTCATCCGTCGTCGCACTGGAGTGAAGGCGCATGTGGCTGATCAGGCGCTGTTTTGTGTAGCGAAGGGAACTGGTACAGCGCTCGAGCACTTGGAGGTCTACAAACGAGCTGTATTGGCAAAAAAATAAACTCCTAGAACCTGCTGCTGGTTTGGAAGACCTTGCGGAAGTCGTATCCTAAACGACTGAGCAGAGAACTTGATTCGTGTCTTCCACACTAGTAGCTGGTTTCTTAATCGATGTAATCCCTAACGCGGTATGATGTAGGTAATGGAAGGGATTCCTAAAAAGTTCTCTACTCCCGAAGAGGAGATTGCATTTTTGCGTCAACAGATCGCTCATAAGGAGCGCGCGCTGTTAGACCGTACTCCTGAAGTCGACGAGGCTGATGTTGAGACTATTGGCCGTGAACAGATCAATGAATACGTGAGCTTCACACCAAAAATGGTGCTTGATAAAAACATGGAGCTCAAAGATCACGAAGTGGCTGAATCAGTCAGTGCGGTTGAAACCGCTTCAGACCCAGTGGGTGAGATCATGCAGATTGTGGCTGAAAAGGGAGTCAAGAACGCACTGACTGTCCTCGAAAAATCAAACAATGCGTACGTTATCGATGAGGTACACCGCCAGTTAATCGAATACATTAAATCCGGAGTACAGGTGGCTGATCTTAAAGAGGGAGTACCGCCATGGCACATCCTCCACATGACCCTCTATGAAGTGACCATGCCGGCACCAAAGGGTGCAGATGGTCGTGAAAAGGCATTAGTTGAGCTGGTGGGAGACATGCAGCAGCTTTTGGCAGGTTTGCGTACTATTGGCTCCGCCAAAGAGGGGAATCATTTTGCGATCGAGATTGCAGTGGCTGATAAGAGCGATGACATTATTTTCTATGTTGCAGTTCCTGATGAATACAAAACACTCTTTGAGAAACAAGCTCTCTCACTCTTCCCAGACGCCGTCCTTACCATTCAGACACACGACTACAACGTATATGTTGAGGGAGGACATACACTCGTTGCTGATATTGTGCTCGAGAAACATCCGGTGTATCCGATCAAGACCGGAGATGATTTTACCTCGGACCCTCTGGCGGTCATTCTAAACGCATTCTCACAAATCGAACGTGACGGCGGGGGAGCGGCGCTGCAGTTTGTGGTGCAGTACCCAAGTAAGGCATACCACAAGCAATACAGTGGAATCGTTCGAGAAATCGAGAAAGGCACCAAGCGGGCGGAGGCGATCTCTCGCAGCACAATTTCTGGAGAAATGCTGGCGTCGGTGAATAATCTTATTTTCTCTTCAGGCAAAAAGAAAGAAGATTCAATTATCGATGCTCCTAAGGAAGTCGAGACCGAAGCGCTGGAGATGTTCAAGCTGAAAACTGCCACCGATATCGTAGAAGTAAATCTTAGGGTCGTGGTTTCAGACAAGGACTTACAACACGCCGAGCGAGTGCTCACTGAGCTCGAATCAACTTTTAATCAGTTCAACAGATTAAGCGGTAATAGCTTTAAATTCAGAAACCTCAAAGGAGTGCATTTGCGACACGCTCAAGAACAATTTTCGTTTAGGAAATTTAACCGGAAAACCGCGGTGCCACTTACTGTCGCAGAGCTGGCAACACTAATTCACTTCCCAGGGAACGGTATCACTTCTTCACCGCAATTTAAGCAGTCGTATGCCAACACCGCAGCAGCACCAACCAACATGCCGACAGATGGCACACTCCTTGGTATCAACAAACATCGTGGACTTGAGAAGGAAATTTACGTGACAGAAAAAGATCGCATGCGCCACTTCTATATCATCGGACAAACCGGTACTGGTAAGTCGGTGTTTATGAAGAATCTGATTATTCAGGATATCCAACGTGGTGACGGCGTATGTATGATCGATCCTCATGGTACCGACATTCAGGATGTACTGGCGGCGGTGCCACCGGAGCGTGAGCAGGATATTATCTACTTTGATCCGTCGAATCTCGAGAATGTCGTCGGGCTTAACATGCTCGAGTACGACTACAGCAAGCCTGAACAAAAAACTTTCGTAGTAAACGAGCTCTTCTCGATCTTCCAGAAGCTTTATGGCGGCAACCCGGAATCAATGGGGCCGATGTTCGAGCAGTACTTTAGAAATGCCACGATGCTTGTGATGGAAGATCCAGAAAGCGGCAACACCCTCATGGATATTGCTCGAGTGATGAGTGATGCTCGGTATCGTCGAGAGAAACTGCAGAAAGCGACCAATCCAGTGGTGGTTCAATTCTGGAAAGAAATTGCTACTAAGGCCGGGGGTGAAGCATCGCTTGAAAATATTGTGCCGTACATTGTGTCGAAGTTTGATGTCTTTACCGCTAATGACTACATGCGTCCGATTATCGGCCAGCAAGCGAGCGCGTTTAATTTCCGCCAGATTATGGACGAACGGAAGATCTTGCTCATTAATCTTTCGAAAGGTCGATTGGGTGAGATCAACGCGAATCTCATAGGTATGATTTTTGTCGGAAAGATTTTGATGGCGGCACTTTCTCGAGTTGATACTCCGAGTATGGACTTCCCGCCGTTTTACCTTCATATCGATGAGTTTCAGAATGTTTCTACACCAGCGATTGCATCGATTCTCTCTGAGGCACGAAAGTACAAACTTGGTTTGGTGATTGCGCACCAGTTTATCGCACAGCTTGATGAAAGTATCAAAGAGGCGGTATTTGGTAACGTTGGTTCGATGGCAGTATTCCGGGTTGGGCCAGAAGATGGACAGTTCCTCGAGCATCAACTCGACCCGGTATTCGATTCAAATGACATTATGAACATCCCGAACTACCAGGCGTATCTGAAAATCCTTGCCAACGGCGTGCCAACACAACCATTTAGTGTGAGTGCGATGCCGCCACCTGAGGTGGATCTCGCGCGAGTCGAGGGGTTGATTCAGGCGAGTTTAGCCAAGTATGGTCGGCCGCGAGCTGAGATTGAAGCAGAAATCCAGAAGCGGTATCAAAAGCCAGCTCCACCGGTACCGCCAATGCCGCCGTTGGGTTAGAATAGTACGTACGATTTATGTCATTCCAAGGAGGATTTGAACAAACGACCCCAGTACCGCCACCAGAAGAAGGGGTGAGGGAAATTAGTCTCGAGACAGCAGAAGGCATACGAGAGTTTTTGGCTAACGCAGAGGAGACCTATCAAGAAGCTCAGCAGTTTGAAGGTTGGGCTAAAAACCGAAATTACGAAGGACTTTCAACTACTGAGGTTGAGGGAGGCCAGCTATTTACTGAGATGTACATCCGAATGACTAACATTCGGGATTTGGCAGCTGTGGATCCTGAAGAACTAACTCCAGATGAGGTGGCTGAAATGCAGGATTGTTATGACGATATTCTAAAAATCCGCGATCATATTTTTGATGTATACGAAAAAGTTGAGACAGTTGTTCTCCAAGAGCCAGAAGCAGAGGTTGAGGAAACCGCTGATGAAAATTCCAAGGAACCTTTAGCAGCGGCAGAAACACAACCAGAATCCAGCGTTTTCTTAGACGAACCAGCGGTTCTTGAGGAGCCTGCATCGGAAGAGACTGTCGAGCCGTCAGAAACAGAATCTGTGTCAGTAGAGGCAGAAGTGTTGGGTTCAGAAAACGAAACAACGCTTGCTAAAGAAAAAGAAGAGATCAAGCGGGTATTTTTACGTGGTATCGAAATGCACGACACGTACCTGCGATCAGGGAAACTCCAAGAAAGCGGCCCGCTGGTTGATCAGTTGAAAACCACACTTGAACGAGCCCGAGTAGTGCAAGAAAAAATTGACGAAATGATCGCAGGATCAGAAGATCCAAACGTCGTTTCGGTTGCGGCAGAGAAATATACTCGCGTGACAGCTGAGATAGATAGCAATCTTTCTGCTATTGAAGATGTATTGGAGCGGAAAGACACCGCTGAACCTACGCCAGAAGTAGTTCAAGAAGAATCCGAGGCTACTTCAGAATCAGAGTCAGAACTAGAACCACGATCTCAAGAAGCAGAAGAGCAACCGGTCGAAGCTACGACTGTATCAGAGGACGAAGAACCGTCTGTAGAACCTGTTCGCCCGGAAGGTCGACCGTCATTTGAATTGCTTCCAACTGAAGCTGATGTGGCGACTGTACTGAAAGAGATGGATCAAAATCAATTCTATACAGCTGAGGAGCGCACCACCGCTCGATCAATGGCTGAGTCATTCTATCGCTCAGCGGCCGAGAAAGCTGACGCAGAGAAGGTCCGGAAACAATTTAAGAGCTTGAATAAATTTATAGAAAACCTACACGTACACCCAGGGCCGCAATATCTTGATGAGAGAATCGATCGTATAACAAAACGCGTTGGTAATGCGAGTAAGGAGTCAGATATTATCGAGACCGTTAATACACTCAAGGAGAATTACGACCGAATTAAAACCGAAGACCCAGAAAACGAAGAGCGAATTGTTTCAGCCTACAAAACAGTTGAGGAGGTCGCGCTTCAACATGAAGTCGAGTGGCTCAGTGTGTGTGGCATGCGGATGCCGAAAGCTGGGCCTGGTGGGGTGTTTGGAGCACGTAGTATGCGAGAAGGTTTGTTGCTGGCGCGCGATCGTCACGCAGATTTGGTCCAAAACCCTGAGAAGCAAGTACTGGTTGATAAGATGGTTCGCATCTTAGCTCGCGTTCCAAACGAAGGTCTTACTGAAGACGATGTGAGTGAGCTGACCGAACTTGCTCGACAAATTGATTCACCAGAAAAGGTGATTGGTAATTTTGTGAGCGAAGAAAAGGAAGAGCAACCTACAGATACTTTCACGAGAAGTAAGGCAGGTGAGGATACTGATGTATTCGCAGATGGTGAGGGACACTCGATGACTTGGCCTGAAACTCCAAAGACTGAGGCAAAGGTCGGCAAACTGGAGGTAACGAAAGACGATGCCGATGATGGTCCAATCATCTTAAGCGATAAAACTGAAGATATTCGCCGAGTTGATACTGATGATGAGTCAACTGGCAAGGAACCCGCAGTAGAGCGGGAAGACGTTGATGAAACGGTTGAGTTTCCTTCGACGGCTGCTGTTTATGCGGAAGCGACAACAAGTGCCGAGGATGCGGTGATAATTGACAGTACATCACCAGAAGCTGTTGCCAAAGAAGCCGAAGAGACAATCGAAGCTGAAGTTGACACCGGAGTTGTGGCCGAAGAGCCAGTATCTGAGAGTGATCGAGGAGCATTCGTTGAAGTCGAGATAAGTGATCCGATCGATGAAGTTGTCCCGGAACCAGATGATCGTCCAACAGTTCGATCGTGGCGGGAACGGCGTGCAGAAGCAGGTTCGCTGGTTGAGCTTGGCGGTTTGATTAATGAATATGATGATTTCTTCAGTACGTATGAGCCAACTGAATTTGACCGTGTGATGCGGTCAGAAGTGCGTGCATATGAGCAGAAGATGTCAGACGGCTTGGAGAATTTCCTTGGTATCAAACGAAACAGTGCGTTTGAGTTTATGAAAGGAATGGCTATTCATGAGATCCAAACCATACTTGGCGAATATGGCGCAGCGCAGCGGAGTGATTTTGAAGATCAATTTAATGTCCGCTATGAAACATTTGTGGCTTGGTGCGACCAGATAGAGGAAATGGGTAGTTTGATTGAAGTCACAGATGATATGACCTTTGGCGAGCTTTATGCTCGTTGGATTATTGAGCAAGAGCAACGGTAAGTTGCTGCAATTCACAGGTTCACAAACTTCTTAGGTACCTTCTGTTTATCAGAGTGGTATTATGATCACATATGGCCAATGAGAGTTCTTTAGGAGGCGCTCAGTTCGTTTTCGATTTAGATACACAGGCGGGAGCAATGAGACTCCTTGCTGCAGTGCGTGCGAGTGATATTGCACCAGAAGAAAAGAATGAATTACGTGACTTAGTTTTTTCATACGCTAATGGCGATCATGATGAGTCAGTAAGAATTATTATTGAACAGAAAGTTATTGCTCATGGTATTCAGCCTCTAGCTGCTCCTGAGGCTGAAGTAGAGGAAGAGCCGGCTGCCTCTACGCTTGGTTCAGCTCGGATTGCACCTGATTTTTCTGTTTCAAAATCTACTCCTCAGACACCAACTTCTCAGTCAATACAATCTGCGCCTGAACCTGTCTCTGAGCCAGCTACTGCACCAGAGCCTCCAGAACCACCAAAGCCTGTACCAGCTCCTGAGCCACCTAAGCCTCAATCAGCACCAGCTCCAATACCGGAACCGCCTAAATCGGCTCCTGCAACAGTTACTCCAACACCAACGCCTGATTCACCAAAACCTGCTCCTGCACCAGAGCCAGTTCAACCTGCGCCAGTTGCTCCAACTCCAACTCCAGAATCTCCAAAACCAAAGCCAGCGGCTCCAGCACCAGCAGCTAACACTGACTACGATCCAGATCAGAGCCTGCGTCGAATTCGTGAAATTAAATCAATCGTTAACGATAAGGTCGGGAATCCAGTCAACTTAGTTGATATCGACAACGGGATTGGTCGTGAATACATGGGGGCGTTGCTTGATGCAATGAAGAAACTCAATAGTGGTACATCTGCTGTATCTGCAATGCAGCGCCTTGAGGATGCTTTTTCTGCTGTTGAAAAGACAATCGAAGAACATGGTCCAGAAATCGCTGCTAAGAAAATGCCTGCTCCAACACCAACGCCGAAACCAGCGCCAGAACCTGCGAATCCTGCAGAGTCAGCACCAGCTCCAATGCCGGAGCCACCTAAACCTGCTCCTGCACCAGAGCCAGTTCAACCTGCGCCAGTTGCTCCAACTCTAGCACCTGAGCCACCGAAACCTGAACCGAAACCAATGCCTGAACCTCCAGCGCCAAAACCGACCCCAGAACCTCTGAAACCTAAGTCAGAACCCGTTCCTGAACCAGTGAAACCAGAACCGGCGCCAGAACCTCCGAGGCCAGAGCCGGTTGAGCAAAAAGAAGAACCACATACGGTTACTCCCGTTCCACCAGCACCAGAACCTCCGAAACCCAAACCAGCTCCAGAACCAGTGAAACCAGAACCGGTGCCAGAACCACCTAAGCCGGAGCCTGTTCCTGAGCCTCCGAAGCCCAAACCAGCTCGAATGCCGGAACCTCCAAAACCAGAACCTGCACCGGTAGTATCGATCTCAAAACCTGAACCAAAGGAAGAGGATTCGCCAACAAATCTACCTGGAGTGGTTGCAATGCCGCACGGGAAAGCAGCCCCAACTCGATCTCAGATGCCAGTGATGGATATCGAGCCTGCTTGGGGCCCAGCTACTGACACCGTTCTGCCGCAGAAGGTAGAAGAAATTGAGGGACAGAAAGTGTCGTCACTAGCGCAGACTGAAAACAAACTGAGGACACCTGACGAACTGATTGATCCTGCTTCACTGGAATCTTCTTCAGTTGATGGAGATCTGTTGTTTACAAAGGAAGTCGATGATGGCCTGCAGCAACTTCTACAAGAATGGCCACTATTCAAGAAGAGTGGTTTGTTCGGTACGGGCCCGAAAGGTCGTGAGCACCCACTCTTTAAAAAAATTGCTGAGTTACAGATCCCATTGCTTTTGGCCGGTCGGTTTGAAGGCGCTACTCAGGAAATCAAGCAAAGTATTACTGACTACATGAATGGATGGCGCTACGAGCAAGGTATTATTTACCAGCAAGGCGAAACCTTCGAGCATTACTTACGTCGCGTGATTCGCCACATCCTTGATTTGCAAAAAGGAAAGGAAAAATCGTAAGATGGTGGCATGGGTATTGATCATCACGCGGTGTTACTCCGCGTTACTGATATACGTGAATCTGAACAACCTGCACAAGAGGGGGTTGAGGTAGTTGATTTACTTCACGAACAGCTTGGAATTGATGAGGCTCGTGCACTTACGGAAAGGGCGTACACTCGACCATCAGAAGCGGCAGTGCAGCTACTTTTAGTTCGCACACTGTTTATCACTCATGAGGCCCAAAACGCGCTCCTGAAATTACTTGAAGAGCCCCCAGAAAGTACCCGATTTTTATTTCTGGCCCCACCTGACCTTCAACTATTACCAACACTCGCTTCACGGTTGGTAGTCGAAGTTGCAGAGCAACAGGGCTCCGGCCAAATGTTTGAGGATTTCTGTAATGCAGATTTGTCTGATCGACTTAGTCAGATAGAAACTGCTGCAAAATCAAAAGATACTGAGTGGATGAGACAGATTAAGCAGGGGTTGCTGTCGTACTCGTCATCCGACTCGATGAGTGAGAAAGAAGCGGTTGAGATTGTATCTCGACTGCTATTAACCAGAGGAGCGTCGAACAAAATGCTTCTTGAGCACGTAGCACTTACGCTGCCTCGTCCGGCTGGTAAATAAGTGGTACACTTGACTCATAATATTGTGAAAGAAAGCTATGGATAGTGATATTGATACAAAATTACAAGAGGTAAAAGACTGGCTCCAGAAAGAGTACAGTGGAATTCGAACTGGCCAGGCAAGCCCGGCACTTTTGGATGGAATTAAGGTTGAAAGCTACGGTTCATTGGTCCCGCTTAATCAAGTTGGAAGCGTAGGTGCTGAAGACGCTCGAACACTTCGGGTGTCACCATGGGATGCGTCACAAATCGCTGCGATCGAAACAGCGGTACAGGATGCGAATCTTGGTGTGTCTGTTGCAACAGATTCTGCTGGCCTTCGCGTAATTTTCCCAGAGCTCACTGCAGAACGTCGCGAACAGCTTCTGAAACTCTCAAAGAGTAAGCTCGAGGATGCACGAATTAGCGTTCGGTCAGTTCGTGATGATGCGATGAAGAGTATCGATAAACTGGAAAAAGACGGTGAAATCAGTGAAGACGAAAAGTTTACTCAGAAGGAAAGTATTCAGAAAAAGATCGAAGGTACCAACTCAGCTCTCGAGGCTCAGTTTGATGCTAAAGAATCAGAACTCAAGAAGTAGAAATTTATGACCATTCTCATTTTCTTCGCTGTCTTGTTTGTGCTCATTTTAGTGCATGAATGGGGGCATTTTATTGTGGCCAAAAAAACGGGCATGCGAGTTGATGAGTTTGGCATTGGCTTCCCACCACGGCTACTTACCAAGAAGATAGGTGAAACGGAATATACGCTCAATGCGATTCCAATCGGTGGATTTGTTCGTATTTTAGGTGAAAATGGCACCTTTGATGGGGAAGAGTTGTCTGAAGAAGATAAGAAGCGAACTTTTGACGCCCGACCGAAGTGGGCACAGGCGCTTGTCTTGATTGCAGGTGTGACCATGAACTTCCTTTTTGCTTGGTTCTTGTTCACGCTGACTTTCATGATCGGAGTGCCAACGCCGGTTGAAGAGGTTGATGCTACCGATCAGGCTGAACTTTATGTGGCTGGCGTGCTTCCTGATGCGCCGGCCTCAGTTCTTCCGGTTGGTTCAGTAGTAGAAGAGATTCGCTACGGTGATACGGTAGTCGTATCTCCAACGCCGAGTGAATTCAGCGGAGCAGTTGAAATGTCTAACGACTCTGGCGTTTCAGTCACCTATAACCGCGGCGATACCAGAGAGTCAGTAGTTCTGACCCCGGAAGCAGGTTTGCTTGAACAAGACCCTGAGCGTAGAGCGGTCGGGGTGTCACTTGTTTTGGTAGATGAGGAGCGATATCCAATCCATGAAGCACTTTGGAACAGTCTCGGAGTTACGTGGGAACGTACAGTCTTTATTGCAACAAGTCTCTGGGGTTTGATTCGGGACGCGTTTATTGGACAGCCTGACTTATCTGCCGTTGCCGGACCAGTAGGGATTGTTGGCTTAGTCGGTGATGCTGCGTCCGATGGAATTGTTGCGCTTCTAGCTTTTACCGCTATGATCTCACTTAGCCTTGCAGTCTTTAACCTCTTACCATTCCCAGCACTTGATGGGGGACGGCTTGTATTTGTAGCTATTGAGGCAATAACCCGCAAGAAAATCCCGCCCGAATGGGCCGGCCGGGTAAACCTGGTTGGCTTCGCCCTCTTGATGCTTTTGATGATTGCGGTAACTTACAATGACATTACAAGACTATTTTAATTTCTCATATGCGACAATCTAAACTTTTCACTAAAACCCTCAAAGAGGCACCAGCGGATGAGGTGGCAAAAAACGCCCAACTCTTGATCCGTGGTGGGTATATCTACAAAAACATGGCTGGTGCCTACACCTTTCTGCCGCTTGGACTCATGGTGGTTGATAAGGTCAACGAAATCATCCGTGAAGAGATGGATGGTATCGGCGGACAGGAAATACACATGCCAAGTCTCCAAGATCCTGCACTCTGGAAAAAGTCTGACCGCTGGGATGACGACAAAGTCGACGTGTGGTTCAAGTCTGAGCTCCAAGCTGGGGGTGAGGTAGGGCTTGCGTGGACACATGAAGAGGTTCTCACTGACATCATGTCTCACTACGTGTCTTCGTACAAAGACTTGCCGCTTTTTGCCTATCAGATTCAGACGAAATTCCGCAACGAGATGCGCGCAAAAAGCGGTATCATGCGCACCCGCGAGTTCTGGATGAAAGACCTCTACTCATTCTGCGCGACGGAGGAGCAGCATAGCGATTTCTATAAGCAGTGTGCCGAAGCCTACATGCGGGTGTTCAATCGTTTAGGAATCGGAGACATGACCTACAAGACGTTCGCGTCAGGCGGTGCGTTCACTAAGTTCAGTCACGAATTTCAAACTTTGGCTGAAGCAGGAGAGGATATTGTGTACGTAAATGAAGAGAAGGGAATTGCAGTTAACGAGGAGGTACTAGAAGAAGCCGACCTTTCAGAGCTTGGTGTGACTAAAAACGAACTCGAAAAACGAAAGAGTATTGAGGTGGGGAACATTTTCTCGCTTGGTACTAAATTCTCTGAATCAATTGGGCTGCACTTTAAAGACGAAAATGGTGAGCGCCAGCCGGTGATCATGGGTTCATACGGAATTGGTCCTGCCCGCGCAATGGGGACAGTCGTAGATCTTCTTTCTGATGAGAAGGGAATTGTGTGGCCAGAGAGCATTGCGCCGTTTAGGGTGCACCTCGTAGCACTCAATACCGACGACGAAGAAATCCGAGACTGGGCTGATGGCGTGTATACATCGCTACAGCGCCGCGGTGTGACTGTACTTCATGACGATCGCGACGCTCGACCGGGAGAAAAGTTTGCAGATAGCGATCTTTTAGGTATGCCGTATCGAGTAGTGGTAAGTAAGAAGGGGAAAGAATCCAATACTTTTGAAGTAGTTGAACGAGCGACCGGAGAGGTAAGAAATCTTACCGAAGAGGAGCTTTACGCTGACTTTGCTCCAGATACTGAGGCGTAGTACAATAAGGAAAATGAACGTATTTTCGCGACAACTCAACGCGCTACTTTCAGCTGTCTCTACTGACATGGCTATTGATCTGGGCACAGCCAATACTTTGGTGTATGTAAAAGGTCGTGGAATCGTACTTAACGAACCAACGATTGTTGCGATCAATAAAAAGACCGGTCAGCTTGTGGCGGTAGGAAATGAAGCCAAGACCATGCAAGGACGAACGCCGACACATATCGACGTGGTTCGTCCGCTGGTCGATGGGGTTATTTCTGACTTCGAGGTAGCTGAAGAGATGTTGGCGTATTTGATTGGAAAAGTGCGTAATGAGATGCGTTCGCTCGTAGCGCCGCGCATGCTGATTGGTGTGCCGTCAGGCATCACCAATGTAGAAATGCGCGCGGCGCAAGATGCTGCTAAGAACGCTGGTGCCCGAGACGTATTTCTTATCGAAGAACCAATGGCGGCTGCAATTGGTGCCAAGCTACCGATCAACAAGGCAGTCGGTAGCATGATCATTGACATTGGAGGCGGTACGACTGACATCGCAGTGATCTCACTCAATGGTCTGGTGGTCTCAAAGAATCTTCGGATTGCTGGTGACCACCTCAACTCATCTATCATGTCGTACATTCGCGATCAGTTTAAGGTGCATGTTGGTGAAAAAACTGCTGAAGATGCAAAGATCGCTCTTGCTTCGATTGCGCACTCTGAGTCAGGAAAGGAGTTGGTAGCGCGTGGGCGAGACGTAGTGACTGGACTGCCGAGAGAAGTGGTTATTACCGATACCGATGTACGAGATGCGGTAGCTGGTCAGGTCGATACTATAGTTGAAACGGTGCGGACTGTACTTGAAGAAACCCCACCAGAAGTACTTGCGGACATCATGCAGCGAGGAATCCATCTCTCGGGTGGTGGAGCTTTGATTCCAGGTTTGGCGCCACTCCTCGAACATGCACTGCAAGTGCCGGTGATTGTGGTGCCTGATCCACTGCGAGCAGTTATCCGCGGGGCCGGTATCGTGATTGAAAACCTCGATGATTATGAGGAAATTTTGATTGACCATGAAGGTACGATCGCCTCGCAACTCTAAACGGCGTCGCGTCATCCGCGTTGTCATAATTTCGTGTTTGATAATTTTGCTTGCCTGGCTCATGCCAAAAGCGGCGACTGGCGTTGCAGTAGTTGTAAGTTATCCATTCCACTCAGTGAATCAGTGGCTTGAAAACTCTTCGAGCCTTATCCCGTCATTTATCA
>CEQS01163052.1_pt1 | contig 16314 bp, 12 predicted proteins | sample 530981 | NCBI WGS metagenome assembly CEQS01 (sample SAMEA2621176, study PRJEB7988) | marine metagenome | biome: marine biome (ENVO:00000447); feature: mesopelagic zone (ENVO:00000213); material: "saline water (ENVO:00002010), including plankton (ENVO:xxxxxxxx)" | depth 800 m
CCAGAGTGCCGCAAGGTACCGAGGGTTCGAATCCCTCCCTCTCCGCATTAAGAACTTAGTATCGGATGTGACCCGAGTACTTAACAAAAACCGACAAGTTGTCGGTTTTTGTTTTGGGCGTATAGGGCCTAGCCAAAGGTCTTAGTTTTGTATATAAATTAGACATGAATAAACCTCGTAAAATTCTTACCGAAACCTTCGTTCAAGAGACGCTTATTAAATACTTAGGAGACAATGGCTGGAGTAAATCTCTAAAAGGTGCTGAGTTGTGGGAGCATGGAGTGGATATCAAAGTGAGAAATAATAAATTTGCTCGATACTGGCTAATTGAAGTTAAAGGTGATCCTTCAGCTAAAGTTCAAAATCCAAGTGGAAGTAGAAGTAGTAGTTTTAATTCTGCTCTTGGGCAAATTATCACTCGAATGAATAGGAACGGGAAACGATCATATAAGTATGGATATAAATACGGAATAGCGTTTCCATCTTCATTCAGAAAGATGGTTATCAAAAAACTACCTTTTGATGTAATGGATAAACTGAACCTCTTTTTGTTTTTTGTAGATCACAAAGGTGTTGTCGAAGAAATTGATTGGAAGATCATGAAGAAAGTTAAAGCTCTTTAGGTGCTCACTACCAAGTCTCAACCTGTTTATTAGTAGTGTTGTCCCAAATCTCCCATTCAGAAACAGGTATTGTGATGTTTGTTATTCTTCCTTCTGGAAATGCAGGTATTGGTAAATCTAAATATAGATACCCTTGTGATATCTGAATACCACTTGCCTTGCTGCCTACATACAAGAATGTGTTCTTATCTGTCCTTTCGAGTGTAAATGGTGAACATTGTTGTTTACAGAACCATACACGCGGTGGTCCTGACGGGTCAGTAATTGAGTCGAATTTCCCTGCATCATCATCGGCGATTTTAAATATAGCCTTTGTGATTCTTAAGTCGCGTGACGTCTGTGATACATAGAAATCTTTTCGCCACTCTGGGTTTGGGTATTTGTGTGAATATGTGTAGCTAAAATTATAGTCAGATAGTACGGCAGCGGGCTCTATATATTCCACTGGAACTATTTTTGGAACTACTTCGGCAGGAGTTTTTGGGGCATTTTCTTGTGGAGGTTCTTGTTTCAAGTTTCTGACTGCCTCTAGCTCTTTCTCGATCTTGCTCATATTCCTTTCTATTTCAGAAGATTCATTTTTCTCTGATAATTGTTCCTGTTCGATTTCTTTAATGCGAATTTCATCCTTCTGTATCGAAATTACAGGGGCGATCACTTCTTCTTTCTTTTCTTGAACAATTTCTGCGGTTTTTTGCTCTAGCAATACACCAGTGCTCTTCTCAGTGTTTAAATAATCATTTGTTTCTAAAATATCAGGGGCTGACTCGGTGCTTTTAAACGAAGTGACTGCAATTGTCCCTGCTGCCGCAGCAACTGTTAGAACAATTACAATAATAGCTATTAGAGGAGTAAATCCTCTTTGAGTATTTTTCATATTACTTGCGTGGGTTTTTCTAGTAAATCCTCGGGTACACAAATGGCCTCACAAGACCGACGGCAACTCCTTTCGGAATTACCCCACACCCTTTCGAGTATGGACCCACGCAAGTAAGTGCCGGCTTATGAGGCCGTTTCTACTTGCGTGGGATATTTGTGACCATGCCAGACCAATATCTGGTTTAGGTTTGTACTGCCACCTGAGTGACAACCCTATTTTACTATTTTTTCGCATAAACATCTATTAATTCTCAATAAGGCTTAATTCTTTATCCTTATACAAAATCCTACTTCTTAGATTCGCCATCAATTCTCGTTTCTCTGAAATACTTCCTTCTTGAAGTAGGTATTTTGCATACGATCTGATATTTACTTCTTTGTCACTGATATCATTCTTTGATCCAGACGTTAGTGCCTGTAGCTTATTAAATCTTTTTATTTCTTCCTCAAGCTTCATTTTCATGCCAATTTCGTTCAGTTGAATCTGATCAAATATTTTCAATAGTCCTTTTACTAAATCTTCTTCACGAATGTATTTGTTCTTGCAATGTCTATCTCTTGCTCTAGTGCATCCGTAGTAAATGTATTTAGCACTCGTTCCATCTCGTAGTTTTTTGTACTTCTCCTCAGCAGATATTCCTGAACCACACTTTCCACAAACCATGAGTTTGGTAAAAGCGAACTCTTTATTCTCTCGCACGATTTGATCTCGTTTTAATTGATCTCGTGCTTTTTCAAATAAGTCTTGAGTGATAGTTGGTTTATGTTTTCCTTGATACCAATTACCACTTTCTCTTGGGTATTCAAAAGTTCCGTAATAAAAAGGATTATCTAGAATCCTGTATACACCACTTAATGTCAGTGATCTGTTTCCTCGAGTATAAAAATTAAGATCGTGTTTTAGCCAATGGAATACTTTTCTTCCTGACCACTTTTCATAAGCAACTTTTTCAAACATCTGCTTAATGATTGGAGCTCGTTTATGATCAATCATAAGTTCTCCTTTCTTATCCATCCTGTTTTGATTTAGATAACCAAGAGGGGCTATAGTAGGCCACAATCCCATCTCGCACTTTGTCCTCAGCCCTCGTTTAACATTGATACCTCTATTATCGTTCTCTAATTTCGCTTGAGAACCTAGAATCATCAGTAAGAACTTCTCGTTTGGGTTGTTTGAAAAGTGTTGTCCGTATGTTCGTATTTCAATTAGTTTTCCTGAATCCATCAAATCAACAATGGCTCCAAGGTCTCCTGCATTTCTAGATAACCTGTCGGGTGCCCATGTGAGTATGGCGTTGAATTTGCCTAACTTAATATCATCTAGTAGTTCATTGAATACAGGTCTTTTAAGGGTCTCCTTGGCACTGTGTGACTCTCTTTTGATCTCATCTACCTCCAGACCCTCTTTCTCCGCTAACTGGAGCATTTCCTTGATCTGTGAATCTATTGAGAGTATTTGCCTTTCTTCAGACTCAGTAGATTTCCTCGCATAGAGGCAATATTTGATTTTTATGTCTTCTGTCTCCATTACCTCAATGAATGACAGAATCGGCTTGATGAGTCCAGAGCGTCCCTAGTTGGCAATTAATCTACAAAGGCTTCTTTGAGAAATGAACGACTTAGTAAGGACACCTCTTCTTTTGTGGTTGTCGTCACCTCTTCTAAAAATCGAGTTTTTTCTTGGAAAGAGTCTAAAATTTCAACTATTTTTTTAATTTCTTTTTCTGGCGGAAGTGGTATTTTTAATTCAGATATAATTCCAAGATTAATATTTTTTTGAGCGGTTGCCGGTGCGTATTTTTCTATTTCAGTTTTAGTTAAATCAATAAAATACCTTACATACCTTGCAATCGATGGATCAGTTAGTGGTATGAACGCAACAACACTGTCTGGAAAACAGGCCTCCATATCCAAAAAACCTGTTTGCGCTATGTTGGCAGCAATTGTTATACACATTGTGTTTTTAGGCCACAGTTTACTTTGAGATAGTCCGTAGTCATTATAGTAAGTTGAACAAGATTCAATTCTGTATCCATTTGCTTTTGATCGAGCTACATCACCTGTTTGCACAAACGGAATGGTTCCGTTTTCAAAAAGCCTCGTATCATTTCTTGGTCTATGCTTTGATTTTCCTCTTTGAAACAAACCGACCTCTTGCATTCTGCACCAAGTCCAGTTGTCAGGTATTTTATAAGGCTCATCTTTCTTTGTGAGCTTTAGGATTTCTTTCTCTTTTTTTATTTCTTTATTTTTTATTAACACCTCTTTTTCTTTACGTATTTCGTCAAGTAGTTGATCTGCACTTTCAATATTCGCATTCTTTCTTCTCCACTCCATAGTCAATTTTCCTTCTACCGCATCACGTATTACAAGTTCGGTTAATCTAGGCAGGGTATTTTCTTGAAATTGTACTTCAGACTGGAGGTCTTCTTGTTTTATAGCTAATCTTTCAAACTTCGGTGCCAATTCTTTTTGTTGCTCTATTGAATAATAAGGGACTTCATAATTCCCAAAGTTTGTCTTATTGATTGCCTGCTTAGCAGTTCCTGTAGCAGTTTTTTTCACCAAATCTTCTCTTATTGATTTAAATATGGAATAGTAAAATTTTAAATCTATGGGAAATTTCTTTGAATCCTTCGGGGTAAGAATAAAACACAGGTCGCTTGATATAAACTTCCCATTTACATAATGGACCCTTCCTAGTGATCCAGATGCCGCAACTGCTACCACCAAAGCTTCACAGTCGTTGTCGAATGTCTTGTGTGTTTTCCAATCAGAACTTGCGGTTATAAAATCATACTTTCCTGGAGTGCATTTTGTACTCTGAAGACTACCTTTTTCAAAATTAAATATTTCTTTAATCTTTTTTAGTTCCATATTAATCTAAAAGATCTCTTATCTCGTTAAGGTGTTTCTTGCTGGTGTCAAAAGAATCATCCAGCTGACTTAATAGTTCATTAAAGGAAAGAATCTCTTCTTCTTGTTTTTCTGCAGGATTTTTAATATCCAAATCCCAATTTTTTAAATCCTCAACCTTAACTTTCCAAGAAAGATTACTTTCTTTTCTTTTGCTCCACCACTTCACAATTGGTTCAAATTCATTAAATTGAATCGGCTTTGTTTTTGAGTAAGACTTTTGTCCTTCTGGTAGTTTATGTTCGTAATACCAAATTTCTTTTGTTGGAGACCCTTTCTCAAAGAATAATAGGTTTGTACTCACTGTCGCAGGGAAGAATGTCGTCTGTGGCAGGCGGACTATGGTATGTAAATTAAAATCCTTTAGAAGTTTTTCTCTAATTCTTGCCTTTACACCACCTCCAGTAATTGATCCGTCTGGCAGAACAATTGCTGCACGGCCGTTTGGTTTCAGTAATTGCATCATAAGAACAACAAATAAGTCCGCTGATTCTTTACATCTAAAAGTTGCTGGAAAGTTTGTTTCTACTCCATCAGCAATACTCGCTCCAAAAGGAGGGTTGGCTAGTATCACATCTACTTTATCTTTAGATCCAATACTGTTGTATTCAGTCTTTAAGCTATCTTTGTAAACAAATTTTGGAACGTCGACTCCGTGAATTATTAAATTCGTTAATCCTAATACATAGGCTACTGGTTTTAACTCCCATCCTTCAATGTTATTTTGTAAAACTTTTTCATCTTTGACAGTCTTTACATAATTATCTCTTATGTGGTCAATTGCCATTGTAAGAAAGCCTCCTGTTCCAGCTGCTGGATCAAGTATTTTTTCACCAAGCTTAGGATCAGTCATTTCTGTCATCAACTTTGTTACTGCTTTTGGAGTATAGAATTCTCCTTTGTTTCCAGCAGCTTGAAGTTCTTTCAAAATAGACTCGTATATATCTCCAAAAATGTGTTTGTCGTCTTTATTATTAAAATCAATCTCATTAAGTTTGTTTATAACTTTTCTCATCTCATAACCAGACTTCATGTAGTTATTCGATCCATCAAACACTTCTTTTACAATAAAGGCACGTTCTGGATTAGAGGTACTAGATAGTTCGCGAAGTGTCGCAAAGAGACCTTTATCTTTCTCGGAATTGTTGTCTACAAAATTTAAAAGCTCATCTCCTGTAATGCCCTCTGTGTCTGTAGCCCAATTTCTCCACTTAAACTTATCTGGAATTACTGACTTGTAGTCACTGCTCATTGTTTCAAGTTCAATATCCTTGTCATCCATTATTTTCAAAAACAACATCCAACCAAGCTGTTCGAGTCTTTGAGCATCTCCAGAAATACCACGATCCTTTCTCATGGTGTCTCTAATATTTTTTATTATTGCGCTTACGTTTTTCATAATGTTTTATTTTGCATATAGTTCTTCCTCCAATTCTCTTATTGCTGTCATGTAGCTCGGTCTTCCACCAAAGAAGCTAATGATTTCTACTGGAGTACCTATCTTATTAATAGGGTCCAATCGCAATGCTTCTATATTTTCGAGGTTCAAGATACCGCTTTCTGAGTATTTATCCAGCAAAGCCTTGATAACTAATTGAGCCTGTTCTCCATACTTAGAGAAATAATTTCTCTTCTTAACATTTTCAACTCTTTCTTTTCTGGTGAGTGGTTTGGCATCAAATGCAACGTGACAAACAAGGTCAAAAGCATCGAAATCCTTACCAACTTCTTCTTTTAATAAATCAAAAAATACACCCTGGTTTTCTAGTTCATCAACAATGGCTTTTTTCTTATCAGCCCCATTCCAATTAGAGAGAAAGTCATCCAAAGTTCTATATTTCTTTATGATGTTTTTCTTTGTGTAATCTTTAAGACTTTCCGTAATTATTTTTCCGTCTGAGTCTAGATATTGAACCCTTTCATTTATTACCTTAACTTCAACTCCGTTAACCATAACCTTATCTTTTGGAACCGACCATTCTGGCATTGGTGGATCTATAATTACTTCTCCTTCACTATTGATCTCGTCTGAATCACTAACTTCTGTAGAAGTGTTGTCGTCATCTAACGCAATTACATCGTCTTGTTTAAATTCCTTAACCACAATAGGGTCTCCATCGAAATCTTTATCAGCAAATAACTGGGTCACATTTCTGAAATCCATGATTGTAAAATATGTTTTTCCATACTCTTCATTTATCCTAGTTCCTCTACCGATAATCTGTTTAAACTCTGTCATTGATCCAATATTGCTATCCAAAACAATCAACTTACAAGTCTGAGCATCAACTCCTGTTGTCATCAACTTTGAGGTAACAGCAATAACTGGATATTTTTCTGAAGGGTTTATGAAGTTATCTAACTCTCTTTTTCCTTCCTCATTATCACCAGTAATACGCATAACGTATTTACTATTTTCAGAAACTAAGTCAGCGTTTTCGTTAGCAAGAGCAACTCTCATACCCTCTGCATGCTCAATATCAGTACAGAAAACAATTGTTTTTGAGAACCTATCGTTATTCTTTAAAAATTCAGTGATTTTTTTCGCTACTAATTTTCGTCTTTCTTCTACAACTATATTTCTATCAAAATCTTTTAAGTTATAGATTCTATCCTCAACTTCTTTTCCTGTTTTATCCAAATATCCAGCAGAAGGTCTCCATCCGTCCACATCAATATCTAAAGTAACTTTTACAACTTTGTATGGAGCTAAGAAACCATCATCAATACCTTGTCTTAATGAGTATGTATAAATAGGATCTCCAAAATACTCAGAGTTAGATGCTTTGAGTGTTTCTTTTGGAGTAGCTGTAAGTCCGATATGAGTAGCTGAACTAAAATACTCTAGTATTTCTCTCCATTTACTATCCTCTTTAACACTTCCTCTATGGCACTCATCTACAATGATCAAATCAAAAAAATCTTCACTAAAATCTTTAAAAGCGTCGGGAATTCCCGGGTTTGAGTTGCTCAAACCTTGATACAAACCAAGGAAGATATCGTATGCCTTATCGGCAGTATCAATACCTCTCTTACTATCTGAAACTAATCTGTCTCCAGTTCCATCGCTTACCATCTTCTTCTTTATCACTGTCATTGCGTCACCAAAGTGTCTAAAATCACCTCGAAGCGTTTGGTCAATTAATGCCGTTCTATCTGCTAGGAATAATATTTTTCTTTTAGCGCCAGCCTTAAATAATCTATGAGCAATTTGAAAAGCGGTGTATGTCTTACCAGTACCAGTCGCCATAGTTAGGAGGATTCGTTTTTGTTCTTTTGCTACAGCCTCCACAGTTCTGTTGATGGCGACTTGTTGATAATAACGAGGTGATTTTCCTGAAGAGTCAGAATGGTAACTTTGAGAAGCAATCTTATTTTGCTCTTCTGTTTCTATTCCTGAATATTTCTTATATGAATTCCATAGATCTTCTGGGCTTGGAAACTCATCCATCTTAAGTTCCTTTTCTATCTCTCCATTGGTTACGCTTTTATCGTGAAGTTGAAAACCTAAGCCGTTACTACTAAAAATAAATGGTACTTGTAAGTATTTAGAATAGTCGAGACCTTGCTGCATTCCAGCGCTAATGCTGTGTGCGTTATCTTTTGCTTCAACAATGGCAAGGGGGATATTTTCTTTGTAGTACAAAACATAATCAGCCCTCTTAACTTGTCCTCGAGAAATTACTTTGCCACGCACAATAATTCTTCCTGCTGTGAAAGGTAGATTTCTTTTTATTTGAGATTCATCCCACCCAGCCTTAATGAGTGCTGGGTCAATGAACTTTGCTCTTGTGTCGTCTTCTGAATATTTCATATTAATTATTTGTCTCAATACTCTTTAGAAAACGTTCGTACTCCTTTACATCAATACGAAAATCCTTACCGAGCTTATGTGCGTTAATTTTGCCCGCTTTTATGTAGCGGTAGATTGTCATGATATTTACTCGTAGCTTCTCGGCTACTTCTGCTGGGGTATAAAATTCTTTCTCCATATGACTATAGTCCGTACTATATCATAGTTTACTTTGCTTTACAATGGTGCTATACTGGTTTTATGACTAATGCAACTGACAACAACTTATATTCTAAAAGAGGATCGGAGTGGTCTAAATGGGATATGCATGTACATACTCCTGAGTCAGATGGCTATAGCGGTACTTGGGAAGAATTTAAAACACAGCTAAAAGATGCTGACTGTGCTGTTGTTGGTATAAATGATTATTTTTCTGTTGCCGGATATAAAAAACTGAAAGAAGAAATAAACAATAATACTTTAGATCTTGAGGATAAGATTATTTTGCCGGTTGTTGAGATGAGAATGACTGATTCTTTGCAAAATAGAAATACCGAAACAAATGGCACGACTCACTTTAACTTCCATATTGTGTTTAGTGATAAATTAGATGTCGATGACATTGAGAGTTTTATAAAATCGCTAGAGTCTGGCGATAGTATTATTGGCGCAGACTATAGTGATAAGACAAAATTAAAAAACAAAAAAGTTTCATTTAAAGAAACATTAAAAAAATTAAAATCTGATAAGAAATTTGAAGACAACTTCTTGATTTGGCTCCCTTATGATGAGTATGGAGGAATTGGTGAAATAGATCCTGCGTCTGATGGATGGATAAAAGAAGATTTCATAAAGAAATCACACATTCTGGGATCATCAAACCAAAATCAGAAAGATTTTTTCCTTTGGAAATCTGAGTTAAAGACCGACGGGACTCCAAAGTTCAGTCAAGAACAATTTAAAAAGTGGTTTGAATACAAAAAACCTTGTATCAAAGGTAGTGATTCTCATTCGCATGATTATCCGATTGGAAAATTAAAAGACAAAGACTCAAACCCTCTTGAAAAATTTTGCTGGATAAAAGCAGATCCAACATTTGAAGGCTTACGACAAATCATATTCGAACCTGAAGCGAGAGTTTTTATTGGTGAAAAACCAGAAGTTAAAGACAGGGTTGAAAAAAGTCCTACAAAATATATAGAGTCTATAAACATAGACCAGAATAACGGTTACGATGAGAAGAAATATGGAGAGTGGTTTAAAGAAGAAAATATTGTCCTGAACAAGGAGCTCATAGCAATTATAGGAAATAAAGGTAGTGGTAAAAGTGCGTTAACGGATATAATCGGGTTACTTGGTAATAGTCACAACAAAATTCACGGAGGAGACGAACTTTTTTCTTTTTTAAATAAAGAAAAATTCCTAAAAAATAATATAGCTAACAATTTCCATGCTCAATTAAATTGGCAAAGCGGAGACTTTGAAAAAAAATATTTAAATGAGAATACTGATACTAGCATTGATGAAAAAGTAGAATATTTACCACAAAAATACTTGGAGCGTATTTGCTCAAACATAGATGATGATGATTTCAGACAAAAATTAAATGAGGTTATATTTGGATATGTTGAAGATAAAGACAAGCATTCTAAAAACACTCTTGACGAGTTGTTGTCATATTTGACCAGCGAGTCTGATAAGGATGTTTCTTCGCTAAAAGAAAAGTTGCATACGAAAAATGAAGAAATCGTTTCTATAGAGAAAAAACTTACCGAAAGTTATTTAAAGAAGATTGAAGACAACATCAAAAACAAGAACGAAGAAATTGTAGCCCACGATAGGATAAAACCTAGAGAGGTTGAAAAAGTCACTCAGAATGAAGATGTTACTAAAGAAACTCAAGAGAAAATAGAAGCAGTGGACAAGAATATTCAGGATGTTGAATCAAAGATTCAGAAACTAAAAGAAGAGCTGGTTAGCATAACTTATGCCGTTGAAAAGCTTAATCAAGCAAAACGCTCTATCGAGAGACATGGGGTAGAAGCATCCGAGATTGAAAAAGAGTTTGGTCCATTATTCACAGAAAATGATCTAGTATTTTCTGATGTTTTGGAGATTAAAATAGATACGAAGAAAATCGACAAGATAGTGTTGAGTAAAGAAAAAAGAATTGAAGAAATAAACACCTTACTTTCTGATCCAATTAAAGATATCGCTAAAAATCCACTATCTACAGAAAGTACTCAATCACCTATATCACAAGATAATCTACACCATCAACTTGCAACATTCAAAAATGATAAAAAAGCCATTATAGATGCGATGGCAAAACCAGAAAAAGCGTATCAAGAATATCTAAAGAAAAAGAAAGATTGGGATGATAAAAAGAAAGAACTTGAAGGAGACGAAGCAAGTCCCCTTAACGGAACACTTTCATGGTTAATTAAAGAAAAGGATAGTATTGCCGACTCTTATAAAGAAAACCTTAAGAGTGTGCGAGAAGAGAGAGTGACTTTAATAAAGGAAATCTTTAACAAGAAGAAAAGTTTTATAGAGCTCTACAATAAAATTAAAGCTTCCATCGATAAAGAGATTGCTAAGCATAACGAGGATCTAGATGAATACAACATTTCAATAGAAGCGGGCATGCAGTTTGATAAGTCATTTTATCAAGAATTTTTTGCATTTATAAATCAGGGTGTAAAAGGTAGCTTTTACGAAAAAATTGCTGGGTTAGAACGTCTACAAAAAATAATCAGTGAGGTTGAAGACTGGAATAACGTTGAACAAATTGTAAATCTACTTTCTAAAATAGAAGAACACATAGACAAAGATAGTAGAGAGGAGATTTCTGATAAAGATAGACAAAAGGATGTCTTTGGGCAAATGAAACAAGGCAAAGATCCAGTTGAGTTTTACGATTATCTATTTTCGCTTGATTATGTAAAAACAAAATATGACCTGAAGGTTGATGAGAAAGATTTAAGTGAGCTTTCACCCGGTGAACGTGGTGGGCTGTTACTTATTTTCTATCTAATGCTGGATCTTCGTGACATTCCACTTATTATTGATCAGCCAGAGGACAACTTAGACAACGAGAGTGTCTATCAAATACTAGTAACTTTTTTGAAAAAAGCGAAAAAACGACGGCAGATAATTATAGTTACGCACAATCCTAATCTTGCGATTGTTGCTGATGCTGAACAAATTATATATGTATCAATCGACAAGAAGGATAGAAAGAATGATTACAGTTTCTATTCAGGAGCCATAGAAAATCCTGAGATAAATAAAAAATCTGTAGATATCCTCGAAGGAACATTACCTGCTTTTGATAATAGAAGGTTAAAATATAGAAAACATGCTTAATGATGACTCAGTATTTAAAACAAGAACAATACTACATTGATCGCTATGACAAAATAACCATCGATAATTGTCGTTGGAAAGAAAACTTTCACATAAACTACAAACATAAATCTGAAGATGGCCCCAAAGGAATAAAACTGACTGAAGAAAGTCAGAAAGCTTTCACTGAACTGACTCTACATTTCGACCTGCTTTATACAACCCTCTATTGGTACGACAATAAAGAAAAAACTATTGATGAGTGGATGGAAGCTGATCGAAAGAAAGACGAGTTGTATGAAAACGCAGTAGCCCCAAGAGACATCAGCTGTTTAAAGTGTAGAAATATTACAGAGGTTGAAAGCAAGCATTTATGGGATCATCACGATGACAATGATCGTGTTTTGTTTATGTATAAGTGTTCAAATGGATGTCTGCCAATGAGAGCTTTTTATGATAATGGTGATGAACACAAAATTAAACCGAACCTATGTCCTAAATGTAATACAGAATTAAAAAGAGAAAGTGAAAGAATTGAAGATAAGAAAGTAATAACTACAGAAATTTGCCCAGCGTGTAATTACAAAGATATAGACGAATTTGAACTATCCTCAAAGGAGGAGGAAAAGCCAGACCCAAATTATGAAAGAGACAAAGAAAGATTTTGTCTTTCTGGTAAAAGATTATCTGACAATCTTGAAGAAAGAAACCAACACCAACAACTTAAAGAATTAGTTGATGGTTGGAAAGAAAAAGAAGAACATAAAGAGGATTACGATGCAGTTGATAGTCTCAAAAAACTAACAATCACTGAACTAGAAGACACGTTAAAAGAAGCCTCTGAAAAAGAGGGCTATGTAAATCTGAGATTTGAGAATCCTGATATGGGAAAAGATGTAGTAGTTCCATTTCTTATCAATGATAGTAAGCCTGAGAGAAAAGACAGGTCTAGCTCTCTTGAATTACAGAAAATCATCAAAACCACTCTCCAAGATACTAATTGGAGATTAATGTCAGACGGTATTTCATATCGCCTTGGCATTCTTACAGGCCGACTTCGTGCCTACGAGCGAGAAGAAGATCTTTTGAAACTCATTCGTCAAAACAGTTCTTAGTCATACGGATCAAAGTTTGGCTCTTTGTACTGTATTGGAGGTTGGTATTCAGAAAACGAAATCATTTCTTTTTCCATTAATGCAGCATACCTATGAACGTCCGCCGCATGTGATGTCCAATCATGATAGGGCTTCTGATTAAATGCACTACGTTTTTCATCCCATTGCCATCTGTATTGACCCATAGCATCGAGCCATCTCTCACACTTACTTTCATCTACCCATAATCGACTAAATAAGAATTTACCCATCTGAACTCCATCATTCACAATGAGCTCATTTTCAATTACTCTGAAATCAATTCCTAAATCTTTTGCGTAATCAATACGAGTTTTTCCTGTAGAAATTTCTCTCTGTTTAGCATCATGCGGAGCAAAGTGTTTTCCATAGTTATATCCTTTTGAATTTACGGCATTAATCCCAACATCGATTCCATCGTTATGACTTCCTTGCCAGTAATCAATCATTCGAACTTGTTCATTGATTCTTTGATAAAAACCAATAGCAAGATTAGGTCCAACACCTAGATCCCAAACAGTAAATACTGGATGTTCTTTCTGGTTTGGTACTACAGTTATCCTATTGTCTAGTCGTGCTTGATGAAGTTCTTCTCCATAAACAGCACCCTTTACTGCAGAATCAAATGAGCAATAGAACTCCTGCAACCATTCTTCATGCGACATAGTTTTTCTTGAGTTATCTATCTCATCTTGTTTAATGATTCCTGTATCATCGACAGTCAAATGTCTGACAAACCATTCGTCGTCTTCTCGATGTTTGTCATAGAGTCTGAAGAATTCATTTTTTCCTTTAGGTGTACCAATCCAAATGGAATAACCGCCATGTTCAATGAGTGTTGGTCGTATAACTTCTGAGAATATGTTTGTTGGTTGCATTCCATATTCATCAAAGACAACACCGTGAAGACCAATACCACGAAGCCTATCTGGATTTTCTGCACCATAGAGTGTGATTCTTGATCCATTAGGATAAATAATCATCAACTCTGATTCCATTTGTTTTACTCCAACTACAAACCTTGATGCATCTTTCAATAATCCCCATGCAACACTTTTTGCCATCCTGTATGTCGGTGCAATGTAAGCATATGAAGATTTTGATTTAGTTAGCGCACTTCTCTGCAAGAAGTTTAAGGCCGCAGTCGTTTTACCTGCACGCCTGTGAACTACAAGCACCATCCATCTCTTAGTGGTCTTGTGAAATGGAATAGCCCAAGCCCTAGGTTTGTATGGGCAAGTGATTTTCCTCATGGCTATTGTTCCTGATCGAAATCAAAATCAATACCTACGTGACCACTATGTTCAACTTTGCTTGTATTGAACATCGGATGCCTTCTTTCAAGCCAAAAACGAATTGCTGGAAAGTGCTTATCCTTTATTAAGGTAATCATTTGATGTTCTGCCATATCATTGAGAAATCCTTCTCCGTGAAGTATCGCCTGATCTGCTCTATCTCGAAAAGATTCATCTTCATCTCTCCATCGGTAGTAGGTAGCTTTACTCACACCTGATTTATCACAAGCAACTTTAACTATTGGGTATTTCTCGAGACTAGTTACAAAAGAAGTCCTTTGCTTTTCCTGTCTACTAGAAATTGTTTTTTGTTTCTTTGGATTATTCATGTTCAATTTTCTTAGCCTTTAATCCAGTTTGATTTTCCCAACGCTTTTTAATTACTTCTGCATAGACTGGAGACTTTTCCATAATCCGACATTTACGCTTCATAATTTCTGATGCGATAAGTGTTGAACCACTACCACCAAAAGGTTCAATCACGATGTCGTCACGCTTAGTCAGTACCTTTATGTATGGAATCAGTAGTTCAACTGGTTTTGTGCCGAAGATGATATCTTGCCCAGAAGATTTCTTATCCGCCGCATTGTGTGAGATGTAATCAGTCGGACAGTGCTTCTTTCCTTTTTTGTAACTTTCCCAATGCGGTTTTCCTGCTGTGGCAAAGATTGCATTCTCATATTCGTTTTGTAGTAGTTCGTCTTCAACTTTTTGATTAAGTTCTACATCTCCCTTAGAACCAACTAGAGCAAAGTCGTGTTTGTTGAAGAACTTATACTTCGCTGAAAAGCCCTGCATTCTGTTTGGAACATGCCAGATGATCGTATTTCTATATCTCCAATGCTTTTCCAGTGCATTCCAGATAGTCCGTAGGTTCTTTGGATGCTCAAAGACAATTATTGAGAAATCATCTTTTTGGATCTTAGAAATATTTGCCATCCACAAATCAGAGAAGTCATCGGGCAAACTTTCTGTTTCGAGGTACCTGCGATTTTTCTTTACTCCAAAACCAACAGTTACTCCATCTTTTTGCTTAGTCTTTCCTTTGAGGTAGTCGAGGATATATGGAGGGTCTGTAAAACACATGTCGGCAGACTCACCATCCATTAGTTTCAATACATCTGCTTCTATGGTTGAGTCACCACACATAAGGCGATGCTCACCAAGTTGATAGACATCTCCTTTTTGAAACTCAACATTCTTGATATTCATCTTCTCAAGTTCTTTTTGTAGGTTGAATTCTTGAGGAGTGTCTTCAACTTCAAAAACACTGTCGAGTTCTTCAGAAGAGAATCCGATGTCTGATAAGAACGTCTCATCAAACTTTGCCAAAAGATCAAAGTCCCATTCACCAGTATTTTTGTTTAGTCTGATGTTTAGTTCTTTTTCTTTTTTGGGGTCAGGAATATTTAAGTACACAACAGGCACTTCTTTGATTCCAAGCTCTTGTGCAATCGAAAGACGGAAGTGTCCTCCAATGACAACTCCTTTACGCTTCGGTGCGGAGTTTGCTAATAATGGATCAACAAAACCGTATCGTTCGATACTTTCTTTAAGTTGATCGATTGCTTCTTTGCTCCACTTACGTGGGTTGTATTCAGACGAACGAAGCGAGTCAGTCTGAACATACTCAATTTGTAGATTATTTTGCATAAGCTATTTATTGATTATTTGATAAATAGCTGAAAATCAAAAACAGACAACGCATAATGTGTTGTCTGTTTTTGTTAATTTGTTCTGAGCAAAACCTCTAGAAACTAAACACAAAAGTCGCAAACACATGGCGATATTTTTTGTTCAATTTCCGGTGGTCTTTTACGGGTGATCAGCCCAAGGATGCGAATGCTTCCTTGCTTTTCATCAAACTACGACATCCAAAATGTAGTTATCTCCTGTAGAGCAAGAAAGGGTCTTTGAGATATTTAAATCTCCTCAGAAACAAGATCTTATATGTTATCTGTATTTCAATGATCAGCTAAGTGTATTGTATAAAAACCACACCACATTGTCAAAATATGTCCATGCAACTGGTTGCATACATTTTCGCTATAAACCTTGATTAATCGTTACAAAGTGAGACACACCGATTTTTGTCTTATTTGTCTCAAAATGAGCGAAAAAGTCTTATTCTATAGGAGGCATGCCAATACGTCTTATCTACAAATGAGACTCATCAAGCCACCTAAATGACCCCGACCCGAGCACCTAAAAAAGCCTCTTCAAATTATCCCCAGAAACCCTTATGCTGTCTCACATGACTTGGCACTTAACCCACGTCGCCCGCAAATTGAAACTTCTTGAGCCGAAAGGGAAAAATTCCTTGCCCC
>CEQS01058998.1_pt1 | contig 16311 bp, 9 predicted proteins | sample 530981 | NCBI WGS metagenome assembly CEQS01 (sample SAMEA2621176, study PRJEB7988) | marine metagenome | biome: marine biome (ENVO:00000447); feature: mesopelagic zone (ENVO:00000213); material: "saline water (ENVO:00002010), including plankton (ENVO:xxxxxxxx)" | depth 800 m
TTTCTGTTCTTTTTCAGGAGTTGAACCATTTTCATCGATGTCATTCTGAGTATTCTCCAGTTCATTCTGGAGTTGCTCTTTGGTTTGCTGTTTACGCTGAGCAATATCTTCGTTAGAAGCTTCACCGTTTTGAAGTTTTTCTTCTAGATCGGCAATACCAGCTTCATAATCAGGATCAACTTGAGCAATTACATTCTCTTCTGTTAATTCAGGAGTAGAGGAGTCCTCTTCTTCCAGTTCCTTGATCTCTTGATCTATGGATTTCATAGCATTTTCAAGAGCTTCTGCTTTTTTAATATTCTCATCCGTAATCCCATTTTCGGCTATATCATCTTGAACATTATCGAGTTCTTCTGAAAGCTTAGTCTTAACCTGATCTTTTCGCTCTTTGACCTCTTCCTTACTCACTTTACCTTTTTGAAGTTTTTTCTCAAGCTTTTTAATGTCTTTTTCATAATCAGGATCAACTTGAGCTATGGTTTCTGTTTCTGTTAACTCAGGAGTAGAGGAGTCTTCTTCTTCCAATGCTTTGATCTCTTGATCTAGCTTATCAATTGTGTTTTCAAGTACTTCAGCTTTTTGCTCTTTTTCAGGAGTTGAACCGTTTTCATCGATGTCATTCTGAGTATTCTCTAGTTCTTTTTGAAGTTGCTCTCTAGTTTGCTCTTTACGCTGAGCTATTTCTTCATTAGAAGCTTCACCGCTATCCTGTTTTTCTTCAAGATCAGCAATATCAGCTTCATAATCAGGGTCAACTTGAGCAATCGCATTCTCTTCTGTTAATTCAGGAGTAGAGGAGTCCTCTTCTTCCAGTGCTCTTATCTCTTGATCAAGCTTATCGATAGTGTTTTCAAGTATTTCAGCTTTCTGTTCTTTTTCAGGAGTTGAACCATTTTCATCGATGTCATTCTTAGTATTCTCTAGTTCTTTTTGGAGTTGCTCTTTAGTTTGCTGTTTACGCTGAGCAATTTCCTCATTAGTCGCTTCACCATTTTGTTGTTTTTCTTCGAGATCGGCAATATCAACTTCATATAGTGGGTCGAGTTCCTTCAGGATTTCTTGCTCTGTATAAGTTTTATTATTTGATTCAGAAGAATTGTTTTCATTTGAAGCCGTCAGGTCGATATTGTTTTCCTCTGCTAATTCTTGAGTCTTTTGATTCTGGGCGTCAAATGAAGCTTCCAGGTCCTCTGATTGCTTCATTATTTCTTCATCGTCAGGTAGATCTTCTCTTTTTTCTGTAGCTGAAACCTGATTAGCAAGTGATTTCTGATTTTCAAGTTCCTCTTTCTCTTTGAGTTGATTACTGGCATAATCGATCTCATTATTTATGTCAGATAAACTGTTTTGAGCAGACCTGAGTTCCATTTCGATATCTTCCTTCTTTCGTCTAGGGGCGTCTTCCAATCTTTTCTTGATCTCAGCAATTTCTTCCTCTTTCTTGGAACGTTGTTCTTCCAATTGTCTTTTTCTGATCTCGACTTTTTCTAATTCCTCAAGTTTTTCATTGATCTCCGTCAGGTATTCGAATTTAGGATCCAGTCGGGTTTCACTTTTCAATTCTTCTGCGACGAAATCCTTATGATTATTCAATGCCTGCAGTAATTCTTCACTATTGTCAAGATCAAGAGGTTTTAATTCATTATTCAATGCTTTCGCTCTGTAGAGTTTTTCTTCTGTTTCTTTGAGATCATTTTCGAAAAACTCAAGTAATACCTTGGCTTCAGCCATCTCGTCTCTTTTTCGCTCGGCGGCCTTCAAAGCATCATTAGATCGTTTTAAAAAGCGCTCTTTTTCAACCAGATCGTCTGTTTGTTTGGCAAGTTCAGATAGAGAATCAGCAAGATTGAGTTTTTCATCAATGAATTCATTTCCATTGGCGAGAACAGTCTTCGCCTTGTTCATTTCTAGCTTCGTATTTTCTAATCGCTTAGATAGGTCGTCAACTTTACGCTGTACTAGATCTTTGATCTCACTATTAGAGAAATCCTGTAATCCAACCTTGGCCAAAAGTTTACGCTGTTCCCTTAAGTCATCTAAAGAGTCAAGATCGTAAGAGTCTTTGTTAACGTTCATTTTTGACTTCTGCTCAATAACTTCAGCAAGAATTGCCTGAGGGTTTTCGAATTCTTCATCAAACAAGTTTTCAACGAGTATGATCTCGTTCCCTTCTTGAGTGGTTTCTATTATTTTCTGCTTAAGTGGTCTAAATTCTTTTAAGTAGGGGAGGTCTATTTTTTGTTTATAAATAGCTTCCTTGCCCGCAACATTCATGGTAAACTCATATTCTCCACCTTTTGGTAAATTGATAAGGTAATCTCCTTTATCCGTAGTTCTGAAAGTACCCATATCTTTTCCGCTGGCATCTGTAATACTAACTTCGAGATCAGTTTCACCAGGATCAATTGTAGACTTGAACTGTCCTTTCAAAATTACCATTTGAATAGGAAAGCGTTCTACTCTTACCGAATAAACGTGCACTTTATCCGACTCACTTTCTCTCTGTGAAGCGAAATAAGCATACTTATCTAATGAATCAACAATATAGAGTAGATCATTATCTGGAGAGGATATAGAGATGTCCATATTCTCAGGTTCTCCAAACAAACTTGATTCCGGGTCATATACGCTGCGGAAGACATCATATCCTCCCATACTGTTGTGACCTTTCGAACAGAAATAAAGGTAACGACCTCCTGGATGCATGTAAGGATAATCTTCGTCATATCGCGTGTTTACATTACCTTGGACACGTTGTTCTTTTGACCAGGAACCATCTGGCAATCTCCTTCTCCTGTAAATATCTTTGTTATCACCATTGTCTCCATAACTTGAATAGAAGATGACATCTGAATTCGCAGGGAAATGAATCAATGGTATATGATTTCGTTTTTTATCTTCTTTATTCTGAAATTCCTCAGTCACGATCAGTTCTCCACCAATGTTACTCAGGTCATAGATCCTAAAGAAGTTGTCACGACCGATCAATTGTTTATTGAGTACAACGGTTTCAGAAATATTCGCCATTAACGATTTACCATTTTTACACATCTCTATTTGACGGTCTACATCTAGCTCTTTAATTGCATTTGAACCTGCTTTTGACTTATAGAGCCTATAGTTTTTAATGGCTTTATCAAACTGAAAAGTTAGGTGATAGGCTTTACCCAAATAATAGAATGCCTCATCGTCTACTTCCTGTGATTTGGTTACCGCAAAATTCAAATATCTAAACGCTTTCTTTTTTTCATCCGAATTGAACAACAAACATGTTCCGTATTTATAGTTGTAATTTGGATTTCTAGGTTCAAGAGATAACAAGCGTAAATAAAGCGGTGTAGCCTTTATGAATTCCTCATTTCTAAAGTGTTTTTCTGCCTCTTTTTCAACATCTTCTTTTGTATCTTGGGCATAGATCGATCCTACTCCGATTAGGAGCATAACAATTACGATATGTAGTCTTAACCACATTTAATTACTATCAGATCAATACGTTTTGTTACCGTTTTGTACGTCTACTTCTTAAAAAGGTTCATTTTATTTTCGTTCCCTTGAAGTAACCGTTTTATGTTTTTGTGGTGAGCGGCAATCACAGCAACTCCTAAAACTATACTAAAATATCGAAGTACGTCATTCTCGTTTTTAAATAAGAACTCTACAACTATCGGGAATGCAACAGAAGCTATAATAGCCCCTAATGAAACAAAGTTAGAGATAATGAAAACGATCAAGAATATACCCAAACAGACAAGGGCTGCAAGTGGTTGAAGTCCAATTATGATCCCTAAAGATGTTGCAACACCTTTTCCTCCATTGAATTGAGCAAATAAAGGAAAAATGTGACCAATAACTGCAGCAACGCCTCCAATGATCTTCAAGTGAATCAAATGGTCTTCTTCCCATGAAAGTTCATAAATAAAAAAAGGAAGAAGAACGGCTAATGCTCCTTTGCAAACATCCACCAAAAGAACAGGAATACCAGCTTTTTTACCCAATACTCTGAAGGTATTTGTGGCGCCGGCATTCTTACTACCATGCTCTCGGACATCAATACCATATTTGATCTTCCCTACCCAAACAGCAGTAGGAATTGAACCCAATAGATATCCAATAATCGCTGTGATCACGTACTCCATACGTTGCTTATTTAAATACTCTTAAGAACTGACTTTTATATGCCGAGTTGTTACTAATTTGGTACATGAAGTCTTTAGCCTTTTTCTTATCTGACTTTAACTCTTTCGTAGTTTCATTGAAATCTTTATCACTTGAAAGAATATTCAACGTACCATCTTTTCTGTAGTCGTAATCGAAGAAGTACAAATATGCACCAGGTACATCCATTAATAGTCCCATTCTATCTCCAACGGCTGTTCTTTGTTGAGCAAATAATTTAACCGGGACATATTTCATAACAGGTTCCCCGAATATATTAACTATGGCAGCCTGATCTGTTGAAGATTTTAGTCCTCTTTGTTGATCACCAAACTCTTCGTATGAAACAAGTCTTAAACCAGTAAATACTATTTTGTCTTCCATCGGTTTTGGAACATTTTTAAACTCTTTTTTCAACGTGTAATCGGATTTGATCTTATCTGCGGTTTTTCTGTCAACCCATTCAACTAAGGCTTGCTCAAGTGTAGTTGAACTGAAATCCGCATCATTCAGTCCTTCGATCTCAACGATCTTTTCTCCAATATCTTCAAATGATTTATTATCCACAGGTGCAGTAATAGCCAATGTAACATTTAAGTTAGTTTCACCTTTTTCTTGATTATAGTTGGCCACACCAACAGCTTCCGTTTTGAAAGATGGTCCATAATCCATTCCTAGGTCAATTTTCCCATCTCCGTTTAATGAGCAAGAAGATGTATGAAGTGAAATGTAATTTCCTTTCGCTCCTCGATTGACCAATTTTTCTTTACTCGCAATTTGATATTCTTTTGCATTCGCATCATATTGCAAATACCCTGAAGAAGTGATCACCACCGGGTCACTTTCCTGGACCATCGAACTTAAGAATGTTGGGTATAAGCGAACACTATCCATGACTTTTGAATTTCTCCATACAATTCCGGCAGAAATACTATTTCCATCCAGATCTTTCATATCAGTGGAAACTGGTATCTGAATATTTTCTTTGTCAATATCTGTGCTAAATGCCATCCAATTTCGCTCAAACTTTTCACATTCATGATTTATTCGAGTAGCACCATCAAAGTGTAGCAGTGGATTCGAGGCTCTAAGAGATACATCACCATAAAAATCGAATTGTCGACTTAGTTTAAAAGTATCTTCTTTGGGAACTGACCCGGAGGCTTTTGTTTGGTATGAAGTGTCAAGGGTGATCTCATCCATATGTATTGTATATCCCTTTCCATCGATCTCAGAATACAAGTAATCACCTTCAGCTGTGTAAGCTCTTCTAGCAGTGATCTCCGCATGAACATTTGTCATTTTATGGTATTTCGTAATAAAGTTCGCTACGATCTCAGCGTTATCAAACGGATCCATCTTTGCTTTTTTACGAATGGTTACCTTCATACTATCGGGGAAAATTCTAGCGTCTGCAACTTCTATATATTCAGTTTCGGAGCAATAGATAGTTTTTTCCTTGAGGCTAAATCTAGCTTTAGGAGATCTAAACTGAAGTGAATCCTGTTTAGGATGAATTGAGAAGAAGTTTGGTCCTACGAGATCCATATTTCCTTCTATCTCCATATCGTCGGAGTCGTTTTTCTCTAATGTCATCTCATCGCTATCCATGAGCCAAGTGAACTGATCAATTTTACAGATGTATTGGTTCAGTGGGAACTCAACAGTTGATTCTCCATCATTAGACTTGAATACTCCTTTTCGATCTTTAAAACTGATATCTCCGTTCACATTTTCTGTTTTAAATGCGAGAGGATCCTCAGTTTGTCCTTCGTCCATGAATTTATTTTCCAAATTGAAGGAGCAAGTATCTGCTTGCATGTCCCACCGTGTATATTTGAAGTTTTCCGACATAGTTTTTGCTCCCTTGAGTTTCATTAGCCCGCTTCCACGCATACCAGATTCACGGATGGTTGTTGTACCTCTTAGTTTAGCTTCATCATTGAAAAACGAAATAAGTTCGTTGTTCGATCTTGCTTTCAAAACTTTAGAACGAGGGATAAATGTAATGTATGCATCCGGCCCTACAGCATCAGGATACTGCGTACCTTCCTCCTGTGGACGGTTTTCAAATTCAGCTACCCCAACTGTTGAATCAGGTAAAAATGTAAAGAGTCGTTTAGATCTAGAAGTAGAATTAATGAAGTCGATCACCCCAGATCCTTGAAGACCATTATTAGATAATAAGATCTTATTTTCGTATTTAGCTTCAGTACCGTAGAAAGTATAACCATTATCCGGTGCTTTCTGTGAGAATCCAAGAGAATAATCCGGCATTAACTTAAGCGAGTCCTTCATTGGAGGGAATATTCCTGCTGAGATCAATGTCCCTCCAAAACGTTGAAGTGTATCATTAAATGTTAGCAGACTATCAAATTCGAATGGATCTATTTCAAAATAAAAACGTTCCTTCTCATATGCTCCAAGGTGTATTTGCTTGTTGTCGTAGAAGACTTTTGTTTTCTCTTTTGAAATAAGTTTTGGATAGTTCCCAAATGAACCATCTAATCCTGAACGGTTTTCAATGTCATCTACAAGCAACTCACCCTTAACACCAGCAATAACTGATTGAAGAGGAATCAATCTTCGACCATGTTCTTCTTTCAAAGGAATAGCTCTAAAATAGGCCATATCAGATTCTAAAATATTGAAACCGTTTTTCTCATAACTGTAATTCCCGTCATTGAGTTTAACCTCCCAACGACCACTGTTGATCCATCCAGTAAAGTCAATTGATCGATTCTTTTTGATGACTACTTTATCTTCGTCAGGATAAATAGATGTCCTCTTGGAGTCTGAAATTGGAATTCGATCTACAGCTTGCATTTTCATCTCAAGACTTCCAAGATCAAGAACTCCATATTTGTCTAATTTCGCCCTTTCTGCATTTCGCTCTCTGATCTGTTGTTGTCTTTTCTGGGCATTCGGATCATCTTTTAATTGATCCATACGTATTGGTGAGAGGTCAGATGCGAACGAGATGTTGTCATAATCACTTTTTCCGGCTTTTGCTTTAACGAAATGGATAGTTTTTGGAGTTACAGTTACTATACCTGCTTCAGTATCATAGGCAATGAAACCTTGGGTTGCAAGGTCAAGTAATCTTGGTTTAGCCTGAGTAATGGTGAAATTCAGTGCTGTAGCTGCTTTTCCTTCTTCCATTGTGAATCTATCGTACTTATATGCATAATTGTACAGGGACACAAGAGGATGAGTAGCAGCCATCCCTTGCATTTCCTGATACAATCGCTCATCGTAATAATCAAATGATTCAAACCGAGCTGTTCTTTGTTGTTCAGATGTTGAGAAGTTATATCCAAGTATTAATTCCGGAGAATCTCGTCTCCATGTTATTTGCTCAACATACATATCGAGCGCATGATAAGAATTCACGAAAGGAGCTTGAGACATTCCTGAGCTACCTCGGGTAAACTGTAATTCTTGATCTTTAATATTATAAACGACGTTCAAACCAGAATGAGTAATTGAATCTTCTAATCCAAGTTTCATCGTAAATGCACCTGATGGAGCTCTAAGCTGCTCTTCAGAAATTCGAACTTGACCGGAACGCGTTGTTACAAATGGTTCTCCCTTTCTGTAGAAAGTTAATACTGCTGGAGTCTTAGAATTTCCTACCCCAACAAATTCTCCTCCTTCTAAAGAGAATCCTCCTTCATAATCAACATCTTCGATTATATTCTTGATCTCAAAGCCTGCCTTGTACGATGAGAACTGCGGGTATGGTAAGTCGATTGAGGAGTTCACAGCTCCTTTTTTGGCTCTATCACTTATTTTTCCTGAGATCTCTTGTTCGAAATACGGTGTAGTGATCCATGTACTATCACAAGAAAAGTTAGTAGATCTTAACGAAACTCGATAATTACCTATTCTTGCAAACGTCTTATCTTTAGGTAGACCTACTTTCTCCCAATAAAATTTTCCGTTTTTTCCTTCCCAGCGTTGGCGTGCTAGATCAACTGTTCCGGTAGTTCCTTCCACTTTGACTGAGTCAGAATACTTTGCTTCTTTCTTACCAGCACCCCTGTTGATCGTTTTACACATTAATGTTGTGTTCTCGAATTTAATGAAAGCAGTCTTATCATATTCAAACTTGTATTTACCACCTCTACAGATCCAAACGAAATTCGGGTCGACAGCAACAATATCTTCTGAAAAAAATCGACCTGAAACTTCAATAAACTCTCTGAATCTTCTTGGATTTCTTTGATCCAATAGTTGATCTAACGATTCATGCCATGCCTCATAACTTTCTTTAGATTGATTCTTTTTTACTAAAGAGTACATCGAGAAAACATAGTTGTACACTTCTGGAAATGCACGATGCCTCTTTTCGATCATCATGTTGGAAGTACTAACCATTCTTTCGAAATAGTCATCAGGGAAATTACCTGGTACGGCTATCATCGGGGTCAATTTATTGTCGATGAAATCTGAAAGGTTTGTAGAAGTACTGGAGCGCATCAGTTTATCAAATTCTTTAATGAACTTCTCTCTGTTGTTTGAGAATGTTTGTGACCAAGAAATAGAAACGCTCAGTACAATAATTAGTGTAAATAGGTATCGCATAATGCTACAGTTTTTTTAATATCATAACTGCCCAAGTCTCATAAGTTAATGAGTCGTGCAGGTTAAATTTACTTTTTTTTGCGGCTTCCTCCAATTCTGATATATCTGATTCGAAAAAGCCACTAAGTAAGAGTAATCCATCTTTATGAGATCGAACAGAATATGAAGGAAGATGGGCTTTGAGAACATTTTTGTTGATGTTTGCAAATATAATATCAAACTCTTGTTCAGGAACTACATCAATATCTCCCTCTTTAACTGTGAAGTTTGTCACCTCATTTCTTTCAATATTCTCAACGGCATTCTCACATGCACCTGTTTCAATATCTGTACCAAAAATATCTTTAGCCCCTAGTTTAGCAGCTAGAATCCCTAATATTCCTGTTCCTGTTCCAACATCCAGTACAGATTTATTTTTTATGTCAAGATCAAGAATAGCTTTTGATAGTAAATATGTAGTTTGATGATGTCCTGTCCCAAACGACATTTGAGGCTGGATGACAACACTATGCTCATATTCTGAAGTGTTGATATCATGAAACGGAGCATATATGATCAGTTTTTTATCAACCTCAACCGGAGAAAAATCAGATTCCCATGTTTCATTCCAGTTTTGGTGGGGAATAACTACTTTTTTAAATGAAATTTCACAGCTTTCCCTCTTATAGCGGTCAGCTATTATGTCTATTTCTTCTTTGTTGAATTCATTAACCGGGATATACGCTTGTAACTTGCTGTCTTCTTCAGTAAAACTTTCAAAACCAATTTCAGCTAGATCATTGATTATAATTTCTGTCCAAGGTTTTTTTGGATTTATGTTCAGTTCAAGCTTTATATAATCCATTTTAATTAAGCGTGTTAATGATCTGAATGAAATCATCAGCTTTCAGAGATGCCCCACCAATTAATCCTCCATCGATATGTTCCATGGTGAAAAGTTCTTTAGCATTTGTAGGCTTACAACTTCCCCCATATAAGATTGTCGCGTTTTCTGCTATTTCATTGTCGTAGTTTTCTGCTATTGCATTTCGGATCAAACGATGCATATCATTCGCCTGTTCAGGTGATGCAGTTTTACCAGTACCAATAGCCCAAACAGGTTCATAAGCAAAAACGATCTTTCTTATCTTTTCAGCTGGAAGATGAAAACAACCTTCCTTGATCTGATCGATCACGACTGCCTCATGTTTTCCAGATTCTCTTTCTTCTAGAGTCTCACCACAACAATAAAATGGAGTAATGTTATTCTCGAGCGCAGCGTCAACTTTACTTTTTAAAAAATCATTCGTTTCATGAAACAGCTGCCTTCTTTCAGAGTGACCAATTAAAACAGATTGAACACCACTAGACTGAAGTTGAAACATACTTATTTCTCCTGTAAATGCACCTTTTTTCTCAGGGTGACCATTCTGAGCACCGATCTGAATATACCCTTCTTTTTCAACTAAAAGAGGTAAGTAAAGGCTCGGAGTAAATTGATAGATGTCACATTTTGGATCCATTATTTGATTCTCAACATCTCGATTCAGCTGAACAGCTTCTTCCGCTGTAAGATTCATTTTCCAATTACCTGCAACTATTTTTTTTCTCATATTCTATTCAATGTCTAATATGTTCTTAACTAACCAGTCCCAAGATGGTGTTGATCTAAATGGGTATTTACCTTCAACTATACCATTTTTCAATACCATCAATGTTGGGTTTGATCGAGTTATAGCTTTCAATTCTGTGTCATCATTTTGGACAGTGGGTATGTCTAATCCATATTTATCTCTGAAAGCTAATACTTCATCTTTTGTAGCCGTAGAAATCAAGATCATATCGATATCATTTGCATCAGCTTTCTCAGCGATCTCTTTGAGTCGTTCTATTCGACTGAAATTACCCTTTTCAAGATCTCTACTCATCACAAGAAGGATCTGATCACTATTGAGAATATGATCTTTCAAACTTATCTCTGAAAATGATTCTTTTAATCGAAGTAATGTATCTCCAATAACGTAGGTAGATGTGTCCCAGTCTTCAACGTAAAACTCCTCTAATAATTGAGGGTATCGATTACCAGATGACTTTTCAATTACATCAACATATTTTACACGATTACTATCGATCGTTTCCTCGATATAGTCAAACTCTTTTTCTGTAGCAGTTAAACTCGATACGTCAATAACAGGGTTAAACTGCTGAATTGATGGTAAAATAGCTTCCTTGATCGTTATCGTTCTTCTTTCAACAAACTCCCATTTATCTTTATTTCCCCAAATGTACTTTGTACTCTCATCTAAAGCAGTGAAAGTCGTATCTTCACCTGTAGATTTGTTTTTATAAACGAGAACATTCTCATATTCTCCTTGCTCACCGTCGTTCATTCGCTCTATCAGGTTACTTCCAACATGATAAGGACGATAATCCTTCATAGGTCTATACATCAGAACATACGTTACAAATAGAGCACATATACCGGTGATCACAAGGAAAATTCCTAGGTCATTTCCAAATATTTTACCTCCCGTTCTTTTGATCCACAGTGCAAAAAGTAGAATGACGATCGCGAAAATAATTGGGAATCCCCAGCCAAAAATGTAAGAAAAGAAGCTTACAAAAAGTAAACTAAAGAAGATCAAGATAGTATTTTCTTGAGTTGTGTTTGGAGCGATCTTTCTTCTAGATGCGAATATGATGATCACGAGATACAAAAGAACAAGGTCTTTCCAAAATGACTCAGAAGGAGTTAGAGATCTACCTACAGATCCTTTTAGTGCGTCACCAAAACATCCACAATCATCTACACATTGAGGTTTCTTAACCTCTCTTATTGTGACCTCTGTAGAAGTCTTATTTAAAATTGTAATGTTCTCATTGTGTTCTGCCTGAGGAATTTTTGCTTGTGCTTCAGGTGACGAAATGCCATAAGTGTCAACATCGGTAAAAGTGCTGTTAGGATCACATTCTTTAGTGTGCCAGGTCAATAATGTGAAAAACACCATCATTGCTAATGTCAACCATGAGGCTAGCTTCAATCTACGTCCAAGAATGATAAGTGCTCCAAGAAGAATTTCTAATACACAAATTAAAATACTTAAGAATAGTGCCTGATCGATGAGAAACTCTAGAGAGAACGATTCCCAACCAAACAGATCTTTAACTCGATATGCCAATGCTCCATCTTCAAAATACTCCTCCAGTTTATAAGCAAAGCCTTTTGGATCATTCGCTTTGATCAATCCAGATACGATGAATAATCCACCAACAATAACCCTCGATACATATGCGAACAGCAACATACCTTCAAAGATGATCAATGCTCCAATACTGATTCCTAATAAAGAGAAGCCAAGGATCTTAAAGACGAGTGCAGCAGTAGTTTCACTATAGGTTTCATGAAAACCTAAAACAAGAAAAACAACAGCCAATAAGTTGATGATAACAGCAAAACTGTTGAAGAGTAAAGACTTACCTGACAATGACTTGGTTTTACTTTTAAGCATTTTCCGTTGTATTAAATGTTAAATGGATCAGGGCAAAAACGGCGTAGTTGAGCATATCGTAATAATTTGCGTCAATTCCTTCACTGATCAATGTTTCACCTTGGTTATCTTCAATTTGTTTAACACGGAGAAGCTTCATTAGTATAAGATCTGTCAACGAGCTCACCCTCATGTCTCTCCAGGCTTCACCATAGTCGTGGTTCTTTTTCTCCATGAGCGACATTGCTTCAGATGAAAATTCATCATACAATCTCATCGCTTCACTCGGAGCGATCTCGATAGATAAACTGTCGTCACTTTCGAGTTGCACAAGTGCCATTATACAGTAATTTACGATTGCAACAAACTCATCTTCAATATTTTCACCTACCTTGTTTTCGCCAGTATCCTGAACCGTACGAATTCGTTGAGCCTTGATAAAGATCTGATCAGTCAGTGAACTTGGCCTAAGGATTCTCCAGGCAGTACCGTAATCCTTGGTTTTCTTTTCGAATATCTCACGACAATTAGAGATTACTTTCGTATATTGTTCGACTGTTTCAGACATTGTTTTATCGTACTAAATTAATGGACGGGAAAGATAATAAAATAGAATCAAATAATTTCATCAATGTTTCGGGTAACTTGCTTGATTTATCCAAAAAGCAGGTCATGGGAATCATTAACGTGAATAATGATTCATTCTATGATGGGTCGAGAAGAACTTCTGTAGAACAAGCGGTAAAGGCTGTTGAAGTTCAGATAGAGCAGGGGGCGGATATAATTGATCTTGGAGCGATCTCTACACGTCCCAATGCTGATCTTGAGAGCACCGAAGTTGAAGTGTCCAGGTTATTACCGGTATTAAAGGAAGTACGAAGACTGTTCCCTGATCTGATCATCAGTGTAGATACTTTTAGGTCTGATGTTGCAGATCAGGCTATTGGAGAAGGGGCTGATATTATCAATGATGTTTATGGAGGAAGGTATGATGGTCAAATGTTTTCTCTTATTGCTAAGCATAAGGTTCCGTACATATTGATGCATAGTAGAGGGTTTTCACAAGATATGATGGAGTTGACTTCATACCAAAACGTTGTCAATGATGTTATTCATGAATTATCAAATTCCATTTCCGAATTGAGAGATCTAGGAGTTAAGGATATTATAATTGATCCTGGATTTGGTTTCGCAAAGAATATTGATCAGAACTATGAATTGCTGCATGGTCTTGATCAATTTTCTATTCTTGATGTTCCTGTATTGGCAGGTTTGTCAAGAAAATCTATGATCTATAAGAAATTAGATGTAGACCCGCGAGAGGCACTAAATGGGACGACCATTTTGAATACACTTGCAGTTTTAAAAGGAGCAAGTATTCTTAGAGTCCATGATGTTAAACAAGCAAAAGAGGTTATAACTTTATTAGAGAATTGAAATGGAATTGACAAACGATCTTTACGAGGTGCTTTTTGAATCTATACAAGAGGGTTTAATCCTTGTAAACGGTAAAGGTGTTATTGTTCAGAATAATCGAACGGCTGAAGAACTCTTTGGATATGATGAAGGAGAAATGATTGGTCTTCGAATAGAAAAGTTAGTTCCAAAAAAATATAGGGAAGGCCACACTGATCATCGTGAACGATATACAAAGAATCCAGAGAAGAGATCAATGGGTTCCATGCTGAAGTTGAGTGGAGAGCGTAAAGATGGAAGCGTATTTCCAGTAGAGGTAAGCTTGAATCCTTTGCTAAAAGAAGGTAGAGAGAAATATGTTGTAGCCTTGGTTTCGGATGTGTCGATTCGAAGAAAAGCTGAAGAAGAGTTAGAGAAACTCACTGAGTCGCTTGAGCAAAAAGTTAAGGAAAGAACTATTGAGCTAAGAGAAAGTGAGCAATTGTACAAAAGTATCTCTAGGAATTTTCCTGGTGGTGTGATCAGTATTTTTGATCGTTCATTTAAGTACTTATTTGCAGAGGGACAGGGGCTTTTTGATCTCGGTATCGAAACTGAAGATTTAATTGGACTAGATTATTTAGACCGCATAGTTCCCGAAGCAAGAGATCATGTAAAATCGGAGTTAGAACATGTCTTTAATGGTGAGTTGAGAAATTTTGAAGTTGAAGTGGGAAGTAGAACTTACCTTCTCAATGCGGTGCCGCTCGCCAATGAAAATGGAGAGATTGATAGAATACTTGTTGTTGAAAAGAATGTAACGGATCGAAAAAAAATGGAGCGTACTTTAGAGTCAAATCTCGAGAAAGAAAGAGAATTGAATGAGATGAAATCGCGCTTTGTTTCGATGGCTTCTCATGAATTCAGAACTCCGTTAACGACCATAAATTCCTCTGCAGGTCTTATACTGAGATACAACGAGAAAAATGACTCAGAAAAGATCGAAAAGCATATATTGAGAATCAAGAACTCAGTAAGAAACCTTACTTCTATTTTAAATGATTTCTTGTCTTTAGAAAAATTAGAAAGTGGCAAAATAGAGACGGTTTTAAGTCAATGTGATCTGGTAATTATCATTAAAGAGATCATTGAAGAGCTCGAGGATATTAAAAAGCAAGGACAGGAGTTTATCTGTAATTGTCCATCTCAAATAATACTTCAATCTGACCCGCAGTTATTGAAGAACATTATCCTAAACCTGCTGTCTAATGCAATTAAGTATTCTAATGTAAACGGTAAAATTGAGCTTAGTGTTATAGAAAATGATGCTTTAGTAGAACTTAGTGTTAAGGATGACGGTATTGGCATTCCAGAGAAAGATCAGAAACGTATGTTTGACCGTTTCTTTAGAGCTGGGAATGTAACCAATATTGAGGGGACAGGTTTAGGGTTGAATATAGTGAATCGTTACATTAAGTTATTGGATGGTGAGATCTCCTTTACATCCGAGGAGGGTGTTGGGACAACATTTTTTATTAAATTGCCAAAAAAATAGATTTTCACCATAAAAGTTATATGCACTTATGAAGACCATTGCCGTTATTGAGGATAATAGTGAGATGCGAGAAAACATCGCTGAGATTCTTGAGCTAGCTGATTACGATGTGATAACTGCTGAAAATGGCAAGGAAGGAGTTGATCTAGTTAAAAAGAACTTGCCTGATCTCATATTGTGCGATATAATGATGCCAGAGTTAGATGGTTATGGTGTTTTGTATTACCTGAGTAAGATCCCTGATACTCGTGCAATTCCTTTCATATTTTTAACTGCCAAAACCGAGCGGTCTGATTTTAGGAAAGGAATGAATATGGGGGCGGATGATTACTTGAGTAAGCCATTCGAGGAAATGGAATTATTATCTGCTATTGAATCTCGACTTGAAAAAAGAAATCGTTTTGCGGCAGTTCAGGAAGCATCGAATAAGTGGAACAGCTTTAAAGAGGTTGTATGTGATCTAACAGGTTTAGATGACCTTAAAGATAGTGCTCAGGTTAAAACTTACGGAAAACGGGAGCAGATATATTTTGCTGGAGATTCTCCAAAATGGTTGTTTTATGTTGTTAATGGCCATGTGCGCAACTATAAAGTGACAGATGATGATAAAGAACTTGTTACTGGTTTGTATGGGCCAGGAGAGTTTTTCGGTTACATTGATCTCCTAGCAAATGATGAGTACAAGGAATACTCTGTTGCGATTGAAAGCGCAAAGTTAGCGTTGATCCCTCGTGAGGAGTTCGAGCAATTAATGCTTTCTAATAAAGATGTTTCTATCAATTTTATAAAATTACTTGCTGGTAATATTGTAGAAAAGGAGGATGAATTGGTAAATCTGGCTTATAATACGGTAAGAAAACGAGTTGCTTCTGCATTGAGTAAATTATATATTAAATATAAAGAAGGACTCGCTGATAGGGTAGAGGTGACTGTAACAAGAGATGAGCTTGCTAGTATGGTAGGTACTGCTACTGAATCCGTGATCAGAATCTTAAGCGAGTTTAAGTCTGACGGTTACATTAAGTCAAAAGGCTCTTTGATTACAATCCTAGATTACGAGTCGTTGAGAGACTATCGATATTAGTTTCGATTTTTTTTATTGATATAACATATAGGTTCATAGCGAGTTATAAGTCTTTGATCGAAAACCAG
>CEQS01072383.1_pt1 | contig 16294 bp, 12 predicted proteins | sample 530981 | NCBI WGS metagenome assembly CEQS01 (sample SAMEA2621176, study PRJEB7988) | marine metagenome | biome: marine biome (ENVO:00000447); feature: mesopelagic zone (ENVO:00000213); material: "saline water (ENVO:00002010), including plankton (ENVO:xxxxxxxx)" | depth 800 m
TTTACTCTTCCACCAATTCCGGTAGTGTCAGGTTTTCCATTCGTTGTATTAAAGATTCACCTACGGCATATGCTGGAAGAGATATATTGAAACCATCGCAAACTGCAGCAACTTTAAACGCTGATGAGGTTTATGCACCACACATTGGGTCCTGGACGATAGTTTCGGGTACAGGAGGAAGTGTTTCAAATACCGATAGTGCTACTTCGGCATTTTCCGGCATTTCAGGCAATCGATATATTTTGACCTGGACCGTAAGCTACGATGGAAATACCGATTCCGATACAGTTATTGTCGATTTTGGTACGGCCAATAGCAATTGGAGCGCTGGTGAAGATTGGTTAGATACCAGAGATGCTGAAACTTATGGGACTGTTCAAATTGGAAATCAAGTTTGGTTGTCAGAAAACATGCGCTATAGACCTGGTTCAGGTACCACATATCATTACGATAATGACAGTATATCTTATCATAAGACCAGGGGTAGATTATACAGTCACAATCAAGCATTAAATGGAGCAACTCCTAAAGATTCCACGCCAAGTGGCATTCAGGGTGTTTGTCCGGTAGATTGGCATGTACCTAGCATTCAGGAGTACGATAGCTTACTAATTACCATCAATGGTTCACATACTCCAAAATCAAGTTGTACAACTTGTGGAGGAGCAATGAAACAAGAATTTACAGCTAACTGGGATCCACCCAACACCGGAGCAACTAATTCTACTGGATTTAATGCAATTGCCTCAGGATATAGAACCACATCATCATTTAGTTTGGGTAACACCTATGGGTATTTGTGGACGTCAAGTTTATATCCGTCGACATCTAGCGGAGCTTATTATTACCTTGGTTACAATAGCAATCAAATTGTCTATTCGTCTCAGAGCGTGCTGAATTACCTGTCGGTAAGGTGCGTTAAGGATTAGACTGTATTTGTGGCAGGCTAGTACTAACGCAGTGGATGGCAATCCTTTTTCATTTACACTATTCAAAAACTAACAAAGCAGTCGGCCGCTCCAAAGGCATTCGGGTTGTTTGATTTTTAGTACCTGTTTTTAGTTTTCTTTGTCATACTAAAAGTAATTTAGGTATGAACTTACAGGTGACGTTCGAGAACAACAGAATTACCCGGCAGCGTATGCTTGATGTAATTGGAGATTGGCCTTTGGAAGAACTAATCAAAATTCCGGAGACCCATAACAACAATCTACTGTGGAATTTTGGACACTCAGTAGTAACGCAGCATTTATTGAGCTTTGGGGTATGCAAAATGGAGCTGCAGATTCCTATGGAAATTGTCAACAAGTTTAGAAAGGGAAGTAACGCCAGGGGAGTGGAATTTACTCAGCAAGAACTGGATTATTTTAAGGGGAATGTATTTAAATACACCGACCTGACAGAAGAATATTTAAATAAAGGAAAGTTTCAAAATTTTTCTGAATACACAACAAGTTATGGAGCTACATTGAAATCAATTGAAGATGCCATTTCCTTTAACAACATTCACGAAGGCCTTCACCTGGGGTATATGATGGCGTTACAAAGATTGCTTTAACCACGATGTTGGATATTTGATAGTCAAACATCCAAGATCAAATATCAATAACCCAACGCCTAACGTTCCCTCAAACCTCTTCCTTACTCAGCAATTGCTGCTCATAGCTGTCAGCGTAAAATCCGTTATTGGCAACCAATTGGCTGTGATTACCCGATTCTGTAATTTCTCCTTCGCCGAGTACAATAATGTGATCGCAGTGAATGGCGCTCGAAACCCGATGCGTGATAATAATGCTGGTTGTTTTATCCATTACCCGCTGTAAGTTGTTGATGATTTTGTTTTCGGTTTCCGTATCAACGGCGCTTAAACAATCATCGAAAATATAAAGTTGTGGTTTACTCATGATGGCACGGGCAATCGAAATTCGTTGCTTTTGCCCTCCGGATAGGGTAATGCCCCTTTCACCAACAGTGGTTTCGTAGTCATTTGGAAAGTTAGATATATCCTCATGAATTTCAGCCATTCTGGCTGCCTCCTGAACTTCGCTTAATTCTGCCGAGCGGGTTATTTTTCCAAAGGCAATGTTGTTGGTTATGGTGTCAGAAAAGAGAAAGACTTCCTGCGGAACTGTGCCGAACGATTGGCGTAGCAGGTTCAGATCAATTTCCTTAATGTCCCTTCCATCGATTAGAATTTGTCCCTTATCGATGTCGTAGAGTCTGACCAACAAACTGGCAATGGTCGATTTCCCGGCTCCGGTTCTTCCCAGTATAGCAAGGGAATCGCCAGCATTAACCTTAAAACTCACATCTTTAAGTGCCTCAATGTTGGAGTTGGGATAGGTAAAACTTACGTTCCTGAATTCAATATCTCCCCGAATACCGTCTTTGGCTTCTCCCAGGTTTTCAATTTCCGGTTTCATGAGTAAGAATTCGTTGATTCGCTCCTGAGAGGCAGCAGCTCGTTGAACCAAAGAAGTAACCCAACCCACCGAAGCTACGGGCCAGGTAAGCATGTTAACGTAAATAACAAACTCCGCAATATTTCCCATGCTAATTTCACCGGCAATAGCCAGTTTACCTCCAATAAAAATGGTAAGAATGGTACTTAAGCCAATCATCAAAATCATGAGAGGCATAAACACCGCATTAACCTTAACTAAAGACAGGGTTTTATCTCGATAGATTTCCAACTCGTTTTCGAAAATGGCATTCTTGCTCGATTGTTGGGTGTAGGCCTTAATTACCCGAATTCCTGAAAATGCTTCTTGAACAAAAGTGGACAGTTGGCTCAGTTGACGTTGAACCCGCTCGCTTTTTTTATTGATGATGTGACTCGCGTAATAAATGCTAATCGATAAGAGTGGGAGTGGAGTGAGAACATACAGGGTCAGTTTTACATTTACCTGAAGCATGGTGGTAATTACCAGCGTAAAAAGAACCACCAGGTTAATGGTATACATAACCGCCGGGCCAAAGTACATGCGGGTTCTACTTACATCTTCACTGATCCGATTCATCAAATCGCCCGTGTTGTTCTTTTTATAAAAGCTCAAACTCAGGTTTTGGTAATGGTTGAATATTTCATTTTTCATGTCATATTCAATCAATCGGGACATAACAATGATAGTCATCCGAGTCATAAACAGAAATATTCCCTTTGCAACCGACAAGCCTATAACCAACATGGAAAACAGGATAAGCATGTGCGTAATCTGCTGATAAACATCGCCCTGAATTTGAAACCCATCCAACAGGTCATACCATTTTACAGAATTGAGAACCGTGTCGAAGGCGATTCTGATCACCTGAATGGGATAAATACTAAACAGGTTTGAAATGATGATAAAAACCACACCCAGCCCAAGTCGAAAGCGATATTTCCAAAAATATTTATTGAGTGTAAAGAGTGACTTCATTGCAATGTTAAAGGTCTGTTTTTATCTACTTTTGCCCCCGAAAATTTGCGGGGTTCAAATACCCTTTTATGGGGCGCGAAGTTAGACAGATTAATGATTACAATTTTCAATATAATATCTTAAGAAATGGGAAATTTAGAAATAGAAAGTAATGTTCTCGAGCAAATGAGCATGAGGGAACATGAACAAATCCTTTTTTGCACCGACAAAGCCACCGGTTTAAAAGCCATGATAGCCATTCACAACACCGTATTGGGTCCGGCATTGGGTGGAACACGTATGTGGACCTACGAAAATGAAGCGCAGGCATTAAAAGACGTAATGCGTTTATCACGAGGTATGACCTATAAAGCAGCCATTAGCGGCCTGAATTTAGGTGGTGGCAAAGCTGTAATTATTGGCGATAGCAGAACCCTAAAAAACGAAGCCTTAATGCGTCGTTTTGGAAAATTTGTAGATAGTTTGGGTGGGAAATACATTACCGCTGAAGATGTTGGGATGTCTCCCATAGATATGGAGTACATTCACGACGAAACCGATCACGTAGTCGGAATTCCCGAATCATTGGGTGGTGGTGGAGACCCTTCTCCCGTTACCGCTTACGGTGTATATATGGGTATGAAAGCCTCAGCGAAGTATGCCTACGGAAGCGATAGCCTTTCCGGAAAAAGAGTGGTGGTTCAGGGAGCAGGACACGTTGGTCAGTATTTGATTGACTACCTCGTAGAAGAAGGTGCCAGTGTAGGTGTTTCTGATATTTTCGAAGACAAATTGAAAGAGGTGACTTCGAAGCACAGCAAGGTTGATGTGGTAGATGCCAATAGCATTTATTCGCAGGATATGGACATTTATGCTCCATGTGCTTTAGGTGCAACTGTGAATGATGATACCCTTAAGGAATTGAAATGTAAAATCATTGCCGGTGCTGCAAATAACCAACTTCAGCAAGAAGAAAAGCATGGGCAAATGGTAAGGGAAATGGGAATTGTTTATGCACCGGATTTCTTGATTAATGCGGGTGGATTGATCAATTGCTACAGCGAACTTGAGGGGTATAACCGCGAGCGTGCCATGAAAAAAACGGAAGTAATTTATGACACGACCTTAAATACGATGAAGTACGCAGACGATAATAATATTCCAAATTATATGGCTGCCAATCAATTGGCAGAAAAGCGAATCGAGGCCATTGGAAATCTTAATAAAGTACTTTAGCCTACTGATCAAAAATTAAATTCGAATTATAACTTAGCGACACAATTCGCGCTATACGACAATGCTAAACAGAAGGTACCTCCGAATAAAAGTTCTTCAAGCTCTATACTCCTGGTTTCAGGCCGATAACGAAGACCTGGTTAAAGCCGAAAAAGAGATGTTGGGAAGCATCAACAAAGTGTATGACCTCTATTTATGGATGCTGCTTTTGGTTATTGATGTGGTGGACTCAGCCGAAAAGTTGATGGAAACCAAAAAGGCGAAGAACTTTGCAACGGACGAAGATTTAAATCCAAACCTTCATTTTATCGAGAACAAAGCCGTTAAATTATTGCGTAATAATGTAGAGTTTAATCGGGCCATTAGTACCAAGAGATTGAACTGGTCAATCCATTCCGATGTGGTCAGAAAGCTATATAGAAGCATTGAGGCAAGCGACATGTACAAGCAGTATATGTTGGTTGAGGAGTCAGGTTTGAAAAAGGATAAGGCTTTTATCGTTGACATGTATGAAAAATTCATTTCTGATAATGAGTTTTTTGAGCAAATCATTGAAGAAAAGAGCATTTACTGGTCGGTTGACCTGGAGTTGGTTCATTTGAATGTAATGAAGACCTTTGAAAAAATGAAGGTAGTGCAGGACCAGAACTCCCACATTTTGTTGGATGTGTTTCGCGACAAGGACGATGACCTGAGATTCACGAAAGATTTGCTGCGTAAGAGTTTAGTCAACAACAAAGAATATTCTGAAATCATTGAGCAATACACCAAAAACTGGGAAGTGGATCGATTGGCTAAACTGGATATTATTTTGTTGAAATTGGCCATGACTGAGTTGGAACACATGCCCACTGTTCCCGTGAAAGTAACTATGAACGAATACATTGACTTATCCAAACATTTTAGTACCCCCAAAAGCAAAAGTTTTATTAATGGGGTTTTGGACAAGGTAGTGGAAGATTGGCGAACGGCAGGAAGGTTGAATAAAACAGGAAGAGGACTTATAGAATAACACGATAAAGCAATACTATGAAGGTATCGGTACTTAATACTCAAAATTCAATTTTTAACGTATTTCTTTCCGAAATACGAGACGATACCATTCAAAAAGATCCCCTTCGGTTTCGCAACAACATAGAACGCCTGGGTGAAGTGCTCGCCTATGAAATATCCAAGTCTTTCAATTATAATTCCGTAGCGGTACAAACCCCGCTGGGAATTGCTCACGAAAACCTTCCCGATTCGCAGCCCGTTGTAGCTTCAGTATTAAGAGCTGGTCTACCGCTCCATTTAGGAATTACGCGTTTTTTTGATCGGGCAGAAAATGCATTTGTATCGGCTTATCGAATAGAAAAGCCAGGAGGACAACTCGAGTTTAAAATTGAATATAATGCCTGCCCCAACCTGGAAGGAAAGACACTAATATTAGCAGACCCCATGCTGGCAACTGGAAATTCCATGTGGTTGGCTTACGAGGCCCTTCTGCCTCATGGAATTCCAAAAGAGGTACACATAGCTGCCGTTATTGGAAGTCAACAAGGAGTTGATTTCGTAAAGGATAAGTTTCCTGAAAACACCTCACTATACATTGGGGCTGTCGATCCGGAACTCAATGAACTTTCGTATATAATACCTGGTTTGGGAGATGCCGGAGACCTTTGTTTTGGAGAAAAAGAATAGCTGAATTGAACAAAAGAAGGTTTAAAAGTCTAGCTCTCTTACAACCAACTCGTCTTTACTCTGGGTGTTGGTTTGGAAAAAAGGAGAGGCTGGGGAAGAGTACAAGCGTTTTATGGCGCAGGCATTTTTTACCAGTTAACGCGTTCCGGCGAAGCATATAGCTATGGTAATGCGTTAAGTGCCAGTAACGTAAACCCTACTACCACCATTAACTTTAACAATGGTTCCGTAGCCCAGGTTAGCGATCGTGTGGACTACATAAGAAATAGTCCTACCCATGGAATTGGCGCCAGGCTATTTGTTGGTGTTGAGTACTTCTTTGCCTCTCGTATTTCTATTGGAGGTGAATTTGGTTGGGGTGCAATGGGCAATATTGCCGGAGACTCTGTTGAAGGTAGAACCCGTTATACAACTCAGGAAGAAGAGTATACCAAAAACGGAAGAACCACTCAGTCTTTTAATTTAGATACAGATAATCTGAATGGAGCCATTAATCTAATGGTGTATTTTTAGAGAAAGACAATAAATAAACTTCATTTAAAAGGCCTGCCTTGGCGGGACTTTTTTTGCGGGTTGTAGAATAATGTAGGCCGTCATTCCCGAGAAGCGAAGTGGATTCAGGAATCTCTAATCATGAAGTAAATAATCTTCTTTACAGAGAACCTCCTTAAATCATTAGGGAGATTCCGCGTAACGATCTCACACAATCCCCTTTGGCTTGGTTCGATTCCGATTACGGAATCCAAAACTTATTCACGTACTTCTTGCATTACTCTACAACATCGTCTTTTTTTACGCAGTGTTGTAGAATGATGTGGGTTAATAAAACTACTATATAAATAGACATGTCATTCCTGCGAAAGCAGGAATCCAGGTTTAGACTAGATTAGTTTCACTGAGCTCCTTTGTCGGTTCCTTGTCAAACATAGAATGATGACTATTCCCACACTATTCTACAACACTGGTTTTTTTTATGCAAATTTGAAAACAATACAAACACACTAATTCTTGAAAAAGCTCTTCTACAAATTAGTTCTATGGTATGGAGGTTGGACCGTTATCAATGAAGTTCCAACCGACCTAAAAAAATGCATTACCATTGGAGCACCTCATACCAGTAATTGGGATTTTGTATACGCCCTTCCCGGACTTGAAGAGTTGAAGATTTATCGTTTTCGATACCTGATTAAAAAGGAATTCTTTTTTTGGCCATTCTCCTGGTTGTTTAACGCTACCGGAGGAATTGCGGTTGACCGAAGCAAAAGAAACGACCTGACTAATTACCTGAAGGAACTGATCGAGAAAGAAGAGGAGATCTATCTGCTCTTTCCACCCGAAGGTACCCGAAGTAAGGTAGAGCGCTGGAAAACCGGTTTCTATTACACTGCGCTGGAAACCAATTTGCCAATTATACTGGCTTTTCTCGATTACGAAAAGCGAGTCATGGGTTTTGGTAAGGTTTTGTATCCAACCGGCGATTTCAACAAAGACTTTACCGTTATTCAGGACTTTTATAAAGACAAAAAAGGAAAGAACCCCAAAAACTACAATCCACAAATATTTATTCCAAAGGAAGAGCAATGAAGTTTCTTGCTTCAACCACTGTTAAGCGAGAATTCCATGGCGTATTGGGACTTGCGGCTCTCCTTTTTATAACTGCTTGCAATTCTTCGCCTCAAGATAAGCCAGACACACAGTTTTCTAAAATTGACGCCAAGGCATCTCAGCTAACCTTTGTTAATCAAATACAAGAGAAGGAGAATTTTAATTACTTCATTCATACGGGTTTTTACAACGGGGCAGGTGTAGCTGCCGGAGACATTAACAATGACGGCCTGGTCGATCTCTACTTCTGTGGCAACCAGGTAAACGATGCACTCTACCTCAATACAGGTGATTTAACCTTTCAGGACATTTCGGTGGAATCCAATATCCAGAGTAATACCGGATGGAGTTCAGGAGTTACGATGGTTGATATCAATTCCGATGGCTATCTCGATATTTATGTTTGCCGATACCTTTCTTCCCATGCAAACGAGAGTACGCAAAACCTTCTTTACATCAACAATCACGACAATACATTTATCGAAGAAGGGCAGAAATATGGAATTGCCGATAAAGGAAATTCCGTTCACGCAACCTTCTTCGATTACGATTTGGATGGTGACCTCGACCTCTACGTATTGAACCAACCTACAGGCTATCGTTCACTAAAACAAAAGGAGCGTGAAACAGACCCTGATAGAGCTTCTGATAGAATGTACAGAAACAACGGAGACAGATCATTTACTGATATTACACTGGAGGCAGGAATGATCAACTATGGCTACGGCCTGGGTGTTGTGGTTGGAGACATTGATAAAAACGGGTATCCGGATCTACTGGTTGCCAACGATTACGATACACCCGATTTTGTTTATTTAAACACGGGAGAAAATAATTTTATTCGGGTAGAGGACATAGTCTTTAAGCACATGTCTAACTTCAGCATGGGTATGGACCTGGCTGACATCAATAACGATGATGGTCTGGATGTTTTTGTGGTTGATATGCTGGCTAAAGATCATTATCGGCAAAAGGTAAATATGGGAGCCATGAACGAAGAAAAATTCTGGGCCATGGTTGATTCGGGTAGGCATTATCAGTATATGCGTAACGTACTTCAGTTGAATAACAACAACGGAAGTTTTAGTGAAATCGGGCAAATGGCAGGTGTATCAAAAACAGACTGGAGTTGGGCGGCTTTGGTGGCCGATTTAAACAACAATGGGTGGAAGGATCTGTTTGTAAGCAATGGCATTCTCAGGGATGTAAGAAATAATGATGCTCAAAAGGACAGCATTACTAATTCCCTTGATCATAGCTTGAGTTTTCCTTCGACTCCTATTGTTAATGCTGTTTTTTCCAATAACAAAGACCTCACTTTTTCCTCAGTTTCGAAAGACTGGGGAATTACAGATTCCACCTTCTCCAACGGTGCCTTGTATTCCGATCTTGATAATGATGGAGATTTGGACCTGGTTGTAAACAACGTAAACCAATCCGTTGGACTCTACCGCAACAATAACCTCGAAGCCAACAATTGGCTCCAGCTTCAGTTTAACGGAACAGAGCAGGGAAGAGGAGTTCAGGTAAAACTGTATACCGATCAGGAAATTCAGTTTCAGGAACACACGCTGGAACGAGGATACATGTCTGCCGTTTCTAACATTATGCATTTTGGTGTGGGTAAAGTCGAAACTATCGATAAGATGGTTGTTCAATGGCCAGATGGAGAAGAAGAAATCCTGAGTGATATAGATGTAAATCAAAGAATTCAACTTGACATTACTTCCGCCGGGATACCTAAGAAAACAGGATTAAATCCAACTCAATTGTTTGGTCTGCAGAACGAAGAGTTGGGAGTAAAATGGGAGCATCAGGAAAATAAATTCAATGATTTTAAGAACGGGGCATTGCTCCCACACAAACTCTCCCAATTTGGGCCGGGCATTGCCGTTGGGGACGTTAACGGTGATGGAGAAGATGACTTCTATGTTGGAGGAGCCAGAGGACAAAGCGGACAGCTTTATGTAAAAGGAAGCTCTGGAAAGTTTGAAGCAAAATTTTCGGTGGCATTGGAAAAAGACAGCCTCTATGAAGACATGGGAGCCTTATTTTTTGATGCCGATCAGGATGGAGACAATGACCTCTATGTAGTAAGTGGTAGCAATAGTTTTGAATCCGATTCGGAACATTATCAAGATCGGTTTTACCTCAACGATGGAGAGGGAAACTATACCCGGGCAATAAATCAACTGCCGAAGATGAGAAGCAGTGGATCGTGTGTGGTGGCGGGCGATATGGATCGCGATGGTGACCTCGATCTCTTTGTTGGTGGTCGGGTTTCTCCCGGCAATTATCCTTATCCGGCAAGGAATTATTTATTGGAGAACAACCAGGGAACATTTAGCGAACTACCCGGCGATAAAATACCTGAAATTGAAACCACGGGAATGGTTAGTAGTGCGCTTTGGACGGACTACGACAACGACTCCGACCTGGACCTAATAGTAGTAGGGGAGTGGATGCCCATTACGGTCTTTGAGAATACCGATGCTGGTTTTGTAAATGCAACGCAAAAGCTGGGATTGGAAAAAACCAACGGTTGGTGGAACAGCATTGTTGGGGGAGATTTTGACAACGATGGCGATGTAGATTACGTGGTAGGCAATGCCGGGTTAAACACCAAATTTCATCCTACTCCGGAAGAACCTCTTGAGCTTTACAGTTCCGACTTTGATGGAAACCAACAACTCGATATAGTATTAGCCAAACACCATAAGGGAGCGGTTTATCCGGTTCGGGGAAGGGAGTGCTCGTCAGCACAAATCCCCGAAATAAAACAATCTTATAAAGACTACCACTCCTTTGCAATCTCCACATTGAAAAAAATCTATACCGAAGAAAAACTGAGTAAAGCCTACCATTTAAGTGCTTACACTTTTGCTAGTTCTTACATTGAAAATGTAGGTGGAAGCTTTGAGGTTCATCCCCTTCCCAACCTGGCGCAAATCTCCACTACGTTTGGTATGCTGGCCTACGATTTTACCCTCGATGGAAACCTTGACCTTTTAATTACCGGAAACTTTTACGCTCCTGAAGTGGAAACGGGGAGGCAGGATGCAGGAATTGGACTTCTGCTGGTTGGAGACGGATCCGGGAATTTTGAACCCAAACCCAGTAGTGAAACCAAATTCTTTAGCGACAGGGATGGCAAGGGCATGGCTATGCTCTACGACGGCATCTTTCCGGTAATTCTGGTAGCCAACAACAATGGTCCGTTAGAATTGCACAAATATGCTAAAGCAACGGGTAGAGGAAGTGCTTTTTTACCGGGAGAAAGTATTGCCCTGCACCACCTTAACAATGGAAAAGTACAGCGTGTAGAAAGGTATTACGGAGCCGGATACCTGTCTCAGTCGGGCAACTTTGTACCGTTTGGCAAGAACACGGAAAAGATTGTTTTTCAGGATCAATCCGGTGGTTTGAGAACCGTTGACTAACTGCGTTCCCGAGTAAGAATTCCGAGGCAGAATTTATATCAGTTTCAGTTTTATTCCTGCGAAAAAGGTTCGCGGTTGCGCCGGACCGTAGATGTAGTTGCTGTCCCTGTTTTTTCCAATATCAAAGTCGTCCTGGTAGGCATTGAATATGTTTTTAACTCCACCATATACTTCAATTCCGTTGCCCAGTGATTTGATCGGAAAAGTGTAGCCCATTTTTACACCCAGTTCTGAGAAGGCTTTGGTTGTTACAATTTCATCCACCGTTTGATTGGGAGCACCCGCAAAATGAGGAACTCTCATTGTTCCGGTGTACACATAATTTAGGGTTGCACTTATTTTTTTGTTGGGCGTATAGGTTAGAATGGCATATCCATAGTCATTGGGTGTTCGGGTAAATTCTCTAATTCCATCCACACCATTAATGTATTCTACTGGGCTGTCAAACGTACTTGACTGTATCGTGAATCCACTTTCCAGTTGGATTAGTCGGTTGTAATTTGCCCTTAATTCCAGGGTGATTCCCTGTACGGTTGCTCCGTCTCCATTTTGCTTTTCAAACCGTTCTCCGAATTGGTCTTCGCCCAAAGGTTGTAGGTAGAAGGCATCTTGCAATCGATTGTGAAAGCCTTCAATGGTATAACCGGCAATCCACTTTTGCATGGGTTTGTCATAATTGATAGAAGCGCTTAAACTCTGAGATCGTTCAGGCTTTAAGTCCGGTGACAGAGAAATTCGGGAAACTCCACCTCCCGAAAAGGCAATGTGTAAATCGGTATCAAAGGCCTGGGGTGCCCTAAACCCGGTTCCATAGTTTACTCGAAATTGCGTATTCTTTTTGAGTTTGTACATCAATGAAATCCTGGGACTAAAAACGGGTTGATCTACCAGGTTATGAATATCCATTCTAACTCCGGAGAGCAGGGTAAGGTCTTTAATGATTTCCCAATCACTTTGCAAAAACAGGCCATAATCGGTTGTGGTCTGATCGATCAGGTATCGGTAAGCCGCAATCTCGTCCAATACATCATCATAGAGGTATTCTGTGCCCAAGGTCAATACATTTTTACCACCCAGAAAGTTGTTGAGTTTGTGATTGACCTGCAGTCCAAGGTTATAGGTGCTAACCAGGGAAGTACCGTATGGCGGGTTTTCCATAAACCGGGCATATTCAACAGTACCCTCATCGGGTAGAATACCTGTATAGTGATCTCTATCTGTGTTTTGCCAGGCCAGGTAAGAGATAAGAGACGAGTTATCGTTGTTGAAGTTAATCTGATAATCTGCACTTGCCATCCATACGCGGTGAGTTCTTTCTTCCGATTGTTTCGCCACGTACGCCGGTTGGTTGGTTATCATTTCCCCACCAAAACGGTATTCGTCGATGTAACTTATGCTTAATTCCAATTTTTGATTTTCCCTGGGAAGCAGGAACATACTGGTACCAAATGCCGTGTTTTTTATTTTGGGTATTTCAGAAAAATTATCGCCGTTAGCGTCGTAAAAATCCCGGTTTCGGTGATTTAGAAAAAATGAAATACCCGATTTTTTGCTTTTAGATACCAATGTGGCGTTTCCACTGATAGTATTGTCGTTGGTTTGCCCATCAATGTTCTGGTAGGTATAGTTCAATTCGTAGCCCTTTTTCTTGGGGATTTTGGTGATTACGTTTACCGTTCCTCCAATGGCACTGGAACCATACAAAGAAGAACCTCCACCTCTTACTACTTCAATACGATCGATCATGCTGGTTGGCAATTGTTCCATTCCATACAACCCTGTTAACGGGCTAAAAATGGGCCGCCCGTTTACCAGTATTTGGGAATATCCTCCTGCCAGGCCGTTCATTCTGAGTTGGGTATAGTTACAGGTTTGGCAATCGGTTTCTACGCGTAGTCCCGGTTGAAACTTTAACCCTTCGGAGAGGTTGCAGGCTTGAACATTGTCAAGGGTTTGGCTGTTGATCACGTTTACGATAACCGGTGAATCGGTTTGTCGCTTCGGCGTTTTGGTTGCTGTGATTACAATGTGTTCCAGTTCCATGATTGTTTCGGTTAGTTCGAAATTCAATTGAGCTTCCGGCTGCGTTTTACTAAGTATTAATTCCTTTTGAACTCTTGTATATCCAACGAATGAGGCGGTTATTTTATGTTTTCCGTAGGGAACATTTTTAATCGTAAACTTTCCCTGGCTGTTTGTTATTGCTCCATAGGTGGTGGAATCTATTCTCACCTGAACGAATTCAATTCCTTCACCATTGGATTTAACCACCCCCTTTACCGTACCGATTTGTGCGTGAAGTTCCCAAATTACCAGGAGAAACAGCAAGCATAGAACCGTAATCTTCCGATCCATGAATAATTTTTAGATATACAAAAGTATAAAGTTAGAGATATCTAACAATTTTATTTTACTATTCTTTTTTACTTTTGGCGAAAACAATCATTAAATGGCTTCACAAACGAAGGAGAATTACATTAAGGCCATCTATTTTTTACATCAAAAGAGTGAAGCCATATCGCTTTCCGACCTGGGACAAGAGTTAGGGGTAAGTAAACCAACTGCCAATGACATGATAAAGAAACTAAAAGCGGATGGCATTGTGATCTCCGAAAAATACAAACCCATTAAGATCACCGAAAAGGGCAAAAGAGTGGCTGCTTCCATTATTAGAAAACACCGATTGTCGGAGATGTTTTTGTCGCAGATTATGGAGTTTGGCTGGGAGGAAGTACATGAAATTGCAGAGGAATTGGAACATCTTAAAATCGAAAAATTCTTTGATCGTATGGATGAGATCCTCGGGTTTCCAACCACAGATCCCCATGGCTCACCCATACCGGATAAAAATGGTAATTTCAATAAACCCAATTACCTGCCTTTTTCACAAGTTTCCGAAGGTTCTACGGTAGTGGTAAAAGCCCTTCGGGAAAGCTCGATGGATTTTCTAATATTCCTGAACAAAAAGGCCATTCAACTGGGAACGGAAATGAAGGTGGAGCAGGTAGAGAGCTTTGATGGAAGTTATACCGTATCCTTTGGTGACTTCACAAATGTTGTTTTAGGAAAAACGGTTTGTGATCGTTTGTTGGTGGAAGTAGTTTAATTTATTTCAGGGCCTCCCATTCCTTTTCCGACGCATGCGATTTTTGGTATTCCATAAGCATGAGCCAAACGCCATTTTGTTTTATTAAGAGTGCCTCAAAATGGATGACGTATTTTGAATCAACCTGGCCATCGAAACCAGAAGTGCTGAAATAAAATATTCCCGTTTCATGGGCTGTGGTTTTACTGCCAATACGTTGTGAAAACCGAAACTTTACATCACTTTTTACATTTCCCACCCTGGTTTCATCAAAACCCGTTTTCCAATCGGAGAGGGCGTTGCTTATTGGCAGCGAAAATTTTTTCTTTCCCGTAGCAAAGACAACCACCGCTTCCTGGTGGCAGGCATTTTTATAAGCTTCAAAATCTCCAGCTTGTACGGCTCTTGATAGTTCTGCCCAATATTGATCGAGTTCTGCTAACCGAACCGAATCCTTCGAAGTTTCAGATGGGTTGTTTGACCCATACGCAGCAATGCCCGCGGTAAGGAGTGCTACCAGGAAGATTATTTTTTTCATAAGCGCGTAGATTCTTATTGAATCGTAACCGTTTCAAAGCTAGAATAAGTAAGATCAAGGAATCGCCCGCTTGTCACATTTAAAAGATGTGGTGTTGCAGAATAATGTGGATTATAAAACTACCCTATAAAAAGACACGTCATTCCTGTGTAGCGAAGCGGAAACAGGAATCTCAAAAATAATATTCGAGATTCCTACTTTTGCAGGAATGACGTTTCTTTTTAATTTTTAATTAGGCAATATTTCTAACCCACATTATTCTTTAATAGCACCTTGATTGGTATTTTACTTATGAACTAAGCTTAATTTAGTTTGTTCTTAAGGATAACAAGCCCAAAGAAGGAATATTAAATCACAGGAATTATGATTAAATCGTTAAACAAAGTATTTACCATTCTATTGACTTCTGCCTTTGTAATAACCGCATCGGCACAAAAACTTCAAATTTCCCTGGGGGCTTTTAGCGGTACTCCGCTGGGTGATTTTACCAAAAAGGACATTAACGATCCTACGGCTGGTTATGCGTTGTATAACTCGGGGGCAAACCTCGAGATTAAATACTACTTCGATAAGCTTGGATTGGGCCTTCGTGGATCTTTTGGGTCCTACTACAGGGATTACCAGACTTACCAGGACGATCTGGTCAAGCAACTGGGCATTACCGACGATAACTACGATTTTTCCATGACCAATACCTTCTTTACGGCCTCACCACAAATAGGAATTTCGTATCGCTTTAAACTGGCTAAAAAACTGATTCTGGAACCTTACTTTTTTGCCGGAGCAACTATATTGACTACACCTGTAGAACGAGGCGTATACCACATTAGTGGAACCACCTATCATTACGAGAAAAAGCCACAACTGTACTACGGTTTAAACTACATACCCGGCCTTAAATTTCAATGGAACATTTGGAAACACATTGGAGCTGCGGCTTTTGTAGAATATGAGGGAAGTAGCTTAAGAACTGAAAACGAAACCGTTCTGGTTTATAGCGCCAATACGTATAACAAAACCGAAGTTTCCAAGTCCTATAATCCTCAAACCATTGGAGGAGGATTATCCCTGTTGATTTATTTTGGATTAGAGGAGAAGGAGTAGGTGAAAAGCCACGATTGGGAAAGTTGTCAGCCTGAGTGGCGTCGAGTGTAGTGAGACGTTGTATCCCTGCCTGCCGGCAGGCAGGGAAGGATAATCAACTTTTCCAGAACCCTACAGTCAACAGGTTTGTCTACCCTTCGCTCCTTTGGATACGCTCAGGGCACTCCTTTAGACTTGCAAAGGATGTTATTGATATCTTGAAATTATA
>CEQS01071759.1_pt1 | contig 16087 bp, 19 predicted proteins | sample 530981 | NCBI WGS metagenome assembly CEQS01 (sample SAMEA2621176, study PRJEB7988) | marine metagenome | biome: marine biome (ENVO:00000447); feature: mesopelagic zone (ENVO:00000213); material: "saline water (ENVO:00002010), including plankton (ENVO:xxxxxxxx)" | depth 800 m
ATGTAATGTACCTGAATCCTTTGAAACACAACGATACGCGGCTTCGCCTGGAACACGCTCAATTGAACCATCTCCACCACACTCAGATACTTTTTTGGGGAACTTGTGTGGTTTAGTGCCTTCTGGTCGGAGTGATTCCATCACTGAAAGAATCTCGGGGATGATATCGCCCGCTTTCCTAAGTACAACTGTATCTCCCACCCGCACATCGAGCTCCTTGATCCGATCTTCGTTGTGTAGTGTCGCGCGAGACACGGTTGAACCGTCAATCAAAACCGGGCGTAGGTGAGCCACTGGTGTAATTACTCCAGTACGTCCAACCTGAAGTCCGATATCTTCGACTACGGTAGTAGCTTCTTCAGCTGGAAACTTATACGCCATCCCGAACCGCGGCGCCTTTGCTGTGTATCCAAACAATCGTTGCAGCGAGATGTCATTCACTTTCATCACTACCCCATCAACTCCGTACGGTAGCGTTTCATGCTTCTTAGTCCAGGTGTCGTAATACTTTTGTACCTCCGTAATAGATGTACATAGCTTTGAATCGCCACTTACTGGCAGCTTTAAACTCTTTAGTAATTCAAGCTCGCCCCATTGCGTGAGCGGATGTTCAATTCCAGTAGCTTTTGGATCAAATTGGTCCACGTCATAGACCGTAAGTGACAAATTTCTTCCCTTGGTAACTTCAGCATCGAGCTGTCTTAGTGAACCAGCAGCAGCATTGCGCGGGTTGGCGAACAACGGTTCGTTGTTCTTTTCACGTTCATTATTAATTCGCGCAAACTCTTTTTCACTCAACCACACCTCCCCAACACAAATTAATGAGACCTCCTGAGGAAGTTCGTGTGGTAGTGACTTAATAGTGCGAGCGGTATGGGTTACATTCTCCCCTACCTCACCATCACCTCGTGTTGAAGCTCTCACTAATTTCCCGTCTTCGTATTCAATAACAAGCTTTAAACCATCAATCTTATGCTCAGCAACATACTCTAGATCAGAATCCGTTCGATCAGCTTCCCTGAGTAGGCGCACAAGACGAGCATCCCAATCTTTGAGTTCTTCTTCAGTAAAAACATTATCAAATGACCATTGTCGCACTTTATGGGTAACTTTCGTGAAAGCTTCATTTACTGCACCACCAACTGTATCCGCCTCCGAGACCTTACCTTCAACCGCTAGTTCAAGATTGCGAAGCTCAACCAAAAGTGCGTCATACGCTTCATCGCTTATTTCTGGAGTGTCCTCTTCGTGATAGCGTTTTCTATGATACGCAACCGTCTCGCGCAGCTGTTTCAAGCGACGCTTCTCTCTATCTGTAGCCATAACTAGAATTGTAGCAATACTTCACGCTGAACGGTACCGTAGGTACCGACTCCGCTACATGGTTTGTTGTATCCACGCACAGACAGCACTGTACACTTCGCACCTGCTTCACAGTATTTGTCATTGCCGTCGGTATAACCTGGGATAATAGTGAGCATATTGGTGGTAGTTACCCCGTTACCAAGAACACTAGTGGAAGCGACCACAGCTGTCACTTGGGTACACCGTGGATCAGTTGCCCCCCAGGTAAATTCATAGTCATATTGGTATACATCACCATTTGCTGGATCGCTTACAATCTGACTGTTTGTATTGTTGCTAGCTGCTGTACCGAAGCAAACTGGATTAATACCAAAACCTGTCTCCATCTCAGTCGAACTGGCTCGCCGCCAATAGCGAGCACATTCCATACCAGCCGTTGCTGCATGAATAGACACCTCCGATTCTTTCGCATTGGATGAAAGTCGTACTTGTTTGATTGAAAGATCTAAGAGAACCAAACCAATCGACAAAACCACACCAACGACTATGAGAGCTACCAGAAGCGCGAAACCAGATTCTTTTTCTTGCAATTTATACATACTAATTTCCATACACATTAAACAGTGACGTTTCTAACTGCACCTCTTGAAAGTTCCGTTGTGAACCGGTACGCCACTGTACAGTTGATATCACCCTGATCTCATTCGGTGACAATTCAACAAACCGAACATTTCTGGAATATGGAGTTACAGTACCCAATGTATCTAAATTGTAGCGAGCAATATCACGTGTCGAGTCATAATACATTCGACAACTGCTTCCAGTACATACTACAGGCGAAGACACTACACCCCCACCACTATTTGTCATCTCCATTCCACACCCAGCTGATGAGTAGCAGTTGGCATATGGTCCAGTCACAGAATCACTGAAAGTAGACCACGGCGTAGCTGAATAATTCCCATCGCTTGATGGCAAAAATGCATTCAGAATCAAATCATCTCTTGCCTTTTGGGTAGCCTCAATTCCTTCTTGAGCTAAGAAAAACGCCACTACTTGCTCACTTGAAAAGCTTGTACTTCTTGAAGTACTCACACTAATAGTCATTGGACCAACAATCACGATCAAAAGAATCGTGATTGCAACCAGTGTTTCTACGAGACTAAAACCCGATTGTGTGTGTTTATACATCATATATCTAAGGCTCTTTGACTAATAGTTGTTTGTATTTGATACGCTTTGTTGGTTGGATCGTTTTCATCACGCGCCTCAATAAAGATCGTTACGGAAGCCTGGTCATGTTCTCCAACGCCCGCGGTAAGCGGTGCACTTTCCTGCACATAAAATTCAGCGTCAGTGATGTAAATACCTGACGATACGATCGACTGGGCGTTTTGGCCACTAATTCTGCGGTAAAGCTTCCCATCAGTTCGGTCATAGAAATACACAATTCTTGTGTCGTCCGCTCCAGTAATACTACGCCCTCCTTCTACAAATGAGATGCCGTGATAATCACGATTTGATGAATTCCCGTTTACACAATCTTGGGTCGGTTCGGGATCAAGCACCTCTCCATCTTGAAATATTTTCTCACCGTTTGGACCCGCGTTTTTATTAGGTCGCGAATCGCAAAAATAATTGATCCCTGTTCTGATCTCACGTGTCATACTGTCAACTGCAAAAGATAGATTGGTCATAACTGATTGCTCCTTCTGCAGTTGATCATTCGATCCTATTAGCACCAACAAAGCACCAACCGCAATGGTGACCACTATTGAAAAAACGCCAAGCGAAACGACCATTTCAACAAGAGTAAACCCAAACTGTTTTTGATGTGTATACTTCATATCAAAATTATTGTACAGCGATCTGACCAGTGGAAGTGATCTCAACTGTGCGCACGATATCAGTTGTTGTGCCCGTAAACCCGCGGCGAGCAATATCAATCTCTATCCCTGTGGCCGAAAGCTCGCTTCCCGATGCGTCGAAAAAGCGAGCGTCAAAGTTTGGTCGAACAAAAATAACCGAGAGTTCTGTCCCTGATATTGTGTCACCAATGGCACGAACAGCCCGCACTTCAAACCGTGGGTCTATAAAGCCTTGGGCGCCGAATTCCTCTGTTGGACCATCATAGAAACCATCAAGGTCAGCGTCTCGAAAAACATGAAAATGATCGTTATTTGACGCTTGTGTATCAAAGTATAAACCAAGTACGGTGCGGTAGGTGCCTGCATCACCGCTCACACTCACTGCACTAAGTTGCACTTCACGCGCTTGCAGTGCTACTTCATAGGCCTGCCCACGTAAAAGCACCGCCCCATTAAATGAAGTCTGCTGTGTCAAAAGGATAGCTGCAACAATCACAACGATACTGATACTCACCATCAACTCGACCAACCCGAAACCACGCACCGGAAAACTTTGTTTCGGATTTTGGTTATTGCATGAAGTGAAATAGTTGAAGAACATCAAGTCGAGTAAATAAAATAGTTACAAAACTTGCCACCAAAAACGGCGCAAACGGAACTGCACTTTTCATTGTAAGGGCTTCTTGGGACAAATGTAAGTCTCCTTTTCCCCGTTGTAACCGAAGCTTAGCTTTCTGGTAACCAATTAACATCAAACTAGTAGCAGCACCGATCCAAAATGACACCACCACAAAGGAGAACACTGCACCGTAACCAAGCACTAAACCGAGCGGAACAGCCAACTTTACATCCCCAAAACCAATCCAAGCACCCTTTGAAATAAACCACAGAATAAAGAAGAAGAGTGACCCAGCAAGCGAAGCAATGATTCCGTAGGCCAAATGAGTGACATCAGGTATGAGTAAGTATCGATATCCTACAAATACACCAGCTAAAACCAGAAGTGAAATAGTGAGCTCGTCGGGAATTATGAAGTGGTTTAGATCATATACAGTAATCACAACCAGAATGGAGAGCATCGCCCACAACAGTAGTACTTTGATCAGATCTCCAGTGACAAAAAGAGTGCCCGCGAACAGCAGACCAGTGGCCAATTCGACGAAAAAATACCGAGTTGTGACCGAGCAACCACACGTGCGACAACGACCACGAAGTGCGAGGTATGAGACAAGCGGAAATAACTCAAACCAGCGAAGTTTCGCCCCACAAGAGAGACAGTGCGAATGTCCTGACAACGATTTTCCAGTATGAAAGCGATAGATGTAGACGTTGAGAAAACTACCAATAATCACTCCAAAGCCGAATGCGATCAGCTGTAAAAGCTCTAGTGGTAAGCCTAGAAGAAGGATCGAATACATAGTTTACGGGCAGGTGAGTTCTGCGGGGCTGGTGTTAAGCGCGGAGTTAATCCGTCGCTTGATTCCAGTACTATCTACACACCAATGACCAGTACTCACTGGAACCGATACTGCAAATGCGTCAGTGTCGCTGTTACAGGTAACGGTACTTGAGGCGAGATTGTTAATCGAAGCAATAATGCCAACGATTGTCGTTGAGGTTGCGATACCATTTGAACCACAGACCATGTCGTAGGTGAACTGCTGATTCTGCTCAATGGCCGCTCGCTTTGCGATACTATCCATTTCGGTCTTGATCTTTGCTTCTACTCCCTGTTCACGCGCATCATTAAGAGAAGAGAGAATCACAGCGGCCAAGATACCGATAATCGCGATCACGACGAGGAGTTCGATGAGTGTGAAACCTTGCTTGAGGACTTTCATGCTTATAAGTATACCCGACAATCAACCTGAAACAGCCGTTTACAAACAAAAAACAGCGCTGATGCGCTGTTTTTTGTGGGGTTGTTAAACCTATTTAGTTACAGCTAGTGTCGTCGTCAGTATCGAGTACACCAGCTGCGAATCGGCCAACCTGACCAGCACTGTCTACACACCATGCTGTGGTAGAAGTACTTGCGAGAACAGCTGCAATCGCCCACTCACTATCAGAGTCATGACATACTGCGTTACCAGTTGAATTGTCACTGTCTCCAAAGAGTGCTGCTGCAGCGTTACCACTTGAAGAAGCTGCTGCAATAACAAGCTGCTGAATTTGGGAGTCTTCACATACACCTTCGTATGAGAATGCACCGTTCCGGTTGTATACAATTTCAGCTTGTGAACGTGCGTTACCGAGACTTTGCTGGATTGAGGCATCTGAACCACTCTGACGAGCGTCGTTGAGTGATGCAAGTACTACAGCGGCCAAGATACCGATAATCGCGATCACGACGAGGAGTTCGATGAGTGTAAAACCTCGTTGTAGGGTCTTTTTCATAAACTTTACTTTTTTAATATTAGCTAATTTCCAACTGCAAATATCAGCTGCAGATTTGAAGTTGGATAGCCTACGTCATACGTGGCTTACTTCATTATACGATGCTCTTGATCCCCTCTCAGATTTGTTGGGGAAAACCTAGAACGCGTTGGTGAGATTGTAGATAGGAAGGAGTACTGATGCGAGCAAAACACCTACACCAACACCAAGACAAACGATCATAGCTGGTTCAATCAAACCAATGAGTGTGTCCACAGAGTTATTTACTTCACGACGGTAGAAATTAGAGAGTGTTGTGAGAATAGTGCCGAGACTACCAGTTTCTTCCCCCACCTTCGCCATCTGCGAGAGCACGCCAGGAATTTCAGGATACTCAGAAATAGAATCTGCGAACGAACGACCTCCCTTCACTTCGACCAAAGCCGCCTCAATGATTTCTTTATACACAGCGTTGTCTACCACGTCCGCAGTCACTTCAAGCGCCTGTACAATTGAGATGCCACTACTAAGCATGGTTGCCATATTGTCACAGATGCGAGTAAGAAGCAGTTTGCGTTGCAAGTCACCAAGATATGGGATAGAAATAACGAATTCATCAATAGTTCGTCGTCCAACTTCAGTTTTTGAAAACCGCCACAAACCGACTCCTCCAGCTGCAATCGCAATCAAGATGAAGCCAACATAGTTCACTAGGAAATTTGATATACCAATCACAATCTTCGTGTAAATAGGTAGTTCTTGGCCTGATTCAGTAAGAATCTTAGCGACACTCGGAATCACCAAGGTGAGCATAAGTCCCATCACAACTACAAAGATAGAAACAACAAAAGCGGGATACACAAGAGCGTTTCGAGCTTTTGAAATAACTTCATATTGCCGATCAAGATAATCAGCCAGATAATCAAAAGTTTTTTCAAGAGAGCCAGACTCTTCACCAGAGCGGACAAGATTTACATAGAATGTTGAGAAAATATCTGGGTGTGCTGCCAAGGCGCGAGAGATCGAACTACCAGCTTGAAGATCCTCCACAATTTGATTCATGGCTTTTTGCAGAAGTGGATTTTCTACTTCGGCAGAAAGAAGTCTGAAAATACGAAGTGGCGACACTTGCGCTTGGAATAGTGTTGAGATTTGTCGTGAGAGAATCACAATATCTTTATAGGAAACACTCTGGAAGAAGTTAAACTCAACATTAAGTACGCCAGCCAAACCGTCAGCCTTATCTACCTCGTCAATCGAGACTAGTGTGTATCCGCGTTTTTGTACCGCAGAGATTGCTGCATCAATAGAAGGAGCCTCAACGGTTCCCTCCCGTTGTACATTTGCGTTATCGACTGCTTTATAGGTAAATAACATACTGTTTAAATAAGCCGCTCGAGGCCTTTCTGATTCGTTGAGTAGGTGAAGGCGTTTTCAACTGTTATATCGCCATTTTGAACCAACCGCGCCAGCGAACGATTCATGTCGATCATTCCCTGTTCAAGACCGGTCTCAATCACTGACGGAATTTCATGGATTCGATTCTCCCGAACGAGGTTGCTTACCGCCGTGTTGTTGATGAGAAGTTCGTATGCCGGCACAAGACCACCAGCAATGTGCGGGATGAGACGTTGTGAGAAAATTGCTATCAATGATGATGCTAGTTGCACACGTATCTGGTCTTGCTGATTACCTGGGAACGAGTCGACGATACGGTTGATAGTCTGTGCGGCGTCATTGGTGTGAAGGGTTGAGTACACCAAGTGTCCGGTTTCTGCAGCAGTTACTGCTGCTTCGATAGTCTCATGATTGCGCATCTCACCTACCAGGATTACATCCACGTCCTGTCGAAAGGCAGCATTGAGAGCGGTCTCAAAGCTTTCAGAATCAATCCCTATTTCTCGTTGATCGATAAGAGATTTTTCTTCTTGGTATACGTATTCGATTGGATCTTCAATCGTCACAATATGTTCTGCTCGGGTTTTGTTAATCACATTCACCATCGACGCGAGTGTGGTCGACTTACCTTGTCCAACCGGACCCACACAGAGGAAGAATCCTTGGGAACGTTGTGTAAAACTCTCGAGAATCGGTGGAAGATTAAGTTCTGAGAACGTCCGAATAACGTTTGGGATAAGTCGAAGTGCAATACCCGTACGACCCCGTTGGTGAAAAGCGTTACCTCTGAAACGAACGCCCTCAGTGTTTTCATATGAAAAGTCGATTTCGGCAAACTCCTTGTACTTATCAAGTTGATCTGCTCGCATGAGAATCTTCGCAAAACCAGCCACGTCGCTTTCAGTAAGAATCGGCTTCTTAACAAGCGGGATCAATGTGCCAGACACACGAATGAGTGGGTGTGCCCCCACCGAAAAGTGCAGGTCAGAAGCTTTCTCCTGCAAGATGAGTTCGATAAGTGCATTTAGTTCTCGTTTGTAATCAACGGCCATAATTATCTTTTAGCTAACTGCTCCACCTTCTTAAGTACATCACTTGGTACCGCTTCGGCTTTAATGATGTATCCGATCGCCCCTGCTTGCGTAGCTTCCTCAATATCTTCTGACTGACCTTGGTTTGAAAGAACGATGCACTTGGCTTTTAAATCTGGAAAATCTGCTTTTATCCTCATGATGAGTTCTACTCCGGTCATGGCAGGCATGATCATGTCGAGCAGAATAATATCTATATCTTGGTTATTTTTGATCTCTGCTAGTCCAGCTAGTGCGCCATCAGCAACCAAAACATCATACCCCTCTTGCGAGAACTTAGTGGCGTACATATCACGCAAAAAAGCGTCATCATCAATTAGAAGCAGCTTCATCATCTTTCATTATAGCGTCAGTGATCTCAAGCTCTGGAAGGTTATCGACAGTATTAAATTCCTCATCAGTCAATGTCTCGACCCCAATCTTTGTACTGAAGACATTCATTTCTTCATATGAGATTTCGTGATTAAGCGCTTTCACCATCGCATCCTCGTGAATAGTCACAAAACCGTTCTTTCGTGCTGACTGGAAGAACTCTTCTTCAGATGCGTTCTTGAGAATAAGCTCTTGCATATCTTCGTCGATCTCGAGCACCTCAGTAACCGCGGTTCGTCCACGATACCCTGTCGAACAGCCTGGAGTTGGCTGTGGGTGAAGTACCGTTCGGTTTTCTGGGATTCTGTCGTGGTACTTCTCTGGTAGTGAACGGAAGGTTTCATCAATTCGTAGCTTGGTGCTTTGATCAACTTCGACCTCTTCACCAGTCCCTTCACAAAGCGTACGGGCAAGTCGCTGTGCCATTGCCATCTTCAAAGTTGGCGCAATCAGGTATGGATCAATTCCCATATCGATTAGACGAGGAATCACACCGATCGCATTGTTGGTGTGAATGGTTGATAGTACTAAGTGACCAGTAAGCGCAGCCTGGATGGCTAGCTGTGCAGTTTCGGTGTCGCGGATCTCACCTACCATAATAATGTCAGGGTCTTGGCGAAGCGCAGAGCGAAGACCGCGGGCGAAGGTGTAGTTAATCTCAGGACGAACTTGTGACTGACTTACGCCAGGCATGTCGTACTCAACTGGATCTTCAAGCGACATCACATTCTTTGAAAGTGTATCAAGCTCTTGAATCATCCCCCGCAAGGTAGTCGACTTACCCGAACCTGTTGGACCTGAGATTAGGATAATCCCATATGGCTCTTGCACAACACGCTTAATGAGATCCATGTTCCCTTTTGAAATACCACTTTCTTCGAGTGTACGAACACCTTGGCTGGTATCAAGGATACGCATTACCACTTTCTCGCCATGGTTTGTAGGCAGAACAGATACACGAAAGTCGATCTTTCGATTGTCAAAGGTGGCTGAAAAGCGACCATCTTGTGGGCGACGTCGTTCATCAAGGCGCATAGAAGAGAGAATCTTCACGCGTGCTACAACTGCCATATGTACGTTCTTAGGAAGCTCAAGGCTAGTTGCAAGTGCGCCGTCAACACGAAAGCGAACGATCACTTTCTTTGGTCCGGGTTCAATGTGGATGTCAGATGCACTACCATCCACCGCATAACGAAGAATAGTCGCCACGATCTTAGTCACGGGTGCATCTTCTTCGATATGTTCCATTGCTTCTTTTTCTTCTTCCGCTGTATCCTCAAGGTTAGCTGCAATTTCTGCATCAAGCTCAGATTCAAGAGTTTCAAGTGCGTCCCCAACATCACCTTCGAGGTTAGAATAGAAATTGAGAACTCTATCGATGTCTTCAGATAACATGTATACCAGTCGGTACGGCATGTTGTGTTTTGTGCTGATAAAATTCAAGGCTTCTCTCATTTGGAGATTATCAGGGTTATTGACCCCAACAAGCAATACACCATCCTCAATCTCGAGAGGCATCATCTTGTAATGTCGTGCTGAATCTTCAGATACAAAGTCAAGGATTTTCTGAGTCACTGAAAACCCTTCTGGAATTTCAAAGCCAGGTACCTGGTAGTACTCAGCCATGAAAGAGCGCGTGTCAGCTTTTGTCATTCCGAGCTCAAGAAAAACAGACTCGTAGGATCTACCAGTTTCAACGACGATCTTCTCTGCTTGTTTGATGAAAGATGCGTCTATTCCACCACGTTCTTGTAAGGCTTGCAGTGGATCCATAGTTCTAGAAGCTTACACCATCTCCAGTAGCAGCAGGCGCAAACGGATCTGGTCGACCGATCGGTCGCTCTTGAATTGGGGTGGTATAGCTGCGAAGCGATAAGAAGCGCTCATCTTCTAATAAGCTTAGGTCCATAGTGACAGAATCGAGTTGTCGTCGATGCTCAATAAAAACCCGAGTGTTATTCAGCATATTCTGCATAGTTTGATCATTGCTGCTAAATTGCAGCACAGAAACAGACTGCTGTGCATATAGGTAGTATCCCGCAAAAGCTACTGTGACGAGACCGAGAACAATTGAAAGATTTTTCGCTGTCTTGCTCATAAGTTAAAATATTATTTCTTTATCAGTTACTTCACTATTGAATTCGTAGGTAACAATCTGAATACTGACAGACAAGAATCCCCCGTCATTTTGCTGCACACTTACGCCGTGGACTTCGAGCGGGTATTCATTTTGTTCAAGCAATCGAAATAGTGTTTTGATTTGTGGATACGCACCTTCAACATTGAGTGTGAACGCATGGGATGTCGGCATCACCTCGTCAGTATTAGCTTTTGAAGATCCGCGACTCGTCTGCGCCTTACCAGCATATGAAACGTTCTGATATAGTGCACCGGAGGAAAGTACAATCAAAGCAAGGTCGCGTGGCACAGAAATAGCATCTACTTCGTCAGGCAAGTATGTAAGCAGACGTCGATTGTCATCACGAGACACATTTTCAAGATCTGAAACAAACGAAGCCAAACGAGAATTTACGTCAATAACCTTTTTTCGTTCTTGCTGGTACACTTCAATCTGATCCTGCACCTTTCCAATTTCAGCAAATGTTGGCTGAACGTAGGTAATTAAAATGCCTACAGATAGGATAATCATTGCTATTTGTGTGAATAAACCTTTTGGAATCATGGCATTTCGTTATTATCTGCAGTGGTGGTCGCACTCGAAGTTGCAGTGTCAAAAATGTCTACCGGGTTAGTAATGGTGAACGGCACTGAGTTATCGCTAGTCACCACATACGGAATGGCTGAAAGCGATACATCCAGCGCCGCATCAAATGTTACTATCGGTCGGACTTCGCTGGCACCTCCACCAATCAATGACTCGCTAGTTTGAACGTTTACGATCTCAACACCGTCAATAACCTCATTACGCTCAAACACACCTCGTTGGAAAATAGTTGAGTCAAAAGTATCTGTTAGGATTCGTGCGCTTAAGTCAAAACGTTCGTCATTTTCACGAGTGAGGCTCAAACTTTGTAGTTGCACCGTATCAATTGTTGCAGCTTCGAGCGCTTCGAATAGCGACGCTACTGAGACACTATTTTCCAACCGAGCTCCTGCTTGAGCAAGACGCTTATCAAACTCGAGCACCCGCTGCATATTTGCGTCACTGAAGCTGCTGATTTCATTATTTAAAGATTCGATCTCCCGTGTAAGTTGATTGTCGATATATTCTTGATAGAAAAAAGTACCACCTGCTGCTAGTAGTGTTGCGAACAAAAGTACGTAGCTCACAATCGTAAAAGCATACACTCGTCGTGACGGTTGATTTCGCCTCTGCTTAACAGGATTCCGTTTAGGAATAAAGGAACTATCCGAAGGACCAGTCATGAATTCATTATACGCGCTTTGGTGTATGATTTCGGCCTCTAAGGTGTGGAAAGTTATTCAAAAAGCCGTAGCGCTGCTCCCATTGCAACAGTAAATGAAGGGCCGATCGATTTCATGGTGTCATCCATAAAAGCTGGGTACGCGACTTTTGAAAATGGATGCGCAAGCCCAACTCCTCTGTTGAGAGTATCGCTAAGCAGTTTATCAGTTCCTGGAAAGAGTGCACCACCACCAGTGATGTAAATTTCATCAAGCGTGTGCCCGGTCCTTTGTTCGTACTCACGTAGTACCTGGTTGAATTCGCGGAATGCTCGCTCATAACTACTGTTATGCGCACGTTTTATGTCAGCAAAGGAGGCGTGGCTTGGATCTGCTTGATATTTCAACTCTTCGGCAGTTTCAAAATCAACTTCCAGTGCTTTTGCAATATGCTCTGCAGCGATAGCGCCTCCAGCTCGAATGCGATGCATACGCATCAACAAACCTTTCCGGGCAATATACAACTTTGACGAAACTGCTCCGATATCTACAATTGCTATATTTTCAATTTCGCTATTGTAGAGACTGCGTAAAGAACTAAAACACTCAATCTCCGTCGGTGGTTCAGTCAAACCAGCAAATTGCATTAGCACCTTGAAGCGTTCAAGTGCAGCATTTTGAATGGCTGCGACCAGAATATTGCGGCTGTTTGTCTCGCCTTGAGTAGCTTCAACTTCCGCCCAGTCTAGGGTGACTTCACTCAGTGATGCGGGAATAACCTTCCTTGCTTCAACTCGCACCATGGAAAACAGATCATCGTCTGCATCAGCATCTAAACTTACATTAGTAACAAAACTTGATGATAGCGGCATTGCAAACACAGCACTGCGTGCCTTCACCGCTGATTCTCGGATAACATCGACTAGTGCAGCTTGTTCTTGTTCTGGCTCGAGCGTAACTGAGCGACCAATTTTGTCTTTTGCGTACGGACCAAGTTGCACTTCCCCGTAAGTTGAAAGTGTCAAAACCCCTTTTCGATCTTGTAACTCAACCACCTTAATAGAGGAAGATCCTATATCAATACCAACCACCCCAGCTGAAGTGGAGGGCTTACCCTGAAACGATGATAGTAAACTGCTGAGGACTTTCATAATGTAATCGTACGCTCATTTTATCACGGCAATTACCGTATACTATCTGAAATGGCCAAGTTACTCACACTGCTAATCGATTTCCTCTTTCCTCCTGGTCCTGATAATATTTTGGTTCGAGATAGCAACCAAAGCGATATTGTAAAGCTCTATGACCAACAAATGATCTCAGGGGTTCTGGCGCTCTCAAGCTATAAACACAACCTAATTAAAGCAGCTATCCTAGAAAACAAATTTCGCCATAATCAAAGGGCGGCACTCCTACTCTCTTCTTTAATTTCACGCTGGCTTGAGAATAAGAACGAGCCGATCGTCTTTGTAACAATACCACTAAGTAAAGAGCGATTTCGGCAGCGTGGCCACAACCAATCACTTTCGGTCTTGCTCGCCACCTCACCCAGTCTCAATGTAAAGACATCTTGGCTTGAACGGAACCAGAATACAAAACCCCAGTCGAAACTTTCAAAACAGGCCAGATCAGAAAATGTCTCTGGTGCATTTACGTGCAACAACGACGAAATCAATTTAGAACTAGAAACCATTGTTGTTTTATTTGATGATGTGGTAACAACTGGCGCTACTTTGGGTGCGGCACGAGATGCGCTCACGCCACACCTTCCACCAAACACCAGTTTAATCTGCCTGGCCCTAGCTCATTAATCAATGAGTTGACTCCACTCCATCAGAGTAATTAACGGGCTCATCAAACTGTTCGTGTACAAAAGTTAGGATTGCTGTCATGAGCACAAAACCAACTATAATTGCAGTGGTGGAATACCAAATGCTTCCGTAGTGCCGAAGATTACCGTGGATACGAGGCAGCAAATCACTCGCTGCTAGAAACAACAAGTTCCCTGCCGCCAAGCCAGTGATAATCCATACATATTGGTCCGCGTTTTTATTTACAACCATAATAATTATAGTCCCCACAAAGATACTGCTGGCCGAGAGGAGATTGTAAAGCATGGCTTTAGTACGAGAAAAGCCAGCTCGCACCAACACCCCAAATTCGACAATTTCTTGTGGTATTTCATGCAGCGCCAAGCCTAAAGCAACCGCAAAGCCAACTGCTGGATCAATTAAAAACGCACCGCCAAGAACAACGCCATCAGAAATATTATGAATACCATCGCCAATCAGAATGAGCATAGCTGCTCCTTTACGATCACAATCATCGGCCTCTAGGTGATGGTAGCGCCGGTGAAGCACATGAGCCAATACATAAAAAGATAGGAAACCAGCCGCTATAATAACCGATCCCCATTTAGGTGCCTGAGTAATAGTCTCGGGAATAAGCTCATTCAGTACCAAACTTAAAAACACCCCAACCGCTGCTGGTACAACGAAGCGCTGAATCCCCTCCAGCCGACCAGCCTTCTTACCAAAGAAAAAAACTCCAACCACAGAAGCGAGAGTAACCATTGCTGAAGCTAGTAAAGCAGTAACCATAAGTTTAAATTTAAAACTAAATGCAAATTGTTTGCATTGCGAGTATAGCAGGTTTCTGTTACGATGCAAATTACTTGCAATTCATTGAAATGCCATGGCTATTAAAATTACTAAAAAGCGCCAACAGATTATCCAGGTGCTAAAGAAGTATCACGGCACCCTTTCCGCAGCTGACCTCCATAAAAAAATCCCCGGAATAGATCTCGTAACGATTTATCGCAATCTTGATTTATTTGTAAAAGAAGGGCTGGTGAAGCAGTTTCACCTTGACTCAAAAGAAGCCGTATATGAATATCAAGATGAGCCGCACCACCACGCTATCTGCAGCGAATGTCATAAAGTAATCCACTTCAAAGCGCCCGACGAAAAAATCAAAAAATTACTCGGCATTGAAGACTTTGATGTAGACGAATTCGAGGTGACCGTACGCGGCACCTGCAAGCACTAAAACTTCCCTGAAATAAAAACTGTGAGTTTCGGGCCACTCGCGTATGTCTCTGGATCAAACCGCCCATCAAGCCCCCATCTTGTGAGTCGATGAAGACCGTCTTGATGAAAGAGATTACCGAGACTTTGATCGACATTACTGCGTTTTCCTTTATCTGGTGTTGGCTTCGTACTCAATAGCACTGGAGTAAAGTCTTCCCCTTGCCAGTACATCATCTTTGTCCAACAAACTGGATGTACTTGCGCATACATTTCTTCGTTCGCCTGGATATATTCAATGGTTTGTGCCAAGGTCATACCTTCCTCATCAACCAAGCAAAGTTCAGTCTCCTCAGCAGTATGGTATGCAAACACTATTCCAAGAATATCCTCAACCTCAAGTTCACAAAGTGACCATACTCCATCCACCGCATCATTTGCCCACTCTAAGTGCTTCATCGCCCAGTAGTTACCCGCAAAATGTGGTGAACTGTCGTCGATCGGGTGTTCTTTCTCAAAGAAAGCAACCACCTCATCGTACGGAACATCCTTAATTTTTCTCATTTTTGGAGTATAGCATCCCAAACACAAAAACCGGAAAGCTAAAGCTTTCCGACTCTGTGACCAAGAAGTTAAAATTTGCGGGCCGTCTCGGGCTAGAACCGTGGGAGGTCAAGCCCTGTTTGCCAGAATTACTTAATTTTACACCACTCTCTTGAAGCGTCTCGTGCGCTTATGAAAATATGTGGTTTTAGTATAATTGAGTCATGGATAAAGAAGATAGAGATGCGATCGTAGCTTCACGTAAAGACCGCAATGAATTTGCTTTTTTGTATGAGAAGTACGTTGATAAAATCTTCAACTATTTTTGGTATCGAGTTGGTCATGATCGAGATGTAGCTGAGGATCTAACGCAAGAAACTTTTGTGCGAGCATACAAACATCTAGACAAGTTTCAGATGCGAAAAACCTCATATGCTTCTTATCTCATCACTATCGCCCACAATCTCCTTGTTAACTATTATCGTTCTCCAAAACCTATCTCAATTGAAGCAACTGGTGTCGATGTACCAGAGGAAATTTGGAGTGATATTGAGACTAAAGACAATCTGCGCTCAATGTGGAGGGCTATACAGCACCTACCCTCAAACGAGCGAGACATATTATATTTGAAGTATCAAAAAGGATACAAGGTTAAAGACATAGCTAAGATTGTGGGTAAATCAGAAAATGCTGTGAAACTGACACTCTCACGAGCGCGTAAAAAATTGGCCGCTCATCCGTA